>Ga0190359_1002288_pt1 | contig 11477 bp, 8 predicted proteins | sample 48721823_MG_FD_161269 | JGI IMG/M metagenome (GOLD analysis project Ga0190359, IMG submission 161269) | Hydrothermal vent microbial mat bacterial communities from Southern Trench, Guaymas Basin, Mexico - 4872-18-2-3_MG | ecosystem: Environmental > Aquatic > Marine > Hydrothermal vents > Microbial...
TCGCGAAGCCTGGCTATCTCTTCCTTCATCACGGACCGTGAGACCTCCAGCCCTTCTATCCTTTTTTCAGCCAGAACAAGACGTTGCTTGATATTTGCTTTATCACCTTTTTCTGTCATATCTGATTTCCTCCCCGAACTAGCATCAGCAAACTAATCCAAGCTATCATCGTACACGCTCCTGTAATTTCATTTTCACAATTACCCTCGTGCCTTTGCCCGGGCTGGATTCTATCTGGATTCGCGCCCCGATGGCCCGGGCCCTCTCTCGCATCCCCAATAGACCATAGGTAGGACCACCGACTTTCCTTATCTTTTCTTCCTCAAAACCCTGTCCGTCATCAGAGATACTCATCCTGAATGTCTCCCCGTCCCTTTCCCATCCGTTCAGTGAAAGGTTTAGCAACGGTGGCCCGGCGGGGGTTACTGGTACAATAACTCCCTCGCGGTCAGTGTTGCATGCTTGGTGAGGTAGAAGGCAGGCGCGGAAGTTCAAACCAAAAGGTGCTACCTTTACCAATCTCACTTTCCACCCCAATAGTGCCGCCATGTGCCTCCACAGCAAGTTTACAAAAAGTCAACCCTAAGCCTGTGGAATACTTTTGGCCTTTCTCTATGCTGGAAACCTGAAAAAACTTGTCAAAAACCCTGTCCAGAGACTCACTCGGTATCCCATGGCCGTTATCCTCAATGCTCACCCGGATCTTATCCCTGGAGGCGGTTAAAGCAACGAAAATACTTCCTATTTCTTTGTCAGTAAATTTAACTGCATTGGTCAGCAAGTTTTGAATAACTCTCCTGATGATTTGGGAGTCACATTTTACCTTTAAGTCTGCATCCGGCACCGATACCCTGACGCTGCGGGAGCCCTTTAGGCCGCCAAGGTCCTCCAATACACCTTTTGTCACGCTGCCAATGTCAACCTCGGTAAAGCGCAAAGGGAGCTCCTCTTCCTCCATTCGGCTTACATCAAGCATTGAGCTGGTCATCTCTGTAAGCAACTTAGAGCTAACAAATGCCCGATCAACGCTCTTAAGCGCCTCATCAGACAGAGAATACATCTTTGCAAGTTCTAGATTCCCTACTATTGTAGTAAGAAGGGAACGTATGTCATGAACAATCATCTGCGTCAGCTTTTCTCGCTGGGCCTCAAGCACCTTGAGTTTCTCGTATGCAGCAGCGAGTTCTTTCCTCTGGCGTTGCAATTCCACGTGTGTACGGACCCGGGCCATTACCTCTTCATACTGAAAGGGTTTCGTTACATAGTCAACGCCTCCTAGAGAAAGGGCCTTAACTTTGTCTTCGGTACTGCCCAGGGCACTAATGAACAGTACAGGGATGTGTTTTGTGTCCTCCCCTGACTTAAGGACCCGGCATACCTCGAAACCGTCCATGCCGGGCATCATGATATCTAGCAAGATCAAGTCAGGTCTTGCCTTTGCCACTGCTCTTAGAGCAAGATCTCCGCGGGGAAATGCCAGGACCCCATAGCCAGCTTCCTTGAGCATCTCCTCCAGGACCCTCAAGTTTTCGAGCGTATCATCAATAATCATAATGGTAGGAATTCTACGCCTCATGTCCTCCTCCAAGATTTCATGCTATATGCAGTAGGTTGCTAAGCGCATCGTAGTTATAATTGTCAATCAATCTGCGCATCTTTTGACCCACCTCAGGGGTTATTTTTTCAACTTCTTCAACCAATTTCCTTAGACGGATAATATCTCCTATCTCTAGCGCATCTATCATGGCGCTGATCAGCCCTTCAGGTATTTCTTCCGGCATGCCTTTCATTGGTGCTTCCTCTATGGCATCCTCACGTTGCTCTTCTTCGTAGATGTATTGAAGGCCAAGTGTACGGCCCATCGCCTCAAATATATCATGTTCACGGTAAGGCTTCGCCACATATTCATCTGCACCTGCTGCACGAGCCCTGTCCGCAGCGTCGTCTATAACGCTCGCAGTAACAGCTATGATAGATATTTCCTTGTCTTTATCTAATTTCCTGATCCTGCGGATTGCCTTATACCCGTCCATTGTCGGCATCCTCATGTCCATGAATATCACATGAGGTGAGAATTCTTTGAAAACCCGCAGAGCTTCCAGGCCGTCAGCGGCCTCCGCCACTTCAATCCCCCGCGATTTTAAAATGGCCTTTAGCAGTGTCCTGTTTGCCTTGTTGTCGTCTACCACCAAGGCCCTGACTTGACCTGAGCTGGGAGCAATCCCAATAACGCGACGCCCTTTCTTTTCCTTTTTTCCGATCTCTCTTTTAGCTGTCTCAATCTCTAGATCAATCCGAAAGCAGCTACCCTTCCCCACTTCACTTTCAACGCTTATGTTTCCACCCATCATTTCCACGAGCTGTCGGCTTATGGCCAGGCCCAGACCAGTACCTCCTAACCTTGATCCTGCCGAGGCCTGCTCAAAGGGCATAAAGAGATGCGCAATATCCTCTTTCGATATTCCAGGACCCGTATCCTCTACTTCAACAATGAGGCCTATTTTACCTCTTTCTGCCTCTCGCATGCCAATACGCATCCTCACATGGCCGCTGCCGGTAAATTTAATTGCATTACCCAAGACATTGTTTAAAACCTGGCGCAGTTTCCCAGTATCTGCCACCACAAATTCTGGCAGACCAGGATCTTTTTCAATCAGAAGTTCCAGTCCCTTTGCCTCGGCCTTGGAGCGAAATATGGCTTCCACATCGGCTAGTAAATCCCAGAGGCTAAACACGGCGGGATTCAGACTAATCTTCCCAGCCTCTATCTTTGAGATGTCCAGGACATCATTGATTAGGCCGAGCAGCTGCTCTCCTGCCCGGTTAATGGCCTCCACGTCCTGCCGCTGGCGCTTGGTCAGCAAAGGATCCCGCCCCAGAAGCTGGCTAAATCCCAGGATCGCATTCATAGGAGTCCTGATCTCATGACTCATATTTGCAAGAAACAGACTCTTGGCCCTGGACGCTTCCTCCGCCCTTCGCTTGGCTTGCTCTAACTCGGCGGTCCTTTCAGCGGCTAAGCGTTCTAGGTCTTCTGCCCTGACCTTTAACTCCTCAAAAAACCATGCGTTTTCAAGTGCAGAGGCTGTCTGAAGGGCAAACGCCTCAAATGCCTCGATTAGCTGAGACGTGAAGTATCCGTGGCGTCTACTGTAAAGATTCAGCGCGCCGAATGTCTGACCTCGGCTGGTTAGAGGAAACGCCGCGCTTGTCACAAAGCCTTGTTGACGTGCCAGTTTTGCCCATGGACCATAATCAAGATTGGTAGCTAGGTCCTCCACTACTTGAGGGGAATTCGTACGGATGGCCCGGCCAGTAGGGCCCTGGCCCTCAGCAGAGCTGTCCCACCTAACATTTACTCTAAAAGGGTAATCAAGATCTTTTGGGTAATGTGCAAGGTACTCCACAGAGCCATCCGGGATTGCTTTGCATAGCCATGCCAGGTTTATATCAAACAACTCTACACTGCATTTGGCAGACTCCAGTGAAACCTCTCGATAGTCCAAAGTTCTGGATAGCCTTCTATGGGCCTCATTGAGGCCTCTCAGAATCTTCACCTGTTGTTGAATCTCGGCCTGGCTTTCCTTTCGTTCTGAAATGTCACGCAAGATTCCAACAGCATGCCAGCCCTCAGCCAAGTGAACAGTCGAGACCGACAATTCCACTGGTATCTTATTTCCGTCCTTTCTTATTGCTTCAAGCTCAATGGTCTTACCAATAACTGGTCCGTTCCCAGTACGTTGAAACTCGACAAATCCTCTGGAGTATGCCTCATGATACCGATTTGGAGCCAAAAAGGGATGAAGGACCTGACCTAGGGCCTCTTCCCTGCTATATCCTAGAATACGTTCCGCAGCAGGATTCCAATAAGATACCTTTCCTCGCGGGTCCAGCATAATTACTGCATCCTGCGCAGCGTCCGTAATGGCTCGCAACTGCGCTTCGCTTTTCTCCAATTGCTCCTGGGTCATTTTCCCCTCAGTGATATCTCTGGAGACACCCTCCAGCCTCACTATCCTGCCAGTATCATCAAGGGTCGTCTTCGTCCTTATAGCTATCCAAGAGTATTCGCCATTCTTCTTCCTGACCCTTAAGTTCACGGTCTTATCCGAAGGGAAGCGCCCTGTAAATGTTTGCCCTGCTAATGGCCTGTCTTCGGGGTGGATTATCCCCATGAACAAGTCAGGATCAGAGTAGAACTCCTCTGGATTGTAGCCAGTCACATTCTTGACCGCAGGACTAATGTATTCCAACTGAGGTTGAGGTTCGAAAACTAATGAGAAAATGACATCTGGGGTATTCTCAATCAGGCGGCGGTACTTTTTTTCAGCGGCCTTCAGGCTTTCTACAAGCCTGACATTATCAACAGCAATGGCAGCCTGACCTGCAAGGGTTACAAAAAACGACAGATCCTGTTGATCAAATACCCTCGGGGCGGTAGTGAGTATATGCAAGATGCCCAGCACCTTGCGCCTTGATGTCATGGGCACGCCCAGGTAGGAAACCAGCCTATTGTTCCGGATGTAGCCCTGGTGCATTTGGACCCTGGGGTCTTCTGCTAGGTCGTAGATCATGACAGGCTCTTTCCGCTCCATAAACCAATGCAAAAGGCTTCCCGCCAACTCGAACGCCTGTTCCTCAATAATCGTGCCATTGGGAAGCCGCATTACAAAGACCCTGGGATCGCTCTCCTCACCGTTGAAAAGGCTCAACGCCACAGCCTCGGCCCCCATCTCCTTAGGAATATTTTCTAGGACGAAAGACAATAAGTCTTTTATTTCCTTGCCAGCGATTATGCCCTTGTCAATCTCGTGCAAGATCTGCAGACGCCTTAAGCGTTCGTTGGCGTCGCGATACAGGCGCGAGTGATTTATTGCAATCCCCAACTGAAGCGAAATGGATTCCAGAAACTTGAGCTTTTCCTTGCTAAACGCACCGTATCTTTTGCTTGCTAGCAAAAGGGACCCCGCGGTCGCGGGTGTCTTGCTCCCAGATGGAACCCTCAGCGGGAATATGGCCAGGGTCTGGATGCCCTCATCTTTGGCAAAATCGGGGAAAACCTGCCGTTCGTCCAATCTCTCTGTTATGAGGCATTGCCTCCTGCTCCACTGTGGTATTTTTTCCTTTGGGAAGAAGCGGGCATGTGCCCTGAAATTACATGAAAGCCCTCTCCAAGACCGCAGATGTAGCCCTCCCTCTTCCAACAAATAAATGCCAGCCATCTCCACATGCAGAAGATCCATTACTTCGTCCAAGAGCCGATCAAGTCTTTGGTCCAAATCAAAAGTATCAAACACCGCATTGAGTATGCGATTGTGAGTTGCAGCTTCCTCAACCCCATGTCGAAGAAGTTCTTCACTTTCCTTTTGTTTAGTAATGTCATCGATACTGCAAAGGAAACACTTCTCACCGGATTGCCCAAGGCAGCCCGCTCCAGTGACTGCCCCCCAAAAGGCTGCACCATCCCTTGATTTGAAGATCATCTCATAACCGCAGATGGGACCCTCGCCTGCCAACTGGATCAAATCCTGCAATTGTCTGGGCTTCTGGCAATGCGCCCGTACAGGCACTGTTAGGAAGTCCTCTTTTGTCTGGTATCCGAACTTTTGCCACATTGCCTCATTGGCATCAAAAAACCTCGGCTCAGGTTCAAGATTGATGATGGCCATGGGCATTGGAAAACGATTCATAGGCTCCAAAAACATGTTTCCGTGATAGGAAAGGGGAGGAACTTTTTCCTTCATACGATCACCTTTCTAGCGGGTTAGCGTAATGTCGAGCAGGTCGAAAAGAGGATAAACTAATAACGTCTCCTTCTGTGTGCCGACACTTACATAATTTTATATCATATTCTTGTAGTTTTGGGTAGCTACTACAATCGCCCATGATCTCCTAGCAGACAATGCCTGCCATAGTCGGGCAGGGAGGATTTGGGTATCCCTTGTCCTCTTGCCTTGATGAAATCCATTTGTTATTAATCAATCATGATGAAAAGTGAGGATAACGAGACAGCATTAGTTTTTCTGGGCACAGGTGCTGCATGGGGGCTCCCTGAGCTGAACTGCCCATGTGCCATATGCAAGGAGATGCGCTCCAAAGGTGAGAGGAGAAAACGCACTGCCCTGTTTATCAAAGGAAAATGCAACTTATTGATTGATTGCGGGCCAGACATTCTCTGGCAGTTGGAAGAGAACGGGATTGACAGGATAGATGCGATCTTAATAACCCACGAACATGGTGACCACTACATTGGCCTGGATGAGCTTTTTGTTTTCAAGAGAATAAGGCCACGGGGGGCATTTAGGCCCATTCCTACATACATGACCGAACAGAGTTGGAAGGTGATCAAACAGCGCTTTGGTTATCTGGAAGACATGGGGGTTATCAAGGTGCACCCGGTCTGGCCCGGGAAATGGTTCACATGCGGACCCTACAATATTTTACCCTTTGATACGGATCACGGTGGATTTGCCCTGGGCTCGGTGGGATATTTAATCCGTTACAGTAGCCGGGAAAAGGAAATAGGCCTGCTCTACACGTCGGACTTTATGGACATACCAGACTTATACTCCGACCTTCAGCGGGCTGATCACCTCATTATACAAACCTTTTGGCTCAACGAGCCGGTTGAGAATCGGCCCCATCATATGAGCTTTCAAAGAGCCATTGGCTTCATAGAGAAATTCTCGCCCAAGAAAGACACGTTCCTCGTTCACATGGGTGATGCGGATAAGGTGCCTGGTGATCCGGCCAATGACATGTTGAAAAAATATGACCCCAAGAATCCACTGTGCCCGCCCGCCTCTGCTGAACCCTACCCCATACCGTTAAGTCATGTGCAGTGGCAGGAGACCGTGTCAACGATTATGGAAGATATGGGACTGTCATTTGCTACTAAAGTGGCCTATGATGGCCTGACTGTCCCACTCTAGGTGGCAATAAGAATAGTGAAACACTGGGAGGCAATAAATGCAGTTGGTTCAATCAGATGTTAATCCGATTCATTCCTTATTACTAAAACACCCCAGGGAGGCGTTTGTTAGCAGGGAAAGGATTTCAGAGCAATGGCAACAACTCGGCTTTACCGCTCCTCCTGATTTTGAAAAGGCTATCAGGGAATATGACAGTTTTTTAGATATACTATCGAGGTTTGTCCCGGAAATTTATTTTCTCCCTCAAGACGATCACGTAACCCTGGACTCCATATATGTAAGAGATGCATCTGTGGTATGTACTAAGGGGATAATTCTCTGCAACATGGGAAAGGAGGAGAGACGCCATGAACCTGCCGCCCAGGAGGCCTTTTTCAGGTCCAACGGCATCCCCTTGCTGGGCCGGATCCAGGGCAAGGGCACACTAGAAGGTGGGGACGTGGTCTGGCTGACCGAGCGGATCCTAGCAGTGAGTAGGAGCTACAGGACAAATGACGATGGCATAGCACAGCTAAAAACATTTCTCAATGGATGCGTTGATGAAGTGGTGGTGGTTGACCTCCCACATTGGCGGGGTCCCCAAGACGTATTTCACCTGATGTCCATAATTAGCCCCATTGATCATGATCTCGCCCTGGTGTACTCTCCGTTGATGCCCGTAGGATTTAGGGAAAAGCTGCTTTCATTGTCCATAAGCCTTGTTGAGGTTCCAGCAGAGGAATTTGAAACCCTTGGCTGCAATGTGCTGGCCATTGGTCCACGCAGGTGCCTGATGCCCGCTGGAAACCCCGTCACAAGGAAGCGCCTCGAAGCTGAGGCAGTGGAGGTTTACGAATACGAGGGGTATGAAATTAGCTTGAAGGGTGGAGGAGGCCCCACCTGCCTCACCAGACCCATATCCAGGATATATTAGTCTGCCAAATCAATAACTTTGTTGACTTACAACCTTTTTTATTAGTAAAGTCCAGGGCGGATTTTTGCACCAATTGAAGACCCAAAACGTAGCATGGCTTATGTCTGTCTAGAAGCCTGTTTCATGTGCCGTCATCCGGCACTCAGCTCTTTGAATCCAGTGTTGCTGTCACTCCTGCGAAAGCAGGAGCCCACGGCCTTCTAACAACCATGAATTCCCGCCTGCCTGCCTGCAGCAGGCAGGCTTACGCGGGAATGACAGATGCCATCTGTGTACGCTTTTGGACACCAATTTACATGCTTATCCCTTTGTAAGGAATGGAAATAATTCCAAAAAACGAGGAAAGGAGGTGATGACAGGGAAGGTGCGAATCGCATCAGGGGTAGAAAGGGATCAACTTGTTAACCTATCCATTAGAAAAGGAGGAAAATGAATATGAAGAAATTGCTTTTTTGGGGGTTGATTCTAGCGTTGTTCGTATCTTTTGGGGTCAGTTCTGCTGCTGCCATAAGCACAGAAGATATAGCCAAGGCCTCGGCATTGGAAGAAATTCTTAAGCGAGGAGAGTTACGTGTTGGACTCGAGGCGGGGTATCAACCTTTTGAGATGCAGGACAAGAAGGGAAACATTGTTGGCTTTGATGTGGACATGGCATATGAGCTTGGAAAGGCCATATTCGGCAAAGGCGGAGAAAAAAAGGTCAAGATAATAAACACGGCCTGGGAAGGTATTATTCCGGCTCTGATGACCCACAAGTTTGATATCATAATGTCCGGAATGACCATTCTTCAAAGCCGAAACCTCAAGGTCAATTTTTGCGACCCATACTACTTCATAGGACAGTGCCTTCTTGTAAACAAGAAAAACAAAGGAAAGATAAGAAGTTACAAAGACCTCAATAAGAAAGGCGTTATCATCACAAGCAAGCTGGGGGTTACCGGACAATTTACCGCAGAGCGCCTGATGCCAAAGGCCACCTTGCGGCTGTTCAAGACAGAGGCCGAGGGAGCCCTTCAGGTGGCTAACGGCCTTGCGGATGCCTTTATCTATGATGAGCCTCAGGTTCGAGTGTTTGCGGCCAAGTACAAAAAGACGTGCTTTGGGATCTTTGAGCCATTGACCTATGAGCCCCTAGGATGGGCGATCAGGAAGGGCGATCCTGACTTCCTAAACTTCCTGAACAATTTCCTGCGGCAAGTCCGTGGAGACGGTCGCTGGGAAAAGCTAAAACAAAAATGGATGGTTGATTACATAGAAAAGCTGGCAAAAGAACAATAGAGCAATAAAGGGGAGCTAGTTGCTCCCCTTTAAAATGAGGAGGTCTGAGTTGGTATTTACCAAACGATCATTTATCACTTTGGGGGTACTTGCCCTTTTTCTGGCAGCCGCCTATTACTTCTTTGTAAGCAAAGGCATCACGTATATTTGGCACTGGGAGAAAATCCCAGAGATGTTGTTCTATTATGGTACCAAGGCAGCCAACGAGACCAAACCGCACCTGCATTTGGGGGTTTTGATGATCGGCTTCATGCTGACAGTTAAGATCTCCATAGTAGCGATTTTCTTTGCCATCATTCTTGGCACCATAGTAGGCATTGCAAGGCTGTCCAACGAGCCAGTTACAAAGGCAATCTCAATTGCCTTTGTAGAACTCATCCGCAATACCCCTTTGCTGGTCCAAATCTATATCATTTATTTCTTTGCTGGCTCCCTACTGAGACTTTCTGCCTTTGCCGCAGGTACAGCAGCACTTGCCATATTTGAAGGTGCATATGTAGGGGAAATCGTCCGGGCAGGAATTCAGTCTATTCATAAGGGCCAGATGGAGGCAGCCAGGTCTCTGGGCATGACCTATGGCCAAGCAATGCGGCATATCATATTGCCCCAGGCGTTCAAAAGGATAATTCCTCCTCTCGCAGGACAGTTCATTTCTCTGATTAAGGATTCTTCGCTGGTCTCTGTAATTGCCCTTGCTGATCTCATGTTTCAAGGCCAGCAAGCCGTGGCTAGAACATACTACGCATTTGAGATTTACTTTACCGTTGCGTTTCTGTATCTTGTAATGACATTCACCCTTTCTATGGCCACACAATATATTGAAAGGAGGCTGGCCATAAGTGATTAAAGCAAACAACGTATGCAAGACCTTTAAATTGGCCAACCGCAAGGAGGTCAAGGCCCTTGTGAACTTCTCCACCCACATTAAAAAAGGTGAGGTGGTGGTAATCATAGGCCCAAGTGGATCCGGTAAGAGTACCTTCTTGAGATGCCTCAATCGTTTGGAAGACATCGATTCAGGGGAAATTATGATTGATGGGGTCAATATCTACGATAAGAATATTGACATCAACAAGGTCCGAGAAGAAATAGGTATGGTATTTCAGCTCTTCAACCTGTTTCCCCACAAAACGGTACTGGAAAACGTAACCCTTGCCCAAATTATTGTTCGAAAACGCGACAAGAAGGAAGCGGTTGAAATAGCCAGGGATCTTCTTAACAAGGTGGGCATCCTTGAGAAAGAAAACGTCTACCCCTCCCAGCTATCAGGCGGCCAGCAACAAAGGGTGGCCATTGCCAGGGCGCTCGCTATGCAGCCTAAGATTATGCTTTTTGACGAGGCCACTTCGGCATTGGACCCTGAGATGATAGGGGAAGTCCTTGACGTCATGAAGACACTTGCAAAGGAAGGAATGACCATGGTTGTCGTTACCCATGAGATGGGATTTGCTAGAGAAGTATCTGACAGGGTAATATTTATGGACGCGGGTGAGATAGTGGAAGAAGGCACGGCCGAGCATTTCTTCAGAAATCCAACCCACGAAAGAACCAAACTATTCTTGAGCCAGATCCTATAACAACCATAGAAACCCTTGCTTTTTGCGTTTTCCACCTTATATTTGAACAGTTTCAGTTGATGGAAGCCACCAGCCAAACAGAACCTTTTATTCCATGAGGATGTGAGCGGTCAAGCGTGTCATTTTTCCCCTTTGGCAGGTAGTATGAGGATTGGGGCTAACCTTACTGATTTTATCTCTAATTTTTATTTTGGTGCTTATTAAAGTACCATTGTGAGCGAAGCGAACTAAGTTCGGGATATTGGCGAATGTACCATTGGGGCAAGAGGGTTTTTCTTCCGCTCCGGGCCTCCCGGGCTGGTCAGACGCTCAGAGAGCATTTTGGCAATCACCTCTCATCCCCAGAAAACTGAGTGCCTGACGGCGCCCTCCCCACAGTTGCCTCCGAAAAACCCTCTTGCCCCTCTTTATTGAGCTATTACCGATTCGGGCTCATTTTTGTCTGCACCACACCAAAAAAATCCTGCTATAGTCCGTATGCATACATGCAAAGCAGAAATCTTGCTCACAGACAAAAGCAATGGATCTTTCTTTACAATCAACAGGAAAGATTGTGTGATTTTCTTACTTCCTTACAGCAAAGAGAAAAGGCTGTTAAGTGGGCCCGCAAAAGATAAGGAAAGTTGTAATTGATACTAACGTGCTTGTATCGGGACTGTTATTCGGAGGCGTTCCGAACAAGATTGTCAACCTATGGAAGTCTTCCAAACCCAAGAAATTTTCACTTGCTTATATGATGAAGAAACTCTGATGGTGACATCACCTTCACACCTTTGC
>Ga0190359_1002292_pt1 | contig 11466 bp, 6 predicted proteins | sample 48721823_MG_FD_161269 | JGI IMG/M metagenome (GOLD analysis project Ga0190359, IMG submission 161269) | Hydrothermal vent microbial mat bacterial communities from Southern Trench, Guaymas Basin, Mexico - 4872-18-2-3_MG | ecosystem: Environmental > Aquatic > Marine > Hydrothermal vents > Microbial...
CTGGTGTGAGCCTGACTTTTTTTTATTTAGCCGAGCTGGCTAATCCCGACGTCTCGGGATGCTAAGCGAGTATAGGGGCAACCCCGATTCTCGGGACGAACCCCACCCTCTCCGCTTGTTACGAAGCCTGGTGTAAGCCGGGCTTTTATTATTTAGCCGAGTTGGCTTATCCCGACGTCTCGGGATGCTAAGCGAGTATAGGGGCAACCCCGATTCTCGGGACGAATCCCACTCTCTCTGCTTTACCCTGCTTTTGCCGGGTTTTTATTTTCAATGAGCTGGCTAGTCCCGACATTTCGGGGCGCTAAGCACCTGCTCGTAAAAATTTAAATTTCGGTAAAAATTACATTAATAAAATACAGACAAAAACTTAAGCTTTAATTACATTGTTTCTAAATCATTACTCCACTATCCGCGTCATTAAAATTAAACTACTTAAATAAAAATATCCCAGATTCATTTGTGTTAATATGCGGCAAAAAAGAAATTTTCTCTTTTAACAAATATTTCCTAAATTCCCTTCAATCAAAATCAGGAGTCAGAAAACGATGCAGTCAAAAATACAATATTGTGAAGCCATGTTGCCAAAGGTTTCCAGAACCTTTGCACCAACTATTAAACGATTACCTTCCGGTTTGCGGCTACCGGTTACCGTTGCCTATTTGCTTTGTCGCATTGCCGATACCATTGAAGACAGTCCAGAGCTGACACTGGAACAAAAGAAGGACATGCTCGCCCTCTATGCTGAAATTTTTTCTAAAGAAAACGAACAGGCCTATCGGCAATTGTTAGAAAAAATGCATTTTCTACCAAAGCAAACGCCAGATGACGAGTTAGCGCATAACCTGCCCATAGTACTGGACGTTTTTTACACCTTTTCACCAGCCATGCGCGGGCACATTGCCCGCTGGGTGGCTGAAATGTCTTTAGGCATGAGAAAATACGCCCAGGCTAAACAAAAACGCCGTTTTAGTTTCTTGAAATCTATGAAAGAATTGGACGAGTACACTTATTATGTAGCAGGAACGGTCGGCTATTTACTAACAGAATTATTTTCCTTTTACTCGAAAAAAATTACGCCCATGGTTAAAAACCGCCTGGAACAGCTGGCCGAACCGTTTGGTAAAGGATTGCAACTGGTAAACATCATCCGAGATACAGCCGCCGATTTAAAGCGCGGGCAGTCTTACATCCCTGATGAACTATTGCAAAAATACCAATTGACGCGAGAAACTATTTTCCAAAAAGAAAACGCCGATCGCGCCCAGCAATTGTTTAATGAATTAATCCGCGATGCCGTCAACCATCTGGACAAGGCGCTGGATTACACAATGACTATTCCCAAAGAAGAAACGCGCATTCGTTTATTTTGCATTCTTCCCCTCTTCTGGGCTTTGCGTACTTTGGAACTGATTCAGCGCAACACCCTGGCTTTACTTGGATCGGAAAAAATCAAGATTTCCAAACGCGTGGTGCGAAAAGAGTTCTTTTTAGCGCTGATACATGTGAACTCCAATCGTATGCTGCGCTGGTATTACCGGCGCATTCGCCAAAACATTGAGCAACCTATACTACATACTAATTAAACCGAAGCCGAACATTGCAAAATTTATGGAAAAAGAAAATAAATTTCTGAAACAATACCTTAAAGAGCTACTTGGCGACCAGATCACACAATTCTGGAATGCCAAATCCGAACCACGTGCCATCCGCGTTAATACCATTAAAAGCACAGTGGATGAAATTAAAAATCGCCTGAAACAGCTAAAGGTTTCCTTTCGGGACGTACCTTTTAATCCCGAAGGCTTAATAATTGAAGACGATGACCTGCCCCTGAGTCAAACCATTGACTTCTTTCTTGGCAAATTTTATTACCAGGGCGTCTCATCCCAGTTACCTGCTATTGTTTTAAACCCACAGCCAGGGGAAAAAGTACTCGACCTGGCAGCATCTCCCGGTTCAAAATCAACTCAAATGGCCGCCATGATGAAGAATCTGGGCTTTTTGGTACTCAATGATGTTTCAATGAAACGCATTCAGGCACTGAACACCAATATCCAAACCATCGGCTCTGTCAATTACGCCATTTACCGGCAACCTGGTGAACGCATCGGCAACGTACTGCCCGAATATTTCGACAAAGTGCTGTTAGATGCTCCTTGTTCTGCCTTGGGTATTATCCATTCGCATCCGGAGGTCTATTCCTGGCTTACTCCAAAAAGAATGGCCAAAATTGTAGAACAGCAAAGGCAGTTACTGGTCTCAGCTTTTAAAGCCCTTAAAGTGGATGGCCAACTGGTTTATTCTACTTGCTCCATTTCACCGGAAGAAAACGAAGAACTGATTCAGTTTATGCTGGATCACTATCCTTTGGAAATCGAATCCATTATTCCTCAAATATACAGCCAGTTTTTACCCGGCCTTAACGAATACAATAACAAAATCTTTGATCCGGCAATGACCAAAGCTATTCGTATTCTGCCTCATCTGCATGAAATGGAAGGCTTTTTTGTTATTAAATTGCGCAAAACAGGTCGCCGCCACAGGGTCGTAAAATCGTACCAGACTTTTAAAACACTTCCTTACAATAATCCTCAGGTAGCCGATGCCTTAAAACAAATCAGCGATCAATGGGGCATTCCCGAAGAACACTGGCCAAAATACCGTTATATTGTAACGCGCGACCGTTTATGGATGGTCAACAATCAAATTAAAAACATTCCTGACGCCAACTTCTTGAACGCCGGTTTGTTATTAGGAGAAAAGCGCATTTACGGCTGGAAATTACCTAACCACAGCATTCAGTTTTTTAGCCGCTGGATTACCAAACGCCATTTACCAGTTACGGAGGATCAATTGCGAGAACTCTTTAAAACCGGCATGACCAAAGTACCTGGCGTAGAAAATGGCTATTATGCTTTAAGCTGGAAAGATCAGGCCATCGGTTCCCTTTACGTTGAAAAACAGAGAGCCAAAATTCGTTTAATGCACCGCTTTAATGTGATTTTGTAAAATCATCTACGTAATAGGTGTGTTTAAATAGTCAGCTTTACTCTTTGATAAAACGGATTTTGAAATTACCAGGATTCCTTTTCAAAAATACTTAAAAGTTCTATCTCTTTAGCTTACAAAAATTCTAATATTGATGAAAAACAGTAGTTTTCACTCTCAAAGTAAAAATGTAAGCGTGTAAGAGTAAAATTCATTCAACGAAATCTTTGAAAAAATCATTAAGAATGGCCTTCCCGCGTAGGTGGGAATCTCTAAGTTATTGTAAATATTAGATTACGCATCAAGTGCGGAATAACAGGTTTGGATAATCCCCGATTTTTTCAAAGGTTTCTCAACATTTATCACTCAAAATTCAAAATTTTTGATAGAACGGCACAAATTTCTATTAGAGTTTAAAACCCTGAGAACTACTTTCAAAATATTCATCTCATCTAATCAACACGAAAAGATTGATTTAAATTATTCTTTTAAGAAAAAACGGCTAAAGGTCGATTAATAAAACAGATTAACCAGAGGTTGAGATTTGAGATTAAAGCGATTAATGCACAAAAAGCGTCATCTTCTAAATCATGCTGTTTTTAAAGCTACTGTGATTATTGGTCTCAGCGCCATAGTGATTGGATTTCTGATTTATTTTTTAGAAGCGAAAGTTAACAATAATTTTTCCTCGATCAGCGATGGGATCTGGTGGTTCTTTGTCACTATTTCTACTGTGGGTTACGGAGACAAAGTACCATCAACAGGTTTGGGGCGATTTTTAGCCATTGTCGTAATGTTATTTGGCGTGGCCATATTGTCAGTCATCACGGCTACTATTTCTTCCATCTTTGTAACACAAAAATTAAGGGAGGGCAAAGGTTTGCATGAATTAAAATTAAACAATCACTTATTAATCTGTGGTTGGAGTAGGCATTGCGATGAAATTTTAACGACCCTGGAAAAACGTTCCAAGGAATTTTCAACCGTTGTCCTGATAAATCAATTACCTGAAGAAACCATTGAAGAAATACTAGCCAGATACGAAAAAATAGACTTACGGTTTGTTCGTGGAGATTTCACCAAAGAATCCATTTTATTAAGAGCTTCTGCCAAACAGGCCAAAGCGGCCATCATTGTGCCAGATATTAGCAATCCGATGAACAAACAAAGTGACGAACGCACCATTCTGGCAACTTTAACCTTAAAAACGTTAAATACAAAAATTAACGTGGTAGCCCACATTATTGATCCAGAGAATTACGCTCATCTGAATAAAGCACGCGCAGATGAAATTGTGGTTAGCGATGCCTTTACCGGTCACATTCTGGCCCATCATATCTTAACGCCCGGAATTCCACGATTTTGGGAACAGGTATTTAATGAAGATTCGCCAGTTGCCCTGCAGCAATATCCCATTCCTAAATCTTTAGTTGGTAGTACCTATTTGGAATTAACAGCACATTGTCGACAAATCATGCCAGATGGCATTTTATTGGGCCTGGTAGAAATGAATGTACCTTTTGATTTAAATTCCCTCCTAAGTTCAGATTATTCCTATTTAGACGAATTTATCTTACGTAAATTTAAAGAAGCTGGTTTAGGCAGCGAGCAGGAAAAAAAGGTAAAAATTCAATTAGCGCCCCGTTCCGACACCATTTTAAATGAATCACAATATTATTTAGTTTTAGAGAGAAAAAAATCATGAAAGCCTCAAAAATTGATCCGTTTTTGCTCGAAAACCTGCAATTCTTTAAACATGTTCGTTTATTTTTCGAATTAAATGATGAACAAGTAAAGAGCGTTTTAAAAGAGATGAAAGTGGAAAAGTTTCCACCAGATTTTTATTTAATGAAAGAAGGCTCAGTTGGTGACAAAATGTTTATTTTAATCAAAGGCCGGGTCGAAATTTCTAAGTCGTTAATATTGCCTGAATGGCTACACATGTTTGATAAACAGGAAAAATCGTTACTTCATTTTTCCGAAAAGGATTTTCCTTTTTTTGGAGAGATGGTTATGTTAGGAGATAATTCAAAGAGATCGGCCAGCATCATTACAAAAAGCGAATGTGTTTTGGCCAGTTTAAGCAAAGTTTCCTTCGATAGAATAGTTGAAACAGATGCATCCTTGGGAAAAACGCTTTTTAAAAACATGGCCTGTGAACTGTCAGAACGTTTGCGTAAAGCAAACCGGGACATTTTAAAATTAACAACAGCTCTTTCTATTGCACTAAAAGGATAGTAGGCATTGTAATGAGAATAGGGAAGTTCAAATTTAAAAATGAGATTCATTACTTTAATTACATCATGCACCGCTATTTTCGGCGTACGCCCCCTATTCCAACTCATATCTATTTACAATTTGACAAACCCGAAGACGAGGTTGTTCTGTTAAAAAAATTAATTGCCACAAATTGCCACTTCCCTGCTATTTTAAATGTTCTGGCCCATGACCCCAATGATGAAGTCAGAAATGCTGTTTATCAGTCCACTTACTGGCAATTGGTAGGTCGCTATCAGGATATTCTTGGATTTGGCAAGCGCGAACGAAAGGCTTTTGCCCGGCATGAAGACAGACACAATATTTTCATTTTGCTGATGTTTGAAGATGATCCCGAAGTTTTTACAGAAGTACTTAATAATCCGGCTATTTCATTAACTATGTTGGTACGCTACATTCAGCTTTTACAAAAGAGGGGACGTGGAAAGCGCGATGAACATTTTTTGCGTTTAGCCCGCCAGGCTTTAGCACGCAAAAAAGATCAGATTTTAAAACTTTCTTTGTTGCAAAGATTAGTACGAGACCCGGACTCTCCTAAAAATGTGGAAGCTATTCTTCCCTTTCTTTACAAAGAAGACTCCATGTTGAAGCAGGCTGTTTTCAATACCCTGCGCCGCGTAAATCAAGACATTTTAAAACATGTGATTAACACAGCTGTTACCGATAAAAATTTTAGCAATCCGCTCCATCAGTACAAAGCGATTTCTTTTCTACTGGAAATTATTCAAAGACGTAGAGAAAGTGATAAAATTAGATATGCAGAAGATCCGGCCATCTTTTTACCTCATGATGAATATTTGTGGAAATTATTAATTCGTAAAAAATTAAATATTGTTAAAAGCTGTGCAGAAAATTTAGCTGATTTTAACAATATTCTTATTTTAACCTATTGTCATGTCGATAAAGATTCACAAATTCGTTCACTAGCTAATAAAATTCTTTCTATAGAAGATCTTCTTGAAATTGCCCGCGACATTACAACCCCAATAAGAATTTTCAAAGAAATCATCAATGTGTTAGAGGGCCACTTTGACGAGACGGTAGTGACTAAAATTCAAGAACTTAGAATGCTGGAAAGTGAGCGTTTAAAAGAAGCTCTTCATGAAATGGAAAAAACCGTTGAGGCTTACTTTGATATCATTTTTCAATCACTGGGCTATGATAAAATCAACGATTTTCGAGCGGTAATCAGCACATTCGATTTTGTTAACAAGCAAATTAAGAAGTACGAAGATAAATTGGAAGCACGTATCAATTCCGAATTAATCACATTAAAAGAAACCACTTCAACAATTAAGACGATTTTCCAGGAATGGATTGACAAAATTTATTACGAAACAACTAGCAGGACTTTAAACGAATTGGAGTACGTAAAAGACAGTATTGAAGAAATAATACACCTAAAAGATTTACATCACTTAACTTTACGCCCGGGTACTCCGGAAGACATAGAATCAAATATCCGCTTTAAAGCGCATAAGATATGGCAAAGCGCTATCAGCATTTATCTTGGTCGTCTGAGAGATTTGTCAGAAATGTTGCAAAGAAAAACCTTAAAATTGGCTCGTGTTTATTTCAAAAATCAAAATTTTATTAAAGATTTTAAAGAAGCCTTATCCGAACTTGAACGAGACTACAAAGAGCAGATTGGTTGTAAATTGACAATTCCCTGCCGCAGATGTAATCGAAGAGGCTGTGCAGCCGAGCGGTTTCTGCAGGAAAATTATTTCTTAATTGAGCAATTAATTGATAACTTTGGCGAATATTTTAATGGTGAAACAGCTTTAGGAGAAATAATTGGCGCTACCCAGCTTGACGGATGGCATGCACCTCATAAAAATTAAAAAGGCAAAAACATTAAATCGTTTGGCTGTACAGCAGCTATAACTTGCATTTCATCGAACTCCGATGTCAATGAACATGATTAAATGCAGACCAGCTAAATGAAAATTATTTTCTTTTTCAAATTAGTAAACCATGTTTACTTTAATAAACTTTTCAGATTGAAATAAATTTGCTGAATTTAGATGGTTAATTGAGATTTCATTTCTGATTCATACAAATAGGCAGACTAATTTAAACTACTCATTATATGAGCGTATTCTAAATATCGTGTTTTGTCATTTCGAAGGGACGCTTCTTGAAATTACAATTGATAAATTTTTTAGGATAAACGTATTTATAAAGAAAAAGCCTCTCCGTGGAGAGGCTTTTTAAAAAAAATTCTGGTGACGCCCTACTCTCCCATGCCGGTTAGGGCATAGTACCATTGGCGCAGACGGGCTTAACTTCTCTGTTCGGAATGGGAAGAGGTGTTTCCCCGTCGCTATAGTCACCAGAATTTAAACTGATTTTCATTGTTGGATAGAAGTAGTAAGTATCTACCGGTAGGTAGTAAAAATAGGTTAAGTCTCACGGCTAATTAGTACTGCTCGGCTAAACGTATTGCTACGCTTACACCTGCAGCCTATCGACCTCCTAATCTCGAAGGCGCCTTTAGTCCCGACAAGTCGGGAAGGGATGTCTCATCTTGGGTTGGGTTTCGCGCTTAGATGCTTTCAGCGCTTATCCTCACCGAACATAGCTACCCAGCTGTGCTCCTGGCGGAACAACTGGTACACTAGAGGTTCGTCCACTCCGGTCCTCTCGTACTAAGAGCAGATCCCCTCAAACATCCTACGCCCGCAACAGATAGGGACCGAACTGTCTCACGACGTTCTAAACCCAGCTCGCGTACCGCTTTAATTGGCGAACAGCCAAACCCTTGGGACCTTCTCCAGCCCCAGGATGCGATGAGCCGACATCGAGGTGCCAAACCACTCCGTCGATGTGAACTCTTGGGAGTGATAAGCCTGTTATCCCCGGCGTACCTTTTATCCTTTGAGCGACGGCGCTTCCACTCGCTACCGCCGGATCACTAAGCCCTGCTTTCGCATCTGCTCGACCTGTATGTCTCGCAGTTAAGCTCCCTTTTGCCTTTGCACTCTACGCACGATTACCAACCGTGCTGAGGGAACCTTTGGGAGCCTCCGTTACTCTTTTGGAGGCGACCGCCCCAGTCAAACTACCCACCTGACACTGTCCCTCCCGCCGATTCAGACGGGTAGGTTAGTACTTCAACTAAACAAGGGTGGTATTTCAAGGGCGGCTCCATGCCGACTGGCGTCGACACTTCACAGCCTCCCACCTATCCTACACATGTTTAGCTAAAGTACAATATCAAGCTGTAGTAAAGGTGCACGGGGTCTTTCCGTCCCGTTGCGGGTAGCCGGCGTCTTCACCGGCATCACAATTTCGCCGAGATCCTCGTTGAGACAGCGCCCAAGTCGTTACACCATTCGTGCAGGTCGGAACTTACCCGACAAGGAATTTCGCTACCTTAGGACCGTTATAGTTACGGCCGCCGTTTACCGGGGCTTCGGTTCACTGCTTCTCCCGACATATCGGAATAACAGATCCCCTTAACCTTCCGGCACCGGGCAGGTGTCAGTCCCTATACGGCGTCTTACGACTTCGCAGAGACATGTGTTTTTAGTAAACAGTCGCTTGGGCCTGGTCACTGCGACCTCAAGCCGCTCCCGGAGCTAGTCCGTTCACAGCCCGAGGCACCCCTTCTCCCGAAGTTACGGGGTCAATTTGCCGAGTTCCTTAACGAGGACTCTCTCGAGCACCTTAGGATTCTCTCCTCATCTACCTGTGTCGGTTTTCGGTACGGTCAGCTTTAGCTCTCGCTTAGAGGCTTTTCTCGGCAGCATGTTTAGGGCCAGTTTCTGCCCTTACGGGCTCCTATTCGCGTCTCGGCCTTACAGGAGATGCGGATTTGCCTACACCTCCAGCCTACACGCTTAAACCGCCTATTCCGTCAGACGGATGGCCGGTCACTTCTGCGTCCCCCCTTCGCTCAAACAAGCCAAAGCTGGTACGGGAATATTTAACCCGTTTCCCATCGCCTACGCCTCTCGGCCTCGGCTTAGGGGCCGACTAACCCTGAGCAGATTGACTTTACTCAGGAAACCTTAGATTTTCGGTGAACAGGGTTCTCACCTGTTTTATCGCTACTTATGCCAGCATCCTCGTTTCCATCTCCTCCAGCACACCTCACGGTGTACCTTCAACGGTTAATGGAATGCTCCCCTACCACTCAAGGAACAAGGATCAAGGCGCAAGGGACTGGAGCTCTATTTACTTACACTCCGTAGCAAGCCCCATAACATCTTGCCTATCTCCTCATACTCCGTTCTCAGTACCAAATAATCCGCTTCTGAAATATAGCCTAAATCATAACTATATCGTAACCATAAGCGCGTCTCATCACAACTACCTATGCTGATCTCTAAATGATTTACTAAACGTTTCGGGCTATTACGTTTAAATGCATAGCCCTCAACAATATTCGCAACAATCGACTTGCTACTATCTCTTAATTGCGACGCCAGCCCTTTATACTGCTCATATGACGGAAATGTAATACTTAACTTATGCACTTCCAAACTGGCAGCATAACTGCGAGCATACACTGATAAATCATCCAATGAATGCATTGGCTTGCTCCTTGTACCTTGAACCTTGCTCCTTGAATCCGTAGCTTCGGTGCATGACTTGAGTCCCGACAATTATCGGCGCCAAACCACTTGACCAGTGAGCTATTACGCACTCTTTAAATGATGGCTGCTTCTAAGCCAACATCCTGGTTGTCTCCGCGGTTTAACTTCCTTTCTCACTTAGCCATGACTTGGGGACCTTAGCTGACGGTCTGGGTTCTTTCCCTCTCGTCTGTGAAGCTTATCCCTCACAGGCTGACTCCCAGGCAACGTGTCTACGGCATTCGGAGTTTAACAGGGGGCGGTACCCCGGTAAGGGCCCTAACCCTATTAGTGCTCTACCTCCGTGACACTTTTACCTGAGGCTAGTCCTAAAACTATTTCGGGGAGAACGAGCTATCTCCGAGTTTGATTGGCCTTTCACCCCTACCCACATCTCATCCAATGGTTTTTCAACACCAACAGGTTCGGACCTCCACGACATCTTACTGCCGCTTCATCCTGGACATGGGTAGATCACCCGGCTTCGCGTCTGCCGCACGTAACTGGTCGCCCTATTCAGACTCGCTTTCGCTTCGGTTACGCCACTGAATGGCTTAGCCTTGCTACGTACGTGCAACTCGCTGGCTCATTATGCAAAAGGCACGCCGTCACCAGTTGCAATCAAAAGACCACAACCAGCTCCGACTGATTGTAGGCATACGGTTTCAGGTACTTTTAACTCCCCTCCCGGGGTGCTTTTCACCTTTCCCTCACGGTACTACTCCACTATCGGTCACGAGGGAGTATTTAGCCTTATGCCGTGGTCGGCACTGATTCCCACAGGATTCCACGTGTCCCGCGGTACTCGGGAGTGCAATGTATGGAGTCTACATGATTTCGCCTACGGGACTTTCACCCTCTGCGGTGTGGCTTTCCAGCCAGCTTCGACTATCATGCAGATTTGTAACTCCACCTGACGTCTGCAACCGCCAGACCATTACATCCCTCTACCCCCAGAGCACAACGCTTGCAGGCTTCTACATGCTCTTAGGTTTAGGCTAATCCCCTTTCGCTCGCCGCTACTCAGGGAATCGCTTCGCTTTCTCTTCCTCCAGGTACTTAGATGTTTCAGTTCCCTGGGTTCGCCTCCCGAAAATATTCGGGATGACTCGGCATTACCCGAGTCGGGTTGCCCCATTCGGAAATCCACGGATCTACAGTTGTGTGCACCTCCCCGTGGCTTTTCGCAGCTTACCACGTCCTTCTTCGCCTCCTCGTGCCTAGGCATCCACCGCATGCCCTTAGCAACTTAACCTATAATCTACTTCTTCTATCCGCAATGTCAAAGAACATTCTTAAATGATTTTGCATCATTCTTTCAAAAGGGGAGTTGATAAGAGAGAGTGCAGGAGTAAGGGAATTACTCCTTAGAAAGGAGGTGATCCAGCCGCACCTTCCGGTACGGCTACCTTGTTACGACTTCGCCCCAGTCATCGGCCTTACCTTCGATCCCGCTTGTGCGGGAGCTTCGGGTACTGCCGACTTCCATGGCGTGACGGGCGGTGTGTACAAGGCCCGGGAACGTATTCACCGCGGCATGCTGATCCGCGATTACTAGCGATTCCGACTTCATGCAGTCGAGTTGCAGACTGCAATCCGAACTGAGACCGGTTTT
>Ga0190359_1002294_pt1 | contig 11459 bp, 16 predicted proteins | sample 48721823_MG_FD_161269 | JGI IMG/M metagenome (GOLD analysis project Ga0190359, IMG submission 161269) | Hydrothermal vent microbial mat bacterial communities from Southern Trench, Guaymas Basin, Mexico - 4872-18-2-3_MG | ecosystem: Environmental > Aquatic > Marine > Hydrothermal vents >...
TAATTTACCGACCTTCACCCCAAGCCCCGTAGGGGCGTGATATTTGTAGAATGTCAATATTAAAATTAAATTTAGTCCCGTAGGGACGGTATATTTTTTTAGAACATTAAAGACGTGGTTTTTTCTGAAAAGCGCTCCAGATGTCGGCAAACAAATGTTTTTTTGTCTTTTTTCTCGTTTTCCTTAGTGATCGAATCCTCACAAATAGATCCAAAAAAAAGATCTTACTTGACTTTAACAAATAATTGAGTAAATTAGTAATAGTTCCTATTGTCGATTAGAAAGGAAATTTTGATTGGAAGAGCATACTACAAAATTAAGCAGGCAGAGAGAGCTTGTTCTTCAGATAGTAAGATCCACAAAAATGCATCCTACTGCAGAAGATGTTTATTATGAAGCAAAAAAGAAAATGCCGAAGATAAGCATGGGTACAGTTTACAGAAATCTTAACCTTTTAAGTAAATTGGGAAGAATAAAAGAGATAAGTTTTCCTAATTCACCTGCCAGGTTTGACGGAGATATGAGAGATCATTATCACATTAGATGCAGTGAGTGCGGCAGAATAGACGATATTTCCCATTTCTCACCAAGAGCTGCTGTTGATGAGATTGAAAAACTTACCATGTATCAGATTCATACGGTACATATCAAATATGAAGGAATCTGCCCGGAATGCCAGAAAAAAAGTAAAATATCATAGAAGTACAACTTAATAATGAAGGGAGAAAACTATGAGAAAAATGACAGAAAACAATTTAAGAGATGCTTTTGCAGGCGAAAGCCAGGCGCACATGAAATACCTTGCTTTTGCACAGAAAGCAGAAGAAGAGGGTAAACCGAATGTAGCAAAATTATTTAAAGCTATTGCATATGCAGAGCAGGTTCATGCAACAAATCATCTTAAAACTCTTGAAGAAGTGGGAACTACGGAAGAGAATCTTCAGGCTGCAATGAACAGTGAGAATTTTGAAGTGGAAGAAATGTATCCTGCTTACGATGCAGTTGCAAAACTTCAGAGTGAAAAAGGTGCGATAAAATCCGTACACTATGCAATTGAAGCTGAAAAAATTCACTCTGTTATGTATGCAGAGGCAAAAGAGGCTGTAAAGCAGGGTAAGGATGCTGAAATTGAGGATGTTTATGTGTGCCCTGTGTGCGGTTATACTCATACAGGAGATGCTCCTGACAGATGTCCTGTTTGCGGTGTTGAGAAAGAAAAGTTTGTCAAGTTTTCATAATAAAGGATTTGTTTCCAATGACAGAAGATTTTTATATTAATTTTAATTGGGTTTCGGATAAAAAATTCTTGATTTTATCAGGACAAATTGTTAAAATTGCATATAAGGCAGAACTTATAACTGTTTCACACCTGTTGGAAATCTTCAAAATTGGAAACTTGCAAATCAATAATCTGCAAAAAGGTAAGCAGCCAAATCCGGAAAAGATACCAGAGCCAATAAATCTGACGTCAAAAGATGAATATACAAATACACAGTCAGTATTCAACTGTTTTGTTAAAAGAATGAGCGGGTAATGGAACAGAATAATTTAAAAGAGCATCTTGTAAACATCCTTACAAAAGCACTGGAAAGAGAAATTGCTGCTTACAATTATTATGTCAAATCTGCAGTGAACGCGGGTGTAAAGGAAGCGGAAATTCTTTTTACTCATCTTGCGGAAGAGGAGAGGAGCCACCAGCAGCTTATCAGGAATGAGATAAAAAAGGTGGAACAATTAATAGAACTGGTTCCTGATAATGAAACTTTTTCATCAAAAAGAATAAAGTATACTGTTCCCGATGAACTTACGTTTAAAAGAACACCCGAGATTGGAAATCTTGATATAGCTGCTGTTTCACTGCCCCTGAATTTTATAAGCGGAGATTTGCTTGATATTCATGAAGCAGGCGGCAGTTTATCTGTTTTGCTGTGTGATGTTATGGGGCACGGAGTCAGTCCTTCAATGGTGGGATCAAAAATCCGGGAAGTATTCGGCAGATTACTGGAGGAACTTGTTCAGACAGGTTCAGATTTTAAAACAGATAATGTAATTAACAGGATGAATAAAAAAGCTGTGGAAATGTGCAGGGATAATTGCAGGTTTATTACAGCTGTTCATGCTATTATTTCTTCGGATAAAAAGAGGCTTTTCTACACCTCTGCTGGTCATGATACTCCGATTGTTATAAGAAAAAACGGACAGTGCATTATACTGGAAAAAACAGATCTTGTTCTTGGCGCAGATATAAATGCCGACTATTCTTCAACTTCCGTTAATTTGAACTCAGGTGATATTGTGGCTGTGTTTTCTGACGGGATAACAGAAATAACCGAAAAGAATGATGAGACAAGGATGTTTGAAAAAGAATCACTTGTGAGGGCAATAAGAAAGTTTTCACAAAAGTCTGCAGGAGAGATTATAAGAAATATATTTGATTTGTTAATAGATTTTTCCGGAAAGAATGAATTTTCTGATGACATGTCTCTTGCAGTTATCAAAATTGAAGAATAAAACAGGAGGTTTTTATGGAAACTTTTTTCTCCGCTCACGAAATAATAGATATGGCAGTCACAACAGAAGAAACAGGTTATGAATTTTATAAACTTGCAGAAAAGAATGCCCGGTCTGATAGTACAAGACAGCTGTTTGCTTATCTTGCAGATGAGGAAATCAACCATAAACATATTTTTAAAGGATTAAAAGATTCCATTGAAGAGAATCCCCAGGGTGTGCCTGTTGACTGGGAGGATGTGGGGAAATACATAAGAGCCATGGTTGACAGCAGTATTTTTATGGGTAAGGATAAAAATATCAATCTTGCGTCTGAGTCACAAGATGACAAAGAGACAATTGATTTTGCCCTGGGTTTTGAAAAAGATACTCTTCTGTTTTTTTATCAGTTAAAAGATATGATTAAATCCGGTGCAAAAGATATAATACAAAAAATCATAAATGAAGAAAAAGAACACATTAGAAGACTAACTGAAATGAAGAAATTGGTCTAAATCAAGGAGTGAAAAAATGGATAAGTGGGTATGCGATGTATGCGGTTATGTTTATGATCCCGCAAAAGGGGATCCGGACAGCGGCATAGAGCCGGGTACGGCTTTTGAAGACATTCCTGATGACTGGGTATGTCCCTTGTGCGGTGCAAGCAAAGATATGTTTTCCAAAGAGGGGTAAGTTCGGTTTTCTCCGGCCGGTATTCCGGCCGGAGAAAAAACAATCAAATTTATGAGGTAGATAAATGTCAGCAGTTCAAATTAAATCTGGTATTCACTGGATAGGAGTCAATGATCGAACTACGGATCTGTTTGAGGGGTTGTGGCCTATTTCCAAGGAAGGTGTTTCGTATAACACATATTTAATTAATGATGAAAAAAAAGTTTTGATTGATCTTGTAAAAGCTTTAAAAAGTGACGAGTTTTTTGATAAAATTGATGAGATTGTGCCTTTATCTCAGATTGACTATGTTGTAATAAATCATATGGAGCCTGATCATACAGGCGTGCTTAAACTGTTGTACAAAATAAATCCTGATATAACTATTCTCGGTTCAGCAAAGATGAAAGAGATGCTGAAAGCGTATTACGGAATAACAGATAATGTGAGGGTTGTATCAGACGGAGAAACCCTGGATATGGGACAGCACAAACTGGTATTTTATTCAACACCTTTTGTTCACTGGCCGGAAACAATGGTAACTTATGAGAGTACAGAAAAAATTCTTTTTACATGTGATGCTTTTGGAGGGTATGGCGCGCTCAGAGGTTCCATTTTTGATGATGAATACGATGATCTCGGTTTTTATGAAAAAGAGTCTTTAAGATACTTTGTGAATATTGTTGCAAATTTCAGCAAACCGGTTCTTAAAGCTATAGATAAATTGTCCGGAATTGACATAAGTACAATAGCTCCTTCTCACGGGTTGATCTGGAGAAAAGATCCTGCAAAAATAATTTCACTTTACAAGAAGTGGGCAGAGCTTTCAAATAGTCCGGGCGAGCCCGGAGTTACGCTTCTTTATGCATCAATGTACGGAAATACGGAAGCTGTAATGAATTCTGTTGCGCACGGTATTGCCAGCGCTGATATACCTGTGCAGATATTTGATGTTGCAAGAACAGACGTAAGTTATATTTTACCCTCTCTGTGGGTCAATGCAGGAGTTATAGTGGGAGCTCCCACTTATGAAGGAAAATTGTTCCCTGCTATGTCACAGGTTATTCATATGGCATCAATAAAACACATAAGAAACAAAGAAGCCGGATATTTTGGCAGTTACGGCTGGAGCAAAGGTGCGTTAAGAGAATTAGAAGGTCTTGCGGCAAATATAGGATGGAACATGTTCAATCCTTTTGAATTTCACGGAGGGGCGAACAAAGATGTACTGAAAAAAGGCGAAGAGTACGGAAGAGAGTTTGCCGAGCATCTTAAGAAAAAAATAAGTAAATAAATTATAGGAGATAAATCATGTTAAGCAAGAAAATGACAGAAGCTCTGAACGAACAGATTAACAGAGAGATGTACTCAGCATATCTTTATATGGCAATGTCTGCGTATTCCGAATCAAAAGGATTAAAAGGTTTTGCCAACTGGTTTATGGTTCAGTACCAGGAAGAGATGCTTCATGCAATGAAAATTTATAATTACGTACACGAGCAGGGAGAAAAAGTAATTCTCAAAGCTATTGAGCAGCCGCCTGCTGAATTCGGCGAACCAATTGATATGTTTAATGCAACATTAAAACATGAAAAATTCATAACAAAAAGCATTAACGAGCTTGTTGATCTTGCACTTGAGGAAAAAGATCATGCAACTCATATTTTTCTTCAGTGGTTTATTACGGAACAGATTGAAGAAGAAGCAAATGACAATGAGATTATTGATAAACTTAAACTTGTTGAAGGCAGTGCAAACGGGCTTTTTATGGTTGATAAAGATCTGGGAGCAAGAGCGTTTAATGCTCAGGAAGATTCCGAAGCATAATTAATCCCACACGGAAAAACATGGATATGAAAAATGAATAAAATACAAACAGAAAAACCTGCACTGGAATTTTGTCTTCCTGATAAAGATAAAAACAGCATATGTCTGAAAGATTACAGAGGAAAGTGGGTTGTGCTCTACTTTTATCCTAAAGATAATACATCAGGCTGTACAATTGAAGCTATAGATTTTACAAACTTAATCGGTGAGTTTGAAAAAAAGAATGCTGTTGTTATGGGAATAAGTCCCGATTCTCCGGAAAGCCACTGCAGGTTTACAGATAAGCATAATTTAAACCTTACTTTGTTAAGTGATAAAGAGCACTCTGTAATAGAAAAATACGGTGCCTGGGTTCTTAAAAAAATGTACGGCAGGGAGTATTACGGTGTTCAGAGAAGCACTTTTATCATAGATTCTGACGGTAAGGTTGTTTTCATGTGGCCAAAGGTTAAGGTAAAAGGGCATGTGAAGGAAGTTTTTGCAAAAATAACAGAGCTTCAGCAGGCATAGAAATGGGCACTACTTTTTTATACGCGATTTTACTTTCTGCAGGAGCGGGCCTGGCAACTACAATCGGAAGTCTGATGGGTATTGCAGTAAAGAAACCTTCTAACAGGTTTCTGGCATTTACTCTCGGCTTTTCAGCAGGTGTTATGATTCTTGTATCATTTGTAGAACTTTTGCATACCAGTATAAAGATGATTGGATTTGGAAGGGCAAATATTGCATTTTTATCAGGAATGATTATCTTTGCATTGATAGATATCAGCATACCCCACGAATATGTGGGGCAGAAAGATTTTAAAGAAGGTGGCAGTAGTAAAAACCTTAAAAGAACAGGTCTTCTTGTTGCAGTGGGAATAGGTATTCATAATTTTCCGGAAGGACTTGCAGCATTCAGCGGGGCTCTGGAAAATCTGCAACTGGGAATAGCCATTGCTGTTGCCATTGCAATACACAACATTCCCGAAGGGCTTGCGATTTCCGCCCCTGTTTATGCTGCAACAGGCAGCAGAAAAAAGGCTTTCTGGTGGTCTTTTTTATCAGGAGTAAGCGAACCTGTGGGAGCGCTTGCAGGTGCACTTGTTCTATCCCGGTTTTTTTCCAGGGGAGTACTGGGTTGGCTTCTTGCAGGTGTAGGTGGGCTGATGGTTGCCATATCTCTTGATGAACTTATGCCTGCTGCAAAGAATCTTGGCAGTGAGCATGCACCTGTGATAGGTACAATAACAGGCATGGCAATTATGGCTCTTAGTCTCAAGCTTTTAACAAATTAAATTTATAGGAGGTTAACATTGGGAAAATTAAGTGATCATATTCAGGAAGCTGACTGGAAGAGTGAAAAACACGCTCCTGTTATCAATTGTGAAGATTCGGTTGTAAAAGGGGAGTTTTTTGAAGTGGAAGTAAGTGTGGGTAAGGAAATTCCTCATCCAAATACAACAGAGCATCACATTAACTGGATCACTCTGTTTTTTCATCCAAAAGGTGAAAAATTCAGTTATCAGGTAGGGCATTACGAATTTTCCGCTCACGGGGAATCTGCCGAGGGTGCAAATCAGGGACCGGTTTATTCAAATCCTGTAGTAAAAGTATCTTTAAAAACAGATAAACCGGGAACATTCCATGCGCTGAGTTTTTGCAATATACACGGATTGTGGGAGTCTTCAAAGGAAATTGATGTCAAATAACAAAGCTTTTCGGATTTCAACATGGGATTGTTAGGAGCTCATGTCTCAGTAAGCGGAGGAGTTGAAAAAGCCTTTGAAAGGGGAGAAGCAATAGGCTGTGATGCAGTGCAGATCTTCAGTAAAAATCAAAGGCAGTGGAAAGCGCCTCCGCTTGAGGAACAGACTGCGGAAAAGTTTAAAACAACCCGGGCTAACTCTTCTGTAAAAGAGGTTGTTATACACGATTCGTATCTTATTAATCTGGCGCATCCGGAAAAAGAGCCGCTTTTAAAATCAATAAATGCTATGCTTGATGAGATACAGAGAGCGGAAATGCTGGGAGTAAGGTATCTTGTTTTTCATCCCGGATCCCATTTGGGCAGGGGTCTTAAAATCGGAATAGATACTATTGCCGGGAGTCTGAATTATATTTTTGATCATACGGATTCGGAAAACGTTATCCTCCTTCTCGAGATAACAGCAGGTCAGGGCACAAATATTGGTTTCAGGTTTGAGCACTTGTCCGAAATTATGGAAAATGTAAAACAACAGAACAGACTCGGCGTATGTTTTGATACTGCCCATACCTTTGAATCCGGATATGATTTCAGAACACAGGAAGGTTACACAAGGGTTTTTGATAAATTTGAAGATGTCATAGGTCTGGACAGACTTAAGGTTTTTCATCTGAATGATTCGAAAACAGATCTGGCAAGCAGGGTGGACAGACATGAGAATATAGGTTCGGGATTTATAGGATTAAATGCGTTTGATTATCTTGTAAATGACAAAAGATTCGGCTCAGTGCCAATGATACTTGAAACTCCCGGCGGTGAAAATAAGTTTAAAGAGAACCTTGCTTTGCTGCGGTCATTAGTAAAATAATTAATATATAATAATTAAATAAAGGAGCTGTGATTATGAACTTAGAAGAATTTAAGAATGTTGTTGAATTTGCTCTTGAGAAGGAAAAAGAAGCTGTTGAGTTTTATAAAATGTGCTCGGAAATTACAGACAGAAGCAATATGAAGGAAGTGTTCCTGGAGTTATCAAAAGAAGAAGAAAAACATGTGAAAATGATTCAGAATTTTAAACCCGAATATGTTGATATAGCAAGGCTGAACACTGTTCCGAATCTGAAGATATCCGACTATCTTGTTGATATGGAGTTTTCTCCGGAAATGAATTATCAGCAGCTTTTAATTCTTGCAATGAAAAGAGAAGAAAAAGCAAAAGCATTATACGATGATATGGCTGCAAACAGCAGTGATGATAAAATTATAACACTTTTTAAAATGCTGGCTCAGGAGGAGCTGAGGCACAAGAACCGCATTGAAAAAGAGTATGATGATATTGTACTTAAAGAAAATTAACCGGGAGATTTAGTATGACACAAAAATTTTCAGGCAGTGAACTGCTTCAGATGGCTATCCAGCTTGAAAAAGAGGGAAAAGAGTTTTATACTGCTGTTATGGAATCTGTAAAAGATCCGAAAGCAAAGGAGATATTTCAGTTTCTTGCCAATGAAGAAGTAAAACATGAAGAGATTTTCAGAGAAATGCTTTCCAAGGGGCAGGATGTAATGCTGTCTTTACCCTATGATGATTATGAAATGCTGCTCTATTTTAAATCTCTTGTTGACAGAAAAATTTTCCCTGGTTCTTCGGATGTAAAAGATTTAAAAAAGGAGATGAGTGATCCTGCGGCTGCGCTGCGAATTGCAATTTCTTTTGAAAAAGATGCAATTCTCTTTTTTTCCGAGATGAAAAATCTCGTTAAGACTGAAGAACAGGACGTAATTGAATCCATAATTGAAGAAGAGAGGCGGCATATTTATAAGATTCTTGAATTTAAAAAGATTCTTGGCGTTTAGTGTCTCACTTATATTTAACTATCAAACTGCCCCGAAGAACCGGGCAGAAAATCAGATGAGTTTGTTTTAATAAAAAACGGAGGATAAACAATGTCTGTTGATGTTGCTTCTCTGTCTTTGGAAGATGCCCTCAGCATGGCTCTTACAGCGGAAATTGAATCTGCTGAATTGTATGACAAACTTAAAAAGTCCGTAAGTAATTTTGTTTTAAAAGATAAACTGCAGTTTTTAATAGAAGAAGAAAAGAAACACAAGGCCATACTGGAAACGCTTTTCAAAAAAATGTTTCCCGGTAAAAAGCCTGCATTAGATAAAAAATCAATTGTTCCGGGAGTAAAAATAGCAATAGAAAAGGAATCTTCGGTTCTTGATCTTCTTGAAGTCGCTCTTGAGGTGGAAAAAGTGTTTGAAGATTTTTATCAGGATTTATCAGAAGAAGTGGAACACAGAGGCACCCAGGAAATACTTCTTTACCTGTCAACAATGGAGCACGGCCATTATGCTCTGCTGCGGGGAGAGTATGATCTTTGTTCCAGGGATGAAGACTATTATGCAAGAGGAGATTTTCAGTACGACATGGTTCATATCGGGCCTTAGTAATTATTTATGTTTTTATAATGATTGGCTCTTGATGCCATTTTGCCGGTAAATAATTATTGCCGGGCTTAAGTATGTGATGTTGTGTGTACTGTTAATTGCACAATAGCAAGTTCAAAATAAATAAAATCTGTTTAATTTATTCTTTTTAAAAACTGTGATTGATAAACGATTTTGCTTTTCAAGACCGTTATGAGTATTTTTAAATGAAAATGTTTTCCCTTGAAGCAACCCTGTTTTATTGATAACAGAGGCATCGTATTTCTCTTTTGACGGGTAGATGCTGATAATTACTTTACCTGAAACAAAGTGCCTTTTTCCCGAATCAAGTTCAGGACAGGTGTTTGCAGGCTTTAAAACTGCATAATGATCTTCTTTCGTTGTGTTAAATGTGACTGGGACTTACATTTTACGGATGGAAAGGCACATATAAAAAATTGTTTTATGAAAGATAGAAATCGTTAGGAGAAGTAGAGTCAGGGAACTATTCGGAAAATATGAAGAACTAATACAGGAGGTATTATGAAACCAAGGAAAATTAAAGACAAAATTTACTGGATGGGTTCTGTGGATTGGGACAGGCGTCTTTTTGACAGTCTTGTCCCGCTTCCAGATGGGACAACCTATAACGCGTATCTCATAGAGGGGAGCGAGAAGACCGCCTTGCTGGACACTGTTGATCCGCCCATGGCCCATGAGCTGCTCTCCCAACTTGAGGGGGTTCCTAAACTTGATTATGTCATCTCCCAACATGCGGAACAGGACCATTCAGGGACAATTCCGCAGGTGCTTGAAAAATTTCCCGATGCAAAGCTGATAACAAGCTCCAGGGCAAAAGGGATGCTAATGGATCTTTTGCAGGTACCTGAAAGAAGTTTCATAACTGTCGAAGATGGGGATGCCCTCTCTCTTGGCGATAAGACCCTGAAGTTTATCTATACTCCATGGGTTCATTGGCCTGAGACCATGACAACTTACCTCGAAGAAGACAAAATTCTTTTCAGTTGTGATTTTTTCGGCTCTCATATCGCAACAACCGATTTATTCGTTACTGATGAAGGACGTGTGTTGGAAGCAGCGAAACGCTATTTTGCCGAGATCATGATGCCCTTCCGAAGTGCAATCCAGAAGAACCTTGAGAAACTGGCATCCTACGAGATAGAAATGATAGCTCCCAGTCATGGACAGATATATCCCAGGCCTTCCCTCATAATTGATGCCTATAAGGACTGGGTCCTCGGTGCACTCAAAAACAAAGTAGTCATTCCGTATGTAAGCATGCATGAAAGCACAAGGCAGATGGTCGATTATCTTATATCTGCTCTTGTGGAGCAAGGCGTTGGGGTCGAACAGTTTAATCTTGCTGTTACTGACATAGGAAAACTTGCCATGGCCCTGGTTGACGCGGCTACAATTGTAGTTGGAACTCCTACAATTCTGGCCGGACCTCACCCTTACGCCGCATATGCCGCGTTCTTGGCGAACGCACTGCGGCCTAAAACAAAATTTCTTTCCATTATCGGTTCCTACGGGTGGGGAGGTAAGACTGTAGAAGCCTTGGCAGGAATGATTCCTAATCTTAAAGTAGAAATTATCGAACCTGTTTTTTCCAAAGGATCACCGTCAGAGGCTGATTTTAAAGCTCTTGAGAATTTGGCTGAGACTATCGCGATGAAACACAAAGAAGAGGGATTTAAATAGCGAGGTGATATTTTCATTTTAAGAATATCTCCTAACACATATTTGTCCTTAAAAGTCCCCGGTATGCCGGGCAGGCAATAGGGAAAAAGTAACCCTGTGCGAAAAAATAGAAAATTTTTCATAAAAGTTATTTGAAAACCTGAACTCAGACTTTGACTTGGGTTTCTCATCAAACGGCGTCAGACCTTAACATAGGATTGCGACCAAACACATATTGATCCCGCTGGTGCGGGATAGAAATATTGTTGTAACCCTCATCCCGCTTAATCAAAAGAATGGCTGCGCTTTGAATTTAAAAGCTGCGCCATTTATAATGAAACTGGGACAGGGCGCAAAGTCCATAAACTGAGATTATAATTTTTTAGTGAACAAGAATATTTCCATGTTGATTAATAATGCAAATATACATACTTTGTGTATGCAGATCAATACCACAGTAGTACTTATGTTCTTTGGTGTAAGATTTTATCTTGTCCTCCGTTTTTGATATAATTAAATGAATTGAGACTTTTCGGACATGAATAATATCAATTGGCTTAACCTGACTGCAGGGGCTGTGCTGATTTTTCAGTTTAGTCGCACGCATAAAATATTATGGTTTATTAAAGTCTGTGCCCTGCATTCTGCGT
>Ga0190359_1002295_pt1 | contig 11459 bp, 13 predicted proteins | sample 48721823_MG_FD_161269 | JGI IMG/M metagenome (GOLD analysis project Ga0190359, IMG submission 161269) | Hydrothermal vent microbial mat bacterial communities from Southern Trench, Guaymas Basin, Mexico - 4872-18-2-3_MG | ecosystem: Environmental > Aquatic > Marine > Hydrothermal vents >...
AAATCGCTGAATACACAACCGGGGATTATGTGGATTCTTCTCCAGCAGTAGCCAATGGTTACGTATACGTGGGAAGTAATGATAACAAACTTTACCAACTAAACGCTTCAAACATTTCCCAAAAAATCGCTGAATACACAACCGGGGATTATGTGGATTCTTCTCCAGCAGTAGCCAATGGTTACGTATACGTGGGAAGTAATGATAACAAACTTTACCAACTAAACGCTTCAAACATTTCCCAAAAAATTGCTGAATACGTGACTGGAAGTTGGATAGAATCTTCTCCAGCAGTAGCCAATGGTTACGTATACGTTGGGAGTCGTGATGATAAGCTTTACCAGTTCGGAATAGGTTCTGCTTTCATAGGCACTGCTAATAATATTCAAAACGGTTCAGATGCGACCTATCAATGGAACAACCTACAGAAAGGCACCACATATCATTGGCTTGTTCACGTAAGTGACGGGCAGTCATATACGTTGAGTCCTATTTGGAGCTTCACAGTTTCTTCACCAGAGGTCATAGACATAACAGTTCATGAAGTGCCGATACTGTTCGGTAATGCTGACCCTGGAACTGTTAACCAATCTGCACAATCCGGAAATGGGTATCCAATGATTGTCACAATAGAGCCAACCACCACGGTAAACACGAATTTAACGGTGAAAGGGTTGGATAATTTTTCATCTGGTTCCAATTATTTCAACATAGGAAATTTAACGTACTCCAATTCATCAACAACAGGAAATGGAATACCAATGACATCGTCGTACCCAGAGCCGCCATTCGATAACTGGTTAAATATACCAGAACCCTCAGGCACAGAGATAAACCGCTCCATCTATTTCTGGATTTCAGTTCCAACAGACCAGAAGCCTGGGACCTATACAACAACGGTTTACATAAAGGTTTACAAAAATTGAGCTATCAGAATCTTTTTAAATAAAAAAAATGATAATGTAATTATGAAAAAAGTAATTGGTGTATTCATACTGGTTTTTACAGCAGCTCTCTTTTTAACAGCATTTAATCCACAGGAAACTTTTGCGGACATTACGAATGAAACTGAAGCTACCGCATCAGTAACGGTGAATCAGTATATAGATGTGACACTTTATAATACTACTATAGAGTTTGGAAGTTTAGATCCAGGAGCAACTGATACTGCAAATTCCAACAACCCCCTAATGGTTTCAGTTGAAACAACAACAAACACCCAGACAAACCTTACAATAAAAGGAACAGATTTCACTGATGGAGGAAGCAATGTAATAGGAATAGGAAACATGACTTACTACAACGAAAGCAGTGTAGGGGACAGTATATCCGTACAGACAACTTATCCAAGTCCACCGCCATTCAAAAACTGGATAAACATACCAGATCCAACTACAGCACAAGAAAACAGGACAATTTACTTCTGGATAAACATACCATCCAGCCAGCCAGCATCTTCTTATAGTTCAACGGTTACCATAAAAACAGGCGTATTTCAGTAAGTGATTGAATATGAAGAAAATAGCATTGATTTTAGTATTTGTCTTGTTAATGTCTAGTTTTGTTTTTGCACAGGGAGCAGCGTATAATTTAGGGACAATGCAGAAGGATAAAGTTATAGAAGTGGAGCCAGGGAAATCAGCGACAACCAAGATTTATTTTTATAATATCTGGGGGAATAGAATAACACATATTAAATTGGATTTGGTTGAAAAGCCGGATTGGAATATTGAAATGCAGCCAGAACTCCATAACGTCACACTTAATGTTACTGGTGTAATAATTCATGTAGAAGAGAACCTTTATACTGTTCCTTGTTCTATTGATGGAAAATGGTGCCCCACAGATGACACAAAACCAATGGAAGGTGTGGAATATCTCACAGCTTCAGGTGTTGATGGCAAGGTTCCTGCTAAGTATGTCACCATAACAGTTCACGCTCCATCGGGAACTCCTTTATGGAAAGAATACCCTTTAAAAATTGTTGCAACTGCAAACTGGTATGGGGAAGCAGGGATGGTCGCCCTAAGCCAGCAGAGGGATTTTGATTACACGATAAAAACAGTTACGAGAGAATATTCGGAGCAGATTGTTGAAGAAAAAAAGAACGGTTGGATATATGTTGGCATTTTTGCTATAATGGTTGCTGTAATCTTGATAATTTTATTAATAAAAAAAAGGAAAACTAAATCATGGAAAAAAAGAAAATTTTAATTCTTTCGGTATTCTTTATATTAATTTTTATTCCCAATACTCTGAGTGATTCTTCAAATGCGATGGCAGGATTTTCTGTGAATGATAAATACAATGTTTTGAATATTTCTCCTGAGGAAAAAACAGTTTATCTCCCACCGGCAAAGAATTTAACGGATGTTTTTGATTTAAAAGCGGATTATCCCGGGAACACAGGACTAAATGTTACAGTAACACGGGAGGGCACCACATGGATAACTTTTGACGGTAATACAACCAAAAACGTTTCTTTGGTATCGGGAGAATCTAAAGCAATAAATTTTACTGTGTCGGTTCCGAATTCAACTTCTATTGGTCTATACTACGCAAATATAACAGCTCAATCTGACGATGGACAGTTGAAGAAATTAAATCTGACCATAAACGTCACAGAAGACGTGGGAAAATTAAATGTAAGTGTAAATAATAGTATAGGCAATCCTGTTTCAGGGGCAAGCATTTTTGTTTGGCAAGACGCTGCCTTAAAAGATACAGGTTCTACCAATTCCAACGGGACTTTTCTTTCCAAGTGGCTGGTTAAAGGTTCATATATTGTTGAGGCAACCAAGTCAGGATATTCAACAGTTCAAAAAGACGCTTTTGTAGAGGGAGACATGAACACCACTGATGTTTTCATTACACTGGAACCAACAGGTGCTCCAGTTCTTGATGTTTCACCAAACTCAATTTCAGAATCTGTTTACATAGGAAATCAGGTTTCAAAGGTATTGATCATATCCAACACAGGGGATATGGTACTTTCTGGTGTAAACTTATATTCGGATGTTGATTGGATAAGCTTCAGCCAGGATTATATAAGCAGCATTGCTGCAGGCGACAGCAAGAATGTTTATGCTTATATTGGTCCTTTGAGTCAAGCAGGTGAATACACAGGAACAATTTATGTGAACAGCTCCAACGATGGAAGTGAAAATATACTGGTAGTTTTTGATGTGAAAACTTCTGGAGGCGGGGGAGGACCTGGAGGAGGTGGTGCTACAGGTGGTGTGCCAGTAGTGAAGAAAGAGAAATCATTAGAAATATTAAATTATCCAAATGAGGTTAACATCTCAAGAGGTGAAAAAAAGCTTTTAGGAATAGAGGTAAAAAACACCGGAGAGGTAAGTTTAAATGTTTCTTTGAATGCAAAAACATATTTTCCAACCAAGGTTTCTCCAGAATTTTCTGAAATGCTCCCAGACTATACAAAAGTTTTTCTCGTAAGGGTTGATGCACCTGACAATGCAGAACTTGGGAGTTATAATCTTTTAATTAAAATTTCTGGCGATGAAATATCTATTGAGAGAGTAATAAAATTGAGAGTAGTTCCTGAGTCTACTGGAATAGATGAAGATATAGAGAACTTAAGGAATTTAATTAGTAAAGTATGGGGAGAAGCAGTTGATGCAGGAACTAAAGGTTACAATGTTACAGAAGTTTTCAACATTTTGAAGAGGTCGAAAGAAAATCTTGAAAGTGCGGAGAATTTAAAGGCGCAAGGTTATTATGAAAATACTACAAATTATTTGAATCAGGCTAGAGATTATCTCGAAGAGGCTGCTTTAAGGTTGGGCAAATTAAAGGTTAAGGAAGTGCCGTTTTTTCCTTTGGAATATAAAATAGTTTTGGTAATTGTTGTTGTTGGCGCTGTTTTGTTAATTGTGCTTTTCAGGAAAAAATTCAAAAGAGCTTTAAAGAGAATGGAAAGACTATATAATATAAAGAGCAGGGTGGGAAAGTGAGAGTAATTGGAGTTGTTTCCGGAAAGGGTGGAGTTGGAAAAACAACATTGGTGGCAAACCTCGGCACTGCTCTGGTGAAACACTTTGGTAAAAGTGTTGCAATTCTTGATACAAACCTCTCAACACCAAACCTTTCAATGCATTTCGGATTGGATTATTTTCCAGTTACCCTTAGGGAAGTTTTGAACAAGAATGTTCCAATTTTGGAATCTGTTTACATACACCCACACACCGGACTGAGAATTATCCCCGCTCCAATAAACCTGGATAAAAACCATTTGAAAAACTTAAGAAAAATTATAAAACTGAAAAAACTGATAAAAAAACTTAATTATGACTTCATAATAGCAGATTCCTCACCAGGATTAGGTCTAGAGGCAGTATCAACCATGAAAGTTGTGGATGAAGTGATAGGAGTTACAACACCTGACCTGCCGTCTGTGACAGATGTATCAAAAGCTTTGGAGATAGCAAGAACACTTGGAAAAGATGTGCTTGGTGTTATAGTCAACAGGTGGAAGAGTGGAGGGCTCTTGGTCCCGGATATAGAATACTTGTGTGGCACCCATGTTATTTCTGTAATACCGGAAGACCTGAAGGTTCCAATAAGCATTTCAAGTGGAACACCGGTGATTCTTCATAAAGAGTATGCAAAGGCATCAACGGAGTTCAAAAAAATTGCTGCCTTCCTGCTTGGTAAAACATACAAACCATCGATTTTGGAAAGAATTAAAAAAATGTTCTAGTTTTTTCTTGGATTTCTTCCTCTTAAAACCAGTTCATCATAAGTTGGTTTTTCAACTTTGTAAAAAATTCCGATGGGTATCCTGCCTTCTGCGGTGTAATTCCACTCATCTGCTCTTTTTAATGCCTCTATTTTATTTGTGGGGTCGTGGTCTTCCATCTTGTAGACATTTTCCTTCAGATACTCTGTAGAATTGAAAAAACTCATACATGGTTCGACAACATCTATTATAGAAAATCCCTTGTGCTTAACGGCTTCTTTTATAGTTTCTTTGAGGTGTTTGATGTCAGAAGAAGAGCATCTTGCGACAAATGTAGCCCCGGCTGCTATCATAAGCCTTATAGGATTGAACGGATACTCTGAACTGCCTTCAGGCGTTGATTTTGTTTTCATTCCTTTGGGTGTGGTTGGTGAGAACTGCCCAGTGGTCAGGCCGTATATTCTGTTGTTGTGCATTATCATTGTTATGTTGACATTTCTTTTGGCTGCAAAAATCAGGTGTGCCAGGCCTTCACCGTATCCATCGCCGTCGCCTGCGAAGCCTATTGGAATAAGTTCAGGATTGGCGAGCTTCATACCAGTGAGGGTAGGCGGAACTCTTCCATGAATTGAGTAAAAACTGTTAACATTTACATAATCAACTATCTTTGCGTGGCATCCTATTCCGGATGCAATTACTATGTTTTCTGGCTTAGTTCCCTCTTCAATTATTTCGTTTATTGCCTGCTTGGCTGCAGCAAGTATTGAGAAATGTCCACATCCAGGACACCATGTATTTTTTGCTCCGGTTTCAAGATTCATAAAATCTCCTCCAATCTCTTTTTCAATTCTTTTGGTGTGAATGGTCTGCCGTCATACTTCAGAATTCTTTCTTTAATGCCAAGTATGTTTGCAAGTTGTCCCGTGGCATTGCATTCCACTGCTATAACCCTTCCTTTCAGGTGATTTTTAAGTTCCCACATAGGCATTGGCTCCAAATACAACGGCTGAACAACTTTTAATCCCATATCTTTTGCGACTTCAATACATGCTCCCTTTGTTGAACCCCATGTCAACAGAGTAACATCCCCACTACCATAAACCTTTACAGTTTCCTCATTTTTCAATTCTTCTTTAAGCATTTCCATCTTCTTTAATCTTTTTTCCTGCATTTTTTTTATCAGTTCAGTTTTTTCCTCTATTGTCAAGCCACTTTCATCGTGCTCGTAGCTAGAACCTTTAATATTCGTTGTTTCACCTGGGAAGGCTAAAGGTGAGATGCCGTCATCTGTCAACAAATATCTTCTGTACTCTCCATTGCCATCCCAAAGTTTCGGCTTCTCCTTTTTAACTTCTTTAAATTCAACAGATGAGGTGCTTTCGCTTATATGCTTGTCAACAAGAAGTATTCCAGGTATCTGGTATTTCCACACGAGATTTAATGCTTTTGCAGCAAGATAATATGACTCCTCAGCATCTCCGGGAGCTATTGTTATTTTTGTTACATCCCCATGTCCGATATTCAGTGCGAAGTTTAAGTCAGCCTGCATTGTGTAAGTTGGCACGCCAGTGCTTGGTCCTGCCCTCTGGCTGTTTACGAACAAAACTGGAGTTTCACTCATTGCACAAAGGCTTATGGTTTCACCCATCAATGCAAGCCCGCCTCCAGATGTTCCAACCATAGACCTTACGCCTGCAAAGGCGGCGCCAACTGCCATATTAGCTACGCTTATTTCATTCTCTACCTGTGCTGTTACGACGTTAAGTTCATCTTCTTTTGCAGCCAGGAAATGCAATATTGAGGTTGCAGGAGTCATTGGATATGCTATGTACATTTTTAATCCTGCACCAACTGCGCCTAGCGCAACCGCTTCGTTGCCAGTTGCTATTTTTCTTGGCTCTCCAATTTTTTCAAGTTTGTGCTTTTCTTCCAAAGAGTCATAGCCATATTTGAGTGCCTCCAGATTTTCATCAATCATCTTTTTAAACGAACTTTTGATTATTTTTTCAGCAATTTTCAGGTCAATGCCAAAGTATTTGCATACAGAACCAATGAATATGGAATTTCTCAATAGATGAGAACCCCTTTCTTTTGCCCATGAATATGCCTTTATGCCTGTGCCGTCAGTCTCAACCTTGTCTTCGTCGAACACTGTCAGCGCATTATCCTTTGCTCTCCATGAGTGCTTTTTAACAGTATCCTGATTCAGTGCTATAATCAAGTCAACATTTTCATCATGGCTGTAAATTTTTTCATCGGATGCTCTTATTATTGAGAAATTATGGCCTCCCCTGACCAATGACTGATAGTCGTCATAGACAAAAACATGATATCCAAGTTCGTTGAATACTTTGGCTACAATCACTCCGGCCTGTTTCACCCCATCTCCTGCCTGACCGCCGATCAATACAGAAAAGTCCATCTTAACCACCAAATCATATCAAATATTTATGTGCTTAAGTAGTATATAAACTTTTAAAACTTTTTAAATGTTTTAAAATATGTGCATTCTCCCATGGACAACTACAACATCTTCATCTGTCCCTTCAGCTTTTCTTGCTTCATCAAAAATCTTTTTTGGAACAGGCATAAACTCTTGGGCGTCATCTAATCCCGAATTATGTATATAGACATTTTGTTCGTCGTAACCTATCATGGGAGTAAAATGTCCCAGATATCCTTTTATACCCTTTACAACATTCCAATCCAGAAGGATGATTGGAATACAATCTTTTTTTAAAAAGTTCAGGAGATCTTCTAAAGACAATACTCTTTCTTGAATATTTACTCCCGCTGCTTTTGCATCTTCTACTAATTTTTTTGACTGCTCTAAATTTATGTTGTTGTATTTTTGGTAAAATTCGTGTTTCAAATTCTCTTCGTTGAACAAAGTATGTTTTGAATAAAAATCTGTTTTGTATCCTAAAGATGCTGCAGCAGTTGCTATTTGAATTGTAGAAGTTCCTTTTCCCTCCTTCATACCCATTTTTGCTTCTAAAAATTCTATCCTTAAATTTTCACCAAAATAAGCAAGAACCATTTTTAATGCAGTTGGACCGCAATTCAGCGGACCTGTTTGCTTAAAAAATGGAACTTTTAATATCATAATAAATTTTGGTGCGCGAGTTATATATTAAATTTGCCTTAACCATAACTCTATAAATTACAGAGAGTTTAATATTTAATTGGGGTTTACTGTGAGGAATGAATTAATTGTTTTGGTTATAATTCTGGCATCTTTTTTTGTTGGCATTTATTTTTATCCACAAGTGCCTGAGCAGGTGGCTTCCCATTGGAATGTTCAGGGAGAAGTAAATGGCTACATGCCGAAGTTCTGGGGAATGTTTTTAATGCCTTTTGTTTTTGTAGGTTTGTTTCTGCTTTTTGTTGCAATCCCAAAAATAGACCCCTTGAAATACAACATCAAAAAATTCAGGAAATATTATGATTATTTCATTATACTGTTTTTTGTGTTTATGTTTTACATATACATTTTGACTGTGTTCTGGAATATTGGAATGAGATTCAACATGTCGCAATTGATGATACCTGCCATTGGTATTCTGTTTTATTATTGTGGAATTTTAGTTGAGAATGCAAAAAGGAACTGGTTTATAGGCATAAGGACACCATGGACTTTGAGCAGTGATAAAGTATGGAACAAGACACACAAACTCGGCGGTAAACTCTTCAAAATTTCAGGTATTCTCGCTTTTGGAGGAATTCTATTTGAAGAATATTCAATATGGTTCATTTTAATCCCGGTGTTTTTCGTGACAGCATATACAGTCATTTATTCCTATTTTGAATACCAGAAAGGGCAAAAGAAATAAAAAGGCGCTTAGTAATAATTACATTCAAGGGCCGGTGGTCTAGTGGAAATGATTCACTAAAGGACGCTACCTCGGCATGGTAGAGGTCGCGAGTTCGAAGGAAGCCGAATGCACAAACTTAGACTATGTCTAAGTCGTCAAACTTCACCCTGAATATATCTCGCCCGGTCCACCAAAGCCTTTCTCTTTTAGAAAAGAGAAATCTTTTGGAATTGAAGATTCCAAATACTTGAGACAAAGTCTCAAGACTTTAGGGAAAGAGAAAACTATTATGGTGATGTATATGGATAGGTCAGAAGCACTTGAATTATTGAAGGAGCATTTACATAATGAAAATCTGATAAAGCACTGCATAGCTGTTGGCGCTATTATGAAGGGGCTTGCAGAGAAGTTTGGAGAAGACGAGAATTTATGGGAGTTGACAGGGCTGCTTCATGACATAGACTACGAGCAAACCAAGGATAACCATGAAAGGCATGGTTTGGTTGCGCTGGAGATATTAAAGGGCAAGGCACCGCAGGAAGTTCTTGATACAATACCAACTCACAACGATTTAACAGGCTTTAAAAGAGAGAAAAAAATAGATTTTGCGCTTTCTGCGGCTGATGCAATTTCCGGTTTGATAATAGCAACTGCGCTTATGATGCCCTCCAAAAAAATGGAGGAAGTGAAAGAAGAATCAGTTTTGAAGAAATTCAAGAAAAAGGATTTTGCAAGAAATGTCGACAGAGAAAAAATATTGCTCTGTGAAAAAATTGGTTTGAGTTTAGAGGAGTTTATAGAAGTATCTCTGGACGCTTTGAAAAATGTTTCAGAGGAACTGGGATTGTAGTTCAATAAACAGTTTTTTTCATGAGATAAACATATTCATTGTTTCCAAGATAATAAGGATCTTTGATTTTTTTAATTGTTTTGAAACCGAGTTTTTTATGAGCATTTATAGATGCTATATTATTTTCATCCACCAAGGATAATATTGCATTGTTTTTTATGTTGGTTATCAATTTTTTATAGAGTTTTTCACCAATTTTTTTCCTTCTATATTTTTTATCAACAATCCAGTCCATAACGAAGATGTTGTCTTCTTTGGTTTTGATTGCCATTATTACTCCGATTGTTTTGCTCCCATCTCTTGCAACAAAAGTATATCCATATTTTATGAACACCGGTATATCATAAATGCTTGTGACATCCTTTTCTTCCCAGACACGTTCTTCCAATTTAATAATACTTTTAGAATCCGATTTCACAGCTTTTGATATGGTAATCATATTTAATAAATATTGAAAATATTTTAAATAATTTCTGGATTATATTTTTTTATTCAGGTTAAACAAATTAATATTTCATGAGCGCTTTGAAAGACCTGAAAAAATCCAAGTATCTTCTTCATGAGACAAAAAAATCAGTTTTGCTTAGGTTTATTCTTGTTGTTGGTGTAGTCATATCTTATTTTGCTTTCATATCTTTCAGATACGGCATTGACCAGGGTTTTGGTATAACGTTGTTGACTTGGACATTTTTTATTTTCTGTACACCCATAGCAGATGCAGGATTCCTAATAGATTTTCCATTCAGATTAATAACAGGTTTCAAAATGATTTATTCTGAGGCAGTTGTCTGGGTAGTTGGTTTCTCCATAAATTTGTTTGTCTTCACATATTGTCCCGGGTTATACGAAAAGACAATAATTCTTAAGTTGTTTTATCAGATAATTACCCATCCGTTTCCGTACTGGGGAATAATATTCCTTTCTGCTTTAGGCACGTTCCTTTCCATATATTTTGGTGATGAGCTGATAGATGTGGCAAAGCACAGGGAGAGAAAAAAGTTTCAGAAGCATTTCAAGAAATATAACTTGGTAGTTTTTGTGTTTTTGGTTCTTATTATAGTGGTTTTGTACGATTTTATGCTGAACAATCTTGGAATAAACATACCGCTTTTATAATTTTTCGGAATTAAATTTTGTAAAAGAATATATCACTAATTTCTCCATTTTCATCTGTTACCAGAGCTCTTTCGTTACCTTTTTTGTATATTTCACTACTGCCAAAATGTTCCGCGGTTTCTTTCCAACCATCTTTCTTCATTTCTTCTAATTTTGTATATCTTAACATATTGTCACCATATTTTTATTCTTTTAAATTTAAATTATTTATAGCTCGATGATGAGACCGATACGGTTTGGCGTTCATTTTTGTGTGCGTCCAGTATATGCGGTCTGAGAGCTTCTAATTATAAAATACCAAAGTGCTTTCTTAAATCTTCCTCGCAACTATCGCAATATGGTTTACCTGTTTCCAATCTATCTCTAGTTATTTTAATCCAGTCTATAGGTACTCTAACACCCTGCCTCATCACACATTTATTATTTTTACAGTGTTTTCCTATGTTGTCTTCTAAATCTTTTCTGGATGAATTTGGAGTATTAAAAACATGGCCCATTTCATGCATAACTTCTGTCTTTATACATTCATTTCTTGTGTAAATATCATCTATACCTTCAAACCTTTTTGTGGAGATTAAAGTACCTATTCCAGGCAGCGCAAGCCCTATTAAAAAATTGTAACTTCCATCAGAGGAATTTATGTCTTCACCGGTTAATATTGCAGTGTATTTATCGGCAGGCATTTTTGTTATAGTTTTATATGCATCTATTTGATGCCCGTTCGGCATTTTTAATTCACCAATTTTGAAAGGGTTCTCCATCTCTACTGTATATATTGGAATTTCACTGTCAACTCTTGCAATTTTTAAAACATCTTCTATGGCATCTCTGGCTGTATCGAGATATTCTCCATCAACATGATAACCAATTAAAAAGACAGGCTTTCTCCTATCTTGGCGAATATCAACTCTTTGTTCTTCAGTAATGCTAAGCATATCATCACGCTCATATTATTATCATTATGCCTTCATATGCATCT
>Ga0190359_1002296_pt1 | contig 11459 bp, 16 predicted proteins | sample 48721823_MG_FD_161269 | JGI IMG/M metagenome (GOLD analysis project Ga0190359, IMG submission 161269) | Hydrothermal vent microbial mat bacterial communities from Southern Trench, Guaymas Basin, Mexico - 4872-18-2-3_MG | ecosystem: Environmental > Aquatic > Marine > Hydrothermal vents >...
GAACTAGCAGACCTTAAAGCAGAGAAGGAGATTATAGAAAGGGATCTGAAAGCAATTTCAGAAAGGATCAAAGAGCTGGAAAAGAAAAAATAACAGCCTGATTTCATTTGCTATATCATGCACAAATACAGGCTGCAAGAGTGGATATATGCCCAGGCCAAGGATACCAAGAAGGATATGGTTTGAACCAGATGTAACATACTTCAAACCAGCAGGAATAAGGATGATTAATTTAGAGGAAACTGTACTAACTATGGACGAATTCGAGGCTGTAAGGCTAAAGGATTATGAAAACCTAAGTCAGATCCAAGCAGCTAAGAAGATGAACATTTCCCAGCCCACCTTCCAGAGGCTTTACGACTCAGCAAGGAAAAAGATAGCTGATGCGCTTGTCAACGGCAAGGCTTTGAGAATAGAAGGCGGCGGCCCTTACAGAATTATGAGCCGTGGTTTTGGTGGAAGGAGAAGATTCAGAAGAGGTGGAACATGAAAAAAGAGGGCGTTACGATACTTAGTATTATAATAAACATATTCCTCACATTAGCCAAGCTTGCAACAGGATTTATAAGCATGTCTTCTGCAATACTGGCTGAAGGCATACACTCGGGAATGGATATAATCACTTCAGGCATAAGTTATGCAGGCGTTAGGGCTTCCAAGAAGCCATCAGACAAGAAACACCCGTACGGACATTATAAGAGTGAAACAATAGCTGGTTTTATTATTACAATCATACTTTTCCTTTCATCTATCTATATAATTTATGAGGCAGTGATTAATTTCACAACAAAAACGCTTGAGGTCTCATATCTGGCTCTTGGTTTAATGGTTTTTTCAGCTGGAATAAATTTTCTGATGTCTGAACTCAAAATGAGACACGGAAAAAAACACGAGAGCATGGCTTTGATAGCTGATGCAAACCACTCAAGAATGGATGTTTTCACTTCCATTGGTGTTTTCATAGGTCTGATCATTTCAGGCTACTGGGCATATGCCGACTCTGTTGTAGCAATACTTATAGGTATTTATATAATGATAGGCTCGATAAAACTCGGGAAAAAAACTACAGATAGTCTATTGAATGTCTCAGCAGGTGAGAAAATTGAAAGCAAGATAAGGGATATTGTGAATGGCTTTAAAATAGAACTTTCAGGGATCAAAACACAAAAACTCGGGCCTGAAATATTCGCTGAATTAAGGATAAAACTCGAATCCAAACTTAAGGTTGAAGACGCATCGGCAATAACCAAAAAACTTGAAAGATCATTAATAAAAAATGTCCCGGGCCTTAAATATGTTGTAATCCAGATAGAATCCCATGATATCAGGGAAAGCTATTACAAAGGAGGGTTTGGTGGAATGCGATGGAAAGGCAGGATGGGTGGTTTTGGCATGGGTCCTGAGGGAGAATGTGTTTGCCCGAAATGCGGCAAAAAGGTCCCGCACAAAAGAGGAATTCCTTGCTATCAGCAGAAATGCCCGAAATGCGGCTCGAAAATGATAAGGGCAAGATAATTTATAAGGAGGGTACAATATGAAATAGCTATTAGCTCAACAGGGCGCGGTCTTGACAGCCGGGTTGACGTTAGGTTCGGGAGATGCCCATATTTTGTAATAGTGGAGCTTGAAGGTAAGAAAATAAGGGATAGCGAAGATATAGAGAATGTACCTGCACCCATGGGCGGAGCAGGAATAGCAGCAGCTCAGCTTGTTGCAGATAGGGAAGTAAAAGCAGTAATAACAGGAAACATGGGACCAAGAGCATTCAATGTTTTTCAGCAGCTTGGTATCGAAGTCTATCAGGGAGCAGGGAAAATCAGGGAAGCTGTTGAGAAATTAGCAAACGGCAAACTTAAAAGAATGGAGAAAGCAACACGACCTATGTTTATAGGTAATGACAGGAGGAATTAGAAAAATATGAAAATAGCAATACCTACAAACGGAAAGAGAGGTCTGAATGAAGATGTTGCACAGCATTTCGGCAGGTGCAACACATACACGATTATAGATGAAAACGGCAGACTGCTGGAAATAATTGACAATACCAGCGAGCATATGGGCGGTTTTGGCCTCCCGCCAGATCTCATGAAAAAGCACGGCACCGACATGCTGCTGTGCATGGATATCGGACCAAGAGCCATAATAATGTGCAAAAACCTCGGAATAGATGTGTACCTGGTTCATGCCAAAACCGTAAAAGAGATGTTTGAAAAATGGAAATCAGGAAAAATTAAGAAGGCCGAATTAGAAGATACATGTAAACAACACAGGGAAAACCAATGAAAATAGCAATCACAGGCGGGAAAGGAGGGACAGGCAAATCAACCATAGCAACAGCCCTGGCTTTTGTTTCAGCAAAAAAAGCCAAAACCCTGCTGGTAGATGCTGATGTTGATTGTCCCAATGACCATTTAATTCTCTCTATAAAAAGAAAAAGAATAAAGGATGTTTTTCAGCCTATGCCAAAATTTGATTTAAGTAAATGTATAAAATGCGGTAAATGCAGAGATGTATGCAAGCAAAACTCAATAGTTTTTGTTAAAGGAAAATACCCGGTTTTCATTCCAGATGTGTGTATAGGATGCAAAGCATGCATCTTTACCTGCCCTGCAGGTGCAATTTCAGAAAGTAAAAAAAAGATAGGAGAAGCATACAGGGGAAAGGGGTATGGCATTGATTTTGTGTCAGGCGAACTGAAGACAGGAGAGCTTGCATCTGGAGAAATAGTTGCAGAAACCAGAAAAATATCAGAAGAAATCGAAACAAAGACAAAATCAGATATAATAATTATAGATTCTGCTGCTGGTATTGGCTGCCCTGTCATAGCTTCACTTACAGGGACAGACTTTGTTGTTGCTGTTACTGAACCTACACCTTCTGCTCTGAGTGATTTAGAAAGGGTTTTAAGAGTTGTTGAACATTTTGGAATTCCATACGGCATACTCATAAATAAATCCAATCTGAGCAGAAAATTTGCAAGAAGGATTGAAAACTTTGCAAGAAAAAACAAAATACATATTCTAGGAAAAATACCTTATGATAAGATGTTTATAGAGTCTCTTATAAAGATGAAGCCGGTAACGGTTTATAATAAAAAATTTGAAACCGTTTTTTCAGATATTTTAAATAACATATTAACCTGCAAATAATTTATTAATATAAACCATATGATTTATATGACACTGCCTGTAATTTTATGGATAATTATAGCAACAACCATAAACTCATTAATAGCATTTGTGGGCATATTTTCTTTTTGGTGCAAGGAAAGAACATTGAATGAAATTTTGTTTATACTTGTTGCATTTTCTGCTGGAACATTGCTTGGCGGAGCTTTTCTGCATCTTGCAGCTGAATCTATCGGAATTATAGAGACAAATGCAGTTTTTCTTATAATAATAGCAGGGTTTTCAGTATTTTTTTTAATAGAAAAATTCCTGCACTGGCACCACTGCCATAAAGGCAAATGCGATATACACCCATACACATATCTTATACTTGTTGGTGACGGCATACACAACTTCATAGACGGCCTTATAATAGCTGCAAGCTTTTTTGTCAATCCCGCTTTTGGAGTCATAACAACCATTATCATAATATCCCACGAGGTCCCGCAGGAATTGGGAGACTTTGGCGTTCTTGTTTATGGAGGCATGAAAAAGAAAAAGGCCCTTCTTTATAATTTTGCATCCCAGCTCATGTCAGTGATAGGCGGAATAGCTGGATTCCTTATTGCAGGAGCCGGGAGCTTTCAGGAATTCTTGCTGCCCTTTGCTGCAGGAGGTTTTATCTATATAGCAGCATCTGATCTCATACCAGAACTGCACAAAGAATTAGAAAAAAAGAGATCCATACTGGCCTTTGTTTTCTTTTTGATAGGCATAGTGTTCATGTGGGGAATCAAGATAATTTTTGGAGGATAAGATAATAAATGAAGGGAACATACTGCCTGCTTATAGAAGTCCCGAAGGATTTGGATATTAAAATAGGCAGACTTGGCAAGCTGAGATTTGACAAAGGCCGTTATGTTTATGTTGGTTCAGCTATGAACAGTCTAGAAAAAAGAATTGAAAGACACTTCACAAAGGATAAGAAAAAATTCTGGCACATAGACTATCTTTTATCCAATAAAAATATAAAAATAAAAAAAGTTTATCTTAATCTCTCAAAAGAAAAATTGGAGTGTGCAATTGCAAAAAAGATAAATAAAAACAATGTGCAAATAAAAAATTTTGGATGTTCTGACTGCAAATGCACCAGCCATCTTTTTATGATACTATCTGAAAATCTCCATGATATCTTTTGAAAGAAATATCTTATTTATTTTACCTTTTTTTTCCTTTTCTATCAGCCCCTTTTTTCTTAATTTTTCTAATGCACGAAATACCTTAACCTTTGGAATACCAGTAAATGAAACAATCTTGGCCTGTGAAACCTCTCCTTCATTATCTAGAACAAATTTAATTATTTCCCTTTCTGTATCTGAAACAAGCTTTAATAAAGGTTCAATATTAACAGCTTTCTCTCTGGCATCTGAGAAAAATATATAATAAATCAGGGTCCCTGTTAAAAGACCAACAGAAGCCAGAATGGGTATAAGTATAGGCAACGGAATAAAACAACTGCAAAACTCACCGGTTTCTATTATAAGTTGAACATACCATGAGCTAATTGAAACTATTATAACAAATATTGAAATAAGAATAGATGAAACAATTAATCTTTTCTGGCGTTTCATAAAGCATCACTTTAATGGTTTCAATTTCTGAAACTTAATTTTATATATAGTTTCATTTTTATTAATAACCATGAAAAAGATAATCTTAATCCTAACTCTGATAACATTGATAATATTCTCACCAAAAGTTTATGCTCAAGAAAAAATTTGCGGTGTATATTTTACAGGCGTGGGATGTCCGCATTGCGCTAAAACAGACCCTGTTGTTTTAGAAGATTTACTTGAGGAGAATCCGAATCTTTTTCTAATAGAATATGAAATATACCAACAATCAGAAAATGCCTACCTGCTTTATGCATATAATGAAAAATATAAATCAACTTTAGGAATTCCTTTAATCATATTCAGCCACGAACAAAAAATAGGAGGTGATGCACCAATATTAAATAATATTAAAAAGATTATAGAATCTCTGAGCGGGGGGAACCCATGCCCTCTTTATGATGGAACCCTTAAAAATATTGAAGAAATTGATATTAACTCTCTTCCTGGAAAACCAAAAATATGGCAAAAAAACAAGATCATAATAAAAAGTGGCAAGATAGACAATGAACTGGCAAAGGAAATACTAAAAAGCAAAAACCTTTCTGAAACAATGAAATCAAAGGATTATGAAGTTATAACCCCAGAACCTGTGCCACTTTCAGGAAAAAATGTGCTGTTTGAGAACGCTATAAAATTATCTGGTATGATTTATCAGTGGAATGGACCGCCATTAGAAGAAAAAGTTTCTGATATAAATGATACCAGTGAAAACCAGCACGAACAAAAAAATGAACTCACATTAACCAAAATAATATCGCTTGCTGCTGTGGATGCGGTTAATCCATGCGCAATAGCTGTATTGACTCTAATGCTTATAGCAATACTTACTTATAATCCGGAAAAAAAGAAAAATGTACTTTTAGCAGGCTTTGCTTTTACATCCTCTGTTTTTGTAATGTATCTTTTTTATGGCCTTGTGATTATAAAATTCTTTCATATAGTTCAGGCATTAACAGCAACAAGATTATTGTTATATAAAATTTTAGGCATAATAGCCATTGTTCTGGGAATGCTCAACATGAAGGACTTTTTTATGTACAAACCGGGGGGGATAGGCACAGAAATGCCTATGAGAATGAGGTCAAAAGTCAAGAAAATAATAGAAGGAATAGTAAACCCGCGCGGAGCTTTTTTGGTGGGAATATTTGTAACCATTTTCCTTCTTCCATGCACTATAGGACCCTATATTATAGCAGGCGGAATACTTTCTGTATTTGAGATCATTAAAACAGTTCCATGGCTTTTATTATATAACTTTATTTTTATTCTTCCTATGCTGGCCATAACATTTATTATATACGGAGGTATAGCTGAAGTAGAAGATGTTTCTGGATGGAAAGAAAAAAACATACGCTATCTCCATCTAATTGCTGGAATTATAATGATGCTTTTAGGGATAGCGATGTTTATAGGTTGGGTCTAATTGCCAAATAAGGCACAGAGAACAATATTTATATCCCACACAATATTTTATTATGAAACAATCAGAAGGCCTTGAGGCAGTTAAAATTGCCCGTAAAGCAATTGAGCTCTGGGTCAAGGAAAAGAAAAAATTCCAGCCAGACAAATACCCGCAACCCTTCAGGGAAAAAAGAGGCGTTTTTGTAACACTCCATACATACCCCGGGAAAGAACTAAGAGGATGCATAGGCTTTCCGGAACCAGTCTATCCTCTGATAAAGGCCCTGGTTGATGCGGCAACAGAAGCAACAGAGGACCCAAGATTTCTTCCCCTGGCAGAGAAAGAACTGAATAAAATTATAGTCGAGGTCTCAATCCTTACAAAACCAGAATTAATTAAGGTGAAAAAACCCAGGGAATACCCCAAAAATATCAGAATAGGAAAGGATGGCCTTATAGTAAGAAAAGGCCCCTTTTCAGGCCTTTTGCTTCCCCAGGTAGCCACAGAATATGGTTTTAACCCAGAGGAATTCCTATCCCAGACATGCCTGAAGGCCGGTCTGAGCCCTGGTGATTGGCTGTCAGATGAAACAAAGATATACAGGTTTCAGTCTCTGGTATTCTCTGAAAAAGAACCTGGAGTCAGTCAAAAACAATAGAAACAGGATCGCCAATACCCACACCATTCCTTTCTGTATATCCATGATTGACCTCAACAACATACCTTGCCGGAGCTGATGGAGAATATGAAACGCATGTTTCCTCAACACATGGAACAGCCTTCTCAATATGAATTATTCTGAAATTATTATCTATCCATATAATATCAAGCGGAATGAGCGTGTTCTTCATCCAGAAACTCCAGCGGCCTTCATAATCAAAAACAAACAGCATGCCTTCAGCATCATTCAAATGCTCACGGAACATAAGACCTCTTGAACGAAGCTCAGGGGTATCAGCAATTTCTGCTCTAACAACAGAGTTTCCAAAAAACACATCAGCCAAACGCCCATGACCAGGCCCATTTCTTTCTGAATGCCCAGCATCAATGAACAGAAATAAAGATGCCAAAAATAATAATACAAAAATCACTACCAATAAACCAACTATTTTCCGACTGCTCAATAAAGACATGACAACACAGAATATAATTAAAATGCAGATTAATATTCATCCCCGGGGGCCTAAAGCCCTTCGGAGCTTAAAACAGCTTAAATCCACGGGCCTTGCCCTCTTCTGTATAATAATGATATATTTCTTCTGCTTCTTATCTTCCTAAATAGACTTGCCAGAAAACACCACAGTATTAACGCGGAAGAAGGTTTTTAAACCATTCAACTATATGATCCCATAATGAACTACCCTGTCCGCCCCACTCAATAAACAGGGCCAAGAATATCAAAAGCGCTATTAAGGCCAGTATCACTACAACAAGAACCCTTATAGGTAATTCCATGCTTATATTTTGTTTTGGGAACTTAAAATAATTTAAACCCACTGGGCTTTATCCCGTTCTGTGTAATAATGAATTTGACATTTTCGCCTTCAGGCCTGCTCCTGTGCTTTACTATGGTGGCCTTTCTCTCAGATATCTTCCCTGTTTTCTCCAAATGAACAATTGATTTTGACCAGTACTTAACGCAGTCACCGCCAACAATATCATCCGTTTTTGTGTCCCAGTTTCTGAATGAGTGTGTGGTTATAAGGACAGGTATATTTTTCCCCCTTGCGATATTGGAGAGAACAGAAAGCTGCCTGGAGAGCTCCCTGTTGGCCTCTGCCCTAAACATATCAGGCACGCATTTCTTGCTAACCTTATCAATCTTCTCTGAATTATGCAGCCTGTAAAGTGCAACAGCAGAATCCAGTATGATAAGATCAGATTTCTCTTTTTCAAGCATCCTTATGACCTTGTTCTGCTCCTCAAAATCCTTGGGCTCCACAAGCTTTATTTTCTCCAGAACAGGCCTGTGATCTACGGTTACCTGTTTTAATCTTTCCAGCGAAAAACCACCTTCAGTGTCTATGAAAACAACATTCCCCCCCTTTTTCACACAGTCAACAGCAGCCAGAAGACAGAGATTGGTCTTGCCTGTCCCGGGCCCGCCAAATATATTGGTTATGGCTTTCGGTTCCAGGTTTTTTATCAGAGACCTGATGGGTTCAGGCAGATTTACATCACTCATACAATATTCTTTATTTTTAAATTTAAATTATCAAGACAAAAGATTACTATGGATATAGAATCTAGAATGGATCTGATAAGGCAGGTAGGAGAAGAGATAGTGACAGAGCAGGAATTGAAAGACCTTCTCGAGACAAAAACAAACCCTGTTGCTTATGACGGTTTCGAACCTTCAGGCCGGGTCCATGTAGCCCAGGGAATCCTTAGAACCATCAATATCAACAAGATGATCAAGGCCGGTGTAACCTTCAAGATGTGGGTCGCTGACTGGTTTGCCTGGATGAACAATAAACTGGGCGGTGACCTGGAAAAGATCAGAATAGCAGGTAAATATTATATAGAACTATGGAAGGCCTGCGGAATGAAGACAGATAAGATAAAGTTCGTATGGGCCAGGGACGTGGTAACCAAGGAAGACCACTGGAAAACAACAATAGACATAGCCAGGAATTCCACAGTCAAGAGAATAACAAGGTGTTCCCAGATAATGGGAAGAAAATCAGGAGAATCCCTTAGCGCAGCCCAGATAATCTACCCATGCATGCAGGCTGCAGATATATTCAGACTTAAATGTGATATAACCCAGCTTGGTATGGACCAAAGAAAGGTGAATATGCTCGCAAGAGAGATCGGACCCAAACTAGGTTTCTGGAAGCCTGTGGTGGTTTCCCATCACATGATTCTGGGCCTCTCAAAACCAGCAACAATTTCCAAGGATCCGGCAGACATACTCCTGGACCTTAAAATGTCCAAATCCAAACCAGACTCTGCTATATTCATGGATGACTCGGAAGAAGAGATAAAAAGAAAGATAACTAAGGCCTTTTGCCCAGAAAAACAGGTGGATATGAACCCTATCCTGGAATACTGCAAATACATGATCTTTGAGAAATACAAGGAAATGAAGATAGGAAGGCCTGCAAAATTCGGAGGAACAATAAATTACCCAAGCTACCATGAACTAGAAAAGGCCTACAGAAAAGGCGACCTCCACCCACAAGACCTCAAGAACTCAGTCGCTTTCTATCTGAATGACATGATAGAGCCAGTAAGAAAGCACTTCGAAAAAGGCCCTGCAAGAAAACTCCAAGAACAGATAAGATCCTTCAAAATAACAAGATAGCGAGCTAATCATCATCCCTGATGTGAATCTTCTTCTCTGTTATTACAGGTTTTTTTTCAGAAAAATCTATCCAGAAGGCAGCCATTATTATCTGATACCTCGTATACTCGTTTATAGTCGCGGTAAACTTCACCCTTTTCCTCATCTTCCTTAACTTCCATCCGGTCTTCCTCTTCCTCTCAAATCTCACCTTCCTTATGCACATCAGTATTTCAAGCCACTTGTTCTGCGTTCTGAAGTGTTTGTTTCTCCTGAGGAACCCAAGTTCATCCTTTATGAACTCCACATCCGACTTGCTCAATCTCACACCCTTATAGGGAAATGGATGTGAATGATACCCGCCAAGGAAGTCAATATCCGATGTAGTCAAAGAGTGCAAAACCCTCTTAAAAGCAGACATATTACCATGAAAAACCTCAGATGGCTTCCTCTCAGCAGTCTGGAATGAATTAGTGTTATGCACGTAAAGAACAGTCTTCTTCCTGCCCCTGAACTTCCTGAGAACAAACTCACCAGAAAAGACACCATCAGTCTCCTTGTTGTAAACCTCTATGGCCGATGTTATCAGAGACCTGGCCCTTGATTTTTTTATCCATACATCAGTTATCTTGACCATATAGTTTTAGAATTGGCAAAGCTAGAATAAATCTTTATATACCGAGAAAACAAAACTCATATGGTGATGGTGATGCCGTCAAACTGGGAAACAAAATAGAAGACAAGGAAATCCCCAGGCCTAATTCTACAAATTTAACTGAAAGAACACAAAATATTATCATGAAAGACAAGATCGATCCTTGGAGCTCAGAAGCGATTAAGGATTATGAGAAAATAATGAGAGAATTCGGAATAGATGGTTTCCATAAGTTTATCAGCAAACTCCCAGACCCACCAACATTCATGCGCAGAGGCCTGGTTTTCGGTCAAAGGGATTTCTCAAGAATATTCGATGCCATCAAGAAAAGGCAACCCTTTGTTATGCTAACAGGCCTTATGCCCTCAGGCAGGTTTCACCTGGGTCACAAGATGGTCGCTGAACAGTTCATCTACTACCAGAGTCTGGGCGCAAAAACCTATGTGGTTGTTGCAGACATCGAAGCCTACAACATGAGGCCAAGACCTATGGAAGAACTAAGAAAAACAGCCATAGATGAATACCTTATGAACTATATAGCCTTGGGCCTTAAACCCAGGAACACTGATTTCTATTTCCAGAGTGAAAGATCAAAAGATCCTGAAAAGGCAAATGCTTACTACAGGCTTATAGGAATGGCTGCCAGAAGAGTTACATTTAACGAAATGAAGGCCATCTATGGAGAACTTTCTCCGGGCAAGATCCAGAGTGTTCTTACCCAGGTTGCTGATATTCTGCATCCAATGCTGCCTGAGTTCGAGGGCAATGTTCCTGTTATAGTGCCGGTCGGAATAGACCAGGACCCGCATATAAAACTTACAAGGGATATAGCTTCAAGATTCAATGGCAACAGGGAATTTGATTTCATCCCGCCAAGCTCTTCATACCACGAATTCATGCCGGGCCTTAAGGGGGGCAAAATGAGCAGCTCTGACCCGTTCTCCTACATAGCACTGACAGATGACGCAAAGACAGTCAAAGAGAAAATAATGAAGCACGCCTTTTCAGGCGGGCGAGGATCTGTAAAGGAACACAGGGAAAAGGGAGGAAATCCTGACATAGACGTGGCCTTCCAGATGCTAAAGTTCATGTTCGAACCAGACGACAGGAAGATAAAGAAGATCTATGACGATTACTCCAGCGGAAAAATGCTCACAGGAGAATTAAAACAAATCACAATAGAAAAGATAAACTCCTTCCTGGCCTCTCACCAGAAGAAACTGGAAAAAGCGAAGGACCATGTTGATAAGTTCTTATCTTGAACGCTTTAATCCCTCCCGGGGCTTCATAACTTATAGAATCACCCCATATCCTAAAAAGAAGGGTAAAGTTA
>Ga0190359_1002297_pt1 | contig 11458 bp, 10 predicted proteins | sample 48721823_MG_FD_161269 | JGI IMG/M metagenome (GOLD analysis project Ga0190359, IMG submission 161269) | Hydrothermal vent microbial mat bacterial communities from Southern Trench, Guaymas Basin, Mexico - 4872-18-2-3_MG | ecosystem: Environmental > Aquatic > Marine > Hydrothermal vents >...
GCATCGATCGTTCTTGTCTGGCCAGATGCAACTGTCGAAGTGTACTGCAAATAAGTAGTATTGTCTGTATCACCCTGGGGATCGGCACCTGGTGTACCTGGTGCTGTTACTGTTAAAGTGATTGAAGCAGTTGTCACATTGATCTCTGCGATTTCATTGATCACGATTGTAACGGTATGATTGTCTGATCCTGTCTGAGCCATTCCTATTCCAGAAAGACCCAGCAAGAACATTCCTGCTATAACTACTACTAATAGTTTCTTCATCTTTCTCATCTCCTTTCTTGTTGATTTGGAAATTAAGTTTTGTCTCACTTAAATCTCACCTCCTTTCTCCTGTTATTTCTGTATTTAAATTAATTATTCCAATTTTTACCCATACCACCTTGTTCAAATTACATGCCAACTGTGAATAATGGTTAAAAATGTTTCAAAATCTTAACAAAAATAAGGAGAGAATTAAGATAAATAATGATATCTGTTAATGAAGAAAATCTGTGCTTACAAAGATGACTCTGATAAAGTTTAAAAATACAGTCAGAACTTGTTATTATTTAATATATTATATCTATTATTATATTAAATTTGAGAAAGTGGGATATATATCTATTGTTTGAGAATTTATTAGTCTATAAAATTATCAAGATTTAAGTTGAAAAAGATATTGCTTGTCTATAACAAAAATCCCTTTCAAAATGAAAAATTAATTCATTTTGAAAGGGACAAAGGTTCTATTAACCAGAGGAAAAATATTAATCACAAAAACATAGTGCTGCAGCACCCAATACTCCACCTCTATCCCCTAATCTTGATTTTTCGACTCGTAAAATTTCACAGGGCACTGGATTTATATTTAGCCTTAGCTCGTGATCCATTGTTTTGGAAAAATATTTAAAACCATTGGTTACAGAACCTCCCAATACTATCACTTCAGGATCGAGTAGATTCACAATAAAAGAAAGGACTCGCCCAAGATCAGATCCAAACTCCTTCCATGTTGCAAGAGCCTCCTCATTTCCTCTGGTGGCCATAAGAAAAATCTCTTTTGCACTAACCCTCTCGCCAGTGAGCCTGTAGTATATCTCCTCTGCTCCTCTTCCAGAACAGGTCTCCTCAAATGTCTTCCCCTTATAAGGAGTCTTCCATATCTCTGCAGCGGTTCCTGTCGCTCCGTGATATATTCTGCCATCCAGTACTATTCCACATCCCATGCCAGTACCGAGTGTCACACCGACAACCACCGAGGCGCTGCCCTTTAATCCAAAGAGTGCCTCTCCAAGAGCAAAGCTGTTTCCATCATTGTCGACAAATACATCAGTACCGAATCTTTTTGAAACACTGTCTCTCAGTGGATAAAAATTAAGGCTCGGCAGATTGGGTGCATTCAGTATTGTACCGGTTGTCAGGTCAAGGGGTCCTGGCGAGCCAATTCCTATTCCCGCAAGATCTTCGATCCTTGTACCTGTCTGGAGCAGGACAGTATCTAAGGCCTCAAAAATACGTCCCTCCACAAAAGCTCTATCTCTCTGGGCATCTGTTGAAAGATCAACAATCTTTCCTACAATCGATCCATCTTCTCTTACAATGGCCGACCTTATTTTTGTTCCTCCTAGATCAACTCCTGCTGCAATCCTCTTCAAAGCTCTCTCCTAGTTTTAATCTCTAAATTTTATACAATGATTCTCTTAATCGAGAATCATTCAGAGGATATTTGCCCTCCTCTACTAGCCTGTTTTCAACCGCAGCTATTGTTCCAAGCTTTACAAAAGTCTCATATGGAAACTTCTCTGACCTCATTGGGAAAATGGAATTGTTTGTAAGAACTGGGTCACAATCAATGTCAAATGGGCTCAGAGAAACCGACTCATCCCAATAATCGGTGCCTGGTATTGGTGAATATGAAGCGAGACTGACTCTTATCCCAAGCCGGAAAATAAACTCCATACTCTCTACAACCTCTTGCACCTCCTGGTCAGGAAGTCCCATCAATATATAGGCTCCAATTTCTCTGCGCTCAAATCCTGCCATTAAAAGAAAATTCACTGCATCAACCATCTCCTCATTTGTCACTTTAGATCCAATTCTCTTCTGCCGTATCCTGTTTGCAGATTCAAAACTCAGACGGATTGTCTTAAAGCCACTCTTCTTCATAAGAATGGCTGTTTCAAAATCGATCTCCCTTGGAGAAATACCATTTGGTGTATGGAAACCGGTGAAAATGTTTCTCCTCATTACCTCCTTCAGTATTGGGATGAAATGTTCCTCTTTTCTATATAGTAGTGCATCATCATAAAATGCAATATTCTTTACTCCCCTTTTACATGATAGATATTCTATTTGATCTGCAACCCTTTCCGGAGCAGTTTGCCTGTAGCGGCCGCAAAGAATTCTCGAAGCACAAAATGGGCATCTATTAGGACATCCTCTTGATGTAAGAATCGCTGCAGATTCCATCTCATGATAGAGGTCATATAAAGGAGGAGGAAAATCATTTAAGTCTGAATATTTATCAATATTCGATCTGTGTCCTGTTATCTCGTCTGCTATTCGAAGGGCTGCTATCTCGCCTTCTCCTCTAACAACAACATCTGCACCACTAACCCTCTCTGCATGTTCAGTCATAAGAGTGGCATATATTCCTCCAAGAACAATAGGTATGTTCCCATAAACATCTCTAAGCAAAGAAATCATATCCACAACACCCTGATACCAGTAGGTCATACCAGAGGTAACAAATATCAAATCTGGCAAAAGGGTTTTATTCAATTGATCTTTTATGATCCGGATTGGAAGCCCATAGCGGCCGTAGTGTCGTGGCACATCTTTTAAGACTTCTGGCTTGGAGATAATCTCCTTGTAAAACCTTCCAGTACCATCTCGCCGTACTTTGTCTTTATTATTTCTACATTGTACTGCGCTGCGGTTCAAACAATCGACCAGATCTACCTCATATCCATTTTCTCTTAATATACTGCCAATATAGAGAAGCCCCAGAGGTTTTATCCAGAAGTCATATGCTGCAAAATCAACAATCCATGGATTGACAAGCAGTATCCTTGGACTATTCTGCAAACCCGATCATCCCTGCGAAATAACTTTGTAAACCTTGTCGTGTTTGCGAACACGGTCATTAACCTTTATTCCCACCTCATCACCAACCTTGGCCTCTTTCACATCCTGATGATTGATCTGCATTGAACTCACTTCCTGTACAAAGTCTGTTGTATGACCCTTGAAATGCAGAACATCACCGACCCTTATGGTATCATTTGTAACCTTTAGTGCAACGACCCCGACATGTGCAAAAAAATCCTCTACCCTTGCAACTTCAATTTCTCTCTCCTCCATAGACACCTCCTTCTATTTTAAAGGCGTACTCCTCTCAATCTGAATGTCTCCGTAGCTCTCATATTCTTTGCCAGTATAAGTTGTTGCCTTTATATATACTCTATATATACCATTTTCTAAATAACTGCCACTGGCATCTTTTAAATCCCAGATATATTGATGATTGCCGCCCGATTGATAGGAACTCAGCAGAATCACTTCCAATTTATCCGGCTTGCTGTAAACTTCGATTTCAACCTTCATATTCGTAGCAAGATAGTATACAAAAGTGATCTGGTCAGAGCATGGGTTTGGAAATGGTGGACTTACGCCAAGAAGATCTGTGGGAAGCATAGAATCGATACGCGGCTGCCAGTCTGTTGTATCATCTTCAATGATATTACCAGCTGTATCTGTCCTGCAAATTCCTTCATAGTAAGGCCCCTTGGGTTCTGTACTCTTCTTACAGTCAGAACCAACACAAAGGAAAAAGATCAAAAGTAAACTCACAAATGTTAAAATTTTTGAAAACATTTAAACCTCCATAAATTTTAAGAATAGATTATGTTGTGTTATCATAATAGAATTTACCATCTATAAATAATGATAAATATTTTCCTTGTCGTATTTGAAGATCTTTTCATAATAGTTGGTTTCTCAAAAATGCTCAACATATGTAAACTGGTACGTTATGGTTCTTATCATTTATCGCTATTCATATTATATTGCACTTATACTTCTTAATAAAGTATCTAAACGACTTATTTTTCTTTTTTGCTATTTCAATAGAAAATATTTTCAGAATCTCTAACAAAAAATCTATTCTGGAATCAAACTTTTTTGGAATTAAACTATCAAATTGCTCTTTTGTAATTTTATCTGTACAGTAAAAATTACGAATCTTAAATTTCTTATATTCGGCAACGCCCATTCCTGCAAGATACCAACTCTCTATTTCCTTGATAATTACAATTATTCTATCAGCATCAATATTTTTTAAATTATTTTGTATTTCATTTTTTTTAATAGTTATACATGGAGAATTGTTGATGTCTGTCACATAAATATAGTCTGCATCCATTGCTTTAATACTTTTAATAAAATTATCAACTTTCTCTTTTTTTAGATTTGCATAACATTTTATTTCTACAAAATCATACCTTTTTTTTAATTTAGGTTCTAATATACTCTGAAAGAACCTTTTATCATCAATACCTTCAACCCATATGAATAATCTTCTATAACTCAAGATTATACCTCAAGTAAATCCTGTACATAAAGCTCTTCAATTCCTATCTCATTTTTTAGAAATGTCCTTACTTCCTCTTTATGAGCTGGCCTGGAAATCATAGAGAAACCTTTCTCATCACGAGACATGAGTAAAAGATTCTCTAAATCAGTATGTTTAACTATTTCAGGGTTATGAGTAGTAACAATAATTTGTTTCTTCCGCGAAGCATCTTTCATCATATCTACAATTTTAGCAATAAGATATGGATGTATATTTCGTTCAGGTTCCTCAATTATCGTTAATGGCTTTTCTTCGAAATATAAAACAATAATTAAAGCCGTTATGTTTATTGTTCCATCAGAAATCAAAGAAGCTGGAAGGTACTGTTTCTCAGAGTATATTTCACGTAATTTAAAAAGAAGAGATTTATCTGCAAACCTTTCTATATCAAGGTCATCTATGAATGGCATAATATCTTTTACTAGATTAAAAAGTTTTCTCTTTTTATTTTTATTTTCAATGATACTTTTCAAAACAATGGATAAATTGCTTCCATCTTCTTCTAATTCGGCTTTTCCTGTGATAGGAGTAGCTTTTTTGGGTAGTTTGGGATCAAAATCATATATAGAAATATTACTAAAAACCTCACTTAATAAAGGTATAAAAAAGAAACGATTCTCAAGAAGAAGAGTATTTGTCTGCAATTTTTTTTCTCTTAAAAATAGTGGAAATATATCATCTTCATCTATGGAAATACCCTCTGGTTTATGTAAATCAATATTTACTCTTCTATTAACACAAGAAATGTTCATTTCTCCTGGCCCAAGCTTTTCTTCTTCTATATTTCCTTTTAATCTAACAAATTCAAATTTCTGCGTTAATTTATCTCGTCGAATTTCAAATCCCAATCCCCCCTTTTGTTTACCTTTAAATCTTAATACAAATTCATAAATCGTTTCATATATTTTTATTCCTATGAGACCTTCATCTGTCCTCCCTCCAAGTAATCCAAATTCATGATCAGAAACAACCTTTAATGAAAGATTCTCAGAACTACCAATATTTATATTCCTAAGATATTCAACACCACCCTGCATAGATACCGCATTATTTAATCCAGAATATGCTATATCCCTAAGGAACTCGAGAATCTGTACAAAATTAGATTTTCCAGAAGCATTTGTACCTATCAGTACATTAAACATACCAAGCTCTACTTCTAACTCACCAAAGCTTTTAAAATTTTTTACACTAATTTTTTTTATACCCATAATCACCACTCCTTATATTGGCACTAGAGTATGGTCTCCAAATATATATCTCAAAACATTAAAAAAAACTCTATTTCCATCAGGATTTAATTATCATTTAGACGAGAATCAATAATACCACACAGAGATACAGACCCATCACGTCCTGACCTCTAAGGGAACTCATCAGCCAAATGATCACCTATTCTTAGAGATCTTTTCCAGCACCTCCTCAAGCTGTTTCCTTATTTCAGGGTTATCTGTACTGTTTATCATGGTCTTCAGATATAGAAGTGTAGATTCTTTATAACCCAGCTTCATGCTCAGTCCTGCCAGCAAATTACCAACATAACTGGGGCACTCTTTCTTTTTGACCGCTTCGAGCAGATATTTGACCGTCTTTTCTAAATCCTCTCTATACATCCAGTGAATCCATCCAAGATAGAATGGAAACTCCCAACGATCTGGATTTGCCCTGTATCCCTTTTCCAGAAGCTTCTGAGCCTGATCGACCTCTCCAGTATCCATCAATACATACAATCCGCCAAATATATAGGGAAACACAAAATGAGGATCAACACTGGTTACCCTGTCGAGCATTGGATAAATATAATCGACCAGGCCTCTGCTCTCCGCCTTATATAGAATGTGTTTTAACTCTTCCCTTATTTGAAGAAGAGTATCCGCTGCTGCCGAAACCTGACTGCTGACCGAGACTAACGGCTCCTCCCTTTCACCCTTTTTCAATGCATATTGATAATAGGGATTATCTTCATCAACTACCCTTCTTCCATAATAGAGCACACTTCTAATCCAAAGCCAGTCTCCCATTAAACCGCGGTACCCCATGCTGAGGTATTTTAACACCTCTCCCTTTGGGAGGAAAATGACTCTTTTATCTACAAACTTTATAGACCTGTATCTATCCATGGTTCTCTGAGTCCAGTTCACTATAAAGCAAAGCAATAATAATACACTCACAACTGATATCTTTTTAAGAGCTCCTCTCATCAAATCCTCTACTACTTAAGATCCCTTCTATGAAACACGGCAGCAGTCACTATTAATACAACAAGAAGATATGCCGTTCCATATACAATACCATACAGCAATGCATGGGGAGGCTGCTTAAGATTTTCAACAACAGCCATTTTTAGATTTAACGCCTCTAAGTTTGGTGCAATATAGTATATGATTTTTAACAACCAGTGATAACCCCTATCCGGATAGACCTCTATGTAGTCTCTAAGAAATCCACTGAGATGACCTATAACAAATACGGCGAGCGTGAGTACTGCACTCAATGTTGGGGCAGCAAAAGATGAAAAAAACAGAGAAAATCCAACAATCAAAAGAATCTCAATATATATCAGAACAACGGCAGGGAGAAGACCAAAGTCAATTATTCCCTCTGTAATATAATTTGTACAGAGCAATACTAATGTCATGATAATAACATTAACAGCAAGTGTCAGACTGAGGCCGAGATACTTGCCGATCACGATTTCCCACCGACGAATAGGTTTTGATGCTATGATATAGATTGTCCTCTGCTCAAGCTCCTGAACAACGAGTCTTATTCCAATAAATATTGCTATGAGAAGACCGAATATTGACATGGCAGAAAGACCAAAATCCTTGATTACCTTTACCTGCTGATATATAGACCAATCCCCTATGACAAGCGACAGGAGTATCAATCCTACTGCAAAGATCAATATATTAAGAAGCACACGGTTTCTTATCGACTCCTTAAATGTATTCAATGCAACTGTACATACTCTCATGTCATCACCTCCCAACCTCTGTCATGAATATCTCCTCAAGACTTTTTCGCTGAGGTATTACAGATATTATCTGTCCACCCCATCTCTCGATGCTCTTTACAAGCTCGTTCACCTCTTTCGAATCATTAAGCCGTACCATGACATTCTGATCACGAATGACAGTCTTGTATTTTTTTGTATCGACCCTTGAAAGCGCATCAGATTCGACCCTAAATGTTACATCGACAGAGGTTATATGCGAAGAGGTCAAATCGTCGAGTTTACCAATGTTAATGAGCCTCCCTTTGTTTAATATTCCAACACGGTCTGCTATCATCTCTGCATCAGATAGGATGTGGGAACTGAAGAATATTGTTTTCCCCTGATCCCTGAGCTGGAGTATTAAATCTCTAAAATCCTTACGTCCTATCGGATCCAGACCAGACATTGGCTCATCCAGAATAAGAAGCTCCGGATCATTTATCAATGCCTGTGCTAGCCCCAGACGCTGAAGCATTCCTCTAGAATAATTGCGTATCGCCACATCACTGCTCTTTTCCAGTCCAACCCTCTCAAGCAGTTGGGAAACTCTTCTTTTTCTCTCCTTGAAATCGAGTTTGAAAATCCTTGCGATGAAGTCTAAAAACTCCCTGCCAGAGAGATAACCGTACATATTAGGAAGCTCGGGCAGATATCCAACCCTCTCCATAGAATTGTGTGATTTGTTCTCCACTCCCAATATGAATATCCTGCCATTTGTTGGCCGCAGAAGACGAGTAAGGAGTTTGATGGTTGTAGTCTTGCCAGCGCCATTCGGGCCGATAAATGCAAAAACCTCACCCCTCTCAACATCACAATTTAACCCGTCCAGAGCAACTATCGGCCTCTTTCCCAGATCACCCCTGTAAACCTTTGTTAAATTTTCTGTATGGATTGCTAAATCAGCCATGACATGCTCTCTCTATATTAAAATTACGATTTATTCTTAGATATCCCCATCACAAATTAACCTTTATTACTCTCTATAACTTTACTTTTTTCTATTAGTTCCCTAATAACTTCCACAGCAGAAACCCCATCCTTTGCATATCCATCTGCTTTTATCTCTCCTGCGTAACGCCTTGTTACAACTGCTCCACCAACAACTACCCTTGCATCAGATTTAGCTTCTCTCAGTGCATTTATTATTCGTGGCATCTCTGTCATTGTAGTCGTCATCAATGCAGATAGGCCCACAATTTGGGCTTCGTGTTTAAGAGTCTCGTCCACAATCCTGTTAACCGGCACATCTTTACCCAGATCAATTATCTCAAATCCATGATTCTTTAAAAAGAGCCCAACAATATTCTTGCCAATATCGTGAATATCACCCTTAACAGTACAGAGAATTACTCTACCCCTTTCCTTCTTCTTACTCCTTTCAAAATGGGGCTCAAGTATAGAAAAAGCCTGCTGCATCGACTCTGCAGAAAGAATCATCTGGGGCAGAAAAATCTCTTTTGCATCATATCTATCACCAACTTTTTGAATTGCAGGTATAAGGATCTTCTCATTTATTTCAGGAGCCGACTTCCCACTCGACAGCGCCTTCTCTACATAATGAGAAATATCTGCTTTGTTTCCTGACAGCACGGCATTGAATATCTTCTCCTCTATTTCATCGAATCCTTTATGGACTATTATTGATGGTCTCTTTTTCTCTTTCCTCTTTTGATGACTGGCAATGAAAGCTTTTGAGTCCTTATCCCTTACTGTTAGAACGGATGCTGCCCGTACAGTTTTTATCATCAGGGGATCCCCTGGATTGATTATGGCAGCATCAAGCCCTACCCCCATTGCCATGCTCAAAAAGGCCGCGTTAATCAAACTCCTCTCAGGGAGTCCGTATGAAATGTTTGAAACTCCCAGTACTGTCGGGAGTCCGAGTTCCTCCTTTACCCTCTGGACAGATCTTAGTGTTACCTGGGCCCTCTTCTGTTGTGCAGAGACTGTGAGAGTTAGACAATCACAAATCAGATCCTCCCTTCTAATACCATGTGCTTCTGCCTGTTTGACTATCCTTTTTAATATATCGATTCGCTCATCCACACTCTTAGGAATACCCTTTTCATCAATAGCTAAACACAGAATAGCCGATCCATACTTTGCAGCAAGGGGAAGCAGCTTTTCCATGCTCTCACTGCTGCCATTAACAGAATTTATCATAGGTTTGCCGCTGCACTCCTTAAGTGCTGCCTCTACAGCCTGAGGATTCGTTGTATCAATGCTCAGCGGTAGACGAACCAAATTCTCAATGCTTCTGACAACCCCTGCCATGACCTTGGCCTCATCTATTCCTGGAACACCGACATTTATGTCAAGAACATGCGCACCCTCCTTTTCCTCACTCTGTGCCTCCTGCTGCACCAGATCCACTCTTCCACTCCTCAGCGATTCGGTCAGATCTTTTCTGTTCGTTGGGTTAATTCTTTCTCCTATTATGCAAAACGGAAATTCAGGACCGATCGATACTGTTTTAACACGACTCGATAGTTTTAAACAAACGGATGATTTTCGCCACAGGGGTCTTGCGCCACGAAGTTCTCTGCTCAACAGCGAAGTATATTCTGGAGTGCTTCCGCAGCATGTGCCCACAATGTTTGCGCCTAATTCAACAAACCTTCTGCCATAACTGGCCATCTCTTCTTGCGAAATCTGATAGGAGGTTTTATCATCCTCCACCCGTGGAATCCCTGCATTCGGTTCAACAACTATGGGCAGGTCTGTCGATTGAGCATACCTTCCAACAATCTCTATCATTGGCCCCGGGCCTGTCGAACAATTCACGCCTATTGCATCGACCCTCAGAGATTCGAGTACATTTGCTGCAGTCTCAGGATCTGTTCCTGTAAGAGTTAGAAAATCATCACCATAAGTCATGCAGGCCATTACAGGAAGCTCTGTGCTCTCTTTAATGGCAATCACTGCAGCCTTAACCTCTTTCAAATCAGAAAAAGTCTCAAGAAGGAAAATATCAACACCTGCCTTTGCAAGCGCTGTGGCCTGATCTCGATACGCCTGAAGAGCCTCATCAAATTTAAGATCACCCAGTGGTTCTATCAATTTACCTGTAGGACCAACAACACCGGCTATCAGGACTCTGCCATTTGCCTCACTCCTTGCAAGCTCTGCTGCAGCCCTGTTGATCTGCTCCATCCTCTCTTGCAGTCCGAACTCCTTGAGCTTTATCCTGTTTGCACCAAACGAATTTGTTGACAAAATATTTGCGCCTGCTTTTAAATATTCAGAATGTATCTTTCTGACAATATCAGGTCTTTCTATGTTTGCAAGGTCAATGCATGCTCCAGGACCAAGATGAGGCTGAAGCATTGTACCCATTCCGCCATCCAGTATTAAGATCCCTGAAACGAGCCGTTTTTTTAATTCAATTCTCTTCATCTGCTTACCATAAATTATTTAAAGATTAATAATATTAGAATATAAAATTATATACATGTAATTGCAAGAAGAATTTAGACAATAATTCAAATAGGGAAAATTTATCAATAAATAGAGAAAATTATTTAGATCGTTTTATAAATGATTAAAAATATAGTGATATAATATATTAAATATTAAAGTCTTATGGTAACATTAAAATAATAGCATTGCAATACTATCATATAAAACACTCAGAGCTGCCTTATCTAAACATCTGCCACAATGTTCTTTACAAAATAGAATTTTTTTTATATACTTTCTACATGCAGGATGTTATCTCAATTCGCGGAGCAAGAGTCCATAATCTAAAAAGCATTGATGTGGATATACCCCGCAAAAGATTTGTCGTAATCACTGGCCCTTCTGGCTCGGGTAAATCGAGCCTTGCACTCGATACAATATTTG
>Ga0190359_1002298_pt1 | contig 11456 bp, 10 predicted proteins | sample 48721823_MG_FD_161269 | JGI IMG/M metagenome (GOLD analysis project Ga0190359, IMG submission 161269) | Hydrothermal vent microbial mat bacterial communities from Southern Trench, Guaymas Basin, Mexico - 4872-18-2-3_MG | ecosystem: Environmental > Aquatic > Marine > Hydrothermal vents >...
AGAAAATTTTGAAGATAAAGTAATGCTTATCGCATGTGGATTATGGAACTTCCATCTTGAAATGGTTTAAAATAAAGGGCAATCGGGAGGGAGGTTGTTTCTTACTATTTTAATTATGCAACAACTCTATTACAGATACTGAATTTAAGAAGGTATACGATCATGCAGGCCGAACTCGGTCCGCAATTCGTGGTTTCATCAACTATCTTGTTTCATATAAAAACAAAAAAAATAAACCCTGAACCCGGAATATTGAACCTCTGAATCGGGAACCATAAACCTTTGAACCCAAAACCTTTGAACCCTGAACCTCTGAAACCTGAACCTCTGAACCTTTGAACCCTGTTTATTATGAAAAAAGAACCTCTGATAGCCCTAGCATTGTACGGTATCCTGTACCTTCCATTTGCCGTCTTCCTTTTTCAGGGGGGCATTGCCAGGGGCCTGAGTTTTGCTCAGTTCAGCAGTCTGTTTTTTTCCGAAGGTAATGATATAATCTTCATCAATTCGATAGGCATTTCGCTCCTTTCTTCTCTGCTAAGCCTTACAGCAGGATTTCTGGTTGCCTTTGCGGTTACCCGGTCGGGAATTCGGTCTATGCAGTGGTTCAGTTTCCTTTATCTGCTGCCGCTGGCGATTCCCGGATTTGTCTATGTCGAAGCAGTGGTTTTTCTCTCGGAAGGAACCGGTATCAATCTCTTTACGCTCCCGGTACTGATACTGCTGCTCAGCGTAGTATATATGCCTGTCTCGGCAATTATAATCGGTGCCGGGTTGCGGGCGGTACCGAAATCAATTGAGGAGAGTGCGCTGCTTGTCTCGCCGAAAAACAGGTGGTTTATTCGTATCACCCTGCCGTGGATGCGGCCCTATTTCATTACCGCATTTGCACTGACATTCCTTTTCTCTTTTGCCAATTATGAAATCCCTTCACTGATGAATGTACAGACCTATACACTTTTCATTTTCAACCAGTTCGGTGCATTCTATAATTTTCTGAATGCATTGTACCTGATTCTTCCTGTTTTTCTGCTTTTTCTTTTGATTGTAATCGCAGAACGGTATGTTGTGGGAAAACGGTCTTTTTTTGATCTGTCTATGGGTAAAAAAGGCCTCACGGTCGAGACGCACTCCGGTTTCCGGTATCTACTGCTCTGTTTATTTATAGCGATAAGTGTTATTGTAATCCTTCCCTCTGCTATATTGCTTGTCAAGGCATCATCGGTCCGCAGTATACCTGAAGCAGTTATTCCCTATTGGAAAGAGGTCGGTTATTCTCTGGTTGTATCGGCGGGAGGAGCTGTGGTTTCTTTGATTGTCGGAATGCTGTTTGTGCGCAGTATGACAGCTGCACAGGGGCGGTTGCGGTATATTTTTCTGTCCCTCGCGTTTCTCCCTTTTGCGGTACCGCCGGCGTTTCTGGCAATCGGCCTTATAAAGCTGTCCGGTACCCTGTTCGGAACAAGTTCAGCAGGTGCGACCGCTGTACTTGTCTGGGGTTTTTCCGCCCGGTACTTCCCGATTGTTCTTCATATTCTCTATGCCGGAGCGGTTACCGTTAATCCCCGGTACAGGGAATCCGCAGCGCTTTCCTGTGGAAGCTGGTGGAAGAATGTGGTCAGAATCTGGCTGCCTCTTAATGCCGGAACGATGCAACAGGCCTTTTTCTTTTTTATTATATTGTCTCTTGCAGAAATCGGGCTGGCAGTATTACTGGTACCGCCGGACTGTATGACCGCTTCGGTGAATATTTACAGTATGCTGCATTATGGGTTCGAAAAGGAGGTAGCTGTCGAAACACTGATGATTCTTGTTCTTGTTGTTACACTCGGGTTTCTTATTCTCCGGGTCAGAAAACAGAGGATGACCGGCATCTGTGAAAGAGTTGCCTGATATGATAGAACTGCGAAACGTATCCAAACGATTCTCAAATAAATTACTCCTGGATTCCATAAGCCTGGGTTTCAAAGCAGGTGAAATAACCGTTATCACAGGCCCTTCAGGAACAGGAAAGACAACACTCCTGAGGATTATAGCCGGTTTAGATGTGCCTGAAGAGGGACAGGTTTTTATTGATGGCAAGAGGGCAACAGACTGCCGGAAAATACTGGTGAAACCATTTGATCGTAATGTCGGCATGGTTTTTCAGGATTTCGGGCTGTGGCCCCATATGACGGTAGATAAGAATCTGTCCTACGGATTACAATCGAGAAAAACGGATCGTGATACAGTACAAAAAGTAATTGATGAGATGCTGCAAACATTCGAGATAAATGAAATTCGCAGCGCCTATCCTTCATTGTTGTCAGGTGGTGAAAAACAGAGAGTTGCGTTAGCGCGGGCATTTGCCCTTCGCCCGCACATTCTTCTGCTTGATGAACCGGTTTCCAATACCCACCGGGCGTTTCGTGATAGGTTTACCGCATATTTAAAATCATACATTAACGAGTACAAACCGTGTGTGGTATATGTAACCCATGCATTGGATGAGGCACAAAAAGTTTCTTCGAAAGTGGTATGGCTTGAAAACGGAAGGACAGACAAGGAAATATAGGATGGTATTGATTTTCACATTGATAGTGACCTTTATCGTACCGGTCTATTCCGGAGATTATTATACCACTAAAATACTTGAGCCTGATAGAATCGGTACTGCATGGATAATTTCGAAATTCGTAGACACTGCAGCAGTATTTCTTTTTGTTGACCGGGACAGCACAGTAAAAGATGCAACTCCCTTTGACACCCCGTCAGCCAGATACCGTCGGTATCCTCGACACAGTGCGACAATGAGTGTGGTTCGAATGCATAAGATACAGGATCAAAAGGCGCATAAACTTGCAGAGGTAATTGATGAAATAGAGCTTGACTTCTGGGGTGCAGACAAGTCGGAGAAGGCACGGAAGTTTGAAACTGAAATAATGAAAATCGTTGAAGAGAATAAAGACCTGCACCAGGCTCTTAAGAAAGCATTTGAATATATAGATGCAGTAATCGATACATTTTAAATCTACATCCATAAATATAAGAAAGAAGATATGAAGTTTCTCGTGATAACACTCTGTGTATTAACTACAATAGTTTCAGCCAACGGCCGGGAATCCGACAGCCTGGACATACAGGACACCCTGACTCTTGCCTATGTGACTGAGCTTGACAAGATTGTTGTAACCGCAACACGGCGCCCAAGAGATGCATTCAGCCTGGCCAGATCCGTTACCGTGTTGGATAAAAAGGAACTGACGGGTAAAAATCAGCACTCTGTTCCGGATGCGCTGGATGATGAGATTGGTGTCTGGATTGAGAAAAGAACAACAACTACATCAGATCCGGTTGTTCGCGGCCTTTCCGGGGCAAATGTTCTTGCGCTTGTTGACGGTAACAGCCTTACCACATTCTGGGGCGAGGGCGGCTTTGCCGGTGATGATATGTACGGCAAGGTTGACGGTGAGTCTATCGACTATGTCGAAGTTGTCCGCGGGCCATCATCGGTGCTGTATGGTTCCAACGCCCTTGGCGGGGTTATAAACTTTCTCACCAAGAAATCTCCACTCTCATTTACCGAAAGTGGTTTTGCTTATGGTGGGGCGTTGAAAGGAGCTTCAGGCAGTGCCAGTGATTATTTAATGGGTCGAATTGAATCGTGGGGAGCAACTAAAGCAATGCGATATTTCCTCGGCGCAACTGCGCATCGCAGTGGTGATATGCGTACCGGTGGTGATATAGGCTATATCACGCCTTCCGGAGGAAAAGACTGGAGCATTGACCTGAACAGTGAATTCAAACTCAATGATAAAAATTTCCTTTCTCTTGGCGGCCAATATATGGATCGACCTGTGACATTCCGATACTATCGCCCCACACAATCGAATAAAAATACGCGACTTGGGCTTGAAGCCGGGTATAGAGGGTTACATCTGTTCCCTGCTTCCGATCTGGTAAAACTAAACCTATATCACCAGTACAAGAGAGATGAGCGGTACTGGTATGAATCTACTGACCTGGCCGTGAAAAAGGAGGAAGGCTTTGCCTGGTGGCGAACCTTTGCTGCTGATTTACAGTCGAATAAGACCTTTAATGAAAACAATACGCTTATTGCCGGAGTGAGTTATCATGTGGATCTCGCAGAAAGTCCCGATGATGAGCAATTCGTCATGAAAACATCTTCAGGCAACCAGAAGGCCGCCCCGGATACTAAATGGCATAATGTCGGTGTTTTTTTACAGGATGAATGGGATATTGGTAACTTTTTAACTCTTTCGGGGAGCTTCCGTTACGACTACTTTCGTTTTATTGCCGAGGATGATACCTTTTACACCAAGCCCGGTGATCCTGATACCTCGAAGAATAAAACAATGACGGATCCCGGTGAATACAGTAATAATGCTTTTACCGGTGGTGCAGGGGTTGTTTTTCATATAGGCGATCATTTTAATATTGCTGGCTCCTGGACACGGGGATTTCGCATGTTCCCCCCAAGTTTCGGATTCCGTCAAACAGCCCAGGGAGTGCTGGTGCCGAACGGTTTGCTCGATCCGGTTACCGCAGATCTGTTTGTGATTAGTCCGCGCCTTAAAATAAGGGCGCTGGATATTAATCTGGTAGGGTATTACACCAAGTTTCACAATTTTCAGCAGCCGATTCATGGCGAATATAATGGTGATACTGCAATCGATTATAACAACAACGGTACTTTTGAACCTGATGAGCACGTGTATGTAAATACCGCTAACGGTGATGCCTATGTAACAGGAGTGGAACTGGAGTTGGATCTGCATTTCGGTGTATTTGCGAAAGCCCTTGAGGGACTACATTTCATCGGGGGCATGATGTACAATTACGGCCGTATGAAGTTTCCCGGCAAGGAAGAGATGTGGCTCAGGCATACGCACCCACTGCGTGGACTGGTAAAAATACGGTATACCGATCCGGTGCCTGATCCGCGATGGTGGGTGGAATTCGTTGCTGATATCGTTGACAAATATGACATGATAGATGAAGACAGGCTGCAGAGTGATGTGGGATATCTTAAAAATCCTCAGAATCCGGAATCGGGTTTACTTACCAGTTATGGCCTTCCTTCGTATTATATTTTTGATATTCGCGGTGGATTTAATTTTCACAAATACTTTTCAGTTACCCTTGCTGTTGAAAATTTATTGAACGATAATTACCGCACAGCCCATTCACGTATGGATGCTTCGGGGAGGAACATTCTTGTGGGGCTGGAGATGAGATTGCCGAAAAACGCGTCCGGGAAATAAGGGGTTTGTCCGGCAATCGGGGCTGGAAATAAGGTAAGTGGGAGGAGTGATTTACATGTCGATAAATGAGGATAAGGAACGTGAAGAGCGCATTTACAATGAGATTATTGTTGATGCCTATGACGAGTCCGAACGCGCTATGGGGTGGTTTTATTATCTTCAGGATACTATGAGATTTCCTTTTAAAGCTACATGCATAGAGAAAAAGGCAATCTCTCCTCTCAGGAAAGGAGAGATCGTTGAAGTCATCGGTTTAGCTTCTGAGGAGGACTGCGAGCATGACATGTTTGTAACGGTTTCGTGGGAAAACAGGGATCTTGCGGTTCCTCTTGCTCAATTAGTGCCTGTCAAAACGGATAATGAGACAAGAAATGCGGTGGAGGACTGGCATTATTGGATTAAGAGAGGATATGAATTTTAGGATAACAATTCTGAAAGGTATAATATAAATGGCAAAAAAATCACCGGGTACAGGCAGCAAGCTGCTGTCTGCCTTGACACAAGATCAGATTGAGAAGCTTCTCGATACGGTAGGTTCCGACATCCTGCTCGAAAAGGTTGTTCATGAAGGTAAAAACACCGATCCTGATATGGCTGATACAGTCAAACAGATTCTGCAACCCGATATCAGATCAAAATCGCAGAAACACAAAGCGGACCGCGTTATTTCAGACAGCAGGCTTGTCGAAGAATGGAAGGAACTGTGGGGGCAATGGTATGACATTATTGCGGAAATAGGGGATGAAGACGGCAAGTACGCTGTACAGGAACATCACTGGGAAGAGCCCTATTTTGACGGTTCTGCAGTTGCCTCGGATCTGGAAAAAGTAGGGGCCGGGATGTATAAGAGAGTAGATGCCGTTTATGATCTTATTAATGAACCTGACCTTTTTATAAAAGCGATTGATGAGATAGATGAGGCTATTCAATCCTATCCGGAATGGATGGGAGCGGACTATGGTGACGGATGCGTATTGGAGTATCAGACAACACTGTGCATTTTAAAATGGCTCCTGCTGTCGTGCGGAAATGAAAAAAAACAGGGTGTGGTAATTCTTGATAAAATTGAAGAGGTTGAAAACCGGAGTGATTTGGTCAGCCTTGATATGGCGGCAATAGTTGATATTATTACAGAATTACCGGAGCCGCTATGCCGTGAGATTCATGAAGAGCTGCAAACCGGGCGTTTCCATGAAGAGCAGGAGAATGCCTATTCGCACTGGAATGCAATCGCACATGAGTTTGAGCGGCGTTACAATAAAGCACTTTATTTTGAGCGATGCAGCCGCGATTTGGAAAAGAACTGGCAAAACGGCGAACCGCTCATCGGGAAAGCCATGAAGGAGAAAGACTGGAAAAGTGCAGAATCGTGGCTTGTTAAGACATTTGCGTCCTACCGCCATCGGCCTGCTGCACCGTATTGGTATCCGGAACAGAGCCTGCTGATTGCCGACGACCGGATATACCATAACGAATCATACAAATCATCAGTGGCAAATCTCTTTAAATTATGGAGCACGGTTTGCAACAATCTCGACAATTCTGAGCGTAGCATTGCATCGCGTTTTCAGGCAATGGTTATACGTAATCCGGAAAAACTGGTGAAGATTGTAAATACGTTCAGAGAACTGCGGAAAGAGAGTAATCATGAATCTCTTGCAATGCTGTTTAAACAGTGGCAGGATGAAATAGTGCACCGGAGTCTGCCGTTTTCCATTCACCAAGATGGATTTCATGATACCTGGATTCACTGGGCGATAACTTCACTAACTGAACCCAGCGGTAAGAAGGATTTCGAAGGCAAACTTGACTCATGGCTGCATTTGCTTATGCAAAACAGCGGTACATTTAAAAAGCAGTGGAAGCTTCTCGCGTGCCTGACATACGATCTGGCTGGTTCATCGGGCCTGCGCAAGCGATTTCCCGGATTGTTCAAGACCGCGATTGAGCGGTTCGGCAGGAAATCATCTCTTGACAAATCACGCATCTCTCTGTTCGTGCCTCTTTGTCCGCCCAACACAGCAGATACGGTGATGGAAATCTGGAAAAAACAGTTTGTGTATATCATCCCCGACCCCGCCGGTTCAGGCAGTGATTACCTGCGTCCGGTTGCATGGGTAAAAGTGCTTCTGGAGATTAATCCAAACAAGTATTCGCGGATAGTCAAACAATGGCATATAAAGCACCACCGCAGGCGCAGCCTCTGGCAAGCCATGCGAAATGCCAAACTGCCGGTTAATCTGGGATGATGCGTCTGTTACAGGTGCTCTATATACCCTGCTGTATTCCGACACTCCCCGGTTCTGTTTATGTTGCACGTGTGGTGTCTTTTTGATATTGTGCGTTCTAATGCATCATTTTTGAAGTAATATTAAAAGCACATTTTTTAAGAGTTCTCGTCACCCAGCACAAGGAGCCTGCTCACCAGTTGCTGAACTAATTTCAAATCAAGTGACCATAGCTTTTGCGAGAATATTTTTTAGCAAATCGTAATTGCCTATACCGCTGATAAGTTACATAAAAAAACTACGGGACTGTGTTTTACTGAATTGGTATGTACCGTCTGCGAAAATATCTCCATAGCCATGACTGTCTCTTCCAAAACCGTTAATGGTAGCCTTATCTTCTGAGAGGGATACAACAGAAAATGCGGTTGAGCTGTTTGAGGTGGTGTAATAGGGGGATTCCACCATACCTTTAAAATTTATATAATGAACGCCCTTTCGCATGCCATAGTTACCACTATGGTTATGCCCGTTCATATATGCTGCTATACAAGAGAATTTATCGAAAATGTCAAATATACCTTGCTCGTTTTTAATCCAGTTATGTTGGTGGTCCGGATAGATGCCGATATGAGAGAATAGTATGACCAGTTTATTTTCATCCTCTGCTGAAGCAAGCTCATCATAAAGCCAGCGACGCTGTTCCCGGCTAATATAGCTGCCATTCTGATAGCTGTCGAGAACAATGAATTTAAAGATACTATTATTCCGCGGGGAAAATGTATAATAACCCTTGTTATCTAATCCATAATCATGATATAGTTGATCTATGCTGTAATGATCTCTGTAAGCCCAATAGTCGTGATTACCCAGAACATGGTATTTGTGTGTTTTAATAGAAGAAAAGCCAAGCAGCCGCTGACCGGAATTTGCCGGGTCAACCCGCATACCCTCATTGAGTTCCTGAAAGCAGGTAAGGCTTTCTTCGGCTTCACTCTTACTGTTGTAACGATCGATAAAATCACCAAGATGTATCACAAAATCAAGATCCATTGAATTAAGAACCTTTACACATTCATTCATTTTATGCAATGTGTCACGAAAATATCTATTGCCGCTTTTATCAGGAGTGTAGCAATACTGTGCATCAGTGATTACTCCGAATGTGCAGTTCTCAGGAGCTTTTGAATTATCCACCTTTAATGGATTGCCGCAACCCGAGAGTATAGCGCCGAAACTTCCAATCTGCACTGCAGCCGATTTAAGAAATGAACGTCTGTTCATAGTTTGTAATTGGGTAGAATTTTTTGACGACATGGGTATATTATACCAGAAAATTTTAAAAAAAACAATCTTGACATTAAGGGTGGAATAGTAAGGAAAAAATGTGAAATTTATATCTTATTGATATTTATGATGTTAGAAAAGTTTTTTTGCATTAGTTAAGCGATTAAATCTTTTATTTTCCGGGACCATTTTTAAGAAAAAAGCCGATTTGTTTTAGCGATTAAATAAAATCGGGTGGGAATCACTTTTTATCCACCGAATAAAAAGATGATTTTTTCCACATTGCGAGAATATTATATAGGTATTTTATTAATGAGATGCTGTACAGTCCGATGTATTCGTAACAGTGAGTACCTCTGTAATCGATCGGTAACTTTTTCATCACGTGAAAAGAGATGTCTACAAAATCATTTTTTTTTGTTTACGGTTTTGCGAGTCTGATTATACTTGTTGTTTTTTTCCTCTTTATGCGACATATTGATCAGGAAGAAAACCTCTCACTTATGGAGGGCCGCGGCAGTAGTGATACTACCTTTTCACCGGAGGATTTGACGCAGATGCCGATGATATTAAAAGGCGTTTGGGGGCAATTGGAGGAACAATACGGGATAACAGCAAAAACAGCAGTTTGTAATTTCGAAAAAACGTGATATTATATTAAAATACAAGCGGTTATAATATAAATCCATAAAAAGTATAATGCGGATATGGAGTGTTGTAATGATAGAGTGCTGGAATTAATTTGTGGTCTTTTACAAAATTTAGTAAGAGGTTTAGTAAAAACAACCTTTCTGTTTAATCCCGGCCTCAGCAGTATTCCGGAATTATTCAGAGATACAACTCCGGATGTAGCTGTTATTCAATCGGAAAAAGGCTCTTCTGTGCTATATCCCCATCAGCAGTACAAGGTCAATCCCGATACGATGTATAACTGGATTACTTTTGGATTAAAACCTGACGGCGAAAGAGATGTTTATCATGTAGGCGAGGATTCAGGCTACTTTATGGAAGGTTTGCCTGTTCATGCCATTGCAGAAGGGATAGTCACAAAAATATTGTATGATTTGTCATGGGTATATCTTGTGGCAATACAGTCCAATGTGCCGGTTGCCGGAGTTATTACCACATTCTACGCGCATCTCTCTCATTATGTTGATTTGGAGATAGGGCAACAGGTAAAAGCGGGGGATAAAATAGGTGAGATCGGGCCGCAGGAAACCTGTGAGAACGGCGGCTATAAAGCCCATTTACACATGGGTGTGGCGAAAGGTCCTTCACATACCGCTCATTTTAACGGCTATGCAAACACTCTTGAATACTGGCATAGTCCTGTCGCACTTATTGCCAGAGAAAACAATCCAAACGGACCTCGGTTTAAAAAAGTATTGTTTGGCAAATAGATAACCTGTTTTTCATATAGTCTTAATCATAATCCTAATCACTCCTCCCGCTGTCTAATAAAATAGCGGGACATCTCCTCCAATAACAGGGGAGAAAATAAATTTCCTACCCTTATAATTAGGGGGAGGACCATGGATGGGGTTATTTTTTATATATGGCGAAAGGTGACGTAATTCGTGTCGGCAGAATCGGCTTCTACCATTACGGCATTGACAGTGGTGACGGCAGGGTAATCCATTACAACGGCGACCCGTACGATAAAAGAAACGCCTGTGTCAGTGAAGTTACGGTTGAAGAGTTCTGCAAAGGCGGCGTGCATGAAGTTATTGACATTCCCACCGAGTCAACGGTTGAGGAGATTCTTGCCCGTGCACGGGAATGTATCGGTGAGAAGAAGTACAATCTCTTTTTCAACAACTGCGAGCATTTTGCCAAGTACAGTCGTTTGGGCAAGAAGCCATTCATTACCATGCGTCCGCAGATACTCGGTAAAACCGGCGATCGCCTTTTTTACAACATGACCAGAAACATCCCCAATGAAATAAAACGGGTGGGACGATTTTTAGCACAGATGTTCTCTTTTATCAGAAAAAAGTGATGGTACCAATGAATGCACTTTCAAAAAAGATAAAGACAGGTCTTATTGCCACTGGCGCCGTTGTTGCCCTGCTTTTTGTGGTATGGGGTCCGGTTATTGACGAGAGCGTTCCGGTTGATGACTCGCTGATACTCTCCCCGCCGGATTCAGTACCGCAGAGGCTGGCAACACGCTCGCCACGGTTCCCGGTGACTGAGAATGATATTGATCTCCATGTATCCTATTCCGGGTGGAACACGGCAAAGCAGGAGCGTGTTTCACACCTTGCTATCTATAAAAAAGCCATTGCTATGATCAACCGGGCACAACGGTATATCGTTGCCTCGGTATTTCTTTTTGACTGTATGTACAGCGGTACTGAACCGCCCTTTGACCTGGTTGCGCAGTTCACCGATTTGCTTATTGCAAAAAAGCAGGCAGATACAACAATAACCATTGCGGTGATGCTTGATCCGCTGAATAAGGCGTATGCGGATCGTATTTCCGAGTCTGTACAGCGGTTTGTAGAAAACGGCATTGATGTTTTCTATTCCGACCTTCTTACGCTCAAAGCCGCAGATAAGACAAAAATTTTTGAAACTCTTCACGAGATGGAGCGGGCCGATAATTTCTTCTCGCGGAAAATCCTCGGTACCCTGGCGTCGGATATCGGTAATATCAAGATTCCCTTTGTAAGAATGA
>Ga0190359_1002299_pt1 | contig 11455 bp, 7 predicted proteins | sample 48721823_MG_FD_161269 | JGI IMG/M metagenome (GOLD analysis project Ga0190359, IMG submission 161269) | Hydrothermal vent microbial mat bacterial communities from Southern Trench, Guaymas Basin, Mexico - 4872-18-2-3_MG | ecosystem: Environmental > Aquatic > Marine > Hydrothermal vents > Microbial...
GAATCATGACTCTTTATTCCCAATTTTGCTTCTATCATCTTCATATCTTCGCAAGCAGCGACAGTGGTAATAAATATGTCTATCCCGAATTCAGCCGGGAAAAGAGGATGAGCTAACACTTTATTCACCATTTCGGCAGATAAACCATATTCTCCCCCAATAGGCTGTCTGATAGAAATTCCGTAAAGTGCTCGAGTCAGAGGATAAGCCAGATGATTGGTAATCACTCCATCATATTTATGTCTTGCATAAAAGGGGGCAACCAGATCATATTCTTTTAATATAGGTTGAATCAGATATTTTAACCATTCCGGGGTTATACTGGTAAGATCACCATCCACTAAAGCTACTGCCTCTGCTCCTGCCTCTTTTGCCTTAATAAATATGGTTTTTACTCCATTCCCCTTTCCGATTTTCCCAACTTGATCCAGTACCATCTTCTCTATTCTGGTTACAGTTTTATTAGCCCTCTCTTTAGTATGGTCTTTAGAAAAACCATCTGAGACTATAATTAAACTTTTCTTCTCCGGAAAATAGTCATTTAGGCCCCGGTCAACTACTTTAATTACTCCCTCTATAGTATCTTCAACATTTTTAGTGCAAATTCCTACTACTATATCTACTTTACCCTTCATTACAAATCTTCCTCCTTCTTTTTACTATATATTAGATCTGCTTCTTTAAGTGATTCCAAAGAACCTATATCAAACCATCTACCCGAAAATACAAATCCGAAAACTCTTTCTCTCTCAATTAACCACTTTATAAAAAATCCTATGGCATCAGGATTTTCTCCTGCATCCAAATAATTTAAAATATCTCTAACTCCTTCTTGAGATAATACATAGCAGGCGGTGGAAACCAGGGTAGAAGGAGGGTTTTCGGGTTTTTCTACAAAATCTATTATCCTCATCTCCTTATCAACCTTTGCTACTCCATAACTTCGGGCTTTCTGAATAGATTTTAAATCATATAAGGCAACTACGTTTCCTTCTTTTTCTCTATAGTAATTAATCAAGTCTCTTAAATCAAATTCAAAAAGATTATCTCCTCCGATAATCATCAATTCTTCATTAAAATTTTTTTTCTTTATCAGATACCCTAATGCTCCTACCGACCCTAATTTATTTTCTTCCAATAAAGTTGGCTCAATGACTAAAGAAATATCTTTAACTGATTTATATTCTGATAGCCACTGCTTAAAATTATCTTCAAATTTTTCATTGGTAGATATTATAATCTTACCTACATCCTTTTGAGCCTCTAATTTTTCCATAATATATTCAATCATCGGCCTTCCACCAACCGAAAGCAGCTGCTTAGGTTTATCTATGGTTAAAGGCCAGAGTCTCTTGGCATATCCGCCAGCTAAAATTATTACTTTCATACTTAATGCTCCTTTTTTATAGTCTTTGGTAATCAATTAATTCTATTAGAAATCTAATCATTCTATTTTATTTAATATCTTCAAATATTTGTTTTAGAAATCAATTTTAAGCGGTGTTGATAAAATTCTACTATATACTCATAAGCCCTTTTTTTAACTCTGGCTTCATTTAATTCATAGCCTATTTTTCTTAAAGTTTTATCTATTTCTTCCATAGAATGATTATGGCTAATTTCATTTCTACAATATGTCTTAAGATATTTCTTTCGGGATAGTGCCACTGATAGCTTGGCTTCCAAAGCTGCTCGATGATAGGTCTTGATATATCCTATAGTTTTATGGAATTTAAACTCAAGTTCGGCCAAATAAACTGGGTCAGAACCGTCATATTTTTTAACTTTATTTCCAAGCCCTACTGCTTCCTCCTGAACCCGACTTAACTTTCTTTCTATTTCCTTTAATCTTTTTTCTTCATTAGTAATATCTGCTTTCGTTAATAATGGAACAGGGATAAATTCATCAAGATTAATTTTAAAATAACTTTCACTATTTAACAACTTAACTTCAGCCTTTTTAGTATTAGTTATCTCTTCTTTTTTTCTTAAGATATCTTTCCGAGCAATCTCTAATTTTAGCGTAACAATCTCTTTAGGTTTTATTTTCAATCTAAATTTATTTCCCTCTCTGTCTCTAATCTCCTCTATAACTTCTTCCTTTAAATTAACATAATAAACCTTGCCTAGGTTATAAATTATAAAAATCTCGCCTTCAACTTCTCTTTCGGAAGGATTAAATAACCTAAAGATAATCCCCTCAGCATCTTCCGCTCTTTTAATCGCTGTAACTTGTAAAGTATTTTTTACAGATCTTAAACTTAAAAATTCAATTGTATCCTGCAATTCCCCTTTATGCTGGTCAGTCTTTACTATTTTAAGATCTGTATTAAATTCTTCAGCTAATTGATATACTCCACCTTGATAACAGTCTCCCTTGTGAAAATAAAGAGCATATTCAAAGGCCATCTGACGCAAACATTGAGCATCAGGTGTAAAAATGGTTGGCCCAGCATCGCCAATCCGGGTTAGCAGATCACCTCTGGCTAACCAACCAATTGCTCTAAAGAGGGTGAGAGCAATGGTATTATTATCTGGTAAGATTTCGTATTCCGGTAAACCTTTATTTAGAACAGCAACTCCTCGCTGGCCATCATTGATATCCACAAAATAACGATGAGGAAAAGTAGTAATTGGTTCTTTCTCCCGTGCTCCAATAATTATCCTCTTAACATCTTCAGGTATATCACTATCATCAAAAGTTTTCGGTGTAATTTCGTGTTTTGTAACATCAAACTGAGTACCAGCAAAAGAATACTTAGTATCGATACCCGTAGGAAATAAAACTCTTAAACGATGGTCTTTAACTGTATTTTTGACCACCGTCCTAAAGCTGAGTATTGGAGATTTAGCTTCTAAAGTAAACCAATTAACTATAGAGAACTCTTTTAATCTTTTAGAGCGATTTTTTCTGTCATCAGTAAGAGATTCAGGTAATTGTAAAATTAGGCTTATCTTAACAACAACTTTTAAAAAGCTTTTTTCTACAACTTCTATCTCAGCTTTAATATTTTTATTAGTTATAACTATATCATTTTCAGGGAATGAATAATTGTATTCATCTCCAGCATCAGCACTGTCGACTAAAATACCTAAACCTTTATATTTATATTTATTAATTTTATCATATACATCTATACTTCCATTTTTATTAATCTTGACTCGTAAATATTGATTTTCTATTATATTTTTTTTAAATATCACTTTATCTAATAAAACATTATCTTGATTATCCATAAAAATTTCCTGACTACTTTTTAGATAAATTGTTTTATATCCTGCAGCTGGAATATTGTTTACAAGGATATGGAGACTATCTTTATTCCCTTTTTGATAAGGTAATATCCTTCCCTCTGAATCAATTACCTTAAAACTATCTCCCTTGGTTTTAATGGTAATAGCTTTGTCCCGTGCTTTAAGGGACGAATTGAAGATTATATAGGGGACTGTTCCTTTATGGCCAGTTGAAGTGTCGATACTTAAGGCCAATTCTGTCAATTTATTCTTGATTATCTTCTTAGCGAGAGATAAAACCTCGCCAAATCTTTTCTCCATATCAGTATGAACATCATCGATACTGACTCCACAAATACTATCATGTGGGTGATTTCTTAACAACTTTTTCCAAACTGCCAACAAGATATTACTATCATACTTACCTCCATTTAACCAGGATAAAACAGATAATGGTTCAGCATATTTTTCCAGCTCACGTTGACAAATATCATTCATACATTTTAAATACATTCGGGAGGAAAGAACTCCAGGAAACACAGAAATAAATCGACCACTATAAAGAGCACCCTTTAAAATCTTCAATTTAGGAGAACTTTTTTTAATGGCTTCTATATATTCTTCAGGGATACTCTGCTTAACCTTGATATCTGTATAAGATATTTTTTTCAAATCAGACAGAAATTCATCTGGTATCATCTCTTGATCATAACCATTCATTAAAAGAATATTAGGGGTAGTAGCAAAAGGATAAATCTTTCTAACCTCATTTTCAATTCTTTCCCTCATAATCTCCTTATAATCTCCTAATCGCATGGCATTTCTATAACTGCTTAATAAATAAATTGAGGTTAATTTCGTTCCATCAGGGCTTTCCCACAAAAACTCAGAATTAATGTCCATAGGATCCATTTCTACTCCTCGCCAGAGAAAAAGACCTCGCAAATTAAATTTTTTATGAATTTGAACTGTTTGAGATATCTGACCAAAATTATCTAAAAGCCACCCTGTCTTCATCACTCCACCTAACTTTTCTGCTATTTTGTGGCCTATTAACAAATTCCTAATCAATGATTCCCTACTTACTAACTGCCAATCAGGTTGGAGGTAGTAGGGTCCAACTAATATTCGCCCTTTTTTTATATATTGTTTCAGCCTTTTTTCATATCTTCGGTTATCTTTTCCCTGCCTTTTTAATTCATCCAAATAATCTTCCACTATTAAGGTCTGACCATCTAATACAAACCTATAGTTGCTCTCTTTTCCTAACGTCTTAAATAGTGAATCGAAAAAAGGTACCAGCCATTCATTAGTATATTTACTATTTAAAAACCATTCTCGGTCCCAATGGGTATGGGAAATGACATGAACATTAATTACTTCTGACATTTGTTTTACTTCCCTTTGCTAACTCTAACTTTTTTAATATTTTTTTTAAGAAATAAATTTTTTCTTCTACACTCTCAGTTATTCTAAATATTTCTTTAGAAAACTCTTCTTCGGATGAAAAATCTTTAAGCGAATAAAAGGCATTATGGTAAATCCTTTTTTATATTGGGATGATCTAATTGTAGTTCAGGAATGATAGTGGAATCTAAACTTGAAGTTTTGGCCAGCAAGAAGATATACTTTATGACCCATCACGTCTAAAACTATTTCCCATTTACCTGTCTCTAAGGATACTCCATCTATTAGTCCAACTCTTAAGTAACAGATACCTGTCTTATATAAATATTATCTCTCCCCTTCATGTGAACAAAACTATTTTTAAAAAATAGCTTCTTCATTATCTAATTTAAATAAATGCATTTTATTGGTATCTACCACTACTGTCATTTTCTGGCCAACTTTTAGATGGATATCTGGATCAACGGTTGCTTGAATAATATGTTTACCTGTAGTTAAAGATAATATTAACTCTGAGCCCATAGGTTCAATTACATCTATAATTGTCTCAATCTTATTTCCCTGGTGTACGTCTTTAGCTTTCTCTATTCGGGTAATATCTTCTGGTCTAATTCCAAAAATTAATTCCTCGCCAATCTTAGCATTTTTTTTAACTTTATCTGCTTTCTGGTCGGGAATAAGTATTTTGAAATCTTTAACATCTAAATAAAATTTACTATTATCTTTTACTAAATCAACCGGGATAAAATTCATTGGGGGACTTCCTAAAAAGCCTGCAACAAATTTATTTTCGGGTTTATCATACACTTCAAGTGGTGGTCCTACTTGCATTAAAACGCCTTTATTCATCACAGCAATTTCATCACTTAAAGTCATTGCTTCAACTTGATCATGGGTAACATAGACAATAGTGGATCCAATTTTACGATGAATTCTCTTCAACTCTGTCCTCATTTTTAATCTTAATTTAGCATCTAAATTACTCAAAGGTTCATCTAAAAGCAAAACTTCAGGATCAAGTACAAGGGCCCTCCCCAAAGCTACTCTCTGCCTTTGTCCTCCACTCAATTCTCTCGGTCTTCTGTCATCTAATCCGGTTAAATCTAATAAATCTAATACCCAATTAATTTTCTTTAGAATTGTATCACGTGCGACCTTCTTTATTTTTAAACCAAAAGCAATATTTTCAGCAACTGTCATATGGGGGAAGAGAGCATAACTCTGGAAAACCATAGAAATTCCTCTATCTTTAGGTTGAATATAATTTGAAAATTTTCCCCCAATTCTTAACTCACCAGAAGTTATATCTTCCAAACCTGCTATCATCCGTAGAGTAGTGGTCTTACCACATCCTGAAGGTCCAACCAAAGTTATAAACTTACCATCCTTAATATCTAAATTTATATCTTTAACAGCGATAAATTTACCAAAATTTTTTGTTACATTGTTTAATATTACACCGGCCATATTAAAAGATCCTTCCTATGCAAATTTTTATTTAACGGCACCAGCAGTTGCCCCTGCTTGCATATATTTTTGAACAATAAAAGTAAATATTATTACCGGGACAGACAACATCACCGATATAGCAGCTAAAGTATTATGCTGAGGACTCCATGATAATATTTTCTTTAATAAAACTGGAAGAGTAGTACTTTCTCCAAACAACAATAAGAAATATGAAAATATAAATTCATTCCACGAAAGTAAAAAAACATAAATCGCAGCCGCTGCTAAACCAGGCAAAGCTATTGGTATAATAATTTTAAGAAAAGCATATAATTTACTTGCCCCTAAAATTTGGGCTTGTTCTTCTAAATCTTTAGGAATAGTTTCGAATACTCCCATCGCAATATAGATTACATAAGGAATACCTAATAAAGTGTGAGCTAAAGAAACTCCCAATACAGAATTAGTTAATTTCAATTTAATAAAAGTTTCAGTGACTGGAATAACGGATACTACATCAGGAAATAATCGAACAGAAATTAACAAAATCATTATTAATGCTTTTCCGGGAATTTTATAACGTGCCAAAGAAAAAGCTGCAGGAGCTCCTAAAACTAAAGAAATACATACTGTTAGTAAGGCAACCTCTAAACTAGTAAAAAATGCATTAATAAAGCCCTTGTTTTCAAGTAACCCATTAAATTGTTCTGTTGTTGGTTGATAGGGCCATAGAGGAATTACCGCACCTCCGGTTACTACACTCGTCCGATCACTGATAGAATACTTAAACATCATATATATAGGGCAAAGAATAATAATTATCATAATTACCATTCCTATTAACCATATCCACTTGTTAGAGTCTTTTTTTAATGTTTTATGAGTTTTTGACATTTAAATATTCCTTATATTTTCACTAATTGTCTTCTTAACCAACTTAAAATATAAAATAAGAAAGTGGTAAAAATGATTATACAAAATAATAATATTAATCCAATAGTAGCAGCTTCAGTAGCCGAATTCCACTCATGGTAAGCTCTGTCAATTAGTGTACCCAATAAAGGATAACTACCAGCTAAAATAAAAGGAAATATAAATTCCTTCCACATTTCTATAGAACGTAAAACTAAAACTGTAGAGATTGCTGGTATAAGAAGAGGAAGGGTAATATATTTAAACTGTTGCAAAGCTCCGGCTCCCATAGTTTTTGCTGCTTCATATTGGTCTTTAGTAATAGATTGCAAACCAGAAAGAATAATTAACATAGATATAGGCATATCTCTCCATACCTTACCAAACATAGCCACTCCAAGAGAAAACACGGCAGAACTCCTCCATGGAATAGGAGTAGAAATGATTTTTGGGAAAAAAGTATGCCTGCCTAATAAAAGGTCATTAATATGTCCAAAAGGGTAATCAAAAAGAATAAAAAGAATTATTGCTGTTACTATCCCAGGGATAGCTAAGGGTAAGGTAAAAAGACTTCTAATAATACCTCTCCCTCTAAATTCACGAAAGATAAGACCTGCAGCAATCATACCGGCAATGAGTTCCAAAGGAGTCCCTACAAGAGTAAAAACTATGGTTCTTTTAAAAGCACCTATAAATTCTTTACTGTTAGCTAAATTTAAAAAATTCTTTACTGTTGGAAAAGTTTCTGATAAATTTGGTGCTACATAAGTAAGAGAAAGTATTATAATCTGATATAAAATTATTACTAAAAATGCTAATAGATATAAAAGAGCTGGTGTAAGAATCAATATGCCAAAACTATTTTTCCGAATATTTACTATTAAGTTATTTATCAACCCTTCTTTTTCTATCAACACAATATTATCTTTCTCCATATTTATTAAGGGATATATTCTTTACAAAACATATTATTCTCCCTCTATATTAAACTAATATAGAGGGAGAATAATCTAATTACTTTTTATTCAGGATAGCCTGCACCTAATATAGCTTTTTGTTCGGGTACATACTTTTCATCAAGCACTTTTTTAATGTAACCCCGGTCAACTTGTCCAGCTTCTCCATAATTTTCATCAACAATTATATCATACCAAGCAGCTAAGTAATTTTTACCCACATCGCTATATTCTGCAATTAAAGGAACAGTATTTTCTCCATTTTCCTTCAGCTGCCTAATAGAAACTGCAAATACTTCTCCCATCCATCCTTCGGGGAAAGCTTCACCTAAATTATCAAGAATGTCCTTCCGGACTGGCATCATACCAAAAGTTTTACATTCTGCAAGATGGTTTTCATGATTAGTGATCCATTTTGCCAATTCTACCGACAATTCGGGATATGGAGCATTCTTAGGAATAGACCACCACCAACCACCTGTTGATGCTTTTCTACTACCTGTACGAATAGGTTTTCCATCAGCATCTAACTCTACTGAAATACCCAAAGGCATCACTGCTTCACCCAAATCATCAGGATTTACCAGATAACCTTGCATAGTAGGATGTGTGCCGCCATGGATGAAGAAACAGTCTATCTGATGCATCATAGCAAGGAATACTTTTCCGTCTTTCATAGCATTCCAGATGCCTCCACCGCTCCAGGGGTCAACCCACATTCCTTCATTATATAAATTGTATTTTCGGTATACTGCTTCCCATTCAAACATATCCAATATAGGATCAGTATTCATTTTAAGAATATCATCTTGAGACGCATCCATGTTATAGCATCTGTCAACTAAACCTTGTACGGTTCCTCCATATCTCTTCCCTCGATGAGCCATTCTGGGCATCTTAATACCAAAATAAGGAGTATTAGCCCAATAATAGGATACTACAAATACATCATAATAATCCCATTCATTTGGATCAACTTCCAAGGTATACCCTGCTGGCAGACCATATCCATTAGCCTCTTTCAGTGAAGCCACAATTTCTGCTTCGAAATTTTTCCAATTTGCTACTGCTTCTTCTACTTTGGATTTTAGATAAATCATCACCCTGGTTTCGAGTTTTCGAGGAAGATAATATAATTTACCATCAATAGTTCCCATTTTTATAGCAAGATAATCGTACTCCTTTTTGAGGTTTATTAATTCATCTACCTTCATAATATCGTCATAAGGTTGTAAAAAATCTTTTCCAGGAGCAGTAAGCACTCTGGTCATCTCCAATGGAGTTTTTACCAGACCAATGGTAAATTTACCACTATCTTTCTCCATCTTTAACATTTTCTCAATATCCCACATGGTATCAAAAGATATCACTTTTAATTTTACATTATACTTTTCTTCAAATTGTGGAACTATGTTCTCTTTAAACCACTTATCCTGGCTATCCATCATTCTGATAACTAAAGTAAATTCTTTTTGTTCAGCAGCGCTGCCAAAACTTCCTAAAAACATTAACACTATTAAAGTTACTAAAAGTATAGTAGAAATTTTGAAATACTTATTCACTTTAAAAACCTCCTTTAAATTTGTAACTCAATTATTAGAATTTTCCTATTTAGATACTTCAGCAACACCTCCTTTATTCTGATAATCCTTAATCTGTATTAAAATAATCTTCCACATCCGTTATTAAGTCAGTATTTTTTGCTTTTTCTTTAACAATGTCACAGATTTAAATTATCTTTTTTTATAATCGGGCAGGAAATTTAAATTATAAATATTTCTATAATCAAGTAAATTAATTTATAATTTCTATAAATGGTTTTTCAATTCTTTCCCTGTCTTTATCGCCATCATCGATTGTTTTATACTATTTTTAATTAATAATACCTTATTGGGTAATGACTCATCTAATCTCATTGGCTTTTCAGTAACGCTTATCAAAGTATTAATTCCGTATTTATGAACAATATCGGCATCATCACCAACAATTGCTGCCACCGCTATTACCGGAATATTATATTTTTTAGCAATTTTAGCTACTCCTATTGGAGCTTTTCCGTAGATAGTTTGACTATCAATCTTCCCTTCACCTGTGATTACCAGATCAGCATCTTTGATAGCTTGTTCGAGTTTTACTATCTCAATCATAATCTCAATACCCGGTTTAAGTTCTGCATCCAAAAATGCCATTAAACCTGCTCCTAAACCTCCAGCTGCCCCTGCTCCCGGCATATCTTTTATATCTTTATTTAAGTCCCTTTTTATTATTTCAGCAAAGTGTACCAAAGATTTATCTAATTCTTCAATTATTTCCGGAGTAGCTCCTTTTTGCGGTCCATATATCCGGGCAGCTCCTTTTGGTCCACAAAGCGGGTTACTCACATCAGAAGCTATTAATACTTCGGTCTCGGATAAGCGGTTATCTAAATTACTTATATTAATCCGATTAATTTTTTTTAATTCTCCTCCTCCAAAACCTATTTCCTTCCCCTCTCGGTCTAATAATTTAACTCCTAAAGCTTGGACCATTCCTGCCCCTCCGTCATTGGTAGCACTTCCTCCGATGCCGATAATCATCTTTCTACATCCCTGGTCCAAGGCTGCCTTAATTAATTGACCGGTTCCGTAGGTAGTGGTTATCAACGGATTCCTTTTATCTTCCGGAACCAAAGTTAATCCTGACGCTTCAGCCATTTCAATAACTGCCGTCTTTTTATCTCCCAAAATTCCGTAAGAAGCCCAAACTTCATCTCCTAAGGGGCCAACAACTTTTTCTTTTAAAATTTCTCCTCCGGTAGCATTAACCAGGCACTGAACTGTCCCATCCCCACCATCAGCCATAGGGATTTTTATAATTTTAGCTTCCGGAAAGATTTCCCTTACTCCTTGCCCTATGGCGTCTGCTACTTCTACAGCAGTCAAGCTACCTTTAAATGAATCTGGAGCTACAACTATTTTCATCGTTTTTATACCTCGATTGGGAACTATATATCTTTCTAATTTATTTACTACTTTAAATTATACGCCATCATACATAATATTTCCTTTGTGTAATAGTATGAAAAATGCACTTTTATCTAATTATTTTTTATATAGTTTGCATATATTTTTAAAGTATCTTTACTCTTACTTCAAACCCTCACTCCAAATTATCACTCAAACCCTTATAAAATAAGGCTTTCAGGCACATCTAAAATAAGCCATTTTAAGCCCTTATAAGCGCCGATTTTAAAAAATATGACCAATCACCTTAACCCCTCTCAAAAAACGCCGCTACGGCAATATTTTGATAATATCTTTATTTTACAAGGTTTTCAGCCTTAAAGTAGTTTTATTTTAAATCATTCATACTTACTACTCTTCCCACACCCACATTTATATAATTATCTCCATATTCTTCTTTAAATAATTGTCTTGCGGTATCTCCCGAACAATGGCAAGGACCGGCATAGCTCACCCCTAATTTCCGGAAACTGGAAATAATATTTTCTATTTCAC
>Ga0190359_1002301_pt1 | contig 11450 bp, 7 predicted proteins | sample 48721823_MG_FD_161269 | JGI IMG/M metagenome (GOLD analysis project Ga0190359, IMG submission 161269) | Hydrothermal vent microbial mat bacterial communities from Southern Trench, Guaymas Basin, Mexico - 4872-18-2-3_MG | ecosystem: Environmental > Aquatic > Marine > Hydrothermal vents > Microbial...
GCCGCTTACCTTAACGCCCCATAACGTATAATCAAGGCCGATTAAATATTGCACATAATTTTTTTCAGTAACCCCTTCTGCGGCAGCAGGATCAGCAGAGCTGAAATACTTGCCGTTGTAATATGCAGACTCTCCTCTTAAGACAACGCCTTTAATGGTTGTGCTGAAACTTCCTCCTGCAAGGCCGAGCCTGTGATATTTCGGCATCACTGTCAGGCCGGGCGCCTGCGTTGCAGGATCAACTGAGCGGACCATGTGCATTGCAGGATCGTCATCCCACATGTAGCCTGCCATAATTTCAAAATCTATTGCTGATGTTAATCCTGAAAATTTGGCAAATACTTCGCTGTCTGACAGTTTATTCTCCACTTCTGATTGTGAATAATCGAACACACTGTTCGGAGGAAACTGAGGAGCCGGATACCAGATAGAATTCTGATCAGGCATTTTCGTAGGCGTAAAAACCGGTACATAAACGAACTCAAACGTATTGTTTCCGATATAGTAATCAGCTTTTACAGATGTGATCCCCATACGTATCTCGTCAAAATCACGAAGCAGGAACTCACTTAAATCTTTTGGAGATACCACATCTGTAATAAACACTCCGTCCGCCTTGCCCCATATAATCTGCTGTTTTCCAATGCGCAGATCAAATGTATCAAAATAGAGATCAAGATAAGCCTGACGAAGACCGTACTCTGTTTCCCGGTTCTGATAATGATACACATAGGGATTAACCTTAAAACCCACTTTGTTTTTTGTCTCTTCAAAATTAAGATTAAATGTATTCTGAATTATTGCGTAATTATAATCTCCTGTTAAAAGCACGCCTGTGTAGTTTCTGACATATCCGGAGATATTTGCAGACTGCCCGTAAACCGCTGAAACCGAAACAAGCATTAAAAATAACAGGATGTATGATTTGCATATCTTTTTCATTAAAGACCTCTCCTCATCATTCTCTCTGTAAATTGCCTGTCAGGAATTGATGTGTCAAGCTTCAGATTTTTTAATTCCATAATAGTTTTGTGATCTTTCTGCACGTTGTGCATCTCCGAATTAGTTATGAGCCAGTAGCCCTTGATATTTTCATACTTTTTAATTGTTAGAGTTTTAAGCAGATCTCCATCTTCATCATAGAACTCTTTTTTCAGCCCGATCCATTTATCCTTTATGATCCATGTTACGGTACGGGAGTACATATAATCTTCTTCCTTGGGAATACTTTCAACAACATAGCACTGCTCTCCGTTAAATTCTTCTTCCCTGAGAAGTTTATGAGTATCTTCCGAAGGCTGCCTGTCCCCAAGATCATCGTAAGTGAAATCCGAACCCATAAAGTAATCGCTCTTACTGTCGCTTGAAATTCTTTTTACCTTTTTAAGAGCAGGCAGATATATCCACTGATCGTCATCTTTGCCTTCCTGATCGTAACTCCAGTTCATAAAAGATGTATTACGAACATCTGCCGGAGAGATAAAGAACATGATCTTCTTTTCAACCTTGCCGTAGTCTTTTACATACTGTTTGATCTCCCGGACTCTTGTGTCGCCTCTGGAATTTATCAATGTCATTGTCAGATCTCCGGTCTGATCATTTGGCGCAGGTCTGTTGTACACATTTTCAATGATTTTTAAACCTGTAATTTTCTGCTGTGCATTTAGAATACCTGCTGTTGCACCCAGCAATATAATCAATGCGGTTTTAATTCTGGCTGAATACATAATTCACCTCTTTCTTATACTTTTTACTTTTTCCTGTTTTTAAAATAGATATTTGACATGTAGAGCAATAAAAACATAATAGTCAATGTGCCTACAAAACTCGTAAACATATTCATTGATACTAAAGCTCCCAAAGCCCTGTTCGGAGGGAATACCGAGAAAACAAGCACGAGAAACCCTGCAATCACAACAACTGCATTAAAAAGGATTGCTCTGCCCGAATGGGACATTGCATGCTCGCTTGCAGCAATTTTATCCTCAGTATCAGAAGCAGCAATCTTATACCTCTCAATAAAATGTACCGCATAGTCAATTCCGATTCCAATGGCAATACTGGAAAGCAGGGCTGTTGTTGTACTCAGCGGAATATTCAGAAGTCCCATAACTCCGAAGCTTATCACTGCTGTAATCATAATCGGCACAGATCCGATTAAACCTGCCATTATGTTTTTAAACATCAATGCAAGGAGAACAACCACTATTACAAGAGACATCAAAAGACTGTAAATCTGTCCCTGTAGTATCAGATCCGTAAATACAAGACCTTTGTACCCGGAACCAGCATAGTTAACGGTAATACCCATTTTATTAAACTGCGGAATGTACTTTTCTATTACACTTATTGCACTTTTAAGAGCCTTTGAATTGTCACTCTTAAGCTGGAAAGTCAGATTTGCCCTTCTGTAATCATAATCAACAACCTTCCACAGATTATCCGGATCACCGGACATTTCGTACAATAGCAGATATTGGGCAATTAGATCCTGTGAATCCGGAATTCTGTTGAATTCCTCCTTGTCCGCATGCATGACCTTGTTCATTCTCTTAAGATAGTCGGTCAGTGCAAAGGAATTCCCCACTACTACAAGGGAGGAGTCGACATCATTCTGAAGTCTGTCAACCGATCTTAAAACCTCCGGTTTTTTAAAAGTATCATTTTCTTTTGATTCAAATATCACATTAAGGGTTGAAGTTCCGCCAAAGTGCTCGTTGATAAACTTATCAGTCAGCACAATATCACTGTTTTTCTCAAATTTATCAAGGAAACTGGAATTAATCCAAACCTTCTGGATACCGATAATTGAGACTGCAACAACAAGGGCTGTCGCAATAATTGTGATATACTTATACTTTAACAAATTGCGGATAAATTGAGAGCTGAATTTATCAGACCCTCCTTTTTTTTCATCTTTCTCTTCTCTGTTCTTATCTTTCCATCCCGGAAGCCCGAATGCCAATATACCTGCAGGCAGAAGAACAAGGGAAAACACCATTGCCATCATCACTCCGAAAGCAGTGAATATCCCGAAATATTTTATTGGATAAACCTGCGAAGTAAGAAGAGAAATAAATCCTACTGCAGTAGTAACCGAAGTCATAACAACAGGTTTCCACATTTCATGAACCATATTTTTTACAACATCTTTCTTCCCTGCACCGGGATTCTGCCGCATATAAAGATGCATGTGGCTGAAAAGATGTATTCCGTCTGCCACTCCTATGGCAATAAGCATAACCGGTATCATTGTTGATACTGCATAGATCGGTACTTTCAGTAAAGCCATTAGCCCGAAAGTCCATACAGTTGCAAAAAGCACAACAAGTAATGTAAACAATGTACTCTTAAAACTTCGCAGAACAGCAATCAGCACAAAAATAATTACAAGAATAACAATGGGAACCATTCGTTTCATATCTTTTGGCCCAAGGTAAGCCATTGTTCCCTCAACAATGGGTCTTCCTGCCACATATAGTTTTTCAGGGCCTTCATACTGTTTTACCATATTCAGAATTTCATGATAAAACTTCTGGGAAAATACATCATCTTCTATCTCTGCAATAATTACAGTAACTGTTTCATCATTGGAAACAAGACGTCCGAATATCATTTCGTTACTTCGTACATTATCTCTGATTTCACTCAGCTTTTCCGGAGATTTTGGAACCTTTTTATAAAAGCTCTTCACATCCATGCCGTCTTCTGTTCCGATAATATTATCAGCAGTGTAAAGAGAGGTAACATCGTCCTTATTAATCTCCTTCATTTTGCCGAGAGCCTTTGTAAGGTCCTTGACTTTTTTAAGCGTACTGTAATTGAAAACACCCTCTTTGTTCTCAATTGCTATAATAATGCCGTCCCGGATATTAAACCAGTCTTCAGCCTGATTGCTGTAAACAAAAGCAGGATGTTTTTGCGGCATATACTTGTCTAAATCTGTTTCCATTCTGCTGTTCTTTTTCATTACAATAAAGAATGCAATAGAAATTATGAGCAGCACAATAAGTGACAGTTTCGGTCGTTTTAATATTTTTCCAATTATTTTTTCCATTTTGTCCTTCCTTACTCTTGATTAATTTTTTATGAAAAATATTCTAAAGCAGCCTTGTAGCCTTCTTTGGTTTTGGTACTTTTACAACAAGAACTCTTGCTCTGTTTTCAGTTGGATTGTAAATACAATGAGGGATATTAGCGGGACTTTCAACCAGCATATCCCTTTTCACTGTTTTCCGCTCACCACCTACCATAATATCCGGTGTTCCCTCCAGAATATAGAAAAAAACATCAACCGGAGTAATGTGAGGTTTTAACTCCTCTCCCGGTTCCAGAGTTATATGAACAGCAACTGCATGATCCGTTTTATAGAGTTCCGATGCTTTTATATTGTGAATATTCTCCATTACCGGAGATTTCCTAACATCAATTATTTTCATAACTACCTCCCCTGATCATTTTTTTAATTGAATTCCAGACAGTCCTGCCTTTTTCTACAAGATCAAATGAGAGATTTGAGAGTCTCCACTTTGTGACAAGAAATCTTAAAGACCCAATTACAATTGTTGCAATATGTTCTGCAGTGATGTCTTCTCTTATTTCCTTTTTTGATTGTCCGTTTTTAATAATCTTTAAAATCCTTGTCTCATTTTTTTCCATTATTGAGTAAACTTTTTCGGAAAGTCTTGTATCGTTCTGAAAAATCTCTTCGGAAAAAATTACTGCTGCCTGAGCGCTGTTTTTTGAAAAATATCCTATGTGAGATAAAAAAATATTCTCTAATATATTTATTGATTTACCTTGATTTTTTTCTTCGGAATGTAAATCATCAGGTATTTTTGAAAAATTATCAAGAATTGCGAGAAGAATATCTATTTTGCTTTTAAAATGTCTGTATATTGCCGGTTCTGAAACGCCCAGACTTTTTGACAAATTCTTAATAGTGAGCTGCTGGATACCTTTATCAGCAATTATTTTTATTGACTTGTCAATTATCTGAGTTTGTCTTTCTGTATAAGTCTTCATTAGTTCTGCCATGTTAGTTAATACTCACTAACATAGTAGGGATTTATTTTCTCTTTGTCAAGCATTTTTTAATAAAATTTAAATTTGCTTAAAATTTTTTTAAAGAAGCCTGCTATAAATGTTTATAAATTAAGTTAATAAGGATATGTTTTTATCCTGATTCTCTTCCCGAACTCTGCATCTGCATTCTCTATTTTAACCTGGATAGTCTTTTTCTCTCCTGGAATCATAGAAAAATAATTATCAGAAAAAACGCCTGTATCATCCGGATAATCAAGAAAAACGCATTTGGTAAATGTGCCTGACCTTAACTCAACATAAAACTTACCTGATTTATTAAAAAATTTATATTCAATTTCCGGTTTGAGTAGTTTTAGATCTTTTGGTTTTACAAAAAAGAGATCATTTTCCGCCAGCACATTCTTTTTATCAAGAACTCTGCAATGAAGAAATATTTCTCTTTTATCATATTGACTTATAACGCTCGTAATGTTTTGCGAAAAAATCACTCTGCTTGTGTTTGCCTGCATTGGAACCTTTTTTTTCTCTTCCCAAAGAACCTTACCAAAAAAATCCATTAATTCCATTTTTAAAGTAATGTTCTTATCCTCCGGCAGATCCGAAACAAGATAAACGTCGAGCTTTCCGTTCTTTAAAACAGGAGAAACAAGAACAGGTGCGTATAATTTTTTCAGATAGTAGTGAAATGCCTTCCAGCGTCCGAAATAATCAATGCCTGACCATGAAACTACAGGCCAGCAGTCATCAAGCTGCCAGTACAATGAGCCCATACAATACGGCATTGCTCTTCTGTGAGCCTCAATTGCTGTTTTCATCCCTTGGGCCTGAAGTATCTGGCTTGCAGTTATGTAATCTCTAAAATTTTCCGGGACTTTAAAATCTCTTTTCATGTACTGGTCAATTGTTTCAAACCCCACGGGATGTTTATTGTGAGATTTTAATACAGGAGAAACCAGACAGCAGCTGCTACTGTCCGCAAAACTCCGGATTGTATAATACGAGGGCATAGACTGAAAACCGTATTCACTTACAAATCTTCCCACATATTTCTCGTATTCGGAAAAAGGCTCTTTTCCCCACCACACTCCCCAGTAGTGAAAATCTCCGCTTCGTGCTTCCTCATACCAGCCTGAAGGAGCGGAATTTGGCGATGACGGCCAGTAAAATCTGCCGGGATCTAAGCTGTTAACAACATCAGGCAGGATGCCGTGAAAAATCTTTAAATAATCATTGTAGATTTTTGCCGAGTCCGATTTACTGTATCCGAAAGCCTTTTGATAGCCCCAGCGCTCCCACGCAACCTGCATCTCATTGTTACCACACCACAGAGCAATACTCGGATGCTTTCTGAGCCTTTTGACATTTTCCTCTGCTTCCTTCTTTACATTGGACAGGAATTTCTCATCACCGGGATACATACTGCACGAAAACATAAAATCCTGCCATACAAGAATACCGTTTTCATCACACAAATCGTAAAAAATATCATTTTCATAAATTCCGCCGCCCCACACCCGCAGCATGTTCATGTTGACAGTTTTTGCTGAAGATATAAGTTTTTCATACCTCTTTTTCGTAACTCTCGGAAGAAAACTGTCCTGAGGAATATAATTTGCTCCTTTCATAAAAACCGGAACACCATTAATCTTAAAATAAAAACTCTTTCCCGCAGAATCGGGTTTCTGAACAATTTCCACTGTCCTGATCCCGAAACCTGTACTCTTTTTATCAATTATTGAGCCCTTTTGCAGAAGAACAACAGAAAATTTATAGAGATGCGGCTCTCCAAGTCCGTTAGTCCACCAGAGTTTCGGGTTTTTAATTTTAAAAATTTCCGACAGGACATTTCGACCCTGTTTAAGAAAAACCGTGCGTTTAACAATAGTTTTGTTTCCATTTAAAAGTTTCAGGACAAATTCTCCTCCTTTGTCCGAAATGACCTCTATGCCTGCTTTCAGCTCTGCTCGTTTATCAGAAACCGAAATCTGATAAATCTGAAAATCTGTAATCCGTGCACTCTCCCATGCTTCAATCTGAATCGGACGCCAGATACCGCTTGTAACAAATCTCGGCCCCCAGTCCCAGCCGAAATGGTACGGAGATTTTCTTGCAAACACGCTGACTTTATACTTACCCCTGTCATTTCCCGCAGGAAGCTGATAAGGAAGACTTTTGAATTTCGGAATGTTTTCCTTTACAGGAGAACGGAACAGAATATGAATTGTATTGTTATGTTTCTTTAAGATTCCACTGCACCCGGCTCTCCAGGTTCTGAACATGTTATCTGCATTTATAATCAAAGAATCATTCAGGCGGACTTCCGCATAAGTGTCAAGCCCTTTGAATACCAGTTCAATGTGTTTTTTATTTAATATGTTATCCGACACATCAAATTCTGTCTCATATTCCCAGTCTTCATTTTCTATCCATTGAAGTTTTTCTTCATTCTGGCCGTAAAAAGGATCAGGTATTAACGAGTTATTATAAAGATCAGTATGAACTGTACCCGGCACTTCTGCAGCATACCATTTATCGGATTTTCTGTTTTTGAACTTCCACGACGATTGCAATTTTACGGAGATTGTTTTTTCCGGTTCATGAATTTTATTACAAGCCGTGAAAATGATTGTGAGAAAAGGAATCAGATAAAATATTTTTGCAGATTTTAAATTCATTTAAAATACCCTCTTGGAATAAAAACCGTTTTCTCAAATTTAATACTCACTGACAAAACTCAATATCCCCCGCTGGCGGGGGACTAAGGGGGTGGACATTGTAAAGCCCCCCATCCCACACCCAACTTAAGATACTACTATGGAATAAATTTAAACCTATTTTTAACTCTGCACATATTCCACCCCCGTCCTGCGGACACCCCCGCAAGCGGGGGAAAAATCAGAGCTATTTATTTTTCCTACTCAGAAAATACTGATATCCATATCCCTTTTTAAATGTTCAAGCTTTAAAATCCTTAATATTTAGAACTCTTCCCAAAGTAAAATACAGGCTCTCTTGTTTTACCTTTAACACCTAAAGTAAAATAAGAATTTTTTTAATTTATTTAAAGCATTAAAAGTAAAATATAAATTTCCTTAATTTACTTTAAGGGCTCAAGGTAAATTATAAACTTTCATAATTTACTTACACCATCCATAGTAAATTAAAAATCTTATTTTTATTCTGTTGATACCAACAGACATAACTCCATCTCCCCCGCTGGCGGGGGGACTAAGGGGGTGGGTATAGCAAATCCCCTCACCCCACTAAGATACTACTATGGAACAAATCTGAACCGATTTTAAACTCTCGCACACATTCCACCCCGTCCTGCGGACATCCCCACAAACAGGGGAAAAACAAAAAGCAGGACAAAATATTTTTTTGTCCTGCTTTAAAATGATTTACAAGAAAGACCTCTTACATTCCGTACTTCTCAATTATCTCCTGCTTGGTCTTTCCGAGAATATCATACTTCTTCCCGACTTTGATAAACGCATCAAGAGCCTTTTCAAGATGGTGGATCTCATGGCCTGCGGAAATCTGAGTTCTTATCCTTGCCTGACCTTTGGGAACTACAGGGAAGAAAAATCCTATGGCGTAAATACCTTCATCATAAAGATCTTTTGAAAAATCCTGGGCTAACTTGGCATTAAAAAGCATGATCGGCACTATGGGAGTATCACCCTCTTTAAGTACAAATCCTGCTTCTTCCAGACCTTTGCGCCAGAATTCTGTATTAGCTTCAAGCTTATCTCTTCTTTCAGTGCTTCCGGACAGAATATCAAGGACCCTGTTAACACCTGCAACAACAACAGGAGCTATTGTATTTGAAAAGAGATACGGACGTGCTTTCTGTCTACACATCTCAATAAGCTCTTTTCTACCTGATACGCATCCTCCGGAAGCTCCTCCGAGAGCTTTTCCGAATGTTGTGGTAATTATATCAATTTTACCTACTACCCCGTACTTCTCATGAGTACCTCTTCCGGTTTTACCAATAAAACCTGTAGCATGGGAATCATCAACAAAGAGCATTGCATCGTATTTTTCGCAAAGCTCTGCCATTTGATCCAGTTTTGCGGTATCGCCGTCCATTGAGAACACACCGTCAGTAATTACCATTTTCAGCCTTTTATCCGAATGAAGCTGGAGTTTCTTCTCAAGATGTTCCATATTGGAATGCTTAAAAGTATCATGCTGCGCGCTGCACAATCTGATGCCGTCAATAATTGAAGCATGAACCAGACGATCCGAAATCATAACGTCGTCTTTATCAAGAATAGCTTCAAAAACACCTGCATTTGCATCCATACAGGACGGAAAAAGAATTGTATCTTCCGTACCAAGGAACTTTGTCATCTTATCTTCAAGCTCTTTGTGAATATCCTGTGTTCCGCATATAAATCTGACTGAAGACATTCCGTACCCGCGGCTGTCAAGCCCTTCATGTGCAGCTTTGATAACCTCCGGATGGCTGGACAGGCCGAGATAATTGTTTGCGCACATATTAATAACTTTTTTTAAAGACGAGCCTGTAGGGAACTCAACTTCTATGTCTGCAGCCTGTGAAGAATGTATAAATCTTTCCTGCTTAAAGATCCCCTGGCTGCGGATGTCATCTAATTGATCCTGGTAGATCTTACGAATTTTTTCATTAAAAGCCATGGCCTTCCTCCTGATCAAATGTCCCGGAGCGGGACGTACATTACTCTTTAACAAACTCTTTTACGAGTGAGCAGATTTTGTTTACAGTATCAAAGGCCTCGGGTGTGGCCTTATCATCAGGAATGGAAATATTGTATTTATTTTCCAGAAAACGCTTTAATGATACCATTGAAAATGAATCAACAATCCCACCGGAAATAAGCGGAGTATCAACTGTTATTTCTTCGTCTTCATCTTCAAGATATTCATCAATTACATAATCCAAAACAATTTTCTGCATGTCATCCATTCTGTTCACCTCTTTCTTGGTTTATTATTTTATTCTGATTTTATTCATCATCTTCCAGAGTGGAAGTATCGCCTATCTCTTCTCCCCATTCCTGAGCCTTCAGCAGCCTTCTCATAATTTTGCCGCTTCTTGTCTTCGGAAGATTCTTTACAAACTCAATTTCCTGAGGCATTGCAAGAGGAGAAAGTCTCTTGCGTATAAAATTCATAATCTGCAGCTCAGTATCAGGAGTAGGATCATACCCGGGTTTTAACGCTACAAAGGCCTTAACCACTTCCATATTTACTTCATCAGGTTTTGATACAACAGCAGATTCTGCAACTGACTCGTGTTCAAGAAGAGCGGACTCAACTTCAAAGGGGCTTACAAGATGGCCGCCTGTGTTAATTACATCATCATCTCTGCCTGTAAACCAGAAATACCCGCCCTTATCAATATGTGCTCTGTCTCCGGGTAGATACCATCCGTTCTTAAACTTGCTCTTGTATGCTTCCTCATTGTCCCAGTAAGTCCTCATCATTGCAGGCCAGCCCGGTTTAAATGCAATAAGGCCTATTCTTCCCGGTTCTTTAATCTCTTCAAACGTTTTGGGATCAACAACAGTGGCTGTTATTCCCGGAAAAGGTTTACCCATGGATCCCGGTTTAACTTTCATACCCGGGAAATTGGTCAGCATCATGGAACCTGTTTCTGTCTGCCAGTAAGTATCAAGAAACGGTTTGCCGAATACTTTTTCAGACCAGACAACTGCTTCTGCATTAAGGGGCTCACCCACGCTGGCCAGATGTCTTAAAGAAGACAGATCGTACTTTTTAACCAGTTCATCGCCTGCTTTCATCAGAGATCTGATTGCTGTGGGAGCAGAGTACCAGACAGTTACCTTATGTTTCTCAATAAACTGGTACCAGGTTTCCGCAGAAAACCCTTTATCAAGTACACACTGGGTAATACCCAAAGACCACGGTCCGATAATTCCGTATGAGGTCCCTGTAACCCATCCCGGGTCAGCAGTACACCAGTAAATATCATTTTCCTGAAGGTCAAGCACCCACTTGGTTGTCAGATACTGTGAAATAAGAGAGTAGTGAACATGCTTCACTCCCTTGGGCTGTCCTGTTGTACCTGAAGTATAGTGAAGCACAGAAGGGGATTCTGCTTTTGTTGGAAAAATTTCAAAATTCTCAGGAACAGGTGCTTCGTCCATTGAAAAAACCTTTTCTCTCTCTTTTAACGGTTTTTTCCCGTCATGGTCAACAATAATTATATGCTCAAGATAGGGAGATCTTTCAAGAATTCTTCTTACCTTGCCCACATGTTTTCTCTGAGTGATAATTGCCTTTGTCTTTGCATTATCTAATCTTACATGAAGCGAATCATCGCCAAACGCAGAAAAAAGCGGTTGTGCTATAGCACCTATTTTTAAAACACCGAGAAATCCCATGTAGAGCTC
>Ga0190359_1002303_pt1 | contig 11447 bp, 10 predicted proteins | sample 48721823_MG_FD_161269 | JGI IMG/M metagenome (GOLD analysis project Ga0190359, IMG submission 161269) | Hydrothermal vent microbial mat bacterial communities from Southern Trench, Guaymas Basin, Mexico - 4872-18-2-3_MG | ecosystem: Environmental > Aquatic > Marine > Hydrothermal vents >...
GTGGGTGGGACCAACAGCTGACGAAAACGAAGACGGTCCCACCCTTGATGAAATGAAGAACGTGGACCTTGTCATATGGAACTGTTATGATTATTACTCCGAGCCACAACTCACAACAAATGACACAATAAACATAAAACAACTTGTAGCAGATGGTGGTAAGATATGGCTGATTGGTCAGGATATATACTATAGTTTATTTAGTAAAAAGGGAAACAGGGAAAAAGGAGAACCCATAAAAATTGACCTGAAGGCACAATCAAACTTTCTTGGAACAACCTTTGGCCTTGAAACCATATACGAAGACTACCTTTATGAACTGAATATGAATATCATGGGAATAGGTGAAGCACTATCAGATACAATCTATGTTGAATCAGATTTTGAATACGACGGTTATCTTTATCCCGACTCCGTTGGCCCTGATACTTCTATTGCCCATCCAATACTTATAGACCCTGACAGCAACTTTGTTATAGGTATAGCAAGGAATGATTCACTTGCAGCATTCTGGGCTGCTGATGGAAGAGGTGCAGACACTTCACCTGGTGGAGAATGGGAAAACCTTATAGCTAAGATGCTCAATTTCTTCAGTGTTCCCCTGGGTACACATGAGGTGGAGAGTCAACCAGGGATAAAAATACTATCCACGATAGGACAGAAGGTTTCCTTTATCTATGCAGGCACTGACAACGGTGAAGTCACGGTGAGTGACATCCTTGGCAGAACAGTGAAAACCTTCAAAGGGTTGAACCCTGGTTCTCATGTATCCATAAAAGACCTGCCTGCTGGGATTTACTTTGTGAAACTGAAAGGCACTGATATAAAGAAGAAAATCACCATAGTTAAATAAAAAAGGGGGCTTTAAAGCCCCCTTTTAATTTTTTCATGCTTCAAGCACCCAGTTTCTCAAGGAAGGCCTTAGGTTTAACCCTGTTCAGTTTGAACCCAAGTTCATCTGCTGGTATGCCAAGTGCAAGCCCTAATATCTGTGGATAGTAGAAAACAGGTATCCCTATTTCTGCATTCTCCATCTTCTCTATCTTCTTCTGGTTTCCCTCATACATTATTGAACAGAACGGGCAGATGGATATAAGCCCATCTATGCCTTTATCCTTCAGTTCCATAAGTTTCTTTGCACTCATCTTCAATGCAACATTTTCATCTATCCCGAGTATACCACCACCACAGCAGTTCTTTAGTGTGGTATAGTCCACACTCTCTGCACCAGTGACCATAATCAGTTCATCAAGGGAAACAGGTGCCTCAGGATTATCAAACTCCTCATAAACCTCTGAGGGTTTCAGATAGTGGCAACCATAGTGTGGGGCAAATCTGAAGCCTTCAAGGGGTTCAACAATGAAGTTTTTGAGTTCGCATATTCCAAGGTCTTCATAGAGTATTCTTGAGAAATGCTTCACCTCTATGTTCCCGTTGTATCTAATGTTCCCGAGTTTTTCATTTATAATCTCCCTCAACTCCTCATCCTCTTTCAAAACTTTATTCACCTCTGTCAGGGTTGAAGTGCATGCACTGCAGAGGGTGCAAATATCAAGCCCTCTGTTTTCTGCAAGGGCAAGGTTTCTGGCTGCCATAAGGAATGATGTTTCCACATCCACAGCCTTCACAGGAAAACCACAACAGGTGAATTCATCAACATCCACAAGGTGCAGACCTATTCTCTCTGCCACCTTTCTTGCTGCAATTTCATAGTTCATTCCCCTCACAGGAACAGTGCAACCGAGGAAAAGTGCATACTTCATTTCTCACCCCCTGCAAGTCTTGAAATCCCTGTCCTATCCATAATCTCCTTCAGAACCTCACCCTTCCTTTGTATCTTTGGAAGCCCGAACTTCTCTCTCTTCTTGTTATCAAAATCAGCAATCTCGTATAGACCATCAAAACTGGAAAGTGCCTTTATCTGTTCAATATAAGATGGATGAACATACCCTTCCTGAACAGCAATATTCTTCAATGCGGTCATAAGGTCTGTTATTCCCACATCCTGTGGACACCTTTCACTGCAGGTATAACATGAGGTACAGAGCCAGATAAAATCGCTCTTCAGCACCTCGTCCTTCATACCGAGAAGCACCATATGGATTATCTTTCTGGGATTATACCTCTCATCAATCTCCCTAACAGGGCAACCAGCAGAGCAGGTTCCACAGGCAAAGCATCTGGTGATGTTTTCACCACCAGGTGTGGACGCAACCTGAAACTTAAAATTGGGGTCAAGTTTTGTCAGTGATATTGCCATATCATCCTCCAAGTTCTTCCTTTTTTATGAATTCCACAAAACTATCAATGTTTTTCTTCACCTCATCTGATAGTTCCTCTCCAAATTCCTGGTTGGGATTCACCTCCATTACATATATCCTTATATCCTCAGGCATCTTCATACCTAATTTTTTCCCCAGATCAATTGCTGTATAAAGATTTATTGTGTGGGGAGATGTTAGATGCCATGAATGGGACAGGTCTTCAAGTCCAAGTTTTTTGAAAGTTCCAGGATTCTCTCCAGGAGTGGAATCAACAAAAACCACCTCCTTAAAACCATTTATCACGTCAAGTATCCTGAATCCACCTATGGAACCTGTTTCAAAAACCACACCATTATCCCTGTGCTCAGCCATCAACCTTTCAACAACCCTGATGCCAAGGCTGTCATCAGATAGAATGGGGTTACCGAGCCCGAATATCAGTTTATCCCCTCTTGATGACATCAACCAGTCTCCCCCTCCAGTCAAATATTTCAACCTTTATAGGCATTGTTCCAGGGAGTGAGTGGGTGGCACATGAGAAGCATGGGTCATAATTTCTGAACGCCATCTCAACCATGTTCAATATTCCCTGGTCTGCCTTCCCGTTCTTAATCAATGCCTGGGCAGCCTTCTTCACTGACATGTTCATGGCAGCATAGTTGAATGCAGTTGCAACAATCAGGTTCAGTTCAGTTATAAGTCCATTCTCATCTGCCCTGTAATGGTGGATAAGTGAACCCCTTGGTGCCTCAATTCCACCTATACCTTCACCTTTATAGGTTTTCTTATCCGGAATTGTCCTTACATTCTTATCGGTTATTTCAGGGTCGTTGCAGAGTTCAACAATCCTTTCAGCAGCATACAGGCACTCTATTGCCCTTGCCCAGTGGAATGTGAGTGTATAATGGGCTGGCTTCCCACCGAGGAAGTCAAAGAATTTCTCGTATGCTGCCTGCGCCCTTGGAGTTGTGAAGCCTTCAGATGCATTCAGTCTGCCAAGTGGAGCACTTCTCATAACACCAGAGGCGCATCCATCAACAAACCCCTTCCAACCAATATCCTTAAGATAGGGGAATTTCAAATATGTCCATGGTTCCACATGTTCTGCTATATGGTCAAGGTACTCCTCTGGATTAAACTTCAGGATTTCCTTTCCGTCAGGGTTAACCACCCTGAATACCCCCTCATAAAAGTTTACTTTATTCTGGTCATCAACAAGGCCAATGTAGTTTGTTTCGTGGTAGTAAACATCCTTGCTCAGGATGAGTTCAAGATACCTTGGGTTCTGGAGAATAAACTTGTCCACCACCTCAAGCGTAAACTCACAGAATTCAACCAGTGACTCTCCCATTTTTAAGATTTCTTTTCTCTCTTCTTCAGTAAGGGGGTGTGAGACACCACCTGGTATGGAATATACAGGATGGGTTGATTTCCCTCCCAGCATATCCTCAATCTTCACTGCATAAGCCCTGTTCTGGATGACCTTCTTTCCAATGTCAAGGCCAACCTTCTCAATAACACCAAAGATGTTTCTCTTTGCAGGGTCTGCATCAGGACCAACAATAAAATCAGGGGCTGGGCCAAGTGCATATATATGTTCAAGGTGTGATTCAAGAAAATGGGCAAGATAGCCCATCTCCCTGAGTTTCTTACCTGTTGGTGGTGGCTCAACACCATACACACCGTCTGCTGCCTTTGAGGATGCTATGTGATGTGCCCAGGGACAAACACCACACAACCTTGTAACAATCCTGGGCATTTCCTCCACAGGTCTCCCCTTACAGAACTCCTCAAAACCACGCAACTCCACAATCTGGAAGTATGCATCCTCAACATTCCCCTTTGAATCAAGGAATATGGCAATCTTTGCATGGCCTTCCAATCTGGTAACAGGGTCTATCTTTATCTCTTTTCCCATATTGCCTCCTTATTTATCCTGCACTACCCTGCGGAGCAGTGACTTTGGTAGAGAGAATCTATAGAAACAGCCAAGTGGGTCCTTCATCTGGGAAACAAACTTCTCTATATCCTCCTCTGAAAGTTCAAGTTCATTCTCTGAAACACCAAATATTGACGCAAGTGCTGAAAGCATTGAGCCTCCCTGATCCATTACCTTGGATGTTGGTCCCATACACCCCCTGCACGGCATATTCGCCTCAATGCAGGGTGCACCACATCCAGCCCTTGTTGCAGGCCCAAGACAGAGGATTCCCTGTTCAAGGAAACACTTCTCAGGGTCTGGCTCAACCTCTGTTATGAATTTAAGTTTGTCTATCTTTATCTTCTTCCCTTTTCCCGGATTTCTGGGGCATTCATCGCAGAGTGTCTTTTCTTCAGCAATCACAGTCCCCTTTGGTGGCAGTTCCAGTTTACCTTCAACCCACCCTTTAATCAGGTTGAGTATCTGCATGTTCATAACATGTGTGGGTGGACATGCAGGAACATAGTAGTCAACATCAACTACATCATCCAGTGCGTAGACCTCATCGTAGAATTCTGGAAGTGTAAGTTTATGCCCCTTCTCATCCGTCCATTCAGTCTGGGGGTAAACTCCCTCTGGATTATCCGTTGAAAAAGTCTTTTTATATACGGTTTCAAATATCTTCGCCCTGTTTGAGACATTTGCCAGCCCTGGTATTCCACCAAGATGTGCACATGCACCATAGGCTATCAATACCTGACACTTCTCCCTCATTATCTTTGCAAACTCTTCATTGTCTGAATTTCTCACAGCACCATGGTAGAGTCCAATGGTGATTGACTTGTCAGGCATCTTTCTAAGGTCATCATATTTTACATCAAGGAGTGTTGGGGAAAACACAATGTCCGCAACCTCAAGAAGTTCAAAGAGTTTCTCACTGAAGTTTACAACAGCAATATCGCACCCCACACAACTCGCACCCCTTTTCAGGGCTATTGATATTTTCTTTTTATCCGGCATGTTTCACCTCTTGTTTTTTTCTATAGGGACTTGGACCAAGTTCTTTTATCTCATTAACAAACTCATTTATCACCTGTGCAAACTTTTGTCCTTCACCAGCACTGACCCACTCAAGCCTGAACCTCTTTGGATTCAGACCAAACTGCTGCAGAAGAAGTTTCAGAAGTGCCATCCTTCTTCTGGTTCTGTAATTCCCTCCAATGTAATGGCAATCACCTGGGTGGCAACCAGCAACCATCACACCATCAGCACCGTTCTTGAATGCATAAAGAATAAATTCAGGGTCAACCCTTGCCGAGCACATTGTCCTTATCTGCCTGAACTCTGTGGGCATCTGTAATCTTGAAACGCCAGCAAGGTCTGCACCTGCATAGGCGCACCAGTTGCATGTAAAAACAAGGATATTCAGTTTATCATTATTATCCTTCATTTTTCCTCCCCTGCTCCAGCGGTTTGCATCTCATATTTTTCAGGTCTCAATGCTGCCTCTATCATTGCATATATCTGCTCTGATGTGAATCCCTTTTGCTCCATTGCACCTGATGGGCATGCGGCAATACATGCGCCACATCCCTTACACAGAGCCTCATTAACAACCGCCTTTTTCTTTTCAGGTTCATTCTCCTCGGCAACAATCTCTATTGCACTATACTCACAAACAGGTTCACAGATTCCACACCCATCACATATATCCTCATTAACTGCTGCAATGGTTGGCTCTGCTCTGTATTGGGGTTTTGATATAATTGTCTGAGCCCTTGCAGCAGCAGCCTTTGCCTGAACAATTGTCTCATCTATGAATTTTGGTGAGTGTGCAAGCCCAGCAAGGAAAACACCCTCTGTTGCGAAGTCAACGGGTCTGAGTTTTACATGTGCCTCAAGGAAGAAGCCATCTTCATTCAGGGGAACTTTAAATTTCTTTGCAAGTTCATCATTTGCCTCATCAGGGACAATACCTGTTGAGAGAACAACCATATCTGCTGGTATCTCAATCCAGTCTCCAAGGATCTCATCATAGGTCTTCACAAAGAGTTTTTCGCCCTTCTTATGAACCTCTGGTTTCTTATCGTCTGAGTATCTCAGGAAGATTGCACCCAGTTCCCTGACTTCATTGTACCACTTTTCTCTGAACCCATAGGTCCTTATATCCTTATTGAGGATAAATATCTGAGTTTCGGGTTTCTGTTCAAGTATCTTCCTGGCATTCTTCACTGCTGCTGTGCAGCATATCCTTGAACACCATGGGTGTTTCTCATTCCTTGAACCCACACACTGTATCATCACAATGTTCTTAATATCCTTCAGTTTCAGTTCTCCCTTTGCTATCTTTTTCTCAAGTTCATGTTGTGTAAGTACGCGTTTATCTTTCCCATACATGTATTCATCAGGTTCATATGCCTTTGCACCTGTAGCAACAATAACAACACCATGTTCAATCACCTCTTCCTTCCCATCAACCTTCACAGTTGTTTTATAATTTCCAACAAACCCTTCAACCTTTTCAACCTCTGCATTGGTGATAACCCTGATTCTTGGGTTTGTCTTTACCTGATTCACAAGGGAGAACAGGTATGACTGGACATCCTCGGTCCATGTGGTGTAATATATATCATTCAATCTTCCACCAAGTTTGTCTGTCTTTTCAACAAGCACAACATCAAAGCCTGCCTTTGCAATATCAAGTGCACTCACCATGCCAGCCAGACCACCCCCAATCACAAGGGCAGACTGGTTCACAGGAAGATACATCTCCTGCAGTGGGAAGAGATACCTTGCCTTGGCAACCGCCATCCTGACAAGGTCTTTTGCCTTCTCTGTTGCCTTCTCCCTGTCGTGCATGTGAATCCATGAGCACTGCTCCCTTATGTTTGCCATCTCAAAGAGATACGGGTTCAATCCAGCATCCTTCAGGGTCTCCTGGAACAGGGGCTCGTGTGTCCTTGGAGTACATGAGGCAACAACAACCCTGTTCAGGTTCTTTTCCTTGATCATCTCTGTTATTCTTCTCTGTGTATCCTGGGAACAGGTGTAGAGGTTATGTTCTGCATGTACAACATATGGAAGTGTCTTTGCATATTCAGCAACTGCAGGAACATCCACATATGCACCAATGTTTATACCACAGTGGCAGATAAACACACCAATTCTGGGCTCTTCACCTGTAACATCCCTCTGTGGCGGATATGTCTTCTCCTTTATGAGACTTCCCCGTGCCGTGCTCAACAATGAAGATACCTCAGCCACTGCTGCTGAACCCTGCATAACGCTCTCAGGGATGTCCTTTGGTCCCTGTAGTGCACCAGCAACAAATATACCATCTCTGGATGTTTTTAGTGGATTTGCCTCACCTGTTCTTATGAACCCGTATTCATTCGGTTCTATATCAAAGATATTCACAAACTCAGATGTTTTCTTTGCAGGTTCAAGACCTATTGAAAGAACAACAAGCCCGAATCTCTCCTCAAGGAGTTTTCCATCCTTCTCATACTTCACGATGATGTCTTTTGTTTCAGGGTCTTCAAGTAGTTCAGAAACCCTGCACCTCTCATACCTGACACCTGAATTCTTCTCAGCATTCACATAGTAGCGCTCAAACCCCTTACCATAACATCTCATATCCATGTAGAATATGGTTGGTTCTACATCTGCCTCGTGTTCCTTTGTCATAACTGCCTGCTTTGTTGCATACATACAACATACAGCAGAGCAGTACTCGTTCCCCACCTTTACATCCCTTGAACCAACACACTGTATCCATGCAATCTTCTTTGGTATCTTACCATCGGATGGTCTCTGTATATGACCTGCAAATGGACCAGAGGCAGAGAGAATTCTTTCGTATTGCATTGATGTTACAACATTTGCATACTTTGACCATCCAAATTCCTTCTTTCTATCTGCATCAAAGGGCTCAAAACCTGCAGTGAGAACGATAGCACCAACATGTATGGTCTCTATCCTATCCCTGTCCTGATAATTGATGGCCTTTGCAAGGCACATGTTCTCACACAACCCACAGCCAATACATACATCCTTATCAATGGCAAAACTCCTTGGAACTGCCTGAGGATACCTTACATACACAGCCTCTCTCAGGTCAAGCCCTTCATTATACTCATTTATTGCCCTTACAGGGCATGCCCTTGCACATTCTCCACAACCTGTACACTTCTCAGGGTCTATGTACCTTGCCCTTCTCCTTATCTTCACTTCAAAGTTTCCTGGCTCTCCATTCACCTCAAGCACGTCAGCCATTGTGATGAGTTCTATATTCAGGTCTCTACCAGTTTCAACAAGTTTGGGAGCCATAATACACATTGCGCAGTCATTTGTTGGGAAGGTTTTGTCAAGCTGGGACATAACACCACCAATCGCAGGCTTCTCATCAACGAGATAGACCTTGTATCCATTCTGAACAAGGTCAAGGGATGCCTGCATACCTGCAATCCCTCCTCCAACAACAAGGACTGCTCCGATCTCCCTCTTTGGTCCCCTTGTTATCTTTCCTTTTAATGCGCCAAATCTATCCTTTCCCAGCATAATCACCTCACACTCTGGTATCTTGGGGTTCTATCTACAAAGTCCACAAGCACGGCCTTCTCCTTTCTCTCCATCTCAACAATTGTCCTGAATATCTCTTCTGTGCTTCTTCCAAGTGCCTTTGCAAGTTCATAAGTGGACATGGGTTTATCCTTTGTTAGATACTGTATCTGTGCAATTAAGAATTGCTGGTTTATCCTTTCCTTCAATATCCTCTTGAAGGTTGCCTCGTCATAAATCTCTCCATACGCATTCTCAACAGTGACCAGTGTCCACTCCCTTCCAACAAGCCACTTCACATCCTCATCAAGGAGTGTAAGGTCAATTATCTCAAAGATCTCATTTATCTTCTCCCTGTTTCCAGCAGCACCTATCTCAGTCCCAATTGGTCCCATCTCTTCTACTGTTTTATAGAACCTCTCAAAAACATGTATAATCTCTGTATCGGATTCAAGATTGAGATAGAGTCTGTCTGGATTGAGTCCGGAAAGTTCCAGCACCATCCTGTAAACCTCTGTCCATCTTTCAGCCTGGAAATTTCCTGTCCTGTAATTACATGCACCCTTTTCACAACCCATAACAAGAACGCCGTCAGCACCCTCTTTGAAGGCCATACTCACAATTTCAGGGTTCACCCTGCCCGAACATGGAACCCTTATAAAACTCACCTTCTTGGGGAAGAAAAGCCTTGTTAAACCTATAAAATCAGCAGATTGGAGGGAACACCAGTCGCACACAAATGGAACTATTTTGGGTTTGAACATCATGCCACCTCCAGAAGTTTCTTTATCACCTCATGTGCCTTCTCATCGGTGAAGTACCTCATCTTTATAGCATCTCTGGGGCAGGAGGAAGCACATATACCACATCCCTTGCAAAGGTTCTGATTTATTTCCGACTTCTTTCCTTTATCTGTATCAACAAGTTTGATTGCATTCCTAAGGCACAGACTTTCACACAGACCACAACCTATACACTTATCATGGTCAACAAACTCCACCTCCTCAAGAATAAGCACATCATTGGGGCATGCCTCCACACATGCTGGGGGTCTCTCCATATAGCACTTATCACACTTCAAAACCCTGTGATTTATAGGGTCAACCATGATGGTTCCAAAGGAGCACATCTTGAGGCATGTCCAGCAACCAACGCATTTCTCCTCGTCCACCAACACCATACCTGTGTTAGGGTCCCTGTGCATAGCGCCTGTGATACAGGCAAAGAGGCATGTTGGGTCTTCACAATGTCTGCACTGTATTGGCATGGGTTTTGTCCCACCCATTGCAATACCAACATGCATCCTTCTGGCATAGAGGAGTGCCTCCTCCCCTGCCTTTGAAAGGTCAACATCACCAAGGTGCTTTTCAGCACAAGCAACTTCACATGAACGACATCCAACACACTTATCAATTTCTGCAAGTATCATATGGCCTCCTCAATATATGAATGTTGCCTTATCCTCAAGAAGGGAGTCCTTCACCTTCTGAACAGGAACACCCTTCCTGATGAACCTGTTAATTCCACCAACATTCACAATTCTCCCTATTATGGCTGCACCCCTTATCCTTCCATTCTCAAGGATAATTCTCTGATATATATTCCTCTTTGGGTCCTTCTGGGTAATCACTGTATATCCAGTTTTTATGGTCTTCACATCACCCATCACGATACAGGAGACACCCTCAAAATCCAATGAGTTCATCCTGTGTGCACCTGGATATGGCTTCCTGAATCCAGCCATGTTCATTCCAGCATAATGCCCCTGCTCACTTGCCCTTGGCCATACTGCCACGGTATTACTTCCACCTGTGAGAAGGTCATAAGACTCTGCAACATCACCTGCTGCATATACATTATGAGCAGAGGTTTCCATATAGTTATTAACAATAATCCCAACATTCACCCTTATCTTTCTCGGGTCAAGATATGGGAACTCTGGTCTGACACCCTTTCCAATAATAACAAGGTCTGTCTCCAGCCTCTCCCCATTATCAAGGATTGCGTACTTTACCCGTCCATTCCCTTCAAATGCTACCACACTGGTTTTCAACCTCATTTCAACGGCTGATTGTTCCAGTTTTTTCTCAAGTATCTTTGCTGAATCAGGGTCAAGTGCCTGGCTCATAACCTGTGCTGAGGATATAAGAATCTTCACATCAATGCCATGATGTGATAATGAAAGGCATGCCTTGAGACCAAGAGGTCCTCCTCCAAGCACAAGTGCCCTTTTAACTTCTGGCAGGTCCTTCACAATCTGTTTTGTATAATCAAGGCTCGTAAGGTAGTAAATACCCTTTAGATTCACCCCATCAACATTCATCTTTCTTGGCTTTCCACCTGTTGCTATGAGGAGTCTATCATATGGAACCCTTCTCCCACTCTTAAGGATGATAAGTGACCTGTCAGGGTCAACCTCAATCATCCCGTCGCCAAGAATGGGGGTTACTTCATAATCCCTGTAAAAGTCCTTTGGTCTGAAGAACACACCCTCAAATGGGATATGCCCCCCTATGTAATGGGGCATAACCGGTTTTGAATAAGGGAGATAGGGTTCATCACTCACATTTATAATCTCGCCTTCAGGGTCTATTTTTCTTATTGCCTCAATGGCATTTATACCAGCGGGTCCTGCACCAACAATAACATATCTCATATTCCACCACCTTTAGATTGCAAATACAAATTTCTCTTCAACCAGG
>Ga0190359_1002304_pt1 | contig 11441 bp, 7 predicted proteins | sample 48721823_MG_FD_161269 | JGI IMG/M metagenome (GOLD analysis project Ga0190359, IMG submission 161269) | Hydrothermal vent microbial mat bacterial communities from Southern Trench, Guaymas Basin, Mexico - 4872-18-2-3_MG | ecosystem: Environmental > Aquatic > Marine > Hydrothermal vents > Microbial...
GTCGTTGAGAATCATAACACCTGCACCAGCCATAACAGGCTCCAGCCACGCATAAGTGTCGGTGAGGTTCGGTGCGTCGTCGTCATAGACCTTGATGGCGATGTAATACTCATAGCCGCCCTGAGCATCCGGAATCACCAAGTTGTAGTGGAACGAACCATTCGAGCCGGTAGGAGTCACTTCAACGGTATCGTTGAACGTGACGAAGTCGTAGTCGTAGTCAATCCAGATACCATTGTAGTTGTGGTCTCCACCGCCAACTTCATAGTCCAGGCCGACTGTGATGTTCCCGGACCCGTCAATCTCGTAGGGATTCTCGAACACGGTGCCGTCGTCTTCAATCCACACGGCTGTGATACCGCCGCTCACGCGCATATCGAAGACATCCGAATCGCGGCTGTCAACCGGCGCACCAGCGTAGCTACCGTAAAGCGAGTCGTATACCCGCGCGTTGACGGTAAACCAGTCGTCGTCGTCGTAACTCGTGTCGCCGTCACCGTCAACATCAATAGCAGCGACATACACGTGCGAGGTGTAGCGCGTCCAGATACTGTAGCCGTCACCAGGCTCAAACTCCCACTCGTAGACGAGATCCACGCCTGCGGAAGCACGCGCCAGGCACTCGAACTGCACCGTCTCCGGGCCACCGACCACGTTGATGTCCATGTCGGTACCGCCGGACATGTCGCCGGCCTCCGAGTCTACTATCCAGCCGAAGATGTCAGCGATATCCACCGGACCGTCCCAGGGGCGTACCTCGTCTCCACCACCACCGCCGCCTTCCAGCAAATCGGGGTTGATCTGGTTCAGCAGGTTCTGCATCACGCCTTCCCTGCCGGGAGCTGCGGGAGCTGTGCTTTCAATGAGATTCCAGTTAAGGCCGAACCACGACACGATGCCGTTCTCGTCGCCACCGTTCGTGTCGCGCATCCAGGAAGTCTTGTAGTAGTAGTAGGGACCTTCGGAGAGGACAGTCACATCAGCGGTAAGGTAATAGTAATAGAGGTAGGCATAATATGGACTCTGATAGTATCCTGGGATATATGGATACGGCGTCCACTCCCAATTGATTGTGGCAATAGTCCCGCCGGGGCCAGAGCCTAGCGGCAGGCCGGTCGTGTTGATCCCCATCGACGTGTTGGTCGTAATGTAATACGTACTGCTGGGGTAGGAGTACTGTGTTGTGCCAAGATAGTTGGGCCAGGTGTAGCGGTATGAGCCCTGATACCAGTTGTAGTAGTAGTACGGGCGATGCCAGACTATCAGCAAGTCCTGGTTGTTCGTCTGGGTGATATCCATCAGTAACTCGATCTGCACGTCATTGAGTATGTTCATGTAGTTCGGGTACTCGGGGAATGCCCAGATAGTCAGCAGGTAGTCTTCCAGATCGCTTACGTCACTGATATCGCTCTCCATCATCTCGTCATAAGCAATATCCAGCGAGTCGAGCGTTTCCTTGATGGCGTCCGCGTTGTCATCGCCGGGGTAGGGGCTGTCTTCCGTCACGACGACAATCTGTGCGGCACCGCTGCCGCTACTGATATGGCCGATCTCAATCTCCGGCGAGTCGGCGAAGCAAACATAGTCCGGATTCGAACCATCCGCGTTGCCATCGCCGTCAACGTCGAGCACCAGCAGAACGCGCGGCACATACTTCGCCTCAACCAGGAAGTCATGAGTGCGAAGCGTCTCTGTGCCGTCACCGATGTAGTAATTGCCATCACGCCAGTTCCAGACGAACACGTCGTCGTCAAAGGCGTTAGCATTGGTCAGCGGGCCGCCATAGGGGAACGCGTGGAAATAGATGGGGTCGCCGATATTTGCAAACAGCGGGTAAGCGGTAATCGCCATACCCAGAGGTCCGCCAAGTCCGTAGCGGACCACCATCGCATCCTGCGTAAGTTCAGCATCGGGATCCAGCACTGAATCCTCTTCAGTAGTGTAGACATACAGCTCGTCCGGTGTGCTCGGATCCAGGTAATCATTCCACCAGATGAAACCACGCTCGAACCACTGCCCGTAGCGGCGGTACTGGCCAAGCGGGCCCACGAGAACCCGCCCATTACGATCAACGAACGGATCCGACAGCGGCCAGCCGAGGCGTCCCTGCCAAGCATGGTCGTATGGCGAGAACCTGTCGTCGGACCAGCGCTGCAGGATCATTCCTATGCAGCCGAAAGTTGCTACGGGATCACCCGTGCTCGTCTGCTCACCAATCAGCTCCTGGATGTTCTCGTTCTCCGAGCTCACCAAGCTCGTCATTATCGAGCCCACCAGTGACCCGTTATCGTCCCAGCCCTCGCTGCTCACATTCAGCAGCGGTAGCTTGTCCGGGTCGTACGAAAATGCCTGGTAATCCGCAAGCGTCACATTCGGGCATCCAGTGCTCTCGAAGTGCGCGCCACCATTGTCGTTCACCTCGCTCGCAGCGGCAATCATCACCGAGTACCACATCACGGTCGTCGGATCTGAATACCGAGTCAGGCTGGTGGCCATATTGAACTGCTTGTACCACAAGCCATTTAGCGTGTACGGATGCAGCAAAATGCCAGACTCCTCCGCACGGTACTGGAACTCGCCTGTCGCGTTAGAACCGTCCTGGTCGCGGAAGCTCTGATAAACCGCAGATACGGGGTCGCCAGCCATTAGAGTCCCGCGGTTGAACTGATTCGCGGTCGTCTGCCCTTCTTTTACGAAGCTCTTGTAGACTGTAACGAAGTAGTCATCTGCGTTCTCGAATAGATCCTCGTAGCCGTCTTCGTCATCGTCCACACCGAATGGCGGCGGGGGCGTGTCGCCTCCTCCCGGGTCCCAGTCATCTGGATCGTACTCGCCCAGCAGAGGATAATATCCCGGATCGTCCGGCGGAATCACAGGATAGCTTGTATCCTTTACCACCGGAACCACTGGCTCCTCGTTGCGGTACAACCCGTCGGACTGCTCCATCAAATCGCGTTTCATCGCGATCAGATCCTCTACGGTTGGCGGCTCAGGCATTGGTGCCCCGGATACAGGCGGAATAGGACTGGGTGGTCCATCCCATCCAGGGAGGGCCAGCAACTCCTGTATCTCCGGACTCAGATTAGGAATGTCAGCTTCCGTGAAGGAGAAGCCGTACTTACCGCCTTGGCTCGCAGTAGAGCCAGAACCATCGAGCTGGGGCAGAACAGCACGATGCGCGGACTTGCCTCCGCCTCCGCACGCGGCCATCACCCCCAGAATCATCAGCGTCAGAAGGATAACTATCCCTCTGATCTCATAACCTCTGAGTTTCATAAGCTCACCTCTGATTAAAAAGTATTTCGAATGATTCCCACGTCGTCTCAATATCCAAAGTCACGGGCAACGCCATTTCCTCGTGGCATCGCCTTGTCCCCCGCGTTCGCATATGCATTGCCAATTCAGGCCCGGTGACAGAGCTATTGCCTTTTATACCTCACCTCCTTAGCCGGCACACAGACCCCTGTACAAGCCCGAACGCAACATCCTGCCTGCACGGCAGGCATTTTCCACGCCATTACGCGAGGAAGAGATTCCCTCCTGACCATATCACAATGAGCGCGAATGCGCCTTCTCAATTTTCCCCCGCGTAATTATACCATAAACCTGCGCGCCGAAGGCAACCTACCGGAGGAATGCGGATTCCTCAGGATGACCGGAGGCTGCCGCTCTATTCAGACGGGGTTCACAGCAGAACCTCTGCCGCTCTAAGCCCACACGGAAAAGGGGATGCGATATAATGATTGCCCCGCAGCGGCGGTTTGTGAGGTGAAATGATGAAGTCGGAGCTGGTCGAGGCCGCCGACAATAAAGCTATAATACGCGTGACCCTTGAACCCAAAGAGGTCAGCCACTTCTACACAAGCGTGCTCAACGAGTACCAGCAGAGGCTAAAGGTGCCGGGTTTCCGAAAGGGCAAGGTCCCGCGAAACATCATCCTCTCGCGTGTCGGTGAGGATGAGGTGCGAGAAACCGTCCGGGAGCGCATAAAAGCGGCTGCTTTTCACGACAGTATCGAGGAGCTAAAGCTCGAAGTTCGCTCGCAGAATCCCCGGTTCATCGATGACCCGCTCCCGGCTGAAGACCAGCCCTGCGAACTGACGTTTGAAGTCCCGCTGCTGCCGCAGGTTACGCTGCCCGACTACGAGAATTTCCGCATCCCTCTCAAGCGCGTTAAGGCTGACGAGAAACTGCTGGAGCAGTACCGGGAGCGGCTGCTGGAGCGCTTTGTCGAGTATGAAGATAAGGACGGGCCTGCCGAGCTTGGCGACGCCATCGTTTATGACCTCAAGAGCACATTCGACGACGGGGAGAAAGAAGCTCCCTTGCAACACAAGGACGTGCTCTACATCCTGGGCCGCGACGATAACCTGCCGGGATACGACGAGCACTTCGTCGGCGCGGTCGCAGGCACAAACCTCACATTTGAATACGCGATGCCGAACGATTTTCCCAACAGGGCGGTTGCGGGCAAGACGCTCATTCTCGAAGCCACGGTCAAAGCGGTCAGGGCTGTGAAGCGTCCCGAAGTTACCGAGAGCTTCGTTAAGGAAAATTATAAAATGGATTCGCTCGAAGAGTTCGACCGCTATCTGCGCGAGACTCTGGATTACGAGCTCTCCGAGGAGGAGAAGCAGTATAAGGAGAGTGTCGCCATAGACAACCTGCTCGGCCGAATGGCGGTGAATATCTCCGATGATATGATCAAGGATGAGACGGATTATCTCGTGTCGGTGCGCGAGCGCAGGCTGCGTGCTGCGGGTCACTCGCTCAGTGAGATGCTCAAGGAGCGCAACCAGTCGCTCGAAGACTACCGCCAGAGCCTGCGCGAAGAGGCTTCACGGCGGCTGAAGGAATTCCTGGCGGTGCGGGCGATAGCACGGGCGAAGGATATGAGCGTTACCAACGATGAGATGTCACGCTACACCGCGATGTTCATGCGCCAGTACAAGGTCAGCAGCAAGGATATGAAGAAACTGCTGAAAAACCGCGAGTTCGTAAACGACGCAATGATGGAGATTATGCGCGCCAAGGCTATCAAGCATGTGGCGGAAAGCGCGCATTTCTATTACGAGGATGAGGAACCCGATGTTGCGGCTGGGCCGGACGCAGAGAACGAAGCAAGCGCCGGTGCATCAGCCGCGCCGCAGACGCCGGAGGGCTCCGGCGACACCACCTACGCACAGGAGAACAACAAAGATGAAGAAATCTAAGCCTTACGGCCATTTCGTCCCATACGTTATCGAGCAGTCAAGCTACGGGGAACGCGCATACGACATCTACTCCCGCCTGCTAAAGGACCGCATCGTCTTCCTCGGCACTGAGATCGAGGACCAGCTCGCCAATTCCGTCATCGCGCAGCTCCTTTTCCTGGAAAAGGAGGACCCCAGCAAGGATATCGACCTCTACATCAACTGCCCGGGAGGAACCGTCATCGACGGGCTGGCCATCTACGACACCATCCAGCTTATAAAGCCCGATGTGAGCACGATCTGCGTGGGCTTCGCGGCGAGTATGGCAGCGGTGCTGCTGGCCGGTGGAACCAAGGGGAAACGTTTCGCCCTGCCCAACGCACGCATTATGATCCACCAGCCCGCCGGCGGCTTCCGCGGTCCCGCGGCCGACGTGGAAATTCAAGCCCGCGAGGTTCTGGGCGCGCGAGAAAAGCTCCACGAGCTCATTGCGAAGCACACGGGCAAGAAGCCGTCGCAGGTCTCCAAGGACGCCGACCGCGACAAGTTCTTCAGCCCCGAAGAAGCAAAGGAGTACGGCCTTATCGACGAAATCATCACCAGCGCCAAGGAGCTTTCAGAAAAAGACTAGCTTACGTTAGTCGGAAGTGCTACAGCGAGCATCGCTGCTGTATTGCGGGTTTCACGCACCTTGAAGCATCACCCGCAGATCTACGCGTCCAGTTCAGCCTTTCCCACTATCCCGAGTTCCTCAACCAGAGCACGATTCATCCCACTGCCTTGCAGCTCAGGATGGATGGCATACGCCTGGCCAATGTACTCTTTAGCTGCTTCACGGTCTCCCGCCAGCAGATAAGCTTCACCCAGTGCCCAGCATCGCTGCGGACTGTCCGGACACAGCGCATATGCGCGCTTCTCGTAAGCCAGTATCTTCTGCGGGTCGGCATTACCCATACGCTCGATCTCGCTGAGAAGCCCTAATGGCAAATCCCATTCCCGGTTAAGCTCGACCGCGCGCTCGGCATAATACCTCGCCTGCTCCAGCTCGCCCTTAAACTTGGCAATCGTGCTCAGGTCGTAGCAAATCTTCTCGTTATCCGGCAGATTGGCGTAGGCCAGCAGCGCGAGCTCTCGTGCCTTGTCCCAGCCAGCTTCCTGGCGGATGTAATTCTCAACAGACATATGGTATGCCCATATGTTCACCGGGTTGTTTCGCAGCAACTGCTCGAAGACCGCTGCCTTATCCTCGGGCGGGAGTATCTGGAGTCGGTGAAAGAATTTAAGCTCGAAAAGCTCCAACCCGGACTGAAGACCTTTCAGGTCATCGCCTCTCGGCTTGTGAGAGATGAAACCTAGACGCTGACGCAATACCACGTGCCGCCTGCGAACAAATCGCAGGCGCTGTGTAGCGGTGCGGCTGAGCATAAGCCGGGTGACACGACCCATGCGACTGTAACCCTCGATGCGCTTAGCAAAATTAATCGTGTAACCCTCAATGCGCGTGGAGCCGTCACCGCGTTCACTGAGAATGCAAAGCCCGCTATGGATGCCGATGCCGAGGTCAAACGGCAACTGGCGCGAGGTGACGCGTTCGAAGTTGACCGGTGCCGAAAGCCACGTGTTCTTGAGCATGATGCCCGCCCGCAGTGCGGCGAAGAGGGCTTCATTCTCACACTCCAGGTTCTCGGCTTCCAGCTTCTTGCGCTTCGGATCGTCCTCTGGCAACGATAGAATAGCCCGGTTACGCTCAACCTGGTTCCGGTCATAAAGGAATAGGGCAAGCTCGTCGCCTTTTACATACCGCTCTGCCACAAGCTCGCTGCCGATTTCATCAGCGGCAGAGTTGAGGTAGTACTGGTATTCGGTGATGAGGTCGTCGTAAGCCCAGAAGTCGAGCACTGAGCTAATCCTCACCGAATCCAGCAGGTCGGCGAAGAGGATTGTGACGTTTACCAGTTGTGCCGGGTCCTGGGACATGTCACTTCACTAGTTTAGCATAGCGAGCGGATTCCATCGCACTGTCGCTTTGACCAGCGCAGAGAATGCGGCTAGCTGCTGTCCCTCGCTGAAACGGCTCAGTGTGAGCCCTTAAATGTCCCGTTTGAAGGTGAAGGCGGTCGCGGCCTCGCGCTTGGCGGCAAGGCCCTCCTCTTCTTCGTACTGGTCGCCCGGAACGCAGGACGGGAACGGGAACTTGCAGAACACCGGCTGCACAAACTTCGCATGCTTCAGCAGGAATGTCCCGCGAGGGATCGTCGTAAGGCGGTTGCGCACGTCTGCGTCAAGCCAGGCGTACTGGTCGGTCATGAGCTCGGCGGGCCCCGTGCGCCCGTAGATGAGGGTTGACGAGTTATCCACGACCTGGCGGTCTACCTGACTCATAAACTGTTCAACACCGAACAGCGACACGCCCAGCGAACGGCCTCGGGCGCAGATCTCTATCACCGATTGCTTGATCGGGGCGTGAACGGTTGTATCTCTGGGAGCGAACTTGTTGAGCTCGTCTATGAAGAATATAGCGGTGTCGAAGTCCTTCTTGACATTTTTGTCCAGGAGCATCCGGTAAACGCGCTTCAGAATCTTATTGAAAACCATCGCCTGCCCCCGGTCGTTCAGCGACTGGATATCAATGACGAAAATCGAGCCGTTGTGAAGATCGTGCAGCGGTATGTCCACTTCGTCCACACCGCCGGTGCAGACCAGGCCGTCATAAAGGCCGGGGAGAGCCTCCAGGTTCTTGGCGGACTTGTAATAGACCTGCTTGTCATGGCCGTGCCAGTGCGATATCGCCGCATTGCTCAGGACACGACGCTCTTCTGCAAGGTAGTTCAGGAGCTCGTCATACGAGCGGATCGGCTGGCGCTCAATCTGGTCGCGGATGTCCACCCAGACCGCTTCGACGCCTTCGTCCCAGGTGTCCTTATCAAACAGCTCCGGGATATCCTCGACAATCTCGGTGAGTTCCCAGATAAAGTGCTCAACCTTGCCGTCCCGGCGGAAGCTCTTGGTATGACCCTCATACCTGCGGTCGTAAGGCGCGAATATCCGGACGTTCTCGAAAGGCACCAGCTCAACGCCCAGCTTCGAGTACATCTGCCGACACTTATTCGTATAGGCGTCGTCTTCCTCATACTGCGGGTTGGGTTTGTCAAGGTAGAGCATATCCTTACCCTTGACGTTGAAGAACACCGCGCACACCCGGCGCCGCTCGCTGCGCACCATAGTATCGAGAATCGACTTGAGCAGGAACTCCACAAGCGAAGTCTTGGTCGCCAGACCGGATATCCCGCTCATGTTCAAGTGCGACCCTTCAGGCCCGACAAGGAACTCGTCGTCCAGGAAGATAGGAATCAGTGTGCCGTCGCCGTTCTCCATCACGGCGATGGGCACACCGCGCCCGGCACCCGCGAAGTCCAGCATCCCCAGGCCCCACGCAACACCCGTCTCCGACGCGTAGTAGGTTTCCGCGCGGCCGATAGGGCGCACCCGCTCCGTCGTAGACTTGATGACGACGCACTTGGCAACCATCATCTCGGCGATATCTGAAGGAGGCACAACATCGGGGTTGCCGAAATCATGGCTGATGTAGTCGGACAGGAAGTTGTCTATGTCCATAACGGTGCGCAGCTCCACCACCGTCCCGAAGGTTACATGGCCGTCGGCTGTGCAGGCAGCCACGATGTTTCCCAGCTCCAACGTATCCACGCCGTCGGCAATCCAGAAGTGGAATTCGGCAGACGTGTTAGGGTTGTCCTTCGTCGAGGTGGCTTTGCCGATAGGCCCATACTCAAAGTTCACATAATCCGGATACTTGCAGACATCTTTCATATTTTACCTCACCCCATATCTCCAGGGTTTAGGGAATCGTACCGTTTCATCATTCACTCAAGAAATATGACTGGATGGTTTCACTGGACGGCACCAGGCTGCTCAGGTACTGGTCGCACAGCTTATGCGGGAATATCAGCTTGTCCCACTCGGGAGCAGGGAACGTGACGGGGAACCTCTCTCGCACCATCAGGCACGAGAAGTCGTCAGCGCGGCGGCGCGCTTCGTCATCGTTTTGCGCCAGTATCTCCAGCCGGATAAGGCCATATTCGGGCTCCGATTTCGCAATCTGCCGCATCCTCAGGAACCACGAATACTTAGTATTCTCAGGCTTCTCTGGATCGATAATCTTGAACAGCTGCCCGCGCTGGAACTCGTCCAGCATCAGGTGGTTGGACAGCCGGTCTCGATTCTCGAAAGGCACATAAACCATGCGCAGGAAGCCGACCATATTCTCCTTGAGTTCGTTGTTATCGGTGTGCAAAAGAGAGTCGTTGATGATATTCAGTTTGTTGGCGTCCACTCCTTCTTCTTCCCGCCACATGGCAAGAAGGTCGTGGCGCGTCTCCCACTTCAGGTCCCGTGCCCGGTTCACCGCTGCGATGCGCAGTTGAGTATAGTTGAGCTCCTCCCCGCCGGTATCATTCAGCGTGACCGGCAGGTCACCGGAGAATTCCGCCTTTACCTTCTCGGCTTCGGGCAGGAACTTCAAAGGCGCGAGGATGTATTCGTTTTTTATAGCGCTCTTCCAAGCGTGGAACACCCGCTTCTCTCGATGAAGGATGATCGACGATACAATCACGTAATGCAGCGGCACTTCATGGCCTTCAAGCTCGATATGCCCGATAAGCTGCGTGCGCTGCATACTGCCCGTGAAGAAACTAGCGCTCTCCGGCGGCTCCCGTGCAACATCCAGGAAGCTCTTGTCGGGGTTTTGCTCCTCGACAAGCTCCACGGCAAACCGCTGGAAGCCCTCGCGCATGCGGTAGTTGCCCTCCTCCAGCGAGGGAATTGGTGAGGTGCGTGCCTTCACCCGCTTCAGGAAGTCGTAGACGACCTGCAGGTTCCTGCGCCTTTCGACTGTTGTCGCCTGTTTCACCTTAGAAAAGATTATACGCTATTTGCGCTTGGGGGGCAGATAGAAATCCACATGCACAAGACCGCCGGTGACAGGATCGCGTTGTACCTCTTGCAGCAGGGCGTTAAACTTCCTCCGCCCCACTTTTAGCTCATAGTCCGTGTCACGGCCGCCCATCAAGAGCAACCTCTGCGATTCCTTCAGGTCAAGCATGAGGTGCAGTGGCTCCTTCAGGGCAGGCCCGTACGCAACCGCTGGCAGCTTGCCTGCCGCGCGGAGCTTTTTCATCTTCTCTTTGCCGAATTCCTTTCGGATCTCAGCCTTTAGAGGGACTACCATTTTAAACTCTCGTCCTCCAGTTGAGATAATGCCATTGTAGCATACAAATCGGCGCTTGTGGCTATGAGCTGAGTTCTCTGATCATGCGCACAGTTAGCTGAATCGAACCGGCAAGTCCGACGAGAACAGCGACAGGCGTGATCCACGAGGTACAAAACCTCCCGTCCAGCCACGCACCCAGGAAATAGCCCACCAGCGGCCCGGTCAGAAGCGCGAAGGGGATGCTCATGCCCAGTCCCGCCGCCCGCATGCCCCGGCGCGCATCACGGCCGGAGTCCTCTCCATTCTTCCGCTTGCGGAAGTCAAACAGGCTGCGATGCGGCCGCTTCGGTAACACGTTTCCATTTTAGCCCAACTTCGCTTAGAATGCTGCGAGAAGATGGGTATCGAGCCCCTTAGAATCGTCTCGGTCTCTCTTGGAAGCAGCAAACGCGATAAAACCGTGCGCAGCGAGCTGCTCGGCGTGCCGCTCCAGCTTGACCGCAAAGGCGTTGATGGCAAGCTCTACCGGGCGGTGGAGCTTATCAGCCGCCTGGCCCCCGAAGTGCAGGCAATAGGGCTTGGAGGCATAGACCTCTACCTCTTCGCCGGCAACCGCCGCTATGTGGTTCGTGACGCGCTAAAGCTTGCGCGCGCGGCGGGCACAACGCCGGTTGCGGACGGCAGCCAGCTCAAGCGCATCCTTGAACCCCAGCAGATGGAATACCTGCTAAACGAGCGTCCCGACATCCCTGTGAAGGGCAAAAAAGTGCTTATGGTGAGCGCGGTGGACCGCACTGGGATGGCGCAGGTGCTGGATGAAGCTGCCGGGGAAATCGTCTTCGGCGACCTTTTCTTCGGTCTGGGTGTACCGCTGCCGCTGCGGAGCTACCGCGCTGTTGTCAATCTCGCGCGTGCTCTGCTGCCGCTCATTACCAAGCTGCCGTTCCAGGTGCTCTACCCCACCGGCGAAAAACAGGAAAAGGTGCACCCGAAGCATCGCCGCTGGCTGGAGTGGGCCGACG
>Ga0190359_1002305_pt1 | contig 11440 bp, 11 predicted proteins | sample 48721823_MG_FD_161269 | JGI IMG/M metagenome (GOLD analysis project Ga0190359, IMG submission 161269) | Hydrothermal vent microbial mat bacterial communities from Southern Trench, Guaymas Basin, Mexico - 4872-18-2-3_MG | ecosystem: Environmental > Aquatic > Marine > Hydrothermal vents >...
ACAAAATAAAGAATATGAGGCAATAATTCTCAGACTTATGGGCCAGATTCATTATATAAAGAGTGACTATGCAATCGCACTTAATAATTTAAAGCGAAGTTTAACAATATGCCGAGAAATTGGCAACAAAAACAGGGAAGGAGCAACACTCAATGATATCAGTCAAATATTCAAGGCAAGAGGTGATTATGACACTGCTTTTAAGTATCTAGAAAAAAGCCTGGCAATCACACAGGAAATAGGTAATAAAAGTGGTGAAGGTACCACGCTTAATAATATTGGCGGTATTTATTATAAAAGAGGCGATTATAATGCGGCATTAGATTATATAAAAAAAAGCCTAGCAATCAATAAGGAAATCGGGGATAAAAGCAGTGAGATGACAACACTGCACAATATAGCAATGATTGCTTATAATAAAAAAGATTGGAAACAATACGTGCAATACGAAACGACAGCTTATTCACTAGCAATAGAAATAAGCGATGCTGAGGGAATGTACAACGTTGGAAAAATACTTGGAGAGGTTCTGTGTTCAGCTGAACAGAAAAAGCAGGGTCTTGCCATATTACAGCGTGCATATACGATAGGATTGCAGGCCGGTTATCCAGATGTAGACAAAGTAAAAGAAATTCTGGAAAAATACAAATAAGGCGTAAGGAAAACAAGTCATGTTAAGTAAAAAACTTTCTGAAGCTGAACATTAAACTCAGAAGCCTCGGTTCTTTCAACAATCGAAATCATCTCTTTTTCTATTTCCGAATGTATTATTATTAAGCGTTAATTCATTAATCTAAAAGAGTTGTTTCAATTTCGCATAATGTATAATTGAGTTCATGTTTTTATCCCAGGCTAACGAGTTAAGCCAACCTGAGTATTTTGAAAATGATATAAACAACAAGCCGTTAAAAATGTAAAATTACAGATGTACACGCTATATATCTCTTAAAGTTATTAGAAAAATAATGATCCCCACACCATTAAAATCAACCAAATCGAAATCACATACCAGTCCCCTTATTCTTATTTTCTCAACCCGCGACAACATTCGTGAAATTCTGACGGTAGGTCTCCTGCAGTACAATTACCGCATTACCCAGGCGAACAATTCAAACGTTGCCAGCCTGAAAGCGAACCAGTTTGTTCCGGACCTTGTTATTGCGGACATTACGCCTAAAAACGCGAAAGATATACTCATGGTAAACCGTCTGCATCATTCCGAACGAACCCGTAATACTCCTCTTCTCGCAGTGGTGCCGCGTACAATAAAGGAAAAACTGGAGAAGGTGCTGAATGCAAAGGCTGATCTGGAAGGCTCCCCGGATAATGCACTATTCTTTCTCATTGAATACCCTTTCAATTTTGCCGATCTTTTAAAGAAGATAACGGATATTCTGAGTCGTTTCGGTAATCCCCTACCGCAAAAAAAGAACCTTGATGATGACGAAAAATTCAAGATTGTTACGGGCCAGCGCCTGTTTGATCCCTACATTAAAATAGCAACCAAACTGCGTGAGATAGCTGGACTGCTTCAGAAACAGTGGGCGTTTCCTCATACGGTTGTAAAGGCGCTCGATATTGTGGGGTCGGAAAAGAGCTGCAGTGAAGAGCTTGCCAAATGCATAAAATCTGATCTTTCAGCCTCCGCTGCTATTCTGAAAGTTGCCAATACGGTTCTTTATGCAAAGCGCCAGAAAAGAATAACGGATATCAAGGAGAGTGTGGTACGACTTGGATTTCAGCAGACGCGTAATCTGCTCTCCTGCTTATCGCTTATTGACCTCACGTCAGAAAGTTATGGCGAGTCGGGTTTTACCCGGCGTGAATTCTGGCTCCATTCTCTCGCCGTTGCCCTTATTGCATCAAAGCTGTGTGAAGACTGCGCATACCCGCGGCCGGAGTTGGCCTTTCTGACCGGGCTTATCCATGATCTGGGGAAAGTACCTCTGGATAACAATTTTAAGAATGTATTCCCGAAACTGCTCGAAGAGACAACCTCCCGCGGCAATATGTTTTATCGAACCAAGTTGTTACTGATGAATTTCAGCCATGCAGACCTTGGGCATTACCTGGTCAACCAGTGGAATTTCCCCTCAAGCATATCACAGGGCATTCTCAACCACCATAATCCCGAACGGATAATGGTGACGACACCGGTTGCGGACCGTATTCTTTTTGAGGCTGTTTTTATTGCAAATCAAATAGCAAAGGCAATGAATCTTGGTCACAGCTGTGACGAGATTCTCCAGAAGGTTCCCTATCAGATGCTTCGCGACCTTTCTATTCCCAGAGGGCCGACAGCCAGTTTTATTTCGACCGTGATACGAAACCTTAATCATATGGCCAAATTTTTAAATATCGATATCAAAAATCTTACTTTGACTCAACCGGCGCAGGATTCACCTGAAGGCGAGATCCTTTTTGTGTATGGCGATCATCCTGATTTTCATCCGCTGGTTCTCGCACTGCGACATAATGGGTATACGGTACATATTTCAAAACAACTCCCGTCAAAACCAGCCCCGTCAACACGCGTCATTATCTCCATGCCAGATGAGAAAAGCCCTCTTGACATCATGCTGTATGAAGATGATCAGAAAGGGACCGGCGATCCCTCACCATTGAAGATATTTATTGTTGATGTTGAGCCGCAGAATGCACCGATACAGGGATCGGGTGACAGCAATATACTGTTTATCAATCAGGATAATCTGGACATGCGCTTTATCCTCCATATCCTCGATAAATTCTACGGCAAGGTTATTATTCCTCAACAGACTGATATCGAACAGGATGTTGAGGAGTTTTTCAATCTGGGATAATTCCAATTGCCAATTTTTTCTTTTTCTCTATTTGATTCTCTTTTCGGCACGGTATCTATAAATGAGATAGGGTAGCCAGATAAGCCAGACCAGAAAAAGTGCCCACACACGCCCGTGCCAGAGAGCATAATCATTGAAAAGCCGGTACCATGAATGGTGCATGATATATTTACCGAAGGCAAACTCGAACGCAATAGTCAGAATCAGCCATATAACCCCCACCCGGATTGACGCCGGCCGTGAGTGGATATGCAGGAGCGGCCAAATACCCCACACATATATTCCGATAAAAAGGCATCCGGTCACGGTAGAAAGCTGGTGCGCAGTGAGTTCATTTACCAAAGGTCCGTATACCTTTTCTCTTAGCAGTGCATTCAGTATCATAATAGGAATCATCGAGAGCCAGAAAAGAACCCATCTCAGTAATTTCATAATTATCTCCATCCGTTGAATGCCATTACCCTGTCCGTTTAGAATACACCAGCATTAAAATACGGTATTGCAACATAAGAAAAGGCTTCCGTTTAAAAAACGGGAGCCTTTTCTTATTCTTACAGTTATTCGGTGTAATACATGGCACCTTTTTTATTTTTGGTTATACCATGATCCCCGCGGGGATAGTTCTCTTCCTCTTCACTGTCTTTGAGTGCCTGCTCAAACTCTTCGCCGTTGGTCAGAATTTTGTCCAGCCATCTGTTGAAGACATATTCGGACCAGTTGATCCAGAGCGGGGCAACACCGCCGACAAATGCTTTTGTTCCGCGTGCCATTACAAGTGGTTCGAAGGGCGTGTTGTGCACAAAACAGGAGTTGAGATAAATGATTTTATCTTTCAGATGATCGGTCGCCTGATTGTTCACCCAGTCTTCGGAAATTCTTGTATGGTTCGCCAGGAGAATACCGTCCCGGTGGCCGTGGCCGATCCTGCCGTACAATTTCAGGTTCGGGCAGGTAAGGTAGGCTTTAATCAGGTCGGCAGTAACTTCACTGCCGATTATTTTTTTAGCTGAATAACCGGCATTAACCGCGATATCATAGGCGGTATTAATACCAAAGACCGCCGACGGAATACCGTCTTCGCAGGTGGTGAACAGCATCTCTATTTCGGGATCCGGACAGGACCGGCACGGCTCGGAACCGTCACCGTTTTCCTCAGGAGCGGTATACCCGGATGATACGGAAAGCACCCGGTAATCCCCGTCGATATCAATTGTCCGGCCTTCGGCAAGGTATTGCTTTTTGGAAAAAAGATACACGCCGATATAGTCTGCTGCGTTGTTTTCGTCAAAGTACAGTTTTGCCGATGCCTTGTAAAAGGGAGTATTCTCATCCGTTAAATCAAGGGCGTCTCGTATACATTCGACAAGCTCGGCCCGGGAAATGTCCCTTACAAATTGTGTGTCGTCATTGACCAGCTCGACAACAACATCGGAAAACAGGGTTCCCCATAAAAGAACCAGCAGTGTAATAATGTGCTTTAAAAATCTATTTGTACGCATAGTAACTCCTTGTAAATTAATATTTGTGATACAGGAATGGTCCTGCTATTGTTCAAGTATTCCTATCGTTGACGGGGTGGCCGGGTGTATCTGTTCGAATTGGCCGGACTCACTGTACAGGACCCAGAGGCCGTTACAGGAAGCTGCTGTGGCGACCAGATCATCCTTTCCACCGCCGTCAATATCGCCCACTGCTATGTTGTCTACTGAATAGTTGCACAGTACCGCTACATCCTGTGACACACCATCCTTATACAGCACCTGTGTCCGGGTGGCATACACATAATCGTCATACCCGTCACCGGTGATGTCGCCGAAAGCAAAATCAACGACATTCGTATTGGCGAACTGACTCCAGTTTTCATCACTTGATGAGCGTTGCCATACCCCGTATCCGGTAGCGCCGGCAAAAACATCCTGCATGGCATTGAGGCGGATTCCGTCAACATCCATTGTTGTCGGATCCACTTCACCCGCTATTACCACTTCACCGTTTGCCTTTAATCCAACGGTGGAATTAGTAGCTGCATCAACGGCAATAATATTTTCCCACTCTGAAACATTGCATTGTCCGTACTTGTTGTTTCCCACGGCAAGCACCGTTCCGTCCGATTTCAGGCCTACACTGTGAGATGCGCCTGCCGCAACATCAATAATATCTGTTGCACCGGCAACATTGCATTGTCCGTCCGCATTATTACCGGTGGCAACGACCGTACCATCGGTTTTACATCCGACCGTGTGTGTCCATGAAGAAGCAATGTCAACTATATCGGTCCAATGTTCGACATCCAGGGCCCCGGCGAAGTTCATACCGACTGCGACTACGGTTTTATCGGATTTGATGCCAATGGTGTGCACATCACCGCATGTTACTTTTTCGATATCAGTCCAGCCACCGACATTGAACTGCAACCCCTCATCACCTTCAATACCGCGAGCCATAACCGTACCGTCATCTTTAACTGCCGCAAAATGACAGGGGCCGGCGTCAATAAATACAATATTTTTCCAGGCGTCAGGATCCCACATCTGAGCAGTAATAAGGCCGTTGGTCCTGATAGTGCCGTCGTTGTTGAGGCCGACACTGTATCTGTAGCCTGCACCGATTTGTTTCAACCCGTTCCAGCCGTTCACATCGCATTGACCGAAACGATTATCACCCATAGAAATTGCCTGACCACTTGTTTTTAACCCAAGCAGATGGGAGCCGCTTAATGATATACCCATAGGATATCCTGTTCCCAGATTGGGGGGCGTGCCACAGATACCGGTAGCAATGGTTGAGGGGGTGACTGTATGGAGCTGCTGAAGCTGGAGTATATCGCTGTTTAAAGCCCATAAACCATTTGTACCAAGGAGGGTACAAATTATCTTGCCTTCGCCGGAATTGGTAATATCGGCGACAGCAAGATTCGTGGCAGTTCCCGAGTATATCATCTCCCAGTCAGGCGTATTCAGTTCTTTCCAGAATATACCGTTGTCGGTACTGATAACCATATCGTCAACACCATCGCCGTTATAATCGCCTGCAGCAACATCAGAAGCGTCTGATGGATGAATCTGCTCCCATTCATCCAGGACAGGGTTATACAGCATACTGCCGCCGCCGTTAAATCCGGCAATGATAAAATCGTTTTGAGTCAATTTCCACCGGCATATCTGCGATAACCCGTAAAAGTCATACCCGGTAAACAGGATAGTACCGTTCTTTTTTATTGCAGCGGAAAAACCGTCACCGGCAATTATTGATTCAATCGCACGCCATGCCGACACGTTACACTGTTCTTTGGCGTTGTCTCCGGCCGCGACAACGGAACCGTCACTCTTAAGACCGAGTGTATGAGTTCTGCCGCAGCTGACTGCAGTGATATCGGACCAGCCGCTTACGTCACACTGTCCGTAACTGTTGTCACCCGTTGCAATGACCGTCCCGTCGGATTTTACACCGATGGTCTGATTCCACCGTGCAGCAACAGCAATAATATTTGTCCACGATGAGACATTGCACTGGCCGTGAGCATTACTTCCCGCGGCGATGACCGTACCGTCTGTGAGGAGCGCTATGGAGTGCTCAAAACCGGCGGCAACAGCCGTTACATTAGTCCATCCGGAAACATCACACTGCCCGGCAATGTTGCAGCCGGCAGCAATCACGGTGTTGTCAGATTTCAAGCCGAGTGTATGCATCGAACCTCCGGCGACAGCCGTAATATCTGTCCAACCCTCAACGTCACACTGGCCATAATAATTATATCCGTTTGCCGTAGCAGTGCCGTTTGCATGGAGCGCAATGCCGTACTGCATACCGCCTGCAAGCGCGATCACGTCGGTACATCCCATAAGGTCCGACGGGGTGCCTTTATAGGTTGCCAAGTTTAACATATACGCATCACCGGCGGCGAGGACAATACCGTCGGATCGTAAACCATAGATTATGCCATAGGCGCCGGCCAGCTGGCGCTGAGCAGCGTATACTATGTTAGCCAGGGCTACTGTTAACAAAATCAACAAGATCATTAACGTTTTTTTCATGATTACTCCAGTTTTTAAAGGTAGATAAAGATAAAAATCCAAAATTCGTTTTATCATGCTATTGTTAATTGTAAACATTTCGATCAGGTCGAACAAATCCATACAGTACTGCGTTAATTATCATAACGTTGTTGTTATTGACACCTCCTTTCCTGTTCCGTTTTATTAAAAAGTGGTTGGTGCACCATGCAATAATATATTTATTTTGTTGAATAAAATCAACACAAATTTATTAAAAATTTTATTCATATAATTTATTGTGGTTATATTGCCTTTAATTTCAAGCTGTTATGTAATATATTAATAAGTATAATGTTTCATATTAAGAGCATATTAAAATATATAATTATTTTAAAAGCTACAAATTGTTCGTAAAAATCACGCTGATTGCTAGTATCATGTACTAGTTTTTGAAATAGCAGGGGAACACTCACAAACCGCAAATAATAGTAAGTCCAGTCGATTATTGGTTCAGGTACAGACAGAAACTCGGTTAAGAATCATTGCAGGCACCTGGCGACTAGCGGTTATTGTCAAGAGAGAATGCAGCCGGAAAATTCGGCATAAAAAAATTATTAATTCACAGTTCAGGGGGCAGTGAATCACATAAGGGAAAGAATGATTTGACAGGCCTGACTATTTTTTCAATGGAATAACCATCCTGCTGTTATTCTGTACAACGGAAAGAATATACACGCCCTTTGCCAGGTGTGGTGTGTTAACCGTATGGACTGTATTTGTGTGTATATCACGAAAGCAAGATACTACACAGCCCTTTATAGATAGAATGACAATTGTTGCCGGGGAATCAGCCTGAAGACCACTCACTTGAATCCGGCGGTCACTGCGGAAAAAGCCTTTAATTACCGGTTTTTGGTTCATATTTTCGCTGATAACGTCGGTTCCCATTAACAACGAATCCAACACATGTTCAAGCTCGTCAGTATTTCGTGCGTTGCATACAATCTCTTTTGTCTCCGGACTCACCAGTCCTAATCTGGGGTATACGCCGGGGAAATAACCTTTTACTTCACTTAATTTCCTGTCCGCGCCCTCTTCACTGATCAGCGGATAAAGCGCCTGTACCGTGTCGATATAGGTTTTTTTCAGGGCTGCATCAGTCATAAACTGGACACCCAGTCCAAGACATACCACCTGTTTGGCGTTGTTTCCGTATTTGGTAAATGTCGTGTTAAACCGCCGGCCCTGAGATTTGCAGAGCGGTCAGTTACCGGGTTTTGCGAGAAAAAGTGCGAGCCATTGTTCTTTTTCAAGATAGCCGTAGAAATGGTGTGATTTTCCGGTGATATCTGTAAAGGTATAATCTTTGATTACTGTCCGGGCATTGACAACACACGCTGCAATAAGCGCTGTGAACAGCCCGGTTTTCAGAAGCATCATAGTATCCATTTCCTCATTTTACTATCACGCAACCGGCGAATCCTGTAGCGCCGGCGTATGGTTTAATATACTACTTTTCAGAAAATGGTTGTTGTTTTTTTGACTGGAGGGTAATTTTTTCATCAGCATTTTTTTATGGTTTGAGCCATAATTGATTTACGCACCGGTATGTCGCAGACAGGGAAAAAGGATTTTATATTTATCCCGTCTCCATACCTGACATGTATTCCAGACGACGGTAATCCGGTCGGTAAGAATCAACATGACAACCATTACTTTTATTATACTTTGTGATGCATGAGCAGTTCGGGAAGCTCTTTCATTGAAGAGAAAATAACTGCACCGCTGTTGAGAAAGGTGTCGGTAAGCGATTCGTTGAACGGTGTGATAAATCCGAACACTGTCATTCCCGCGGCACTGCCGGCTGTAACGCCCGGGATTGAGTCCTCGACTACCGCACACCTGCGGGGATTCGCATTGCACTGCTGTGCTGCGTGTACAAAGAGGTCCGGTGCGGGCTTACCGCGGGCAACATCATGGGCGCTGAAAATGCGGCCGGCAAATCGCGGCAGAAGACCTGTTACATCCAGGCTGACCTGCATCTTCTCATGGGCGCCGCTTGACGCCACACAAATTGGATAGGGGATAGCATTCAGAGCTTCTGCTATACCGGGAACCGGCTGCAGTGATTTCCTGAACTCCTCAAACAACCGATCGTAATATTTCTGTCCCAAATCCCCGGGAACCGGTCTGCCGAACAGCTCCGCAACCCGTTTCAGGCAGGTCTGCAGAGAATACCCGGTAAACCAGGAACGGGCGTCGTCAAGAGAAACCTCAAACCCTTCTTCGGCAAGCACCTGCGGAAACACCCGCTCCGCAATAGGCTCGCTGTCAACCAGCACTCCGTCACAATCGAAAATAATCAGATCCCAGGGCATGATAAAAGACTCCATAAAAAAAAGAAAGAGAATGGAATAATGGAGTGGTGGAATGGTGGGGAAAAATCATCATAAAGTCCCATCATTCCAGTATTCCGACACTCCAATCGTGGATAGTAATGATGGTTGGTATATCGTTATACGGAAAGTAGTTGGTCCACCGTTACCGACGCCATATCCCTGGCACGCAGATGCGCCCGCTCATCATCCTGCGCAGCGCCGACACCCAGTACTTTCATATTGCCGTTCAACGCAGCTTCAACGCCGGCCTTGGCATCCTCGACCACCAGGCACTCTTCCGGCGGTATACCCATACGCTCCGCAGCGATAAGAAAGACTTCGGGATCGGGTTTGCCCTTTTTAATATCGTTGCCGTCTGATGTTGCATCGAAATAATTATCAAGGCCGATGCGTTCGAGTATTTTCGGTGAGTTTTTACTTGATGAGCCGATTGAGATTTTGATGCCGCGCTTTTTAAGCTCTTCGAGAATGGGCATCACGCCCGGGAGGATATCATCAGGGGTGATATCCTGGAGCATCTCACGATAGTATCCGTTTTTACGCTCCGCCATTTCAAGCTTTTCCTCTTCGGTATAGGTTTTATCGGCCTTTTCAAGCAAAAACTCAAGGCTCTGCATACGGCTCACCCCGCGAAGGCGCATATTGTCTTCCCAGGTAAACGGAATACCCTCATCATCGGCCAGCCGTTTCCAGCCCTTATAATGACATTCGTCAGTCGAGACAATCACTCCGTCGAGATCAAATATGATTCCTTTAATCGGCATAATGATTTTCCTTTCAATGGGGGTATTGAGAAAATTGTTCAATTGTGTAAATATATAACATATGTAATTACTATTTAAACTGCAAGCTGAAAAAGTGGAGGGAAGGCCACAACTCATTAACCAATAGCATCTATATCCCAGGCTCCTCTGCCACTTCTGTTCCCACTGCAGCCGATTTCACCACTGCCGCTACAGTTCTCTGCTTCCGCACCGGTGTTTCAGTTTTATAAATACTATGGTATAGCATAAAAACAGGTTACACGGCAACGACATTTCCCTGATGGAGGAAAAAATGCGTAAAAATAAAATTTTTGTTGAAAGATGATTGAAATGTGCATATATTTATATTATAATTTAATTAATTAAACAATTGAATTGTTTAATTATATGATTTATAAAGAGATAATATCATTATTTATAATTTAATTATTTAAAAATATTTATTATATGAAACAAATAAATGTATTAAATATATGTGCGGTTATCAAACAGCCTTTTTTAAAAAGAAAAAGTCGACAAAGGATTTTTCAGGGTATTGTTTGTCTATAATATTGTGATGGTTTTTATTATTGCCGCACACTGTTTTATAGCATGCACCGGTCTGTTTCCCGGGTATGTACAAATGCTCAATCTGCTTATTCTCGCCGACGGTATGTTTCTGTTTGTTTCTATAATTGTCTATACGTACCAGGAAATACGGGATTTTTACAAAAATAAAAATAATTTTACTGAGGTTAATCAATTCTGCGGCAATTTTAATATCTCAAAACGGGAAAAAGAAGTAATACTATTGTTGTTACAGGGTATGAATCAAAGAAATATAGCGGAAAACCTGTTTATTTCACAATCAACCGTAAAAACCCATTTGCGAGATATTTATTCAAAATGCGGGACTACGAGCCGTTTTCAATTGTTCCATAAGATAATCAGATAACGTGGTAGTAATTTGAAAGATGGTGACTATTCATCTGCTTAAGAAAGTGAAGAGAATCTCCCCGATTAGTTGTGCCCGTGAATATATCTCTGTTTTCGATATCTTTTACCGTGACATCCCGGCTACCTTATTTTAAAGGAACAATTTTATATGGCTGTTCATCTTGCACGGCAAGTTTCCAGTATACGTTAAAATCAGCGTAACCGTTCAAAGCACTTTTGTAAATATTGTTTCTTAAAACTACTGTTTTACGACTGAAAAAGGCACTTTATGGTTCCATGGCGAATATAGGATGTAGCAATCGCCCTTGAAACACGTGAATTCTCCAGATTCAATTGCAATAATTGCTGAGAAGTTCTGATATTTTGCATGAATATGTGGTAAATTATTCTGTTTTGTATCGAAAAAATACATCTGAACGTTGGCGCTCATAAAAATTCCACTCTTTAAACTCACTTAAATTCCTCCTCCTTTAGCTTTTTTTTGTATATCTGGATTTTTTTACTGCCCCACCGCTGGTTTTATA
>Ga0190359_1002306_pt1 | contig 11438 bp, 11 predicted proteins | sample 48721823_MG_FD_161269 | JGI IMG/M metagenome (GOLD analysis project Ga0190359, IMG submission 161269) | Hydrothermal vent microbial mat bacterial communities from Southern Trench, Guaymas Basin, Mexico - 4872-18-2-3_MG | ecosystem: Environmental > Aquatic > Marine > Hydrothermal vents >...
CAGAAAAATACAGCTAATGGCTATAATTACAACAATTTACAGAAAATTCAACTTTGGAACTAAGTTTTTATTAATGTGATGATTTTGAGCTTAATACTCAGTTCTATGAATTATTCAGGCTAATAAAAATCTTTCTCCAGTATTTAATCATTTTCACTATTTACACTTCATTTATTCCAAAAAATCAGTGATAAGTATCTATATTTATCACTTGCTCTATTTTAATATCCTAAAACGTTAGATAATAATAAAACTCATTTCTCTAAAAATAATTCCATTCTCTCAAAAAAAGTTTCTCTATATTCAACAAGTGATAGACCCATGAATTGTTCAAAAGCTGAAGCAAAATCCGTCTTGTTTTTTGCCAAAAGAAGAAACATGTTTTTAACATCTGTCAAACTTTTATTCATCCCTCTGCTACTTAGTAAATATCTGACAGCAAGACCAAAAACCGGATAATATTCCGATACCCTGCTTTGCCCTCCAGGAATAACATTCCATTCATCAACAGAAATCGGATTAACATGATCCGGATCCTTCTGCCATTTTTGAAGTTCTTCGACAGTTTTAATCGGAATAAAGAAACCACCGCTTACATACTCGGCAATACCCTCATTAAACCATTTATCAGGTTCATGGCGGGGAAATTCATTGTTGGGAAGCACCCCAAATAAAAACTGAAAAACATGCATCATTTCATGTTTTACTTCCCTGTAAAAACGATATTTCATTTCCAGTGGCCATTGCATATAATTTTGAGAATCTTCACCAAAAAGAAGAAAGCCGTAAGGGAAAGCCATTTGCATAGTTTGCAGATTTTTAATTGTGTATACAGTCAATTTGGTATTTTGATCAACAATCCCTAATTCCCGGGCGCTGCTAATTTTAAAACTTTGCATCAATTCTGAAAAAGCCCGCTCCGCATATGTGGCAAATCTAATTTTATATTCATCACTACTGGCATCGCTGAATGTTAGTATATGTTCACTTTCATAAATTCTATTATCATGTACAACCTCAAGTCCGACATGATTTATTATAAAAGGTATATCCGAAACCCAATGACCGGGTACAACCTGAAAAATATTTTTTGAGCATTCTGTAAACATAAGCAGAAAAATAATTACAAGAAAACCTTTATAAACATACACATTTACCTTTAACCCGGTTTTCCTGTTTAACAAGGAATAAACATTCTCTTTCAAAGACATTTCACGCACCTTTAAAATTCACATTTCTCTGATATTTTATCACTTTCTTTCCAAGCATACCAGCAGACTTTTTATTTATTACTTTAAATTGAATGTATTTGTTTAAAACTTCTTCTATCAGCATTGTTTGATTTTCAGGAGAATCATCATAAAAATCTTCCCCAATAATTACCCGGTTATTTTTTTTATTCGACAGTGGAAAATATTTGGACTTGTTTGCACTAAAATCAATATTTTTTAATTGGATATCACAAATTACAGGGTTCCAAAGGGTTGAGTATTTAATGGTTAATGAAGAAGGATTGTATAAAATGCTCCATTGGGTATCTTGCTGTTTTACATTTTGCAAAATTTTTAACGCATATTCGACAGGTGATGAATTTTGATAGGTCGAGTATTTTTGAAGCATAATCACTGTTTTATAAAATCTTTCCGGTGATTCAGTGCTGTTGGCAGGGATTTTTTTACTATTGGATTTTTTGCGCAATTTAAGATATCTTATGGAGTTTTCATAACTATTATTTGCCAATACAGGAACAGGTAACTTTTTCCCTGAATATACTAATATTCTACCATTAATAAATTCAATTATTGCTGCCTGACCAAAACGATCACAAACGAAATAATGCAATCCGAATAACATACGGGAAATGTTTATTTTTTCAAGGTTTTTTATTACTTCATCTACTGAGCTGTAATTATCCAATTGATATTGAATCCATTGTAACTCATTTACAGAAAAAAGGCTGTCAACTTCAGGATAAACTGAAGGTGAATAAGACAGTTCTTCTACAACCAGTCCGGTCTCATTCATTCCGCCTAGCGGTAATTCTTTACCAAATTGATTAAAGGTGATACTGCCGTACTTTGATACCCATCTAGCAGGTTTTTCGCCTGATATAGTCAGCGCTGTTTTCGATATCCCCCTGGGATTAATTAGGATGAAGCCGTCTCCAACAGGCCAATCCAGATTTTTGCCAACCAACACATAGTGATCATTATTAACCAGGCAGAAGGCTGTGCAGGCATTAACCACTTCAACTTGTAAAAAAACATAAAGAATAAATGTAACACTAAAAGTTATTTTGAATTGTTTCATCTTACACTCCAAAACTGCAATATAATTTTGCCAAACGCTACACTATTTAATTTTCTTTTGTTGTCTCCAAATGGCTTCGACATTTCCTTTATGTAAACTTCCACCATTATTGCCGACATTGTCTCTCTTTTGTAGAGCCGGGAATCTTCTTTTTAAATCAAATTTTTTCTGTGTTTCCTGAAGAGAATACCCATCTGAAACAGCTTTTCCTGTTTCTTCCCAGAGAATGCTGATGTAATTTCGATATAAAATCAGATCTTCCCGGCTGAACAGTTCATTATGACCTGGAACAACTGTCCTGATGGAGCGCGTTTCATCCAATATCCAGTCTAATGTTTGCAACCATTTGGGTACATCCAAATTCATCTCCTGGTTGAAGGGCGGCAGGGACTTTTTATAGAACAGATCTCCTACAGCTAAAACAGCTTCTTCAGGGCAATAAATAATTATATCATTATTAGTATGACCTTCACCATACCAGAGCAAGTAAAGTGTCAAATCTCCGGCATCTATTGTAAGATGATTACTAAAACCAATATCAGGTGTTTTAAGAGAATAACCGGCTGTACCGTCGATTAAAATATGGCTTGGGGGAGGTGGAGGAATTGTTCCTGACTTAGGGTTACCCTCCGGTTTCTCATTTTGAGTGATTCGTACAGGTCTTTTAGTCGAATTTTGCCGGCGCATGTGGACTGCACAATTTTTATGAGCCACAATTAAAGCATCGGTAAAGACCTGATTTCCCTGCACGTGATCCCAATGATAGTGGGTGTTGATCACAAAAGTAAAATGATTTGTATTAAATTCTTTTAATGCAACTTTTTTTATTTCACGGGCAAATTCGGGCGAAATTCCTGTATCGATTAGAATCAACCCCTTCTCGGATTTTAGCAGAATTTGATTTGTGTTAAATTGAGTCCCCGAGATAACAACAGCTCTCTCACTCAGTCGTTTTGTTGTTATTTTGAAAAAATCAGGTTCCTGGGGTAAAATTGTTGAAGATAGAAAAAATAAAATCGCCGCTTTAAAAATAGTTGTCTGTAAAGTCACAACTGCTCCCTTTTTGGCCTGGTTTTTATAAAATTCCCTGGTTTGCAGGGTTACAAATAATTTCTTTTATAGAACACCGGTCATACGTATTTTACGGATGAACACTAATTAGCCTTTAGCTGTATTCAGAACAGCTAAACCCCAAAGCCCTGATAACACAACCTATAAATGTACGAAATACTCAGGCCTTTTCCTTTTAACATTCTTCTGTTAAAACCCCTTATATCCATCCCTCCGTGTTCTATAATTATTATTTCACTTACTTCCTTTTCATCATGAGAGATATGTTTTACAATTTTCTAATTATGATTTCACAGAGCCGTTTTTTTCGGTTTTCTTATTAACCTGGAAATATTTAATAGCCTGATTAATGTAATATCCTTCATTAACAGGATATTGATGCCCCATTTTTTCAACGATAATATGCTTTGCATCCATTTGAATTTTATTGAAAATTTCCATTAGTTGCTTTTGCTTTGGCAAATAGTAATCTTTTTCTCCGCCTACAATAAATATTTTTGTGTTGTTAAGTTTAAGCTTTTGCGCCACGCTTTCATTAAAATATTGTGGCATCCCCGAACAAAATCCTATAAAAAGTGTAGCCGGAATAATCTTATGTGATATCAAATCCAGGGCAAATGTTCCACCTGCAGAAATCCCTGCAAGAAGAATATTCATTGTATCAATCTCAACCTGTTTTCTAATACGGTTATAAATAGTTTTTATTTCACTATATGCTCTTTTGTCTCCTGAGCGCCAACCATACGTTCTGGAATCGTAATAACGATATGATTGAAGATACACTTTAATGAAAAAGGAATCCAATTGGGTTGAATGCCAGTGTTTTTGCACTCTTTCCAAATTACTTCCGCCACCATGGAAAATCAATGCTAATGGATATTTTCTGTCAGGATCAAAATTTACCGGTTTGACAATTCGATAAATTGTCTTTGCCTTTGCAATCGCCGCTTCTCTTAAGGCAGTATCTTTCAGAACAAGCGAATCAAACTGAAAGAATTGTAAATATGGTGCAAATTTTTTCATGCGTTTGTTCAATAAAAAGAAAAAGCCCTGCTCATGTCCGTTTCTCCAGAGGTTCAAATTTTTTTCATATTGACCTGTTTTGTTATACAGATATTCAAGTTCCTTTATCAATTCAAACATCCTGTCTGGGAATTGCTCCCAGGCTTTTTGAGTAAATTTTATTGCTTCATCATATTTCTTCATCTTTTCCAGTTTGTTAACTTTTGCCTTAAAATCATCATAGGATGCTGTTTTATCCTGAGCTAAACCTGAAGCCAGGTTAAGAAATAACAATGTAAATATGACAAGAAATATTTTTTTCATTTTCACCTCTAAAGTTATTCCAACCAAAAACCGCAATTTGTTTAAAATAAAATAGCAAGCGAAATACAAGCCCCGGTTAAACTGACAAGCATTGGAATAGCATAGGCTATCCTTTCTTTTTCTGCCAGAGACCAGGACAAACTATTTATTGATGTGTATGCAAGAGCGCCGATAGAAACGAGAGCCACCTCTTTTCCCCAGCTTTTATCGGAAAACAGCCCGTAAGCTCCTAATAAAAGTCCTGCTGCAGTAACATATTCTGCAGTCCAATGAGGCCACATCAATGCATTACTCTCGGGATTCCTGGCTCTTAAGAAACCGTTGCTCGTATCCAACGTCTTACCGCTGATTATATCTGCCGTCCATATTGCGGCAATACCGAGCCCGGTAACAGTCATTATTACAGGCACAATCCGATCTTCTCCTGTTTTCTGTGCATATGCACTGCAGCCAATTATAAAAATAAGCACTACCACCATCAGTAAGAAAAATGTTTTTTGCATAATTTTGCCTCAATATTAGCCACAACATTTCTTTAAAAGATTTCACCAAACATTTATTCAACAAGTAAATGAAGATAATCCCTGAACAAGTTACAAATATCCCAGCTTCTACCATCATTTCCTCCGACCCAGTTGCCTCCGGTTGTAACTATTACCATTTTTAGTTCAGGAAAAATGAAAATAAACTGGCTTCCCAATCCATTGGCCCAGATAAGTTTAAAAGACTCACTATGGGAATGAATATCAGATACCCACCACTGATACCCGTAACTGTCTGTTCCTATGCCGGTTTTTATGTGTGGTATTGTTGATTTTTCAATCCAACTCTCAGGAATAATTTGTCTGCCTTGCCATTTACCATTATTAAGAACAAGTAATCCTATTTTTGCCATATCACGCGGTTTTAGCCACAGAGCACCTCCGCACAGTGGATAACCATTGTTATTATACGTGTTCCAATTAAAATTATTTATTTTCAGTGGTTCAAACAAATATTCCCGGGCAAATTCATCTGCATATTTACCACTTAATTTTTTTATGATCCCCCCAAGCAGCTCTGTATTACCGGCTGAATAGATGAATTTTTCACCGGGCGAAGCAGTTCTCTTACTATGCAACAGGAAAGAGAGGCGCTCAGGGCTATGCAGCATACCATTTTCATCAAACAAAAATCCTGATGTCATGGTTAGCAGATGCTTCACCATTACGGGATTTTCTTCGTACAGCGAGTCAGTGAATTCCGGAAAGTATTGACTGATATTATCGTTTACATTGGCGTTCTTATTTTGCTCAAAAGCAATTCCCATAAGCAGTGATGTGATACTCTTGGTGGCAGATTCCAATGGGTGGAGGATATCTCTGTTAAAACCGAAAAAATACTCTTCACATACAAGCTGCCCATTCTTTATAATAAGGAATGAGTGAATCCTGCCATAAGAGCCCAATGCTATTTTCCGGACAATTTCGGAAACAACATCCGGATTTAAAGAGGAACTGACCAGAGAAGAAGTAGAAATGTCGTCATCAATCTGTTCCGGCTTTTTGTAATGATAAGTAAAGCTGTCGTTACTGCTGTTTAAATGTTCGGGGAATAAACCGTATAAATTTTCTTTCTTCACTCTTTTAATTATTACTTTATCTGGAGGTTCATTAAGACACTGAAAACCGCCCCGGATAAGATCATTTGAGCGTGCCAACCGGCCTTTGTAAACACAACCCCAGTCTGAAATTTTTACTGCCACATCTCTTCTTTTGAATGTTATTCTGTTAATAGGAAATTCAGCATGATAAAGTCCATGATCCACCCAATAGCCTTTTCCTATTAATGACCTGTCCGGAGATTCATAAATATGAAAAATGAAGTTCACATGCTTCAATTCCGGGTGGGGGCCCTGCCAGAACCCGACTATTCCTGAATTATTGTTTTCATTTTGCCCGTAAAGCAGATTCCCAATAAAACACAAGATGAAAGTAATAACCCAGATATTTCCATAATATTTAATTTTCACTGAGTACCATCCTGACTGGTTCGTCAATACTTTTAATGAATTTATTTTTTTTGAAGTCATATATTTTTTCATTATAGCATAAATAAGCATTCATCTCTGAAATATTGATGGTTGGTGAATACCCTTTATGCTTTAACAACGTATAAGCCAATACAGCCAAGTCTTTAAAGCTGCCCCGCTGAAAAACAAGAACCTGATCGGCAGTCATTAAACGCTCATAACTATCCGGGAAAATGGACCCATAACGTACATGGAACTTAACCCAGTCCAAAATACTCTTTTCGGTTTTCAGATACTCAGCTAAATGCCGTGGACCTGATGCATTGAGGGATGCTAATAAATAATTCGCCGGTTGACTGACATACAAACTTTGATATGCATATTTTGCAAGCTCGACTGCCGGGTTTTGCGTATTATTTTTAAATAGATAGGTATAAAGCCTTTCTCTGTCAGCATATGGTATATTTTCGCGATAATCATATTCTTTAAATTTTAGTGCTAAATTAAAATAATTAACAAATTTTTGTAAGAGGGTTTCCCCTTGATAAGTGATAAGATTTTTTAAATCTGTATTCCTGATTTGCAGATTGACTTCACAGGCAAATTTATGATTATAAATGCCGAGAATTTCATAAACACCAAAATCTTTTTGAATATGGTTTTTTAAAAAATCCACCAGCATTAAATTCACCAATAAAAAACGCTCTTCAAATTTAACCAGTGCCATAGCGTGTCTTGCATTACCGCTTTTTATAATGACAACAATAATATCATCGGGATCAACACCCAGTTGGATAAAACAACTGGTAATCAAATTTACCAGTGAAAAACATTTGCCGGATATTTTATTTGTATATAGTTCCATTGCCTTCATTTCCGCGGTAATAAGTTTTTTAAATGCAGGCATTCCATCATTACGCATTGTCCCCCATGGATCCTTACCCGGTAAATTTGCAAATTGTTTATCTGCTTGTGTAAACGCCATATTAGCAGTTGTCCATTTACTTATTAATGATACTTTTTCTTCTGTTGTAGAACAATTATTAATAAGCTCTGACCATTGATCAGAAATTTGCTTTGTCATTGGGTCCAATAGAAATGCCAGCAACAGTGCTCTGCTTTTATTCTCATACTGCGGGAAAATTGTGCCATGCCCACGATTGATAATAGAAATGATATCTGATTTACTTATAATTGATTCATTTTTAGTTTTGTTACCATTATCGATTGCAATTTCTTTTACATGCTTTATTCCTGTTTTGGCAAGTTCATCAATTGTTTTATAAATTTTCGGTCTTAATTTATTGCCAACTTTTTCTATTTCAAAGCATTTAGGCCCTGTGTATCGTTTAAAATTAAAATTAAAGGTTTTCCCATTTTTAAAATACAAATCACCCAAAATCACCTGCTTTGTCGTGTCCAATATTCCTTTAAATACAATATTTTTCTCCGGATTTGTAACCATCATTAAATTCAAATTATGAAACTGAATTTCTCCAAGTTTCAAATATGATATGAACTTGTTATTACTGTAAGTAACAACATATCCATAGAAGGTCCCTCGTGCGTCTTTGTCAATCTTGAAAATCACTTCATCATTTCCAGTAGTTATTTCCCAAAATCCCTGGACTGAATTTTTGTTGAATTTTTGGTATTCTTCCGCACTTTCATTATGACTGCACCCAACAAAAATTAATAGTATGGCAAAAATAACCGCGACTTTTAGTTTTTTCATATCTTTTATCCTTGCAGCTATAATTACTGAATAAAGTTATTACCATAAAAATGGCAACAACCGATATTTTACTTTTTGAGTATATTCATAGTAACGCGGCAATTCTTTTATCAATGTCTTGTCTTCAAAAGCGGTTCGAATAATAAAAATTATTGCCGTTATAATAGCAGGGATCAATCCCCACAATGTCCCCAGTGCTACAGGAGTACCGATAGTCATGAAAATATAGCCCATGTATCCCGGATGCCGGATCACTTTGTAAGGACCCGATTGAGCCACATAATGCCCCTTTTCCGGTTCAATTTTCACCAGCGTTGAGAAATAGCGATTGGCTTTCATGGAAAACGTAAATACCAAAGATCCCGCAACAATGATTAACAGGCCGGAAATATGAAAAATTATAAGTATATTCCCTGTCCAGGCAAATCTGAAATCCAGACCGCAAATAACATACATCAATAAAGTAGGAATTGCATTTATTGAATTAAGTAATTTGTCCCACTTTTTTACATTCTTGCTTTTACGTCCCCGTTCTTCAATTAAGTCACCTTGTAACAATAAACCATTGGATACTATCATAATCAGTTGCAAAAAAATATAGATCCAGGCCCAGATCCATTGCCAGCTCCCGGCAGAAAAAAACAGAAGCAAACCTTCAATAATCAGAAGGCTTACAACCTGATAAAATCTGCGTAATTTATCTTTTAATGCCATTTTATCTCCAAAATTTCATTTATTATTGCACTGTATTGTATTAACGCTCAATCGTCTTTTTATCCGAGCCATCTTTACAACAAAGTAATATTCTGGGATTTGTGGTTACTTTTATCCGGATACTATATTTTATTTTAATTTAATACAGTTACACATCATCATGGGTTCCTGAAATCAGTTTATTACATTTCCATTTCAAAAATATCCATACCAAGGCGGAAATAATGAAAATAACCAGTCCTGTTATCATAGTAATTAGCGATAACGAATACCCGCGAGCTACAATCGCAGGGGATATATCATTTGCCTTCATAATAGCCTGCATTGCCAAATAAACACCATAAAAATGGGCAAAAACACCCAATACCATACTGAAACATCCCCAGAACAGAATAGTATTAATCCCTCTTTTTAATTCATCTCTGCTTAGATTCTTTTTGAAAAAAATATCTACTGTTTTTTTAACGGATAAATAAATTAAAACAATAGCGATTAAAAGCAGGGGCCACATAAATACCCCACCTTGTTGAAAAAACGAGAACATGTCTTTCTCCTTATTTTTAATTTTTCATTCATCCAACATTATTGAAGCTTCGGCCTGTTCAATAATGCTGATTTTATGCATAATACTGAGCCATAAGATAGCCGTAAACATTATAGAAACCAGAAAAACAAGCATCAATGAAGCATTTTTTATCATCACATCAATTATTTGGGGAAGGGTTTCTTCCACATTTCTGATTAATAAAATAAACAGCGGGCCTAAAAAAAGATTATATGCCCGGGAAAGATATATTTCAATAAAATAACCAAATAATCCAATAAATATATTAAACAGGGTAAACACATAAAATAAAGGCATGGCAGAGCGTAGCTTATTGATATTATACTCTCCTTTAATGTATAACTGATAAAATTTTATGAACCATAAAATTATTGTAAAAATCAGAATTATTATTAACGGATAAATAAAAACGCTGGCCCGGGAAAAAAATGGCGTGGTTGTAACCACATGAATTGTTGTCCCTGCAAGAAAGAGGAAAACAACAAACAACATCACTTTTTCCCACAAACTCTGGTTTTTCCCGATAATCTTATCTAACCAGAGTCTGAAAGGATTCGCATGAATTTCAATCAGTTGCTTAATTGCATCATCAGACAACGTAAATTTCTCTTGTAATTTTTCTAACGATTCAGCTTCCGACATCCCGCTTTTTATGCAAATATTATAAGTATCCTCCAGGTCGGCAGCGATTTCGAGAATTACACGCGATTTTGCGGGTTGTGGGATATTCAGTTTTTTATTTATTTCTTTTAATAAATTTGAAAATTTTCTCATTTTTCAATCTCTCCCACAATTTCATAAAAATATTGATAAAATATTTTCCAATTTTCAAATTGTGCCCGGAGATATTTTTTCCCTTTACCAGTTATTGAATAATATTTTCGTTTTCGTTTTGGTCCTTCATTTTTCCATTCCCCTAAAATCAACCCCTCTTTCTCAAGTTTGTGCAGGATGGGATACAGCGTTCCATGATTAAATTTGAAATGGTTACTACTTTTTTCTTCAATCTCCAGGGCAATTTGATATCCATGTTTCTTTTCTTTAAAAAGACATGACAAAATAAGCGACTCATTACAGTTTTTTGTCAAATTCTGTATACTAAATTCAGATTTTTTCATTATTCCCTTCCAAAAATGATATGTAGATCATTTATATATAGACACTCTATATATCGTAAATCAATATATGGGTATTTTTTTATTTTGTCAAGTATTTTTTTAAAATAGTTTATTTCCTGTTAAAAAAAATGCAGAGCTATTTGGTTTTCTGTTTTTTTAAAAATTGAATGCATATATCTGTATGATATTTTTTAAAAACAAAAGACGCAATGCTTAGGTCAATTTGTAATATATAAATCGGTTTTGTCCTTAAAGTTGTGTAAAAAGGCATAGAATTGAAGAAGTACCATATTCTTCCTAAACTAAAATGACAAAATTAATTTAATTTAAAAAAAGAAAGGAAAAAATGTGGCACATAAAAAAGATAACGGATTAGTTAGAGAAATGCAAAAAGTTTTGTTGGACGATTCTGATTTTCTTAAAAAGACGATACAAGAGAACCTGCAAAAACTATTAGAAGCTGAGTTTGAGAGCAAAATACAGGCAAAGCCTTACGAAAGGACTGATGACAGGAAGGGGTATAGAAACGGAACTTATACTCGTACACTAAAGACCCGTGTAGGGTCACTGGAACTTCAGGTCATACTT
>Ga0190359_1002307_pt1 | contig 11434 bp, 12 predicted proteins | sample 48721823_MG_FD_161269 | JGI IMG/M metagenome (GOLD analysis project Ga0190359, IMG submission 161269) | Hydrothermal vent microbial mat bacterial communities from Southern Trench, Guaymas Basin, Mexico - 4872-18-2-3_MG | ecosystem: Environmental > Aquatic > Marine > Hydrothermal vents >...
GTTACAGGTGGAGAGAGTTTACACAAAATTCCTAATAGACCCGTCCATAATTCAAAATTCCTAACTCATAACTTTTAACTATCGCTCTTTCTTGTATTCATCCTCTTAAATCAAGATTTTTTTATAAAATACCCATTGTAGTCATTAACTCCTGAAATCCTAGTTTTTTGCAAAACTTTTAAGTAGTAACAGCGAGAAATGCTTTATCAAAGCCCTTTTCTTTCGCTTTTATACACCTTGCTGAACTTTTGTGAAAGGCTTTGATTTTTCTCACAATCCATTTTCAAGTAATTGAAGCAGCTCTAAAAAAGAGTTTATTTCCAAGTCCGGTTTAGTCTCGGTAGGCATCCCAAATTCATCAAAATAGCAAGACTTTATGCCCGCATTTTTTGCAGCCTTTATATCCAATTCTCTGTCGCCAATACCTAAAGTTTCATCTCTATTCAGTCCATACTTTTTAATTAGATAATTAAAAGCTTCCGAGTCTGGTTTCTTTGCAAATCCATCATCAGCGGTTATTATTTCTTCAAAAAAAGTAGCAAGTCCATAATAGTTCAATATTTCAAAAGTTGATTTTCGATCTCTATGAGTGATTATGTAGTTTGCCCCATTTCTGTCTATAATGAGCTCACAAACCTCAACCACAAAGTTATATGGAGGTCTTTCTTTTGGCAATCTTGTATATTGAGCGAATCGCTTACTAAGCTTTTCACCCAACTTGTATTTGTTTGAGTAATAATCGAAGGCTTCCCCAAGAGTAATCTTGACTTTTGACAATATTTCTTTTTCATCCACAATATAGCCAAAATCTTTCAAAGAGGCTTTTAAGGTTCTTATTATGGATGGATATGTGTTGCATAATGTGCCATCAAAATCCCAAATTAGGTTCTTTATCATTTTCTTATTGCTCCTTATGTACTAAAGTTTTTCGCCAGATTTGCATTTGCCAATTGATAACCCCTTTATCCGTTTGGAACAGCAGTTAAGCCAAGTTCGAAAACAACTTCTAATGCCTTGCTCATGTTTCCACTTCTTCAGATACATACTTCATAAATATCTTTTCAAAATTCACCGTATCCTGTTCAATTGATTTTATTTCTGTACCGGCAGTTTTTAGAGTGTCCATGAGGTCAAAGAGTTTTTTGGGGTTTTCAAGATCGATGCTGAATTCTAAAAGTCCGTCTTCTCTTTTAGTTATCACTGCACCAGAATCTTCAAGGTAAGAAGCAACATTCTGCCCATTAGCAGATATTTTCAGAACATATCTCCGCGCCTTAAACATTTCCATGAGCTTTTCCTTTCTTTCACATACCACAATTTTACCTTTGTTCATAATGGCAACCCTATCTGCAATCGCTTCAACAAGATTCATATCATGGGTCGATAAAAGAATCGTTTTTCCTTCCTTCTCAACCAAATTTCTAAGAATATGACGAAGCTCAATGGAAGAAGCCACATCAAGTCCTAAAGTGGGTTCATCCAACATAAGGATATCTGCTCCGGTTGCGAGGCAAACAGCTACGGCGGTTTTTTGCTGCATACCTCTTGAAAGTTGTTGCACAAGGTCATTGGCTTTTTCCTTGAGCCCGAATTTGTCAAGGATTTCCAGCGCTTCCTTTTTTGTCAGTTTCTTTCCACGTATGCCGGAGAAGTAGCGCATGTTTTCCACCGGGGTCATTCGCCAGTAAATATTTCTGTTCCCCTCCAAAACAGCGCTTATGTGTTTGAGAGCGCTTCCTCGCTCTTTCAAGATATTTTTGCCCATTATTTCCAGCGTACCCGAATCGGGTAGAAGTAATCCACAAACGCTTTTTATCGTGGTTGTTTTACCCGCTCCATTTGGTCCGAGAAGCGCGAAAATCTCCCCTTGCTGTATCTCAAAAGAAATATCATCGACTGCTATGAACTTTTCTCTGGTTTTTCTTCTACGATAGGTTTTAATGAGATGCTGTACTTTCAAAATAGCTTCATTCTTCATGCTATCACCCCATCAATACTGGCTCAAGGAGCCGAGTCTCATTGCTTTTTTCTCAAATGCTCTGAAAACAAGGATTCCAAGAGAGAGATATAGGAACGATGCGAGCCAAAGGTATGCGTGTTCAATAAGCGGGTATTCCATCAAGCTTACTTTGTCCAGAGCCATCATGCGCATCATATAGGCAGCTTGAGACATAGGGATGAAACGCATCAACACGTTTTTCGGATCCACCATGGTAAATGCGAGCGAGCCAAAGGTAACGATCTCAATGAACGACGAAACCCGCTTGAAGATCAATGCTATGCCTCCTATTATCATTCCAACACCTGTGGCGCTCATGACGCCAATCAAAAGAAGGTAAACAAGTGTGATAGGATCGAAAGTCAGGTTTCTTCCGGTAGTGAAGGCTGCAAAGTACATCAACGGCATAGTGGCAAGCAAAACATTAAAGACGAAGTCACTGATAATCCTTGAAATCATTTGAAATTCAAAAGATATTGGAGACATGAAAACCTGTTCCAATGTTCCCCTTTGAGCTTCTTCGATGATGCCCCGACTTACCCCTTGAAAGGAAAAAATAAAAGCAAGCCACATGAAATAGCCCACAATAATACCATCAAGTGTTTCGCCAAACTGCGGCGTACCACCACCAACCGCTTTAACGCCAAAGAATATTAGGTAAAAAAAGACCAGGATCGTTATTATGCTTGTGATGGAATTAAAATAATAGCGCTTGAATTCTATCAGATTTTTCCAAAAATTCGCCCAAAAAGCTCTCAACATTTCCTATCACCACCTCAATATTTCTTATCTTCATATTAAATATTATCATATTATAATGAAGAATGTCAATCTATAAATCCAATTACCTAAAATAATCAAAAATTATATTTAAAAATCGTATTTCAATTATTGGACTTTTTGCCATTAAGTACATAAAAAACAGCAGGAATTTCTATCCCTGCTGTCTTTCATATTTGAAGCCATAAGCAAACAAGGCGGAGATGTTTAATTATTTACCGCCTAAGCCAAAATCCAGCTATTGCATATCTTCAAAAAGCTTCTTAATAACTTCTTTTACGCTTGAAATGCTATTGACCTTGTATCCTTCAGCGCCAATGAAGGCAAATCCATTTTCAAAATCCCCTTTTGAAGCGTTCAACAGCGCTTCCGCTATACAATATGGGGCTTCCCTGAAATTACAAGTCTTTATGCAGTGGTACATGCACTTGAATGGCTTTTTTACACCTCTTTCCACATCTTCGAGAAATTTGTTCCGCACAGCCCTACCGGGTAACCCAACCGGACTTTTGATAATGATTATGTCTTCCTTCTTTGCATTAACAATCGTTTTCTTGAATTTTATATCCGCATCGCATTCTTTTGTGGCGATAAAGGGCGTTCCCACCTGCACTCCGGAAGCTCCAAGTGAAAAGACTCTTTTTACATCTTTCGAATCACATATTCCCCCAGCTGCTATCACCGGGACTTCTTTTCCGTACTCTTTTTTGATTTTTTCAGTGAACTCTCGCACCTGTGGTATGGTTCTTTCCAGAGAGAATTCTGGTTCAGTGAGCTGTTCTGGCTTGTAACCAAGATGGCCTCCGGCCTTAGGCCCTTCAACCACAAAAGCATCAGGAATATAGCCATGCCTTTTGAACCACCTTTTGAAAATGAGCTGTGCGGTTCTCAACGATGATACTATAGGGATCAATTTTGTTCTGGAATCTTCACTGAGGTAAGAGGGCAAATCAAGTGGTAAACCCGCACCGGAAATTATGACATCGATCTTTTCTTTGATAGCTGTTACAACCATATCCTCGTAATTTGTCAAAGCAACCATTATATTAACACCGAGGATTCCTTTGGTTTTTTCCCTTGCACTTCTTATGACTTTTTTAAGACCCTCTATGTTTTCTTGCCTAAAATTCTTTCCTTTGCCTCCCATTACCATTCCGATACCAGCTGTGCCTATAACACCTATTCCGCCTTCGTTGGCAACCGCTGAAGCGAGATTGTCCAGAGATACACCAACAGCCATTCCTCCCTGAATGAGAGGTATTTCAGGCATCAAACCTCCAATGTTCAGTTTGATAAATTTCAACCCCTTTCAAAGCAACAATTCTATGCTTCCTTGAAACCGAGCATTAGTGTCGCTGTGCACACTTTCTTATTCTCTACTTTAGCTACACCCTCTGCAAAAATAACACCCCGGCGCTCCTGAAGAATCTTTACTTCGTAGTTCAATCTATCCCCCGGCTTCACCTCGCCCCTGAACCTCGCCTTTTCAATACCAAGAAAAAGCGGAACCCCTTTCTTCCCATTTAGCAGCAGTACTCCGGCTGTTTGTGCAAGGCCCTCTACTATGAGGACGCCAGGGTAAATGGGATAATCAGGGAAATGCCCCTGAAAAACGGGATCTTCCGGGTTTATATCCCTGAAAGCTTTTATGTTATCCTCCCCTTCTTCAACAACTCCATCCACCAGCAAGAAAGGAGGGCGATGTGGAATAATGCTTTTCACATATTCTATGTCTTTCACCTTATCACCTCCAACACTTTATATGAAAAAAGATACCATGACCATGTTCAATAAACATTGTGCGATTTTTGTACATCCACACACAAAAGCGTCCGGTTTTTGAACGAATTTGATATGAAAATCACATGGCACAGAGTTGCTAATATTATATTCGGAAAGGAGGGGATTATTCTGAGAGTAATCGGTACAGGCTCATACTTACCGAAAAAAATTGTGAAAAATGCTGAACTGGAAGATAAATTGGGCCTTGAAAAAGGCTGGATTGAGCAGCGTACAGGTATAAAAGAACGCCATTTTGCTATCAACGAAACACCTTTGGATCTTGCATTGAAAGCCGCTGAAGAAGCGTTGAAGGATTACGATAAAAGTCCTCAAATTGTGGTAGCCCATTCATCGACCATTGAACAGGGATTCCCTTCAATGGCATCAATGGTATCAAAAGGATTGGGACTGAATCCTGTTCTGGCATATGATGTTGTTTCTGGCTGCACAGGCTTTCTGCACACGCTTATATCCTCGGTTTCCGTTATGAAAAACCTGAAACTCGACAGTATGCTCATAATAGCCGCAGAAGTTTTGAGCAGCCATATAGACTTCACTGACAGGGATACTGCAATACTCTTCGGTGACGGCGCTGGGGCGTTACTCGTTGAAAGGGTTCCATCAGATGAAGTTATACTCGCATCGGATTTTGGAACTGATGTAAAAAAGGCAGGGGATCTCATCATAGACAACTTAACGGGAAATGTGATCAAAATGAACGGAAGGGAGATTTTCCGCTTCGCTGTAAGAACACTGGGAAAATCCATCCTGAAAGTTTTAAAAGCTGGCAATATCTCTATCGAAGAATTGGACTATTTCATTCCTCATCAGTCAAATGCCAGGATTCTCGCTTCTGTAAACAGAGAGCTGAAGATTCCCGAAGAGAAAATAATCTCCTATATTGATTCATATGGCAATACTGCTTCCGCTTCCATTCCGATAGCCATAGATAAAGCAGCAAAAGAAGGTGTTTTAAAAGACGGAAATAAAGTATTGCTTTCAGGTTATGGCGCAGGATTGAGCTGGAGCACCCTATTAATTGAATGGCGAACAGGAGAGGAGGAGGCAAGTTGTATCTTGGAAAGCGTGTTTCAGGGTTACTCGGAATAAGATATCCTGTTCTCCAGGGGGGAATGGCCTGGGTAGCCACCGCTGAACTCGCTTCAGCGGTATCGAATGCCGGTGGGCTTGGAATCATCGCAGCGGGTAATCTCACCCCTTCTGAATTGAAAGCTGAAATAGCCAAAACAAAAGCATTGACAGAAAACCCCTTTGGGGTTAATCTAATGCTCCTATCGCCTTATATAGAGGAGCAGGTGAAAATCGTTTGCGAAGAACGGATTCCTGTTGTCACCACCGGAGCGGGAAATCCCGGAAAATACATGGACAAGCTCAAAAAAGCAGGAACAAAGGTAATTCCAGTGGTAGCTTCACCCGGACTTGCTAAAAGAGTAGAAAAGCTCGGTGCTGATGCGGTAATCGCTGAGGGAATGGAAGCCGGGGGACACATCGGTAAGCTAACCACCATGGTTCTCGTCCCTCAAACGGTTGATGCCGTTTCCATCCCGGTTATAGCCGCAGGTGGCATTGCAGATGCCCGGGGTGTAGCAGCAGCTTTTTCACTTGGAGCTGAGGGGATTCAAATCGGAACGCTCTTTGCCTGTTCCCGCGAAAGCATTGCTCACGAGAACTTCAAGAAAAGGGTACTCTCTGCCAGTTCTCTCGATGCCGTAGTTACTGGTGAGAGCACGGGGCATCCGGTGAGATCTCTGAGGAACTCTCTTACAAAAAAGCTGCTGGAACTTGAAGCAAAAGAAGCGAGTTTTGAAGAATTTGAAAAACTTGCGATAGGTGGGTTGAAACGGGCAGTCAGAGAAGGCGACATAAAAACTGGTTCCGTTATGGCAGGCCAGGTTGCCGGGCTTGTTAAGGAAATAAAACCAGTAAAGGAAATCATTGAAGAAATCTATAAAGGTGCTGAAAAGATTTTCAGAAATTTCGCGGAAATGGGGGTTGAGAAATGAAAGCATGGATATTTCCCGGACAAGGCGCACAATACGTTGGTATGGGAAAAGACCTTTATAATCATCACATTGCCCGTGGATTCATGAGCAGGGCATGTGAAGCTCTTGGTATAGATTTATTGAACCTTATGCTTGAAGGCCCGGAAGAGGAATTAACACTTACCGAGAATGCACAGCCTGCTATTTTGCTTCACAGCGTTGCAACAGCAGAACTGTTGAGAATGAATCGCCAATATCCGGACATAGTCGCCGGATTCAGCCTTGGGGAATTCAGCGCGCTGGTAGTTGCCAGAGTGTTCTCTTTTCATGATGCACTGAGGCTTGTAAGATTGAGGGGAAAGGCAATGCAGGAAGCTGTTGCGCCGGGAGTGGGAAGCATGGCAGCAATCATAGGCCTTGAAGCCATACAGATCGAGGCTATTTGCAAGGAAGTATCTCCTGAAGAAGAAGTTATCATTGCCAATTACAACGCTCCTGGACAGGTTACTATTTCAGGTATAAAGGAAAAAGTTCTTCAGGTACTTGAAAGAGCTAAAGCCATGGGTGCAAGACGGGCAGTAGAATTGAAGGTAAGCGCACCTTTCCATACGAAATACATGTTAAATGCCAGTGAGAAGCTTAGAAAAGCACTGCGTGAAATAGAGATAAAACCTCCGAAGATACCTGTGATCTCCAATGTTACAGGCGAACCTTTTCCAGATGATCCAGTGGAAATCAGAGAGCTCATCGCTAAGCAAGCGTGTAGCCCCGTTCGTTGGGAAAGTTCTGTAAGAAAGATGGTTGCCATGGGTGCAAGTTTCTTCCTGGAAGTGGGGCCTGGCAAAGTCCTCACCGGCTTGAACAGGAGGATAGACAGGCGCGTGGTAACGGATTTTACAGATGGCAGACTCGTCCTTAACAGCGTTACAACTTGAAGGAGTGGTAAGATGAAGGAATTGGCAATAGTCACGGGGGGGTCCAGGGGTATCGGAAGGGCGATTGTTGAAGAGCTGACTAAGACAGGTTATGGGGTTGTTTTCACATACCGTCAAAATAAAGAAGCAGCTAATTCGTTGTTAAGCGAGCTCGCCGGGCGAGATGTTTATGCTTACGCATGTGACATTTCCGACGAAAAAGCGGTAAAAACATTTGCCCAGCAGGTAATTTCGCAGTTTGGTGCCCCAACAGCTCTTGTAAACAACGCAGGGATTGCAAAAGATGCTCTTCTACTACGTATGAGCACACAAAACTGGAAGGAGGTGATAGAAACCAATCTCACGGGAAGCTTTTTTGTAACTCAGGCTTTTCTAAAAGAAATGTTGAAAAAGCGAAGAGGTAAAATACTATTCATTTCATCCCTCTCTGGACTGAGAGGTAACGCAGGCCAGGCAAACTATGCCGCTTCAAAGGCAGGCATTATAGGTTTTGCAAAATCCCTCGCTCGCGAAGTAGCTAAAAGGGGTATTACCGTGAATGCCATAGCTCCGGGAATGGTAGAAACGGACATGACGGCCTCTTTGCGCCCCGAATGGAAGGAAGAACTCCTTAGAAACATTCCTCTTGGACGTTTTGGAAAGCCTGAAGAAATCGCAAAACTCGCGGCATTTTTGCTTAGCGATGCCGCTTCATATATTACTGGTCAGGTATTCACCATAGACGGTGGATTGAGCATATAAAAAAGAAAAGGAGTGAAGAAAATGGAAGAAAAGGTAATCAACATAATTGCTGAACAGCTTGGACTTGATCCCGCAGAGGTTAAACGCGATTCTAATTTCACCGAAGACCTGGGTGCAGATTCTCTCGACCTCGTTGACCTCATAATGAAGCTTGAAGATGAATTTGACGTAAAAATCGAGGATGAAGTAGCATCACAGCTTAAAACCGTGGGGGATGCCATTGAGTTCATAAAAAAACTAACATCGGAGGGATAAAATGCGCAGAGTCGTCGTAACAGGCCTTGGAGTGATAAGCTCCATAGGTAACAACTTAAATGATTTCTGGGATTCTCTTGAAAATGGAATATCCGGTATTGATTGGATAAAGGCATTCGACACGGAAAAATTCAGGGCAAAGGTTGCCGGTGAGATAAAAGGCTTTGACCCTGTAAAATATATGGACCGCAAAGAAGCACGCCGTATGTCCCGCTTCGTGCAGCTTGCGATTGCCAGTGCTACTGAAGCGGTTGATGACAGTGGACTTGAGCTCAACAAAGAAGATCCATGGAAAGCCGGGGTCATCTATGGCGTTGGTATAGGCGGAATGGAAGTAATCGAAAAGCAGAACCAAATTCTTCTTGAAAGAGGTCCAGACAGGGTAAGTCCTTTTTTAATTCCCATGACCATAGCCAATATGGCTGCCGGTACGCTTTCCATACGTTTTGGATTAAAGGGTAGTTGTGTTACAGTTGTGTCCGCTTGTGCTTCAAGTACAAATGCGATTGGAGAAGCCTTCAGGGCTATTAAGCATGGGAGACTCGATATTGCCCTTGCTGGAGGCTCAGAGGCTACGATAACGCCTCTTTCCATTGCTGGCTTTGATTCCATGAATGCCTTATCGAGACAATCACCTGATGTAGCTTCTCGCCCCTTTGACAAAAACAGGGACGGCTTTATAATGGCTGAGGGGTCGGCTACGCTTGTTCTTGAAGATTATGAACACGCAAAAAAGCGCGGAGCGAAAATTTATGCAGAAATTGTTGGATATGGCGCCACAGACGACGCTTCACATATTACAGCACCGGATCCCGAAGGGGAAGGTGCAATGATGGCTATGAAGCTTGCTCTTGACGAAGCTGAGCTTTCTCCAGATAAAGTAGATTATATCAATGCCCATGGCACTTCAACACCCATGAACGATATCATGGAAACACGGGCAATCAAGGCTCTTTTTGGCAAGAGACAGGACTTGAACATAAGCTCCACAAAGTCCATGCACGGTCATGCTCTTGGTGCGGCTGGTGCTATTGAAAGCGTCGCAACAATTCTCGCCATGCAAAGGGGAGTTGTTCCACCCACAATAAATCTCGAAGAACCTGATCCGGAATGTGACCTCAACTACACACCAAAAATTGCAGTGAAAAAAGAAATCAAATACGCTCTCAGCAATTCCTTTGGGTTTGGTGGACATAACGCTTCAATTTTATTCAAGCGCATATAAAAAAGGATGCCCTGATGGGTATCCTTTTTTGATTCTGGCTTCTATCTTATCTTCATCTCTTCAAAACTTCCTCTGTGCCCGGGCCGTAAGAAACATAACTCACAGAAAGCTCCGTTTCTTCCTCAATAAGCTTTATATAATCTTCAAATTCTTTGTCCTTGACTGAATTCCAACCTCTCACCGTTCGATAAACAGGCTTTGCCTTGAACAGATCCCGCGAAACAACAGGTGTTCTCCTTTCTGCTCCATCGATCTCATAAGCAACGCAAACCTTTATTTCATCTAACCCATTCAGTACATCGCCCTTGGTTACGATCAAATGCGTAAGGGCAGATCGTGCTTTCGCATACCTTATAGCTGGCAAATCGAGCCACCCAACTCTTCTCGGGCGGCCAGTGGTAGCACCGAATTCAGCGCCACGTTCTCGAATAATATCAGCAATAGAAGCATGCTCTTCAGTAGGAAAAACGCCACTCCCGACTCTGGTAGTGTAAGCTTTGATTACGCCAAAAACTCCATCGAGTTCGGCAGTTGAAAAGCCAGCGGAAATAACCCCATGAGCGGTGCAGGTCGAGGAAGTTACAAAAGGGTAAGTGCCAAAATCCAGATCCAGCATTACACCCTGCGCCCCCTCAAAGAGAAGGGAATTTTCTTTAAAGTTCGCCATCAGTTCTATAGAACTTGCTAAATTCACTCCCAGCTTCAGGAGCTTGTCTCGCAAGTCTATAAGGTAGTCGAAAATCTCTTTAGGATTCATGCTGAATTTATCACCGAATAGTGCTATTTTTAGCGTGTAAAGCTCCTCAAGTTTTTCAAATAATGTACCTTCATCTTGCAGCATGTAAATTTTCAAGCCTTCGCGAGAGACCTTGTCAGTGTATGTGGGTCCGATTCCCTTTCCCGTTGTGCCAATAGGCTTTTTTCGCATATTCTCCAGGAGTAGGTCCTGTTCCCTATGCCAGGGAAGAGTAATGAAAGCCTCAGGGTCTATATAAAACCGTTTCCCTATCCCCGGAAAATCAGATTCCATCTTTTCGACTTCTTTTAACATCTCTTCCAGGTCTATAACCATACCGCTGCTTAGAAAGCCTTTAGAATCTGAATGAGGATCAATAGATGGCAATAAATGATTTACATACTTCTTCCCTTTTATATAAATGGTATGTCCCGCATTTGCTCCACCTGAAAAGCGTATGACCCATTTGTAATCGCGAGCAAAATAATTCACGATCTTTCCCTTTCCTTCATCGCCCCATTGTGCACCTATCACAGCAATACGCTTCATTCCATTCTCTCCTTTCAAACCTTTCAAAGGCCAAATCTCTGGTATATTTTTTCCACATTCCGCAAATAATAAGATGGATTGAAAAGTTCTGAGATCTCCTGTGTTTTCAAATATTCGGAAATTGTGGGATCTTCCAAAACTACCTTCTTGAAATCTATTCCTTCATGCCACGTCCTGTCCGACAATTTCTGGACTAATTTATACGCTTTTTCACGGCTCATACCGTGTTCAACCAAAGCAAGCATTACACGTTGCGAGAATACAAGATTTTTCGAGCAAGAGAAGTTTGCAAGCATTCTCTCAGGATAAATTACGAGGTTTTTCACTAAATAACTGGCCTTTTTTAACATGTAGTAGATGAGCATTGTCGCATCGGGAAAAACGATCCTCTCCGTGGAGGAATGGGAGATATCCCTTTCGTGCCAGAGG
>Ga0190359_1002308_pt1 | contig 11434 bp, 8 predicted proteins | sample 48721823_MG_FD_161269 | JGI IMG/M metagenome (GOLD analysis project Ga0190359, IMG submission 161269) | Hydrothermal vent microbial mat bacterial communities from Southern Trench, Guaymas Basin, Mexico - 4872-18-2-3_MG | ecosystem: Environmental > Aquatic > Marine > Hydrothermal vents > Microbial...
CTGACCCGTTATTGCAAGTCCATCACCCCTGTAGGCATCATAGGGAAGCACTCCACCTTCAACCCATGTGTTGGAAGCGTCATCGTAATAATGAGTTCTGTTGATAGTATAACCTGAAGTATCAACACCTGTAAATAAATACAAGGTGTCTTTGTAAATGCCCGATGCGCCTCCCCAGAGGGTGAAGGGTAGATTGGCAAACTGGGAGGAATCCTGTATCCATGTATCTCCAGAGACAACATAGAAAGCAGATGTGTTTATGGGCGAGTTGCCATCGTATCCTCCAGCGATAAAGATGGTATCATTCCTCAACCAGCGTCCCATCAACTCAACATTGTAAGGGATATCGCTCTTTTTTGTCCATGTGCCTGCCTGTGGGTCATACTCCCATGTGGAATTCAAGTATGTTGATGTTGAATAGTCATATCCACCAATCCTGTAAATTTTACCATTCACAGCAAAACAGGCATAGAACCATGCAGGCTCTCCAAAACCGGGTTCTGAAGTCCAGTTGTTACCCGAGATAGAATACTTGAAGAGTGTATCCACAATATTAGCTACAGAGTAGGAGTATCCTCCAGGAACATAAATTGTATCTCCAAGCACCGCTGCATCAAACATACAAAGGTCAAGTGGCATAGAGGCACCTGCTGTCCATGTTCCTTTTGCAAAGGAATAAATGTAAAGGTCGCTCCTGCTGTTTGAACCGTCGTATCCCCCAATCAGGTACAGATTGCTACCATCGTAAACAACTGCATGGTCCATACTCCTGTAAGGCAGCGAGTCAAAATAAAGTTGCCAGTTTGTACAGAGGATAGTTGTCGTTATAGTGTCGTTATTGGAGTTATAGTCAAAGGGATTGTAACTGTATGAGGTGAGTGTAAATCTGCCGTAAGTTGCTGGTGTCCAGTTCCCGAAATCCATGTCAAATACAGAACCAGGGGAAACCTGTCTTGATGTATCTTTCTGGAAGACAGTTGACCCGGAGAATATATCGGCATGAAAGTCTGTACCAAATGTCCATGTATTCACGTCAGCACTATCTGCACTATACCTTACTATAACAGGGTAAGAGTTGTCTTTTTTCACAATGGGTGTAGGTGAGATAACTGAATCAGCCCTAACATCAAAATCTACCCTTAAGCGTTTTGAAAGTGTATCGTTCAGTGAATTTGAATCCGGAGTAGTTACATAAACAGTGTAGTTATAATACATTCCATCAATCAGGGAGAAGGTATGCTGGCCAAACACAACGAGTAAAGAACTATCAGGTAGTAAGTCATAGACAGTGGTGTCCTTTGTGAAGAATTCAGAGGAACCGAGTGTGTCTGTTATCTCAGCATGAACCCCAAAAGTAAATGTAGAATCCCCGGTGTTCTTCACCAGTGCACTCACATCATAGGTGGTATAGGCAAAGTACTGTGGTGGTGAGGGAAGACTCACTATAGCAGCATCGTGAGCCCCTCCACCGGAAAGATGCCCAAGTAGCTGGATATTATCTAAGCCAACATACCAATCCCAGTGAGAAGAGCGGTGGTCCCACCAGTTGAATTCAACCTGAACAGATTCAGCGGGAAGATAGGATGATAGGTCAAGTGTATCCCAGTTTCCTGAACCAAGGTCTGTGTAGTAAAACACAAGATTATTCCATGTGCTCCAGAAACTTCCATCAAAGGTTCTTAACCTTACAGCAAGTGTATCATAACCTGACAAGTTTTGATAACCAAAAGAGTATATAAGTTTCATTGAGTCGTAATCAGAAGAATATACAGCAGGAAGGATAAGTTCCTCTTCAGTTGCAGCATTATAACCTACAGCATCGTCATCATAACCCACAATGTATGAGCCAGAATCAGCAGGCATTGCATCTGTATGCCAGGAACCGGTGGTATAAATCTGCCATGTGGCATCGTCACCATTTCCATCTATAACTACCCAATCAGAAGGGATTGTGCCCGATTCAAAGTCTTCATTAATCAATGTTAACCATATCTGTTTGTTGAGAACCCCTGAGGTTTTAACACCAAGGGCATAGACTGGTTTTCCGGATGATTTTACATCCAGCAGTTTCTTCTGGTTGACCTCCCCTGCAATACCTGTTGAAACAAATGAAAATAGCAATAAAACATAGCCCATAGACCCTCCTTTGTTTGGTTTATAATTTTTTTCAAATTTAGATTTTAATACCACTATCTAATTTGTCAACCACAAGTCGCACATTGCTTATAAAACTTTCTCCCCGAATCTTTTGATAATTCTACTCCCCTTCCTTCCCCCTGCCTTTGCTAGGTCAGTTAAAATGAAGAACTATTTCTATTGACATGATTGTTCAATGGAATAAAATACTGGTATGAAGGTTAAGGATGTGATGCTTGAAGAGATACCAAAACTTTCAAGGAATGATGGTTTATTGAAGGCTGTTGGTCTATTCTCTGCATTTGACCTTGACATTATCCCTGTGGTGGATGAGGATAATAATTATATAGGTGTTGTAAGGAAGCGAGACCTGATTTGGCCATTCCTCTCCTTCCTTGAGGAGGATACAGAGAGGGGAATAAGCGTGGTAATGGACTATCCCTCAATCTACCTGATAGATGATGTTATGGAGTGGGATTATCCCTCTGTTGAAGGGGAGAAGGACATAGCCACTGCCATTGGTATGATGGAGGCTGAATCCCTTGAGGCAATACCTGTGGTGGAGGAGGGGAGACTCATTGGAATACTGACAAACTCAATTATACTCAACCTTTTCTTCCCTGAAACCCCATCATAAGACTTTATTTCCTCATCACGTGTGTAAATTAACATAGTTGACTTTCCTTTTCAGAGGTGTATAATCTTTTCACCATGTTGCTTATAGGGGTAATTGGTATTGCTCTTTTTAATGGGGTTGATACAACTGGGCTTGAAAGGTTAGAGAAGGCACTTGAAACCACTGCGCTTGTTTCAGCCCTTATCACGGTGGTTTCTGATGCAGGCATGGAGTATTACTATCAGAGATACAAAGAATTTGATTACCCTGATAAATACAGGAGATACTCCACCATATTGAACCGAATAAGAAATGTTGCCATAGTCTCCACTGTTATGTCTGCTACAGGTAGCCTGGGTCTGAAGTATATTTTGAACAGAAAGCGAAAAATCAGCATCCTTTTCCAGCATGAAAAGGGGATTGGTTTTAAGTTCGTGGCTGTTTTTGATTTTATGTGAACTCCTGATTTTCTCCACTGGTTGTGAATACAAGGATTTTTCTCATCCAGTAGAAAATCCCATTTCCATCCCTGTTGGTATTTTCCCTGAAAATGATACTATATTCACCAATCCCTTTGAGGGCGATTTCCTTGTTTTCTTTCCTGATACCACTGAATCTCTGTTGTTAAATCTACAATTTTCAGAAAATCAATCATTTGACAGATTGATTTTAAGCACATTAAAGTTGCATACACCATCACCCATTGAGTCTGTAAAAGTGGAATCGTATAGCATTTACTTTTTACCCCACGAAGTTTACTGGAGAGTCAGAGCAACCACCCCTGAAATGTTTGAGAATTTTGAGTGGAGTGGTTGGTCAGGAACCTACAGATTTCATATTAAGTGGGGTCTTGTTCACGAGTTTGATGTGGATTACCGTGATGCCATTTTTACCCTTAATAAATTCCTTGTAATCCTAACACGGTCAAATGAATTGGAACTCTTCAGAATTGAGTCTCCAAACAATCTCACACTCATTGACCAAATAATACTGAATCTGCATTACCCCTTATTCAATGTTCAGCATGACACTCTAATTCTATTTGGATATACAGATGAAAAACTCCACCTCTACCGTATGAAAGATAATGAACTTGAGCCCATATCCAAAATTAATTATCCTATACATTTTGTTTATGATGCCTTTATAAAAGGGGACAACGTTTTTATGGAGACACGTAGATCTTTATACTTATGGAGGATTTACACTCTTTATCATGAAAATGGGGATTCAATCTGTAGTGTTTTAGACTCAACTGATATTGATTTTCAAGCGAAACTTTATGCATGGAGAAATTATCTGATTGCATTTAAAAATTCAGGAAGCCGTATTTTAATACTGGAAATAGGCGAGAATGGAAGCCTTTCTATTGTGAACGATTATCATTTTTATGAGGCAAAAAGAATAAAATTCAAAGGGGATACACTCTGGATGCTAAAGTATGATTCATATGAGGATTTAAAACTTGTGAGATACGACCTGAACCTTTTACCATCAATTCATCCAGTGGATAGTACTGTTTTCCATGTGGAGGAGAATATACCAACAAATTTTACAATGGTTTGCGAAAACAGGCTTGCCCTGTTTAATGGGCGAAATATTTACATTTGCCAGATGGACTCCACCAATCCAGTTTTCTCAATCACCAATTATTCTAATAATAACAGGGATATTATTCTTTCAGATAAATACCTTTATCTACTTACGAGGAGGAAGGTACATGTGTTTGAGGAATATTAATTTTCTTTTGATATTCATACTGTTCTTATCCACCCAGGGGTGTTATGAAATAATGAAGGAAGATGCCAATGGTGTAGTTCCTGTTTATTATTCCACAGTCAAGTTGAAGGTCTTTCCTGCGAAGAAACCAATTTTAATGGAGGACAGCAATTTTGTTTATTTTGCCTACCGTGACATTTACCATATCAAAATGTATGCAGATGGCAGTCATGCAAACACACCCGTTCCTCACGATATTAAATATGTATGCAATACCGATTCTCAGCTTTTTGCCATTACACATAAGGAGGATAATCAATATGTTTTTTATACGATAGATAGGGAGAATTATCTCATAGTTGACAGTTTCAGCATTGGTTTGTCCTGTAATAATATCAGACGCTGCCTGTATCTGGACAACAGGTTTTTCCTTGGAACAGAAGAAGGGCTTATAGTGGTGGATGTTGAGGAGGGCGAAGTTGAAACCTTTGATTTTCCGTTAATAGATTATATGCTCCAATATGACCAGATGATACTCCTTGTTTCATCAGAAGAATTTGGACTCTTTTCCATCAATGAGAATAAAATAATTTTGACCTCCACCAACACGACAGATGGGACATGTTTTGTTAAAGGGGAGGGAACAAAGGTTATATTTTTCAAAAATGATTCATACAAACTCTGTATAACCGATCTTTATTCCCTATTGTATGGCAGGATTGAAACAGTAAGTGTGTTTGACAGTATAAAAGTAAATGACATTGAAGTGAAGGGTGATTCTGTTCTCCTTACCACGGATAGATTGACCTACTGGCTGGTATGCCTTCCCGATAGGGAACCTGCCATCTGGGAGATGATTGGACAGGGAGGGAGATGGGTCATACTCGATAGAGGGTTTGTCCATGTCATTCTAAAAGATTCTCGTAAAGCCTGCGATTTTATCTTCCAGACTGAGAGGTTGAGGTGATTGTACTAATTCTCTCCCTGTTTTTGAAGGTGTTAACAGTGGACAAAAAACCCATTGAAAATGTAGAGATTTTCATTGTACCCGGGAACAAGCATGCATTTACGGATACATCAGGTGGATGTTGTCTTGAGGTGGATTCTCTCCCGGCGAAACTACATATAAACAGAATAGGGTTCAGAGATACAACACTTATAATAAATTCATTCCGTGAAGAGACACTCTATGTTTTCCTCAAAAGGACAGATATACAGATAAAGGGCATTACATTAAGAGGAGAACCAATCAGAACTGTGGGTACTATCACCATGGGTGAAACCCTGAAACATCTTCCTATGGGTGATGAGAATTACATGGTGAATGTGGGCAATACTGCTGGTGCTGTTAAAGCCACTGAAGCCCTGGGGACATTCTATCTTCTGGGTGGGGATATCAATGAAAACATTTATCTTCTGGATAATGTGCCTGTCCCATTCCCCTTCCACTTTCTTGGGGTTTTACCCCTTTTCCCGGTTGAGGCTGTTAAATTTGTTGAGATAATACCTGTATCACCCTCTGTTGAGTATGGGGACATCACTTCAGGTGTTATTAAAATAGGTTTTAGGGAACCGGGTTTGACACCCACTGCTTTTACATTAGGTGTGGATGGGATTAAAATATCCCATTCTATCACAAGTAATAGAATGAAAGGCTCGCTATTTTTCAGGAGCGGCTTCCCTTATCTGTATCCACCCTTTTACTCTTTTTTGACACTTTTGAGCAACAAATCAGGCAGTATCTCTTTCACAGGGTATTCTTCAAAGGAAGAAGTATTTCTCCCCATTGAACTGTTCACATTTGATATGGAGAATCCTGGTGAGGTGGCACACCAGAATGGAGTTATTTTTAACTTCAAAACCTCACATGCAGGACTCAATATTTATGGTATCCAGCTTCTGCAGAAAGTAGGCTTTTATGAGACGGATGGAACCCAGATTGATAGGCTGGAGGATATCTTTTCTGAGGATGTCGGGATAAAAACAGGAATAAATATTAAACATCTATCAGGTGGAATACAGGTTTCAAGACAACGGATAAAATTGAAGATTGATAATCCTTTTGTACCTTTACTTTCTGGATACATAGTCAGCCCGTTGCTCCGGGTGGATACAACCCTTTACAGGGGTGGAATATGGGGGAAGACAACGCTTGAACCATTGAATGGTATAAAAATGGTAATGGGGATAAGATATTCTTACAGGAGTATTGAGCAATTTTTCATACGGTCTGTTCATCTGCACATCAACTATGAAACATCCTGGGGAGACATTTTTATTAAATGGGGAGACTATCAGGACTTTGTTCCTCCAGAATACATTGAAAAGGCATCTGATGGATTTTTCTCCCACTCAAAACATTACGTTCTGGGATGGAGGAAGTCTATGAAAAGCGGTCTATCCACAAGATTTTTCCTTTTTGACAAGGAATTTCTAAAAACCCCATGTTATTACGAGGATAAATTTTATGAGGGAAATGGATACAGCAGGGGAGGCCTATTCTCCTTTGAATTCATGAAAGGACCACTCCAATTTAATGGAGGTATATGCATTTCAAAGGCAAAACGTACAGGTGATTATGATACAACCTATACAAGGTTCAGAGGGGATGTTCCTCTTTCATTTAATTTAAACGGTATATATGATGTAAAAAATACAACATTCTCATTTACCTATGTATGGTCATCAGGAAGACCGTACACACCTGTCATTGGTTATGAGACAGACAACAGGGATTACTATGTCTGGGGAAAGTATAACAGTGGGACATTACCACCCTACAGCAGGCTTGACCTCAAGGTCTCGTTCAGGATAAAAAAGTTGGGAATTGGATTTACACTGATAAATCTTATGAACAACAAAAATATTTCCTTCTACATCTACGACTTCCCCTACAGGTATCCTATCTGTATTTTCCCCAGGATGTTCCTTTTAACCCTACAGATTCCCTCTTAATCCCTCTTCCAGTAAACCCTGACTATTCGCTCTGATTCAGAGAACTTTATATTGAGGCAACCTTTGAATGATTTGAAAAGGGCTTTACCAATCCTCACAGCAAGGTTATCAGAGATTGTATTCACCACAACCCCATCCTTTGTCTTCTTCACCTCTGCAATCCTTTCAAGGGGGTTTGTCCTCATGGCCCTCTTCTCCTCATTCCTTATTCTCCTAACAATCTCTTCATAGTGCTTCTTGATAAAATCACCCGATGCCTCAACAATCCCCATTATGTAATGGTCATCAAGTTTTCTGCATGCAGGACATTTTTTCCTGTGATACTTCCCTGAAATTCTAACCTCTTCAAGCACCTTCTCATCAAAATACCATCTCTTATTCTTATAAACAGCCTTGCATTTCGGACAGATTGTAGGTTCTTTGTATTCTATCTGATACAGATATGGGTCATCAAGAAGGGCATTGCCACCACGCCTTGGATTCCTTTTCCCCCTTCCAGGTCCTGGCATATAACCTCCTGTGTTTTATGTTAAACACAATGGGCGAAAGAGGATTCGAACCTCTGACCTCCTGCTTGTAAGGCAGGCGCTCTCACCATCTGAGCTATTCGCCCACACCCAAATACCAAGCATAATATAATGAAACTCCCCAAAAATTCAACCCTGAAATTAAGTGTATTGACATGGGGAATTTTTTGTGGTATAAAAAAACAATGGGAATAATCTTTGCAGAATATGAAGTGCGAATAATTTTTAAAGATGCCCTCAAATGTCCCACCTTCTTTGGCTCCACCATCAGAGGAGGCTTTGGTTACATCTTCCGCAAATCTGTCTGCATAACAGGTCAAAAAACATGTGAAAATTGCATCCTCCTTGAAAAATGCCTATACTGGTGCTCTCATGTGCAACGAGGCCAAATATGCTTTTAAGAAATTCAACAAGATTTTTTAAACTTTTAAACTTATGAAACTAAATAATCAATAAAAGGTGGAAATAATGGCGAAAAAAAATGTAGATAAGCCAAGCTACATTTATCCAATCCTAAAGCATGAAGCTGGAAAATGTGTTGTATTTGAGTTAGATGGAGAGCAGATAAAAATTGAGCTTAAAACTAACGAGTCCCAAAATAATGAAATTATTATAACAAAATCAAACGAAACCTTAAAAGTTCTTTCTGAAAAAGATGCATTAAGTTTCTTTGAAATAGAAAGTGATGACCATATAATCAAAGTAAAATACCATAAAAAGAAAACCTTTTTCCCCATTAGTTTATTTTCTCCCAATGATGACTTTATTGTTTATGTTGATAAAAAACCACTGGAGGGAACATTGGCAGATCCATTTCAGCATATAAATGGTGCAAGGATTGTATTCTTCATTTATGCCGCTTTGGCTTTTTTCTCCATTTTTATATCAGAATCTATAATGCTATTTTCAGGTGTTTTATTTATATTTCTCCTAATTTTAGGATTATTGGCCATAAAATTACCACTATTTACAACTTTTTTGGGGATAATATATGGTGTGACCGATGTCTGGGGGTATTTCAATATTTTTAGTTACAAAATCTCTAATTCCACAGGAAGTAGTATTTCCTTTTACTTCTTTGTTTTACTGTTTAAAGTTTACCTTGCTTATGTTATGTTTAAAGGATTTATAGGAGCCGTAGAAGTAGTACGATTGAAGCGGATTTTATCTAAAAATGCTATGAATGGAGAAAATCTATGATAAAAAGATTTTTTATAGTTGGAATATTTATTATAGTTTTAGTATTTTTTATCAAAACCTATAACAAAAAATCAAAAGTTGATATAGAGTTAGAAGGTGATATTAAAACAATAGCAGAATCCCTTCACCAAGTGGAAAGAATTTTGAACAATAAATTGGTTGTTGTTATAAAAATGAAAAGAGAAGATGAGGAACTTTTCAATACCTTCAGTAAGACATTGGAGAATCTCACAGACGATGGGGAAAAATGGCTTGAAATCATGGTTACATTTAATAAAAAAAGAAAAGAGAAAGTAGGTATTATGAAAAAGAGTCTTGGTGAGATAAAGCAAAGCCTGGATTCTTTATTCATTCTATACAAAGACCAAGGTACTGCTGAACAAATTATAGGTGTTTTCAGAGACTATATATATGCTTACAAAATATTTGTAGATTCTGCATATTCAGATATTAAAAAGAAAATCTTTGCAGGACAGGTTTACAAAGAAATTCATTTGCTTGAAAAGAATGAACAGAACTTCCACGATGCAATTGATATGGGGAATTATAAACTCGCATATAAATATTTGAATACCTTAAAGCACCTGATAAGTAGTTTTAAAAGAGATATGGTTAATATACAACAAAGCGGCATTATTTCTAAGGCTTCAGCGAATGTTATAATTGATACTTACAAAAAAATATATTCTTGGGACAAAAGATATTATTATGCAATAATAAATCAAGATATAAATGAACTTAATAAACTTTTAGTTGAAGGGGCGGATATCTTCATAAATATACCTCGGGAGCAATCTGATAACCTTGTCCGTAGAATACAAAATATTCTCTTGGAGGTACCTGAGAACATAGACAGTTTATTGAACCAATCAATGGAAAAAGGGAAAAAAGCTTATGCCTTGTATTTTATAGTCAAAATCAAAATTGGTGAAAATCCAGATGACCTTCTTGGAAAAGATATCAGAGTAATTAAATAGGATTTAAGTGAGTTAAACAGATTTTCCTTCTCTTCAAGGGTTGACATTGAGGGGGGATTAAGTAAAATCACACTATGAAAAGAGCCAGTGTCCTTTTTCTTGTTATAGTTCTGTCAGGCTGTATCAAGAGGCCTGAGATGAAGCCACCTGGCGTGGAGCCTGAAACCCTTTTCTCAACCGCTCTTAAATATTACTCTGCAGGAGAATGGATTAAAGCCGATTCTACCTTCAAACAGGTTATTATCAGCACAAAGGATAAAGCCCTTATTGGTAAGTCTTATTATTATCTTGGTTCTGTTAATGAGAAACTTAATAGAATGAGAAGTGCTCTGGTCTATTACTCCAATGCCTATAAACTTGGGTACGGGGATAGAAGCACCTTCATTCTATTCATGCAGAAGATTTCTCCCTCCATTCTTGACAGGGAGTTTAAGAGGATTCCAGAATCCCTTAAACCTGAAGCACTTTATATAATTGGGAACAACTACCTTAAAGAGGGAGACGAGAGAAAAGGTCTGGGTGCATTCAGGAAACTTTCCTCCATGTATCCCAAACATCCCCTTACAGTGAAGGTTAGAAAATTCCTTGAAAGCGGAAAAAAATACAGAGTTGCTGTTGTTCTGCCCTTTTCAGGTTCACTTGCTGATGTTGCTGACATTATACGAAACAGCATAGAGGAGAACAGGAGTCCTGATGTTTATTACATCTATTTTGATAACAAAGGAAGCCCAACCCTCACATATAAAATTATAAAGAAGGTTGTGGAAAAGGGATACAGTGGTGTGATTGGGCCACTTCTATCAAATAACTCAGTCATAGCATCAGTCATGTGCAATATGAATTCAACACCCATGGTGAGCCCAACTGCAACATCTGCACTGGTTGACTCCTTTGGTCCATATGCATTAACCCTGAATAAGGCATTGATACTTGAAGGTTATGCCATTGCTGAGTATGCTCTGAATACACTGGGTTTCCGCAAGGCAGCACTTCTTTATCCTGCAAATGACTATGGGAAGAGACCCACAAAGGCATTCAAGGAGTACTTCACAAAGAATGGTGGAAAGATTGTGTATGAAGGCATGTATATTCCTGGTGAGAAGAATTTCAGGAGCATGCTCAGGGCTATTAATAAAAGTGATGCAGACATGGTGTTCATTCCTGGAAGTTCAGATGACCTGCTCTCCCTTGTTCCACAACTCAAGTACTTCTCTGTGAAAATGCAGATACTTGGTGGCGATGGATGGAATTCTGAAAAGATGATAAAGGAGATAGGCGCTGCATACTTTGAGGGAGTTGTGTTT
>Ga0190359_1002309_pt1 | contig 11431 bp, 10 predicted proteins | sample 48721823_MG_FD_161269 | JGI IMG/M metagenome (GOLD analysis project Ga0190359, IMG submission 161269) | Hydrothermal vent microbial mat bacterial communities from Southern Trench, Guaymas Basin, Mexico - 4872-18-2-3_MG | ecosystem: Environmental > Aquatic > Marine > Hydrothermal vents >...
CTTAGATGACTGGCTCATTGATGCTCCATCCTTCGTTCAAACCAAGGGCCTGTTGGAGATCTTGGACGACAGGTATAACAAGGGTTCAACCATTCTTGCTACCCAATTGCCAGTTGCCAAATGGCATCCCCGATTCGAGGATCCAACGCTTGCAGATGCCATCATGGACAGGGTGGTACACAATGCTTACAGAATAGAACTGAAAGGAGACTCTATGCGAAAAAAACAAAAATCCCTGTCTGCCGCCAGGCAGGCTTGACTCAATCCGGCCACTAAGCCAATGTTAATAAACCCAGTGCTGCTATCAAAAAAAAGTGGCCGGATAATTTAAGAATCAGTGGCTAGATTCATCGGAATACGCAGCAACTGCCGTTCTTTACCTGATGGGCATTGAAGCCACACATGCTCATGAGCAGTTCGTGGGTCAACAAAAGATCACTGATTTCATCTATTGTTTTGATGGAACCAACAACTTTCATCAAAAAGACAAGCACCAACTGGCGGTGGAAGAGGTGATTTGCAATTTTCGCATCATCTCGTTGAGCAGTATGCCAGAAGAGTCGGTCACAGAGTGTTTCTTGCAATTAATCTCGAACAGTTATGCTAAGAGGTTAAGCGCAAAAGAGGGGGTGGATGTCAAATAGACGTGCCTTTATTATGTAAGTAGACCACCTAGTTGCAAGGCTTTTTTTGCTGACCCAGAGGACTTATTACCGGCTTGCATATACCCGCCCCTCCCATGTCCGGATGAGAGAAGGCCCTCTCGTGCTCCCTGTTGAGCCTCAGGTGCCTTCTCGTGCAAACCTCAAAAAGCAAAATGAGATCAAAACAATACAACTTTTTTGAAAAAATACGATTTTGTTCAATCCTTATATCGGAATTCTAGAAGACGATAAGTGAGCTGAGGGGCTCTTGCTCTGTTTTTGCGTACGTGCTAGGATCAAATTTCAGGTTAGCAGAAGGGGAGGGTAAGAGGTGAAGGCAGTAACAAAGACAATTGGGCAAGCATTGGAGGAAATGGCGAGCCAGTACCAAGGCAACGAGGCCCTGGTTCACCAGGAAAGTGGTCTCCGTTATACCTATGGGCTAATGGCCTGGGAAATTGATCGCATAGCACGGGGGCTATTGGCACTCGGGATAAGAAAGGGAGATAGGGTCGCCCTGTGGGCCCCTAATGTGCCCGGGTGGGTTGTAGCCCAGCTTGCGCTGGCAATGGTGGGTGCTATCATGGTGCCAATCAACCCGGCAAGCGAGCAAGGTGAGATCCACCATATCCTGAGCCAAACGGATTCAAAGGCCATCATCATGTCTAGAGGCCAGGATGACGAGGAATTTATTAACATGATTTCAGATGAAAAGGACAAGCTTGGCTGCATTGAGTACGTGATTGTGCTAGGCGAGACCTCCTACCCTGATACCATTCTTTGGGCTGAATTGGCAGCCAGGGGCGATGAAGTAGGGGCTGAAGAATTGGCCAAGGCCAAGGAGGAAGTGCAGCCCGAGGACCCTGTGGCCATCATGTACACCTCTGGCACCACGGGAAAGCCCAAGGGAGTGGTGCTTGATCACCTGGGCCTTGTGAACAAGTCTTTGTGCGCTGCCCAAAGGCTTGAACTGGGACCTCATGATCGATCATGCCTTTTCTTCCCCCTTTACCACATGTTTGGCAATACGTGCATTGCACTGACAACCCTGCTCGTTGGTGGGAGCATAGTTATTCCCGGCATTGACTTTGACCCGTCTTCTATACTCTCTACAATAGCAAATGAAAGGTGTACCGCTGTGTTTGGGTCACCGAGCATGTTTTCTGCGCTGGTAGAAGATCCCGCATTCAGAATGAAAGGGTTGGAAACCGTGAACAAAGGGATTGTCGGAGGTGCTCCTTGTCCCCATAAGCTGATGGAAAGACTGGTTAATGACATCGGCATCACGGGCCTCGTGGTTGGGTACGGCATTACCGAAGCATCATCCTGGATTACAATGACCCATCCCAATGACCCAATAGAGATGCGCGTTACAACGATAGGTAGGCCACTGCCTTGCAATGATGTCAAAGTTACCGATCCGGAAACAGGGGAGGATGTCGGACAGGGAGCAATAGGAGAACTTTGCACCAAAGGTTTCCTAATGAAGGGTTACTACAAGATGCCGGCGGCAACTGCTGCATGCGTTGACAGGGAAGGGTGGTTTCACACCGGAGACTTGGCAACAGTGGATGAAAAGGGTTACGTGCGCATGGTGGGTAGGCTTAAGGAAGTCATCAACAAGGATGGGGTGGAAATCTATCCAGCAGAGGTGGAAGAAGTCATTTATGGTTTGCCGCAGGTGGCTGAAGCACAGGTATTTGGTTTTACGGGCAAGGATGGAAAGACCCGCATTGGCGCGTGCATTCGATTAAAGAAAGGCACACACATGGGGACTGGGGAGATCAGAGACCGGATACGGGCGGGACTTGAGCCAGAAAAGTTACCTGAATTTATAAAGATTGTTGACGAATTCCCTGTGACAAAATCTGGGAAGGTACAGAAGTTCAAGCTGGCTGAAATGGCTACAAGGGAATCAAGCTAAAAGATCCCCTATCTACCTGGAGCTGGAACACACCATGGCCTGATGTTCCATTTTGACACATTTGTTCATTATCACCTGGATACCTGCCTCCATGGCCTTTCTTGCGGCCTCATTGTGAACCACGCCTAGCTGCATCCAAATGATGGGAATGCCCTTGTCAATGGCCTGGCCTACCACCGGAGGTACCCGCTTAGGATTAAGGAAGAGATCAGCCATGTCCACGTCAAAAGGTATGTCCGAAAGGGACTTGTAACACGTCTGCCCAAGGATCTGCCTTTGCCCAGGGTTGACCGGTATTATTTCATATCCTTGCTTCATGAGGTAGCGAGCAACCTTGTTGCTGTCGCGATTTTCCTTGGGCGACAGCCCTACTATGGCTATCTTTTTAACTTTTCGCAATATTTCCAGGATTTCCTCCGAAGGAGGATTGTACTCCGGCATCTCACACTGCCCGATATTCATCTTTTTGCACCCTAGAATCTCATTTAACTATGTCCTTAACCTTGTCCACCTTTTTCTTGGCGTCAATCACCTTCTTTACGCCAGGTACCTGTTCCAGAACCTTGTCCTTCATCTTCTGCTCTATTTTGTTGGCCGTATTATCTTTATTAACAGTTTCAGAGGTTGAGGTGCTTTCTTGTTCTTCCTGTTTGTCGGAACTCAGCTCCTTTTTTACCTTCTTAAACTCGCGGATGGCACCTCCGAGGCCTTTACCAATTTCCGGGAGGCGCTTTGCGCCAAAAATGAGTAATATTATCAAGGCTATTATAAATAGTTCCGTGGGACCAAGGCCGAACATGATTCACTCCTTTTAAGGGTGTTGATGAATACTTTCTAAAATTTCCGTGGATTCAGGTGTTGGAAAAGGGCTCTGAGGCCCTATCTCAATTACTGAAATTCCCTCTTTTTCTAGCAATGATGCTGTGACCCCTGTGCCCAGACCCCCAGGAGCTTCGCAGTACGGGGTCTTTAAACCACATGATGGACTCCTCTCTTTGCCGATAAACACCTTAGCACCAGTGAGCCTGGCAAGTCTAAGGGTTTCATGGGCTCCCTTGACAAACTGTTCCGTAACATCTTGGCCCGCCCTGTTAATACACTTGGCCTTGCCAACCATAACATCCGGCCCGTGGCCACCTATGATATTGGCCGGCTCCCTAGGGGTCGGAAGACCTCCCATTTGTTCCGGGCACACTGCAATAGGGCGTATGCGGGACAGAGACCCTACAAGCGCCTTACAAAGGCTGTGATTTCCGTCATATCGACATCTGACGCCCAACAGACAGGCACTGATCAAAACAGGAGGTGATGTTCTAGAATCAAGCATCGCCCTCAGTAAATTCAACGGCAGGCTCACTTTCTTCGCGGGGCTCGATCCAACCGACACAGTACGCTGTTTCACCCATTGCCTTAAGGCGGAGCATTACCTCACCCGTATCCTCTTCGCTCACCACAATGATCAGGCCCAGGCCGTTGTTGAACACCCGCATCATTTCCATGTCATCAATGCCGCCCATTTTCTTTAAAAGCGTAAATATGGCGGGCGGTGACCATGATCTCTTATTAATCACAGCCTTGCACGCTTTGGGCAACATACGGGGCACATTGTCCACCAGGCCGCCGCCCGTTATATGGGATATTCCATAGATGCGAAAGTCCCGCCTAAGGTTCAATACTGGCCGAACATAGATACGGGTTGGCTCCAAAAGCTCTTCGCCTAGGGTGCGGCCCAGTTCTTGTATGTGCTCGGAAAGCGGCATTTTATTTTCCTCGAAAAAGAGCTTTCGCACGAGGGAATATCCGTTGCTGTGAAGTCCACTAGAGGCAATACCAATGAGGCGCTGCCCCACTCGGATCTCTGAGCCGTCTAGGAGTTCTTCATTGTCCGCTAGGCCTACCACGAAACCGGCAAGATCATATTCGCCTTCAGCGTAAAACCCGGGCATCTCCGCAGTTTCACCGCCGATTAATGCGCATTTGGCCTCCATGCACCCTACTGAGATTCCCTTAATTATCTCCTGGGCCTTGTGAAGATCCAGCTTTCCCATGGAAAGATAGTCGAGGAAAAACAATGGAGTGGCCCCTTGGACAACAATGTCATTGACGCACATGGCCACAAGGTCTATTCCAACGGTGTCGTGCTTGTCCATCATGAAGGCCACTTTGAGCTTGGTACCCACACCGTCTGTGGAGCTGACAAGAACCGGGTTTCGCGTATGTTCCACGTTAAGTGAGAAGAGGCCTGCAAATCCGCCTATATCGGTAATAACGCCGGTGCGATAGGTCTTATTCACAATTGGTCGAATGAGATCTACAAGTTTGTTTCCAGCGTCAATGTCAACCCCAGCATCAGCATATTTGCTTTTCTTTTTAGTTGTCATGAGTTGCACCATCCTTAATAAGAACTATAGCTTTCACAAAAAAACCTTGTCAAATCTTTTCTCCTGACTTTATAGATAAAGATTCAGGCAGAGCGCACAAGGGGAAGAAGTGATTAAAAGGAATAGCGGAATGATGGGGGGAGGAGAGAAAATATCGAATATCGAATAATGAATTACGAATGATGAAGGTCCAGCGCAATGGAATCTCTCCAGAGCGGCCTGTCTTTGTCTTTGCACCAGAAAAGGGGGAAAGACAAAGCCGGCAGTGCCTGCCTAGCCGTCAGGCAGGAGTTGAGCCTGAATGACGAAATTAACGTGAGCGCCTGCCCGGCAGCAGAGAAGGGGGGTATTTCATTGCCCGAAGCCATGAGCTTAAGGTATAGGGCAATGTCAAAGCGCCCTGTACTCTACTAGCAGGATAACTCTGTCAACTTGCTTGACCTCAGCACCGTAGGCAGGCGGTCAACGGTAGACGGAAAACGGAAAACAATGAACAATGGATGACCCAACAGACCCCATGACCCATTGGAACAAAAAGCCCAGGTACAAAGGCCAAAAACGCCTCACAAATGACCTTTCCTGCCTCAAAGGGATAGGCCCAAAAAGGGCAGATCTCTTTAGGGCAAGGGGCATTAATACCGTCAAGGATTTGCTCTACTTTTTCCCCTTAAGGTATGAGGACAGAAGAGAGGCCATCCCGATTGGTGAGCTTCGGCCAGGAGAGCAAGCCTTGGTGTGGGGCAGGATTCGTGGGGGCGGTGAGGAGAGGGTTGGCAGTAGCCGCAAGAAAGTCTTCAAGATAGAGATCGAGGACGGTACGGGAACGCTACAGGTACTTTGGTTCAATTATCGGCCAGCCTATCTGTGGCAAGTCTTGGAGAGGGGGAAAGGGCTAGCTGTATATGGCAGGGTTAAGGCATATGGAAAGACTCTTCAGATGATCCATCCTGATGTGGAGAAAACCGAATCACGTAAGTCAGGTTTTCTTCGCCCTATTTATCCGAGTGTCAAAGGCCTCTCACAAAAGGTTATTGCCAAAGCGGTTCAAAATGCCCTGGAGGGTTGCGCGGAACTAGTAGTGGATCCCATTCCGGTGACATTCACGGAAAAGCTGAGGCTTCCAAGGCTGTATGAAGCCATAAAGTGTCTCCATCTCCCACCGGCTACCGGAGATTTCAAGAAGTTTAGCGAAGGAAGAACAAAATACCATGAAAGGATCCAGTTTGACCGGTTCATTGGCGTGGTTCTGGCCGTCTTGAAGAAGAGATATGAGAGATCAAGCACCAGGAACGTAGGGCCTTACTCCTTGCCGGTAGATTTGCTTGAGAAGTTCCAGGCTAATCTCCCTTTTGATCTTACCCCAGATCAAACTAGGGCCATTAAAGAGATTTGCCAGGATCTGGAAAAGGACTCTCCAATGATGAGGTTGCTCCAGGGAGATGTGGGATGCGGTAAAACAGTTGTGGCAGCGGCAGCGGCATATGCAGCCATATTGAATCACAGGCAAGTAGCCCTGATGGCGCCTACTCAGATACTTGCCAGGCAACACTTTGTATTTTTCTCCAATTTGCCGGAGACCTTAGGATTTAAGCCACTTTTTGTGACGGGCGCCCTAAGGGCAGAGGAAAAGGCTAGGGCCTATGAGATGATGAGGCACGGGGATTGTAATTTCATAGTTGGCACGCAGGCATTGGTTCAGGAGGAGGTACGCTTCCAAGACCTAGGGCTCGTAATCATTGATGAGCAGCACCGATTCGGGGTTCGGCAGCGCTCATTGTTGGCTCAAAAGGCAGAAGCACCCGATGTGCTGGTTATGACAGCTACGCCTATCCCGCGCACCTTGGCGATAATACTTTATGCAGATTTAAATATTTCCGTGATCAGGTCCAGGCCCCCTGGTTACAAGGGTGTAATAACACGGATAATGGGGGAAGGGGAGAAGCGAAAGATCTATGAGATGGTCACCGGCCACATGGAGCGGGGAGAGCAGGTGATGGTGATCTGCCCGGTAATACAAGGCACTGAGGACCAAGACCTACGAGATGCCGTAAACATGTATGATGCCCTTAAAGCACTCTACGAGCCTCGCTTTAGGGTTGGCCTGATACACGGTGAAATGCCCCCTGGAGAAAAGGACACGGTGATGCAGAAATTCCACGAGGGAAAAATTCAATTGCTTGTCTCCACCACGGTGGTGGAAGTGGGCGTTCATGCTCCAGGGGCAACTGTAATGGTGGTCGAACACCCCGAACGCTTTGGCCTGGCACAACTTCATCAACTAAGGGGACGAGTGGGAAGGGGAGAAAAGCAAGGGCTTTGCTTGTTGGTGAAAAGGGATGGAATTTCAGGGCAGGCTGAAAAGAGACTCAAGGTATTGGCCTCCTGCGATGATGGTTTTGTTATCTCTGAACAGGATCTGCTTTTTCGCGGCCATGGCGAGGTAATGGGGCTCAGGCAAGCAGGGCCGGGCGAAATTGATATTTCAGAGGTTTTGAACAACCAACACCTCCTTATGGCTGCAAAGGAAGTGGCCGAAAAGATACTCAGGGAAGATCCTGAGCTTTCTGGGCAAAAGTACCGGTACCTGAGAATGCAACTTGAGGAACAGTTTGGGGTGGATATGCAAAAAAAAGCAAGAAAATAATGAATAACGAATAATGAATTATGAATGATGAAGTATCACCGGAGAGGCACTGAGCACACAGAGAGGCCTATTTATTTTGCTTGCCGCGAGATACCGGCAAGCAAAAGCAATGTGCTTCTATGCACTGGGTGAGCCCTAGTTGTCTGGCCCCTTTTTGCCGATTGCCGTTTCCTTTCCGAGCCGGAGGCCGATGGGCAAAAAACCATCCCCTCTGTGCCCCGCTGGCCGCGGTAGCGGTTAGGCGGGTGTGTCTCAGTGGTGAGGTGTCAAGGAAACCTCAAATGCCAAATGGATGATGAAAGGGTTGGCCGGAGCAAGGGTCTTATTGTGGTTTGAAATTTTGATTTCCCTAGCTTATAGTAGGTATATAAGAAAGGCCTTGGGCAAAAGGGGCAAAGGCCTTTTTTTACTGGATTTAGAGGCTAGAGCTCAGTATGGTCTAGGTAGGGTAAACTGATTTGTTGCAAGGAGGACATTGGTACATGGAAGAATTTAGGAGGATGACGAGGCTTCCGCCTTATTTATTTTCCATCGTGAACGAGCTGAAAATGGAGATGAGGCGAAAGGGTGAGGATATCATAGACCTTGGAATGGGAAATCCTGACATTCCTACGCCAAAACACATAGTGGATAAATTAATAGAGGCAGCCCAAAAAGGGCATAATCACAGGTACTCAGCTTCGAAGGGCATTACGAAACTGCGGCATGCAATTGCCGATTGGTACAAGAGACGTTACGACGTGGATATCGACCCTGAAGAGGAGGCCATTGTCACCATAGGCGCAAAAGAGGGGCTCTCGCACCTGGTCTTGGCAGTTATCAGTCCTGGGGATGTTGTGTTTGCCCCCAACCCAACCTATCCAATTCACCAGTATTCAGTAATCATCGCAGGTGGTGACCTCCGAAGCATTCCCATAGGCGCAAACAGGGATTTTTTTGAAGACCTTCTCACAGCCACCAAACAAACATGGCCAAATCCAAAGATGCTCATAATTTCATATCCCCATAATCCCACAACGGCGGTGGTGGACCTGGAATTTTTCGAGAAAATCGTTGATTTCTGCAAAGAGCACAAGATCATGGTGGTTCACGACTTTGCCTATGCTGACCTAGTGTTTGATGGCTATGGCCCTCCCAGTTTCCTGCAAGTGCCCGGGGCCAAGGACATAGGTGTGGAGCTTTTCAGCCTGTCAAAAAGCTATTCAATGCCAGGATGGAGAGTGGGTTTTTGCGTGGGGAATCGAGATCTCATCGCTGCTCTCCGAAGAATTAAGAGTTATTTGGACTATGGGGTGTTTCAGCCGATTCAGATAGCCTCTATAATTGCATTGAATGGGCCCTATGACTGCGTAGAGGAAATTGTGAATATTTACAAGGAGAGACGCGATGTGCTTGTGGACGGGCTGAACCGGATAGGCTGGGAAATTGAAAAACCCAAGGCTACCATGTTTGTGTGGGCCAAGATCCCTGAGCAATTCAGGAACATGGGTTCCATAGAATTTTCAAAGATGCTTCTCGAAAAGGCCAAAGTGGCAGTTTCGCCTGGTATTGGGTTTGGGCAGTACGGCGATGATCATGTAAGGTTTGCACTGGTTGAAAATCCCCACCGGACCCGTCAGGCCATTCGTGGAATAAAAAAGATTTTTTGAGGTCAGAGATGAGCAACATAAAGGTGGGAATAATCGGATTTGGGACCGTTGGCGCTGGAGCATACGAAGTGCTCAGGGAAAACGCAGATCTAATAAGATCGAGGGTTGGAGCGTCTGTGGCAGTAAAGAGGATCGCCGACCTGGATGTTGATTCTGATCGGGGAGTCCCAGTAGATAAGGGCTTACTTACAACAAATGCCGAGGAAATCATCGATGATCCTGAGATAGATGTGGTGGTTGAGTTGATAGGAGGGCTCACCCAGGCAAAGGAATATATTCTCTGCGCAATGGAAAAGGGAAAGCATGTGGTAACGGCCAACAAGGCACTGCTGGCAGAATATGGCCACGAGCTCTATGACATGGCCGAGAGGTGCGGAGTGAACCTCGAGTTCGAGGCCAGTGTGGGTGGCGGCATTCCCATTATTGGTGCAATGAAGGGAGGGCTATCCGCCAACCGCTTCAGGAATATCATGGGAATACTAAATGGCACCTCAAACTATATCCTGACAAAGATGAGCAGGTATTACTGGCCCTATGAAAAGGTTGTGAAAGAAGCCGTGGAGCTAGGGTATGCCGAAGACCCTCCTACCCTGGATGTGGACGGGACGGATGCTGCACACAAGCTTGCCATTTTGATCTCCCTTGCCTATGGATCAGCGGTTTCATTCAAGGATATTTACAAAGAAGGCATTACCTCCTTAACGCCCGACGATATTCGCTTTGCTCAGGAGTTTGGCTATTGTGTGAAGCTGCTCGCCCTTGCAAGGGACAGGGGCGAGGAGGTGGAGGCAAGGGTACATCCTGTCATGATTCCCCAGGATCATATTTTGGCAAATGTGAATTGGGCCTATAATGCCATATATCTGGAGGGCGATTTTGTGGGGCCTAATCTATATTATGGCCTTGGTGCAGGTCGAAGGCCTACAGGTAGTGCCGTGGTCTCAGACATTATTGAACTATCGAGAAGAATTGCAAATAAAGAGAAAGGGCTTCAGCCCCCACTTGCTCATTATGGAAGGGAGAGAAAGAGTATTTCCATCAAGCCTATGAAGAGCCTCACCATGCCCTATTACTTTAGATTTTCAGCGGTGGATCGGCCGGGGGTTCTGTCGAAAATCTCTGGGGTTCTGGGCCAGCACAACATTAGTATCACCTCTGTAATTCAGAAGGGTAGAGAGGTAAACGGCCCTGTTCCTGTTGTTATGCTTACCCATGAGGCATGCGAAGAAAATGTGATGAAGGCTATCTCGGTGATAGATAACATGGATGTGGTCACAGACAAAACCATCCTTATAAGGGTGGACAAAGGTATTTCGGACAAATGACGCAAGGGGTAATAAGACAACTATATGACAAGAAGCAAAATGAAGTTTGTTTTATTGGTGGGTGATGGGATGGGGGACTATCCCCTGGAGGAGCTTGGTGGGAAGACCCCCCTTGAAGTGGCAAAGACCCCCAATATGGATAGGATAGCAGGATGCCACATTGGGCTGGTCAGGACCATTCCAGAGGGGATGCCACCCGGAAGCGATGTGGCCAACCTCTCTCTTCTCGGTTATGACCCAAAAAAATATCATACGGGCCGTGCCCCTCTCGAGGCGGCCAGCATGGGCGTTAGCCTTGGCGAGAAAGATATTGCCTTTCGTATGAATCTGGTAACCCTTGATCACAGGCAATCGGGCCAGATTATCATGGTGAGTCATAGCTGTGGGGACATATCCAACCAAGAGGGAAGGGCACTTGTGGATGCTCTTCGGGAAAATATGCAGGACGATGGTATCCGAATTTACCCCGGAGTTGCATATCGCCATTTGCTTGTTTGGAAAGATGGTCCCCTGGATGCACATACCATACCCCCCCATGACGTACTGGGCCAGAACATGGCGGACTACTTAAGTTCTTCCGGGCAAGATCCGATATTAAGCTTGATCAGGCGTTCTTGGGACATATTGCGGGATCATCCCGTAAATGTGGAGAGAAGGAAGGCCGGGCTAAAGGAGGGAAATTCCATCTGGCCTTGGGGCCAGGGGAGGCCACCCAGACTGGCCAAGTTCTCGGAAAAGTACGGATTGCGGGGTGGGGTAATCTCTGCTGTGGACTTGCTTCGAGGAATGGGAATAAGTGCGGGCCTAACGCCTATATATGTAAAAGGCGCAACTGGTTACTTGGATACCAATTACAAGGGGAAG
>Ga0190359_1002311_pt1 | contig 11421 bp, 6 predicted proteins | sample 48721823_MG_FD_161269 | JGI IMG/M metagenome (GOLD analysis project Ga0190359, IMG submission 161269) | Hydrothermal vent microbial mat bacterial communities from Southern Trench, Guaymas Basin, Mexico - 4872-18-2-3_MG | ecosystem: Environmental > Aquatic > Marine > Hydrothermal vents > Microbial...
CGGGTTCTGGATTTAAGCGCGGAAAGTGGCTCGTTGAATCCGATATGTCCCGCACGGCCGATGCCAAGTAACTGGAGATCGATACCGCCGCATTCACGGATAAGTCTATCGTAACGCCGGCACTCCTCGTCAAGATTTTCAGCCATACCGTGAGGTACATGGGTATTGCGGATGTCAATATTTACTTTGTCAAAAAGATTTTTGTTCATATAGGAGCGATACGAATTTGTATCTTCGCGGGGGATACCGACATATTCATCCAGGTTAAAGGTGCGGCAGAGTGAAAAGTCGAGACCGTGATTCTTGTGAAGTTCCACGAGCGCCGGGTAAACCAGCTCCATGGTTCTGCCCGTTGCAAGACCAAGAACAAGATGCGGCTTTTTTCGTAATGCAGAGGCTATCACCTGCGCGGTAAGATAGGCTGCTGCATGCTCGTCTTTTTGAATAATAACTTCCATCGTAATCAGACCTTTTGTTTGAGGTATTGGGTTGTAATTTACAGATACTCTTTATACGGTTTGGATTACATTCTAAAGTATATAATCCGGTGTTTTGGTATTCATAGGCTTTTTAATAAAAAAGTTACATAATAAAAATACAGTCCACTGGTACCCTGGGGCTACAGAGATTATTTTTTAGTAATGAAAACAACACTGCGCGTTATTAAGGATTCTTCCCGCTCCGCTGCATTTAATATGGCCGCGGATATGTATCTCCTGTCCCGGTGCGTTACTGAGCCGGTGGTGTATCTCCGATTCTACTCCTGGCAGGTCCCGACAATAACGATCGGTTATATGCAGAATCGGGAAGAGAGTCTTGCGATTGATATCCTTGATGAACATGGCGTTTCCTGGATACGTCGTCCCACAGGCGGCAGGGCGGTGCTGCATCACGGGGATATTACCTATACCTGCGCCTTTTCAAAAAATATTCCGGAAATGGGTAAAGGTATCGCCGAGACATATCACCGCATATCGGCATGCCTGATATATGGATTAAATCAGGCCGGGATAACCTGCAGCCCCCATAGTTTTTTTGTCAACGCTCAAGATGTAAAGCGTGAGATTAAGCTCCCCTGTTTTCTTGCACCCAATAGAAATGAAATTATGTGCCGGGGAAAAAAACTGGTTGGTTCTGCGCAGAAACGTACTGATGACGCAGTCTTGCAGCACGGCTCCATACCGTTGACCGGCCGATTCCGGGAATTACCGTCGTATCAGAATATCAGTGAGGAGCAGCGGCGGGTATTTACAAAGCTACTCCACCGGAAATGCACCTGTATTGAAGAGTCCATACCCGGTCTGGATGAAAATGATTTGATCGAATGTTTACAGGAAGGGTTCAGGAGTATCCTGCCCTATACAATGACGATACAAAGGTGGACCGATGATGAAGAGCGGGAAATAGAAAAAATAGCCGGGAGTCAGGAGTTTGCGCAATTATGGATGCAATAAGGATCTTTAATGATTTGATGTTATTGTGGAGAGGATTTACAGTCACAGGATATAGGAGTTTTCAGTAAAATATCCTCCGGAATTAAGGTGCATTGATGCAGAACTGTATACGTGTAATACTTTTAGTCACCCTGGTACTTATACGGTGCGAAGTGTTAAAGAAGCGTAAGTCACCTGAAGATGAGGGTGTGCCGCTGACCTTTAGGTATGATTCGCTGATGCAACGGGCAAAAGCGTTTACCCCTTCGATTGGAAAAAACGGAGGAACTCTTACCCTGCCGTTGTATACCGAACCTGCAACGTTTAATCCAATGGTCGCACCTGATGCGGTGCCGTACCTGTATGAGGGGCTGGTCCGTATCAATGGAGTGACCGGGGAACCACGACCGTGTCTTGCAGAGGACTGGGAGGTTTCCGATAATAATTGTTCCTGGAAATTTTTTATCCGGAAAAATGTCTTATGGTCTGATAGTGTACCATTTTCCGCATACGATGTCGCGTTTACTTTTAACGCGCTTGTTTATAGTGAAAAAATAACCCCTAAAGTACGCCGGGATATGTTTACCATTAACGGTAAGCGGATAGAGGTGACGGTGCTTGACAGTTTCACGGTCCTCTTCAAGCTGCCAAAAGTATTCGCACCATTTCTTAAATATATGACACAAGTAATCCTGCCGAAACATGCTTATGAGAAGTGGTTGAAAAACGATGCTTTTTCAGATTCTTTATCCGTTAAAACATCCCCGGATCGTATGGTGGGAACGGGACCGTTTCTTCTCGCTTCTTATGTTCCCTACAGTAACCTTACCTTTATAAGAAATCCCCGATACTGGCGGCGGGACGCTGTGGGAAACAGGCTGCCCTATCTCGATTCGATTACTTATATAATAGTTGCTGATCTGGATGAGGCGCTGGAGAGCTTTAAAGCCGGGGAAATCGATTATCTGGCGGCGGACGGAAACGATTTCGCAGAGCTTGACGAGAAGGATTCAGCCTATACGCTTTTCCATTTAGGGCCGGCCCTGGGCAGCAACGGTATTGTGTTTAATATGAACAGCAGTATAGACAGCAGCTCTGGTAAACTCTATATTGATGCCAGGAAGCTGGCGTGGTTCCGGAATAAGAATTTCAGGAAAGCAATTGCCCATGCAATTAACCGTAAGAGAATTATAGATGTATATATGAAAGGAAGGGGCTACACGCAGTGGTCTCCACTCAGTCCTGCGGTCGGAGATTTTTATAATCCGGAAGTGGCAACCTACCCCTATAATCTCCAGAAGGCAGATACGCTTTTACGGGAAGAGGGTTTTGTGGATCGCAATGGTGACGGGTTTCTCGAGGATCCCGACAATACTACGGTTGAATTCAACCTTACTGTTAATACCGGCAATACCTTCCGTAAAAATATCGCTGAGATTATCTGTATGGATCTGGAGCGGCTGGGCATGAAGGTGCATCTGAATATTTTGGATGCAAATATCATACAAAAGAATCTCTGTCATCCTCCGTACCACTGGGATGCGGTTATGCTTGGATTTTCCGGCGGATTTGAACCTGACCTTGCGCGGGCGGTCTGGCACTCGTCAGGGGAACGCCATATCTGGGAGCCGGGGTTGAGCAAACCGACAATGCAGTGGCAGGAACGTATAAATTATCTATTTGAAGCCGGGGCGGCAATACTTGACAAAGAAGGGCGTCAGGCTATTTACCGTGAATGGCAATCTGTTGCATCCGATGCACTGCCGATGATCTTTACCGTCAGAAGCGAGCGCATCCTTTGCATGTCAAAAAGAGTGAAAAATGTCAATCCCTCGGTGCATGGAGGATTGTTGCATAATATTGAAGAATTGTACATCCGGGATTAAACGGATGGGCCTGGGAAGTTTCTTTACGATGTGCAGAGGTTAAAAAACAACCTTAATGCATCAAGGCCCATGCAACAGAAGAAAAGAATTATCGTCTTATTCCTCCAAACCGTCCTCTTCGATGTCTTTCGTTAAAACGGCAAGTTTCTGAGCCGCTATTTTTCGGTATACCTCTTTGGGTTCTTTCTTTTCTCCATTCACGGTGAGCAGCTCATCAACGGTGATACCGAAGTGCTCTTCATTTTCCAGAAGGAACGGGTAAATCAGATCCCAGTCGGCATCACTCAGCTCGCGGTATACGCCGCCGTTCAACTGCTCGTCGATCAGTTTCCGATGCGGATCACGGACATAGATTGCACCGCCCGAGGCAAGTGAGAATAAATTTGAGCCGGAATAGGGAGTATCATATTCCTTAATCGCGCCGGTACGTTCGTCGAAACCAATGCCGTTAAGGATAACGAAACCGCCGACTTTCAGCGGATCCCCGGCCATGAATGATTCCGCCAGGTAATCCAAAGCAGTACCGTTAATAACCACTTTGGGTTTACCGACAGCATTGATAAGCGGTCGTCCCGCGGCATTACCCATGACAAAGACCGATCCGCCCTTTGCCCCGTACATGAAGGTCTGACCCACATCGCCGTGCACCACCAGTTTACCGGATTTCATTATCTGGCAGAGCTGGTCCTGTGCATTGTTGTGGACATGAATTTCCATACCGTCAATTCCTGAGCCAAGATAATCCCCCGAAGATCCGTACACGTCAATACGTACTCCCTCGGTTGCCGGTCCAAGGCCATTGCCGGTAAAACGTTGTCCCCGTTGCTTGAACACGATAAATCGTTTCCAGCCCAGCTCGTATGCTTTTTTAATAAGCACAGCGTCGCAGGTTTCATCTTCGGGGGTAAAGTTCTCCGCATTAATAACCAGTATGCTTTCTTTCCCCTGAGGTGCGTGAATTGATGCTCTGGATTCAAAATCGATCAGACGGTACTCAGACTCGACAGTATCGGTAATCAGGGGAGTGTTTAAAAGAATATCGTCAATTGTTTCCCTGAGAAGCTGCAGTACAGAGCTTCTCTTTATGGTTCCGGTAGCATATCTTCGGTCATTAAGCAGGGTCAGCGCTTCCAAGGCGATTGCCTTATTGGTCTCGTTCTGCAGTGCACAGGTTCTTATTTCGTTAACACAGTAACGAAGCGCATTGCCGTCAAAGTCACTTATGCTGTTTTTAACATAATGGAATATCTGCTTTGCGTTATTTTCCGCCAGAGTATTTTTAATATCACTGGCGGTGGTATCATCGGGTGTCGCTATTTCGGATGTAAAGTCAATAACGGACCGGTCTCTTACCGTTTCGATAGCCGTACCGAATTTATCTGTGCAGGTAAGCTTTGATGAGCCGTTTTTACCGTCCAGCGTGAAAATAAAAGCACCACCGTCAGTGTAGCTTCCGCCACGTGCATTCCAGTACTTGTCGGCAACAGGTCTGAACCGGCTGTCTTCCTGTGAAAGAGAATTGAGAGTTGCATCTATAGCCTGTTTTTCCGAGCAGATCAGTCCAATCTGTACCTCACCCTCCTGCAGGGCGAATACCTGGGGCCGCAACATTGAAGTGTCGGTTATGCCGATAAGCTGGAATTGCTTTTTTGCACTATCGTTGCGTGAAATAATGAAAAACCAGGGACCGTCCGGTGATGAGCCTGTATGGTGCGTCTGGATTGCCCTGTATATCTTCTGCTTTTTTTCGGGAAGCATATCAAAGTCCAGTTCCGATGTCGGAGCCATTGCCTCAATAAGATATTCGAGTGGATATTTATAGACCCGTCCCCAGAGGTCCAGCAGCAGCACCGCCTCCTCGGTATCGGTAAGGAAAAGCGGGTGGTAGTTTTTCTGCTCGAGATACTGGCTGACAGAGACGTAGTTGGCGAAGTCTCCGTTGTGAACCAGCGCCGCATTCATTGAGCCGAAGGGATGGCACCCGCCCGGGTGCCAGACACGGCCGCGGGTAGGGTAGCGCTGGTGCGCAATCCAGGAGTGAGCCTTGATGTCTTCGAGCTTATAATACTCAACCACCTTTTCAGCATAACCAACCACTTTCAGAATCATGATATTTTTACCGACTGAGAGAACAAATGCTTTCTTATCACCCAGCGATGCATAATATTCGGCATTTATTTTATAACAGGTTTGTGAGATGAGTTCCTGTTCAGCATCCTCCTTTGAGAGTGATTGCAGGTTGTTATCCGCCACGAACTGTGCGAGCGCATTATCCTTCACCTGAATGAAGTAACGGACCACATCGGGAGGTTTAACCTCCAGCCCGATTGACCGGTAGTCGTCGATTCTGTCCAGTGTGTCGGATTTGTCAACAATAAAGTACGGTGTTATATAACGGTTTTCCAGATCGGCGCGCACATCGTTTTCGATAAGGGCAATATGGAGCATGAAATCTTCCTCCAGCGTTTGTTGAGAAACACCGAGCTGATCGGGAATAAATCCCATGGCGGAAATTCCGCCTCCTTTACCGTTTCCGCGGTTTCTCATCTGGTATGACGGTTCAAAAATATTTTTGCCGCTTACCGGCACAGAGCTGATAAATCCTGTAACACCGCATCCACCCTCTTCTTCAGCTTTATAGTCGCCTTTAGAGGGAAGATTTTCAACAAGCCTTTTCCTCGATCGAATAATTTTTTCTGCATTATTCATATATCTCACCTGATTATTTATTATAGTCGATATGATAAAGGAGATCCGTTCTACCCACAAGTTCAGTAATACTTTTCATTCCGAATTTCTGAAGAATTGAAACCAGTTCATCATGCCACGCATTGAAAAGGTTTGTCAGGCGCTGCGTCGCGTATTCCTCATCGTAAAGTACTGCAAGTTCAGGGTCTGTTGAAGCGATACCCCGGGCGCAGCCTCTTCCGGACTCGCAGTTGCCGCATCGCACGCATTCGAGAGCAACCAGTTCCGCCGTGGCTATCACAACGCCGTCGGCGCCGAGACAGATAGCCTTTGCAACATCGTGGGCGTTACGAATGCCGCCGGATGCGATAAGGGTGACGGCGTCACGGGCACCCTCTTCCTTAAGGAAATTATGAACCTTTGGAATCGCGTATTCTATAGGCATGGCAATGTTTTTCTTTGCAATGTCGGGCGCAGCACCGGTACCGCCATACCCGCCGTCAATATGTACGACATGGGCATTTGCATAGTAGGAGCCCACTGCTACCATATCAACATCGTTGGGTGTTGAAACCTTGACGGAAACGAGTGCAGTCGGATTCATCTCCTTGATCCAGTCAACGTGCTTTTTATGGTCCTCAATAGAGTAAACCGAGTGGAATGGGAATGGCGAAAACAGCGAGGTACCTTTCACTGCTTCACGCATTTTTGAGATAGCTTCGGTATGCTTTTCTCCCAGAAGATGGCCGCCCAGTCCCGGTTTTGCTCCCTGCGCATATTTAAATTCCACCATGCGTACCCGCTTAATAGTTTCTTCACGGACACCAAAAAGACCGGTGGCCACCTGAGTGATGACATGGTTATCATAGGGTTGCAGCGCTTCGGGATAGCCGCCTTCACCGGTGCAGGTAAAGGTGTTCCATGCCTGTGCATTACGGGCGCGGGAGACAAGGGTCGTCAGGCTGCAGGAACCGAATGACATGCCGCCGCAGTATACCGGCAGGCTGATTTCCACATCCGCACGACCGTCATTACGACGGTTCAGTTTAATGGCTGTTGAGATCTCCTCCGGATTGACCAGAGGAGGGTTTTCAGGAAACTTGAAACGGAGTTTGTCGAATCCGCCGTCAGAATTACCGATGTGATATTCCAGATCGGTGCGATCCGGTACTGCACCGGTTTCAGCCATTATCCATGTTGCGGTTATCATATCAGAAGTCCACCGGTGATCACCGAGCGCTTCGTACATCGGATTCGGAATGAGCTCCAGTGCCTTGACCGGACATTTGTTGATACAGAAGAAATCATTCTTCTCACACTCAAATCCAATACATTTATAGCTGACCGGCGGTTTTGTCTTGTTGTATCCATCAGGACGATCATGGACACCATAGGGACAAAGACGGGCACAGGTTCCACAACTGATACAGGCATCGGAACGAATGACCTTGTATTTGGGAAGCATGTGCCGAAAACGTGACGGCATAGGTTTAATTGTAACGGTTTCTGGTCTCATGTGTTATTTCCAAATAGAGTTGCAAAGGTTTCTTTCTCCAGTGTTTCGAAATAAATTGCTCTTCCCGTTTCTCCGCGAAGACGTCGTACTTCGCGGATACCCATGGCACCCATGACCTCAAGCATCTGTGAGTGCCACGCGCCGAGCAGGTTGACAATCCTCTGAATCCCTTTCTCTTGCGGGATTCTGTCTATCTCGTCAGGTGGAATGAGTAATTCTTCTTTCACACCATGCAGTTCATAGCCTAACGCAAGAATCAATGGTATATCCAGAGACACAACATCCGCACCTGAAATAATGGATTTTGGTACATGCTCAGCCATTGCAATGCCCCCGGAAGCAATGATAGTCAACGCGTCGCGGACAGCTTCCTTAATAAGGGTGGCATGCACATCCTCCAGTACCTCTTTCACGAATCGAGCCTGCTCCCCTTGTTCGTTGCCGTGGTGATCGGTAATTATATGCACAATCTCAGCACCTTTCTGCGTCAGTGCAAGCACCGTATTTTCAACACCTGCTGATGCCGGGATACGAACCGCTACCAGGGCATTTGTTATCTGTTTGATATTTTTTCTGATTGTCTCGAAATCAGCCAGAAGTTCTCCGGTATAGTAGAGTTCAAGTACTTTAACTTTATCAAGAAGATCGGCGTGTTTTTCGATTTCGTTATACGAGAGTAAGGGTATAAAATGTTTGACATATTTTTCGATTTCAGCGGTGATTTCGGAAGCAGGGAAAACAGCCAGCGTGTCAATTGCTTCAGCTGCGCCTGCCATGGCAATTTTTACAATGTCGGCGACCTTATATTCGTAAGCATCAAATATCATCGGTATCGGGAGATCAACAGTATCGGGAATTTCTGAGAGAAGTTCACCGTCTTCGCTGAAGATAAGACGATCGAGTTTTCTCCCCAGATCGACATGTGTGCTGATATATTCCCTGCCGTGGATACCGTCCCGCGTAGGCCGGACAATCTCCGACATATCGGTCCACATGCTGTCGAAACCGGGGCCGGTAAATTTACCCCGGTACCCTGCACCCGATACCGGTACTTTGCCCACTTCAGCCTGTTTCCAGATACTGAGTATCATTTCGGATGTCCAGTACTCATCACCCAGTGTTTTAAATGCAGGCATGATTGATTTAGTCATGGCACCCCTGGGACATTCCTGTATACAGCGGAAACAGTTTTTACAGAGTGCGCTGATCGGATCCGCCATTTTCCGGGGATCATCCTCCCGACGTTTATGGGCCTCATAGACGCAGACCTTTATGCAGCGGCCGCAGTTTATACACTCGTCACCACGCTCCAGCCTGAACTTTGAAATAAGATCCAGCTCAAGACTCGTTGGCTTTACATGAATATGATATTTTTTTGGCATATTCTTTTAATCTTGTTTCGGGTTTATATATAACTTTTTTTTAATTTGTTTTGTATCATTTCTAATTATGTTTCGTTATCTCTATACACCACTTTGCACGATTCTTCGCCTGCACATCAACAAACTCAACGTTACACTCAGTGAATCCTTGTATTAAGAGACCGTTATACGTAAAAAGATTTCTCAGTCGCTTTGCTCCTTCGAAATGACGAAAAATTTTTTATCCGTTACGCTCGACCATATTCCAGTATTCATCACTGGCATCGACCTTCTGCAAAAAGTCGTGTATCAGTTCGTTGGGTCGACCGAACCGGTTTTCAAGTTCTGTTTCAATAGTCTCCCACAGATCCACAAGACCGAGATTCACCTGGCATATCTCTTCACAGGCTTTACAGTGCATGCACAGAAAGATTTTATCGGCCTCTTCTTTTGTTACTTTTTCTCCGGCAAGGAGTCTTCTTGCAAAGGCAACCTTCCCTTTCGGCGTTACACCTTCATCACCGGTAATGAGGTATGCAGGACAGACTGCGAGACAGCTGCCGCACTTGGCACAGGCATAGGTGCTGAGCATTTTATCAAGTTGACTGACTTTCCTGTTTCTGCCCAGCAGGAGTGTTACCACCGGACCGATAAACCAGGATAAACCGACCAGCATACTCATGCCGAAGTTCATAAAGGCCGGTTTCATAACCAGTGAAGGTATCCCGAACAGTTTAGATCCCACACTGAAGAATTTACCCCGATTCAGTATCCAATTTGGATCAACTTTGTTCTTGTATTCCTTAAGCTCTCTCAGCCGCTTTTTATCGAACATAAAATTGATAAATGGAGCAAACCAGATACCCAGGCCATAGGGCCGCGCATTATGCTTTACCGCAACTCTGGTAAGCATCATAATCATGGGAAGATTTATCAGATATTTCAATTTTCGTGAGTCACAGAGGAATTCCGCCGCTACCATAGACTCTGTTTCGTTAATTATATACGCATAGGAGCTAATCTCAATACCGAAACGGCGTCCCACCTTTTTTGCCTCTGTAATAAAGGCACTGACCTTTTTAGTCGGCATGATAACTTCGCACATGAGAATTGTCGGACCAAGTCGTTTTGTCTTCACACCGAACAGACGCTCGTTCCAGAGATAACTCGCTACATATTGCGGTGCTTCCTTGAGTTTGATGTCGGTAGAAGCGATATATGACAGGAAATTTTCATCATCTTTCTGGTTTTCGAATTCAAACAGAACACCGGGTTTTTTCTCAAAAATATCGCTGTGAACCAGATCGTTCATTTCATGAAGCAGGTCTCCGTCGATGAAGCGGATTGTCTCCGGTTGTATTTTCTTTTGCGCTATTCTATCCTTCATGATTTTATCAATAAAGGTAAAGGCGCTTGAAGCATCTTCGAAATAGACAAGTCGCGGATAGGAGTTTTCCGGTATATCTTTCAACTGCAGCGTAACTTCCGTCACAATACCGAACTGCCCTTCAGAACCGATTATAATATTAAATTCCGGATCGGCCGGTTTCAGCTCTCTGATTTCACCTTTTGGATATACCACTTTAAGTGAGAGAACCTGCTTCGAGACGTGCCCGTACCGGAAGTTGTTTATGCCGTATCCACCGGTTACTATCCAGCCCGCAACGGTTGAAAATTTGCTTGAAGGGTAGGTCATCAGGCACAATCCATGCTGTTTTGCAATAACGTCAATATCACTCCAGCGGGCACCTCCCTGAACCGTGACTGTTTTTTTCTCCCGGTCGAAGGCAATAATCTTCCGCATTGTTGCCAGATCCATGACAATGCCGCCGTCCGTCGGGATTACCTGGCCGAAACCGGAAGATGCAGTACCGCGGGGTATAACGGTCAACTTTTTTTCATTGGCAAAGAGAAGTACCTGTTTGATTTCATCGGCATTTTTCGGTTGAACAACCAGATCGGGAATAATCTTAAAAAAGACATTGCTCATGATTGGCGGTATATCACCAATATCACGGCTGTACAGCATCTTTTCCTTTTTATTCTCAATAACTTTTATGCCGCCGGCTCTTTTTTTGAATTCTTCTGCAATTTTCATAGTCGTTACATTATGTTAAAGTATAGGTACTGTTTGTTTTCCTTGAAATCCCCGTAACTATTTCGATAATTCATTCACGTTTTTTGGGGTAATACAAAGAACAGGTATTTTCTACCTTTAGAAGGGTAACCCGGTGGTTTGTTGTCCGGGTTACCCTGATTTTTACGGCTGCCGGTAATCTATTTTACAGTAACGGATTTAGCCAGATTTCTTGGCTTATCCGGATCAAATTCATTATAATCAGATGCAAAATAGGCCATTATCTGCAATGGAAAGACAAAAGGAACCGCTGACATGGCGATGGCGTATGGGTTGTTTTCTATAGGGATTCGTAATGTATAGTCAGATATTTCAGATATCTTTTTATCGAAATCAGCAACAACCGACAGAATGGTTCCTCCGCGGCTCTTCATTTCCATTACATTTCCGATGAGCCTGT
>Ga0190359_1002312_pt1 | contig 11419 bp, 9 predicted proteins | sample 48721823_MG_FD_161269 | JGI IMG/M metagenome (GOLD analysis project Ga0190359, IMG submission 161269) | Hydrothermal vent microbial mat bacterial communities from Southern Trench, Guaymas Basin, Mexico - 4872-18-2-3_MG | ecosystem: Environmental > Aquatic > Marine > Hydrothermal vents > Microbial...
CTAATGTCTTCTACCTCGATTATAACGGCAATGGCGTGTGGGATGGATGCACCGTTGACAAGTGTTACTGGTTCGGTGGGAGCACCGCTACGCCAATCACAGGCGACTGGAATGATGACGGCGTGGATGAGATCGGTGTCAAGGAGGCTAATGTCTTCTACCTCGATTATAACGGCAATGGCGTGTGGGATGGATGCACCGTTGACAAGTGTTACTGGTTCGGTGGGAGCACCGCTACGCCAATCACAGGCGACTGGAACGGTGACGGCGTGGATGAGATCGGTGTCAAGGAGTCTAATGTCTTCTACCTCGATTATAATGGCAATGGCTACTGGGACGGTGGTGACAAGCTCTACGCATTTGGTTCGCCTACCGCTACGCCAATCACAGGCAACTGGAACGGTGACGGCGTGGATGAGATCGGTGTCAGGGAGGCTAATGTCTTCTACCTCGATTATAATGGCAATGGCGTGTGGGATGGATGCACCGTTGACAAGTGTTACTGGTTCGGCAGGAGCACCGCTACGCCAATCACAGGCAACTGGGACGGATTGTAGCAGGGTAGGGAAGGTATCTTTACTTCCCCTTTTTTTTGACACCGATAGTAATATTTATTGCAACGTTGCTATACAAGCCAGTAAGCATTGGACATCAGGAGTGAGAACTTAAATATTCGTTATTCTGAACAGGGTAGTTTGGTCTTGGCTATCTTGTCCCCTTTCCAATGTGAACAGGCTATAGCTGGTGTTGGACGATATTGGTCAAACTGTTGAAAAGACCAAATTATTGTTGTAGTCAACTTGATGCTGCACACATAAATCTTCTCCCGTACTCATCAGGAGATAGACCATACAACCCTTTTAACCCCTTCCAAAATGTCACCATTCAGCAAGCCTTTGTAGGCTTCCTTTATCCCTGAAACCCAAAGAAATGGCAATGCCAATCAAAACGACGCCAAGAGAAGTGATATTTGTCACAGAGGACAGAGTAAATCTAAAAGCCAACGGCTTTAAAGAGTGGTATTCTATGGCTAAAACAAGTTTCATACCGATATAATAGCCTTTGGACCTGGAATAAGCCCATTTATAGCCCTTATCTTTTAAATCTTCTCCCTTATACTTCTTTCTGAACCGGTTAAGATCCACCGTCAAATTGGTGGTATCTCCAATTATTATCGTTTTTCCGCTCTTTCGCTTTCCATAAACGGCGTTTACGGTTCCCAACACCATATCCACAAACTGATCGACTGTAAACCTGCTTAAAAGCCTGTAAGATCCGTTAACGATGCTTTAGCCTTTAATTCGCTTATTACGAAGGTTATATCACCTTCAAAGCATATTGCGAGTATCACGACCTTCAACATCGTTATAGCTTCACTTTTGATAGATTGGAGAGTGATATGATGATTTTTTGTGAATGGTTGGTGGAGGGGGTTATATTGTTTCCCATTATCGGAGATGATATTCCTTAATTCTGGTGGTAACCGGCCCTCCAACGATCTGGTTACATCGTCTGCAATAATCTTCCTCTCTTTTATAAACACAGGTAAACCAAGACATCTTCTTGTGCAATTATCGATGATTACCAAAAATTCCCAAAAGGGATAATGTATGTTTCTTATCAAGATGGCTATAACATTTATTTTTTGAAGTATAGACAAAGGATTAAACGACTAAACAGTAACGTGAATCTGATTAAGCTGCTTTCTCAGCAATCTTTCGGGCAGTTTTTCTTCTCGTGGGCAAGCTAAAAAGTGCGAAATGCCACCCTTTAGTTCAAATAGTAGATAATCATTATGAGCTAAAATTCTCCCAATTTGTTGAGGATTTCCCGTATGCTCCTCACAAATAATCCAGGGTCGTTTTTCTCTCAATATTTTTTCTGCACCTTTTAACACCATAACTTCATATCCTTCAACATCGATTTTTATTAAATCCGGAGCTGGATGCTTCTGTTTATAAACGAAATCGTCTAGCCGAACCACGCATACTTTAGATGCCCGTACTAAGTCCCTCATTGCTTGGATCTCTGAGCGATTTTCTATGTAATTCATATAAACCTGAGCAGCTTCGGCGTCAGCAGTATCTGTCGCAGAATCTTGGGGGACTAAATGTGAAAAACCAGTGCATCCACCAGCAAAAAGCTGTTCTCCTGTTGTCTCTCCCACTGCGAAAGGTACTATAATTATCCGGTTGTTAGCATTATTTAGCTCGATATTCCGCTTAAGACAATTTTGGTTGTGTACATCCGGCTCGAAAGAAAATACTGTAGATGCACCTAAACGTGCAAAGAGCAAAGAATAATAACCAATATAACTACCAATGTCATACACAATCATACCACTTTTGAATATCTGCGAAAGAACAGATTGAATGGCGTGCTCATAGTTACCTAACCAATAACTAACATCAATCGCATTTCTTAAACGTAATTCAAATCGTGTACCCTTTAATAAACTGGAGGGTACGGTTACAATTGTTTCAACTGAATCCAATTGAATCCACTTTATAACCTTAATAAAGAATGAATTCGCATTTTGTTTTGGAATATATTTATGAGGTAAGATACGCAATAATAATTCGACGATATTAATGAATAACTGCTGTTTTAATGTCGGTTTAATCATGTGTATTTCTCACCTCTCACCTCACAATTTTCGTGCGCATTTATCTTTTTAGCATACCAATCTAATACAGGTATCTCTGCATTCCCGCAGAAATCGTCTTCTACTGAGAGAACCGATTTTAAACTACCTATCTGCAACTCCCCGGTTATTATCATTTCGTAAATACGCATGAGAATTGCTTTAGGAAATTCGATATCAAGTGCTTCGGCGCCAAATAAATCGAGCATTTCATTAATGAACTTTAAAATTCCTTCATGGATTCTTTGAATCGTCGGAAACTCTTTCTGTGATATACCAGGTTCCTTATAACAAGGTATTATACCCTTCGGAGTTCGAGAGAAGTAAATCAATTGCCCATCAGGAGAAGTCAATACACTTTCTATAAGTAAGCTGTAGCGGTAAATTGGCAGTGCACTCCTAGAAGGATCAATAAATTCACCGAAATAAGCCCGACAGACTGCGCCAGTTGATAGTAATGTCTTAGCTATATAATCCGTCACAAAATAATAACCAGCTAATGATTGCTGTAACAGGTGATTAAGTACTTTCTGGATGGTTCCTGAGTAGCCAAGATCTACCAGACCGATTGTGTTTGTTTCTTTTATTCCTTGTTCAGCACAATATTGTAATAATGTTTCTCTTGCGTGCTCTGCTTGTTCGACTAAAATATCGAAAACCTTGGTAATACTTTTGAGAATTTGGCCATAATCTCTTGGAAGGGAGACAAATTGCTTAAGCGCATTAGCACTTAGTCTGTATTCGATTGCTTTCATATCAATCACACCGAGTCGTTTGCTAAAAAAGTCCCATAGTGTACCATTGAATCTCCTTTCCAATAACGGTGGAATGTCCTCCTCCGTTCTTATCGATGCAAATAGTACGGTGCTACGTGAGCAGAGGAAATAACTACTCTGTGGTAACACCAAATCCGAATCTACTATACTGGGGTGTTTTGATATAATTTCATATGCGCGATTTAGCAGATAGCCTTCTCTGGTAATAAATTTAAGGTGTCCTACGCGATCCTTGAGTGAAGTTCTTATTAGCCAAGACAAAAAGCTGAATATAATTGGGCCAAATACAGTATATCCAAAAGCATACGGATTACTAAGAGGCTCTTCAGATTCAAAAAGTCCTTTCGGATTCGGATCGAGACAGTACGAATTGGCAATCAGACCATATAACAAATTCTCTCGCCATCCGTTGAAAGGCTTGATCGTTCTATAAAGGATTTCACCTAGTTTACTATGTCTAAAAAGGACCGAAGGTTTCATGATATGGACAGGGTTCCTAAAGCCGTAATCCACTAATATTTGAACGTCAGATTGCTCATTATCGCCAACGTGCAGAAGTTGATCCTTCGATATGTTTTCATGCTCAAGGATGTACTCCCATAAATCGCCTCTATCTTTTCGCTTGCCAATCTCGCATGAGATGTAAAGCTCATCGAAAAAATCTATATCTTTCACTGACAAAATTTTTTCGATATGTTTTCTCTCCAAATACGTGTCGGAAACCAGTATCAACCTCTTTCCAGAATTCATTACCTCTTTTGCCTGCTCTATGACGCTTTTGCGTGGCACAAGCAACTTAGTCTCTGTATTCACCTCTAATTCCATCAACTTGTTGGCAGTCTCGGTGCTGATTTTAGCTATTCCAGCCAAGACTGAATAAATCTCCGAGATTTTTACATCGCCGTGAAAATCCTTGCGTGCTCGCACTGCATGCTCTGATTCTTTTCGCAAAGCATAAAAATTTTTAATACCATGTTTTTTAGTCACCTGTTCTTCGATGTATTTGAATACCATATCTGGAGTGGCAAATGGTCTGCTAAGAATGGTATCAAAGATATCAAAAGAGACTATGGCAGCCGATGCTAGCACAGCGCGTAGCTTTGACTCGAATGGGAGCGATAAATACTGCTCAAAATTTCTTTTGCTGTGATAACAAAATATATGCTGCTTCTTGTCAGAGATGACCGCGTATCTAAATCCTCTGCTCTGCGCGGCAATTACGAAACAACGCTCAATTGTGTGATGTAGCGTTCCATCTGTTTGACCATGCTCTTCAGGGAAATCCCTATGTGTGAGCCGCAAATCAAGCAGTGGTTCCAAGGCTTCTCTACGTGCCCAAAACATGGAACCAACAGGAAAGTCTATGTATTCATCCGGATCAAACCTGACACCAAGTCTATTAAGTAATGGTAATGCAATACGTTTATTGGCTAACCAACTGTGAGTCCAATAAGGCAGTTTACGGAATGTTTCCGGATAAATTATTCCTATAGATGGATGCATTTCAAAGGCAGATAGAATCGCTTTGATCCTCTCGCTTGAGCCAAGCAACATATCATATAGATATTGACGCCACTCAGTTTGCTCGCGTCCTGAATAGAGCGATTTCTTTGTATGTAAATGACATATATAATCAAACTGCCTTAGTAATGGAGCAAAATCGACAAGCATGGCAGCAATATTCCGTCCCCTATTCTCGACAACTCTGATTTCATTTCTTTGAACAAGGGGCAGATATTTGATTTGCTCGGCTACAATTGCTTCATCTTTCGCGTTTTTTACAGAGATCAGCAGGGAATATTTCAAGGGAATATTTTTGAGATAGGAACAAATCTCTCCAAATATATCCAGATAATAGGCGTGGATAACTACTGCAATTTTCGCCTTGCCTATAGGTCTGAAATCAGAAGGCTTCACACAGAACCTTTCTTCAGAACGAGCCAAGATTACATCGCGCTCCTTTACTTTAGATGTCTTCACATAATTCTTAAACTTCCACCAAAAACTCCTCCAGCCTTCGTTCGCAATCGTTCTCAACCCATTTATTCCTAATTCATACCACCTTCTCCTTCTCGTCAGGGGTGGCATTAACTTCTCAACAAATGAATGCCATTTCATTACTGTTCTCCAAGTTACGCTCGATTTTATCGAATTTAGCTCGGTGTTAATTTCTCTTACTTCTCCTTCAAGCCTCTGGATACGCTGGTTTCTGTCTTCTAAATTCGCTTCCAATTCTCTTACCCTTTCGTCTTTTTGCGCGATGGTATTCCTTACTTCTGCTACTTCTCCTTCAAGCCTCTGGATATGAGTTCTAAATTCTATATTTGATCCAAATGTGAAAAACAGGCGCTCAATAAAGATTTTTTCTCTTGCTTCTTCAATAAATTTTATTATTACATCATGAGCATTTTTACCCACAGCTAAAACACCAAGACCATATCCAAATTTAAATTCATAAGAAGGATATAACTTGGATATCTCCTCCCACAGTTTCCAAGCTCCAAACTCATCTCTCCTTACTTGTGTATCGTGTAATAGAATAACGCCTCTATCGCTCATTTTGGGTAACCAACTTTCAAAGTCATGTTTTACTGCTTCGTAAGTGTGGTAACCATCAATATGTAGCAAATCAATGCTTTCGTCACTAAAGTACTCTAAAGCTTCATCGAAAGTCATTCTCATAAGCTGTGCAAAGTCTCCATAATTCTCTGTAATGTAATTATTTATATCAATGTACACAAATTCATCATAAACTCCTGAATGAGGGTCACCCTTGAATGTATCAACACCATAGCAGGATGCTTTTATGTTAAGATATTTTACCGCTTGGCAGAATGCCGAAAAAGAATTACCCGTATGCACGCCAAGTTCCACAACTATTTTAGGCTTAAGAAGTTCGATTATAAAAAACGCAAATGGAATGTGCTTAATCCAGGATATTGGCTCAACTATTCTTAGAGGTTCCAAGAACAGGGATTTATATTCATTAATAGAAAAGTTGGTCATATTTTCCTTATCCTCCTAAGTACTTTTTTACTTACCAGTCTACACCCCTTACAAGGTTCAGGTAAATGTGAGTCTTTAAAAGCATTAATAAAATTTTTATACATTTCACTTCCTATTATTTTTTCGAAGCTTTCTGATAAGATATTTCCGAAGGAAAAGAAATTATCCTTTTTTACATAATTAAAGAAGGAAATTTTTCTGATATTCGGAACGTGATGACCGAGATTGCAACAGGGGCTTATATCTCCCATGCAATTTATAAATATTGCACCACTTGCAGCTTTTGCTAAGCAATCATTTTCTATTTCATTAATTGATAAATCCCACTCACGTACTATGATTTTATCCCTATATTTTCCCTTAATATTCAAAAATCTTTTCTGGATTGATTTTTTTTTCACTATTGATTTTAAATATTCTTTATTACTTAAAACATCTAACGGTTTAAAGGTCACGAAATCAAATCCTAATTTATAAAATAGTTCAACAAAATTATCCATTTCAGGGAAGTTCTCTTTTATAACGACAAACACTGCTGATAATTTTGTTTTTTCTTTATCTCTTAGGGAAGAAAGAAGCTTTAAATTTTCCATGAGTTTTTCATAGTTAGAATTAATTCTAATTTTCTCATAAGTTTCTTTTGAACCTGCATCAAAAGAAATACAAATATGATCTATCCCCGTTTTAAGAATTTGCGCTATTCTCTTTTTCGTAAACAGAGTACCATTTGTGGAAAATTCGATAAAAATATTCTTTTTTGTCTGTTTGATCTCTATTATCCTTTTTTCAAGCTTAGGATCAAGCAACGGTTCGCCCCATCCTGTCATATCAACTACTTTAATGTCATATCTTTTGATAATATCTATAATTTTTTCAAAAATACTGTCTCCCATCAAACTTTTTCCTGCTGTATAATCATTTGTGGGACATATTTTACATCTTAGGTTGCAAGATCCGACTGTCTCAATAATCAAAGTATTTATTCCTTGTGTCATGGTCCGCCACGTATTTACAACTCGTATTCCCCCCAACAACGTGTTCTACGGATTTTGATAAGATATAGCTTGCTTCCATAACCTTCCCCACAAGCTAGATCAAGGACTTCTTTATTCTTTACAAAATGCAATGCAAAGTAATACCTATGCAAATGCTCATAATGCATCTCTGCCCCGCTTATTTTCGGGTCCACAAAAGGCAAATACCTTTCACCTATCCACTCAAGCATTTTTTTATTATTTTTGTTTTTATCATATATTACTCTTCCTTTCTTTATATGTGTTATGATCGATCCTAGAATCCAATTACAGTGCGTGCGTAACCTCTATTTGGTTATTTCTTATATTTTTCTGTATAATTTATACTTTTCTCCATGCCATATTGGGGCGCACCCTTGTTAGTATACAACTAGTTAAGAAACAGTATTTAAAACTTTCGATACACGCGGCTTCATCCCAAAACTAAGGGATCTTCGGTAGTGTAATCTTCGGATTTTTACCAAAACCTTCTCCTTCTTTTACTATGGGGCATGCACGAGAAGTAAGGGTTATTTAAAACTATACAATATGGGAAGCCAAAGAGAAGAGTTTCTCCCCGGTTGCCAACCAAGTAAATCGGGACTGTGAAAGGCTTATCTTCCTGTGCATACCCGGTGCAGTAAGGGCTGCAAACGCTCCATGGGAATGCAATTCGATCGGTCGTCCATGCTGGAATCCACGAATCGTTGCAGTCTGTGTTTTCATGAAGATATCGCTTTGTAAGACCTACGACGGTATAGAAGCATACCTTAAGTCAAATAATACTCTCATAGCGCAACGTTTGGGCGTCGAACAACTGCCAAGGCATAGTGTTATAGCAAGAGGAATGCTGAAAATGCCCACATCGTATATTCAACTGATTTCGAAGCTCGTTACCTCTCAAATGAGGCGAAGAGGCATGGACGTCACAGTGGATAGCTCCGGATTCTGCCTTAAAACAAGCAGTAAATGGTTTGACATCAAGGGTAATCTTGCATTTCACGATAGCGGACTGGAAGGGCTCTGCTGCAAAGGAATTCAAACGGCTGATCTGAGATTTACCCCGCATTCGCAAGGCTGCCGGTGATAAAGCGTATTCCTCTCGCGTTAACTGCCAGGCGGTGGCGGACAAGGGGAGAAGGCTGTTCCTCTGTTTCAAGACAAACGCTACGGCTAAGGCGAAGACGAAGACGAAGGGATACCGGGCATGGCAAATATCATTCGTGGCGTATTCCTCAATAAAGATGAATGGATGGATGAGTATCACATAAGAATCATTGTAGAGTCTGTTTTCTCAAGCATCAAAAGGTGTTTGGTCCCGATATTAAAAGCATAAAAGGTTGGCTAAAGCGGCGAGAACTCGCAATAAAAGTGTTGGCGTATAACATTAAATTGTTGGTCAGTCTCTTCCATGCATAAACCTACACCTTAAATCTCTTTGAAAGTTTAGTCTTAAAATATCTCAGAATTCTAACAAAAAATGATAAAAAAAAGATCTTTTGAATCGTCTCTTCCGAAATGCGTATGAGGTAGCTATTCATTACCATTTCAAGTTCGGATACTGTTTTACCTACTTCTGAGCTAAAAATTAATTTTTTATGTTTCTCTCTAACAGATTGCAATGCGTCATCTAATCTTAAAAGTCTCTTTCTTCTTTCTTCGCTATCCGCGGGAACTCTATATATCGAGGTCAACTTGGGCACAAATAGAAAATCGGTCTTAAGCGAATATCTTACCCAGAGATCCCAATCCTCCAGTAAATCTAAGTTCTCATCAAAACCACCCAATTCTTCGTAAAGTCTTCTATTAAACATCATGGTTTGAATTGGAATATAATTGTGGTGAAACAACAACAGCCTATTGAATGGCTGTCGATAAGTCACATTATGAAATAACTCCTTATATATGTAAGGATTTATACTTTCAACTTCGATAGGAGTCTCAAAAGAGACGGAGTAAGCTGCTAAAAAGTCTTCATTATTTTCAAGGTTACTTACCAACACTTCGATATGCTCAGGGAAAAATACATCATCGTCATCTAAGAAAACAATATATTTTCCGTTAGTTTTCTCTAATCCCAGATTTCCTGCCTTGCATCTACCAATTCTTTCTTTGGTACTGAAATATTTAATACTCAAATCTTGAAATTCTTTAAAAATCAGGGATTTAGAGATTTCAGATCCGTCTTCAACAATTATTACTTCTATATTTTGATAAGTTTGGTTTCGTATACTAATTAACGCCTCTTTTAAAATAGTGGGTCTGCCTATGGTTCTTATCACAACCGACACCAGTGGTTTGGAATTCGGCAATTTATTAAAGTAGAAAGCCCCGTCTCTTCTTATTTCATAATCCCACTCCAGAAATTTTCTATTTAAACTCTTTAACTTTTTCTTATTATTGACTTTCCAGAATAAAAAGGGTGTAACCTCACAGAAATGCACTAAAAATATTTTTAAAAATCCTTTACGTGAGCCAAGAAATTGTTTATGCCCTGAAATAAGCTTAATTAATTGTAGGTACCCTCTCAAAACATCTTTTAAATTACCAAATTTGTATCTAAGGAGAATGTTGTATTTGATGATGTTATAAAATCGGGTGGGTCTTGTTACATCAGCACCTTCATAGCAGTAATGATAAACGATAGCTTTAGGAACATATTTTAATTTATAGCCATTTAATCTCAATCTCCAGCTAAGATCTACGTCTTCACAATACATAAAAATATTTTCATCAAATCCTCCAATTTCAGTAAAGGCTGACTTTCTAACCATGCATGCAGCCGCGCTTGACCATGAAGTCTCTAAAGTGACAGGATTGTAATATTTCGGATGTTCATAAGGAAATTGGCGCAATTCCCATAAAGCAATATCTTCTCCATCATTTTCAAAACAAAACATTAGTTCCCTTATTGCATCTTCATGAATCTCGGTATCGGGGTTTAAGAAGAATAAACACTCAGAAATTGCATGTTTGGCTCCTATATTATTTGCCTTTCCAAACCCCAAATTTTTTTCGTTTCTTATAAGCTTGAATGAGCCAAAAGGACTATTATAATTATCGAGCACCTCACAAGTCCCATCTGAAGAAGAATTGTCAACTATTACAACAGAAATTCTTTCCTTCGGATAGTTTGATTTAGAGATAGATTTTAAACAGTTAGAAATCCATTTTCTTGAATTATACGTTACGATTATTATATCAATTTTTATTTCCTTCTCTTTATTCATTTTTGTCTAATGAATAGCTTCTTTATTCTTTTTATATCTTCAATCTTTTTATGCAGTCTAGCTGATTTGAGCTGCAATATCTTATTTATTTCACCTTCTAAATTTTTTATTCTTTCGTCTCTATCTCCGATAGGCAACATTGAGTTCGTTTATCCGCTATCCTAATTGAGCAACATACCGTTCTGAACTCTGTTGCTGCGGGCGGTACTTTCACTCGATCAATTAAGCGGATTAGATAACCACTCTTTTCAAATAACTCTTCTATACTCTTTCTCGTGAAAAACCTCAGATGAGTATTGTCCAATATTCCTAAAGGACGGTAAGTAAACTGCCCGCTTAAGAGTTCAAGAATAACGGAGACATGCGCGATATTAGGGATAGACACAACCTCATAACCACCAGACCGGATAAGACCTCTAACTCCTTCTAAAACTGCTTGTGGATTGACTAAATGCTCTAAAATATCAGCAAATATTGTTACATCAAAAGTCTCTGACCTAAACTCTTCTTTGTAATTCATCGTCTCACAGTCTTTCACGATCACACATTTGCAAAACCTTTTAGCTTGCTCAGCGGCTTCTGCATCCCGCTCAATACCTATGACTTCACATCCAAAATGTTCTTTTAAAACTTTACGCATGTATCCCGTGACACGACCAAACTCCAGGACCTGTTTGTTTCTTCCTACTAACTTAATTATCCTCGTAGGGGTGGATTCTACATTCTACATTCAAATTGATATCGAAAATC
>Ga0190359_1002316_pt1 | contig 11407 bp, 10 predicted proteins | sample 48721823_MG_FD_161269 | JGI IMG/M metagenome (GOLD analysis project Ga0190359, IMG submission 161269) | Hydrothermal vent microbial mat bacterial communities from Southern Trench, Guaymas Basin, Mexico - 4872-18-2-3_MG | ecosystem: Environmental > Aquatic > Marine > Hydrothermal vents >...
CAGCCGTGGCGCTGCCCATAAAAAAAGCTGAGCGCATATACGCTAAAGCCCTCGCTGCGTGCGATTGCGCAGCAGGTGGCGGAATCAATCCCGCCGCTGAGAAGAACAACCGCTTTCTTACCTGTTTCGGCGGTCATAGTACCGGGCACCTTCCTCTTTCACTATTCTTTCAGACGCCTCTGACATTATTTCCCCAGATATAGGTGTGCAACTGCAATCCCAATCGCACCGGAATATTCCCGTTGCATATCCATTCAGCAAGCTTGCGCGGAGCGAGTATTTCCGCGGCGGGAGAAAATATCACCGTGCATGTTTCATGCAGTCTTTTTTTCCGCACAAAATCGCATGCCCAGTCGAAGTCATCCTTTCCGCAGAGAACCAGTTTGCACTCGTCACGGCTGTTGAGATGGTTAAGGTTCTCAGTGAGAAAAGAATCGCTGCACCCGCTTCCGGGCGTTTTGATATCCATGATACGGATACACCCATCCGGAAGGAGCGAGATATCCCGGGAGCCGTTGGTCTCAACCAGAACAGTATACCCGCTGTCAAGAAGCAGACGGCAGAGTTCCGGGATCTTTTGCTGCAGCAGGGGCTCCCCGCCGGTTATTTCAATTAGCGGGCACTGAAAGCCGGCAACCATATCCAGTATTTGACTGACAGTAACATCCCTGCCTTTCTCCCGTGCATAGGGGGTATCACAATAGGTACAGCAGATATTGCACCCGCTGACCCGGATGAAGGTACAGACCATACCGGCATAGGTCGATTCACCCTGAATACTCTTGAAGATTTCGCAGATATTAATCATGTTCAAAATAGGACGCGCGGTTACCCGGCGTTTCATATACATCAATACGGGATACTCTGCAGTTCGGCTCGTTTATCAGCCCGCACAGTTCTTCATATACATAGCGGGCTATATTTTCGGATGACGGATTACGACCCATAGTGTCAAAAAGTGTATTGAGATCGCGATGATCAAGCTCCGAAAGAATCTCATGTAAAGCGGACTTCAACTTTTTAAAATCAATACCGATACCGATGTCATTAAGTTTTTTACAGCGGATCGATGCCCGTACCAGCCAGTTATGCCCATGGGTATTCTCGCAGGGACCATTGTAATTGTGCAACCGGTGCGCTGCGGAAAAAGAGGCTTCAGATGAAACTTCAAACATGGATACCATCCTTTCGCTGTTGTACCTGAGAAAATATATTGTACTGCCGGTCATTCGCTATTATTACCGGGAGCGATGTTGATTCACTCCCACTATTACATTTTCGGGACATCACTTATATTTACTCAGTTAATATATTTTTAAAAGAAGGAGTGATTTGCCGACACAAAGACTCGGGGTACCATATACAATTTTTTTGCCCTTTGTGTGTGACCCGATGGCAAAATAATAAGAAAGGCCTTTTATTGACCAGAGCAGATACCGATGTGATATACCGGATTATTGATGCAAATCTGAACAGGCTGCGCGAGGCGCTGAGAGTGATAGAGGAATACTTCCGTTTTATACAGACAAACGAGAGCATTGCCGTAGATCTCAAGCTGCTGCGTCACTCGATTGAAGAGCTGGATACCGGATTTACCCGGGAGCATCTTCTTGCCTCGCGGGATACAGAGACGGATCCCTTTGCCTATACCACCCGGGAAGAGGAGCTTTCGCGGAGAGGAGTAACCGATATTCTTACCGCAGGTTTCAAGCGCTCCCAGGAAGCGGCGCGGGTTCTTGAGGAGTACAGCAAGGTAAGTGACAAACCGTTACTTTCCGATAGAGCAAAACAAATTCGATTTTCACTCTACAGACTCGAAAAAAGGATACTGGAGCAATCGACCGATGGGTAGAGCAAAAAAAGCCGATACCACCGAAAAGAGAGACGGCAGGCACGGGCAGGAGCTCTGGGGCGTCATCTTCTTTACCGCAGGTATGCTTATCGTCATTTCCCTGATTTCATATTTTGTCAACCCACACACCAACATTCTCGGCCCGTGGCTGGGTACCCGGCTCGCGGCCGGTCTGGTTTCACTGTTCGGCATTATCCCTTCCTTTTTTATTCCGATTGAAATACTCTATATCGCAATACTCGTATTCAGGGGTTTGGATGTGCCTTCCCGGCGACTGCTTTTCATCGGTCTGTTTACCCTTGAGCTGTCGGTCTTTCTGGCGATTCACAATCTGCCGGTAATAACCCGGGAGAACTTCTTTCCGCCTTCGGGCAATATTGTCGGCAATCTGATTACCTTTTTGCTGCACTATGCTTTCGGCTCACAGCGGTTTGGCCCCTATTTTCTCTTTTCTATCGCGATACTGCTAACAGGTGCGGTCATGTTCGAGATAAATATCCGCGATGCGGTAACCGTTTCCGTCCGCAGTATCACTGCCGCCTGGCAGGCACTTTCTCAGAAAATCCGTGCCTCGTTTGCCGGAGCTGTCCGGAAAAAGGTTACTGATGCGGCAGTTGCTCCACAAGAAACATCAATACCGAAGAATAGCACTCCCGTTTCCAAAAAGACGGAAACGCCAAAAAGCGAAGCAGCACCGGTACCCGCAGCCGAGGATGAAAAGAATGAAGCCGCTCAGACACTCGAGGAGGATCTTGCCGCGTTTCGTGCACGGAAAAATGCACCGGTGACTATCTCCTCCCCGGATTTGGTACCGGAGGATGATAATGTGGAAGAGGAGCCTGAAACAGGTGAAGATGACGAGCCCGACATCGAAGAAGGTGCCGAAATTGATCCGTCACTGATAGACAGTGACGATGATGAAGAATTCTGTAAAGTTCCGGGCATGGACGAAGAGGCAAAAAAGCCGAAAAAACCGTCGAAGCCCTACGTGGTGCCGAAACCTGATATTCTCCCGGATCCGCCGCCGGCCGCGAACATTGTTGATCGCCTGATGTTTGAGGAACATTCCCGCACCCTTGAAAGAACACTGCTTAACTTCGGTATAGAGGGCAAAGTGGTGAATATCAGTCCGGGTCCGGTAGTAACCCGCTACGAGATTGAGCTTGCGCCGGGGGTAAAAATCAGTAAGGTACTCAATCTTCAGGATGATCTTTCTATGGCGGTCGGTGGAAAAAAGATTCGCATCGAGGCGCCGATTCCGGGGAAAGCTGCGGTGGGCATACAGTTGCCGAACAATGAAATGCAGTTGGTCTATTTTAAAAGCATTCTTACGTCGGATATTTTACGGAAGGTAAAAATAAAGTTACCCATTATTATCGGTCGCAGTATAAACGGGGCGCCGTATATCGCCGATGTTGCAAAAATGCCTCACCTGCTTATTGCCGGCCAGACCGGTTCGGGAAAGAGTGTTGCCATCAATTCATTCCTCTGTACCCTGCTTATGACCAAAACGCCGGAGGAGCTGCGATTGATTCTCATTGATCCCAAAAAAGTCGAGATGTCCTACTATGAAAACCTTCCCCATCTCATGGCGCCGGTAGTCACAGAATCGAAAGAGGCGGTAAAAGCCCTGCAGTGGGGGGTTATGGAGATGACCAGGCGGTACCGTCTGCTCGCCAAGGTGCATGCACGAAATATCGAATCCTTCAATCAGAAGATAGAAGATAAAAGTATTAAAGAGAGGATAATTTCTGAGGGGGACAATAAAAAGCTGCCCTTTATCGTTATTATTGTTGACGAGCTGGCGGATTTAATGCTTACGGCGTCGAAGGATGTTGAAGGGCTGATACAACGTATCGCTCAGCTTGCACGTGCAGTGGGCATTCATCTTATCGTTGCAACGCAGCGACCGTCGGTCGATATAATTACCGGCCCTATCAAGGCCAACTTGACATCACGAATAGCGTTTCGTACTATACAGGCGGTTGATTCACGGACAATCCTCGGTCATATAGGTGCGGAAAAGCTTCTGGGACGGGGTGATATGCTCTTTCTGCGAAGCGGCGCCCCGGATATCGAACGCTATCACGGCTCGTTTATCTCGGAGAAGGATGTGGAAACCATTGTCTCTGAAATCCGGAAACAGGAGTATGATACGTACAAAATAGAAAGCTTTGAGTCCGCAACAGCTAAATCAAATGAGGTGGTTCCCGGTGTACCGTCCACGGCAGGGAATGAGCGTGACGAGAAATTTGAAGAAGCGGCCCGGCTGATTGTCAGTACCGGCCTGGGATCAACATCGCTGCTGCAGCGCCGTCTCAAGCTGGGTTTTGCCCGTGCCGGACGGTTGATGGATGAGCTGCATGAAGCGGGCATTGTGGGGCCGCCCGAGGGAAGCAAGGCCAGGGAGGTGCTGGTTACTGCAGACGTGCTTGAAGATATGCTCGGGACATAACCTGTTAACCTGTCATAAATCATCAGGAGAATAGTGTGAAAAAAGTATTGTGGTATTTCATTATAGCAAGCTTTATATGGGCTGCCGCGGTGCCGGCTCAGGAAAATGCCCTTATTGCCGCTCTGAAAAAGAAATATGGCGAGAAATCGTCGCTGGAGCTGACATTCACCCTCGATATATTCTGGAAAGTACGCGAGAAGAAGGAGCGGAAGGACGGTCTGTTGCAAATCATGCCGGGTGATAAATTCAGACTGAAGCTGGGCAGCTGGACGTGGGTCTGTGACGGTCATACCTACTGGCAATATAACGAAAAGACGGAGCAGGTTATTATCAAGAATCTTCTTGATATTGCTCTGGCGATGCACCCGTCGCAGATGATGAAAACCTATCTCTCATACGATTTTACGGTTAAAGGCGGCGATGCCAAAGAGACAATATTCCAGTGGAGAAATCCTGCAGGGGACAAGCAGAAAGAGTACTCAGCCATTACGCTGCATGTTGACAAAAAGAAGACAGAAATTACTAAAATTGTCGCTGTAGACAGCAAAGGAAATATAAACACCTATACTTTTTCAAGAACAAAGACCGGTGTCCGGTTTCCGGAAAACACCTTTTCGTTTACCCCGCCGAAAGGAGTGGAAGTAATTGACACACGGGACTAGACACCATGGCTTCCTTCCGGTTTTGCTTTTCGCGGGGCTGCTTGGAGTCTGCGAAGCGCAGTACACCTATACCAGTGAATTCACCAGCAACGATATCCTGGAGCTGGACGGGTACGGCCGGGCCCTGGCCATGGTAACGTCAAAAGGATTTAACTACACCAACGATATAACCCGGGGTAAAATCGAGTGGAAGGGTTTTCTGGGACCGCAGGCGATTGCACTTGCCTGTGGAATCGGCACTGCTCTGGTGTGTCTGCAGCCGAAAACAGACTATAGCAACGATCTGTTTTTATTCACGTATCCTTCTACGTCACAAACCATTCCGCTGGCGTACAAGGTGAATGTATTTCTCGATTCCCTCGGTTCGGAAACACCTCTGTTTTTCTGGAGTTATGATGCGGTATGGTATGGCGGATCCTACTGGGCAGCCTGTCTTGACGGAGGACTGATTTCACTGACACCACCGCAGAATGCCATTGCACTGTTTTATCCGGGAAGAAACAAAGTCTCCTATACCTTTGATACGTACCTGCCGACCGAATTCTCTGTGTTTCCCGATTCGACGGCACGGGCTATGGCAGTAGCCGCCGGCAATAATCGTATCTGGCTTGCCTGTGAACAGGCGCTCTGGTCATTCAACCCGATCGACACTACCTGGACACCGATCAATGACTCTCTGTTGGGTGTTGACGAGTACTATGACCTCGCCGTTCGCGCACTGAATGACACTACTACCATCCTGTATACCGTTTTTTTCAAAGAAAAATCAAGTCAGAAGACTGATACCTGTTTCTACACGTACAATACGCACACTGCCCGGTGGCACCGGTTTATCAATCTGACGGGCACCACTCCCCAGGATCGCATCTCGTTTCAGGCAATGACTCTGGGGGAAAAAGAGTACGTCTATATTATTGACGGGAAGGAAAATGAGATTCTGCTGTACAGAGACACCCTGCCCGATACCGGTCTGGCGATGGATATCCCCTATGCCGAACGGGTACAGACAGGCGGAGAAAAGGTAACCTTTTCCGACAGGATTATCGCTGTCCAGGCTGAGTTTGGCATTGACAACATTACCCTGGCGGACGTTGCCTATGCCGTTGACGGCAGCGACACCCTTTTCCAGGTTGCCACGGACAAGGGACTCCTTTTTTCAAACAACGAACATGCTGCGGAGGAACAGAACACTCCCTTCTCCTACGAGTACCGGAATGTCCCTCTGGCAGCGGATCTCGAGAAGACGTATGCTATTCCGGGCATAATAAATAACTATCATCCTGAAACCGTCTTTGCCTATAATCTGAAAAAACCTGATGAGGTCACCATTGATATATTTGATTACAACATGGACCATGTGGTCCGGATAGTCGATAAGGCATCGCGGGAAGCGGGAAAGGACAGAACCAGCGGACGGAGTACGGTACCGAAGTATGACCGCTGGAACGGCACCGTTGATAACGGCAACGGCAGACCGGTACCGCCGGGTGTTTACTTTTACCGAATTAAAACAGAAAATGGACGGCGCTCTTTTGGCAAAGTTATTGTGGCAAAAAATTAGTCTGACGGCCTGTGCAGGGTTGATACTGTGTACTCTGACGGCTGCGCAGGGGCTCGGCCGGTACGGAGGTGCCCATCTCCGCGAACCGGTCGGCGCCACCGCTTTTGCGCTCGGCGGTGCCAACACAGCATCACCGGACTATCTCTGCTCCTGGTGGAATCCCGCAGCACTGGCAACCCTGCGAAGGAAAGTGCTTACACTGGGACTGGGGTATCGGCCGCTGGGACGGTCAGAGGGCTATCTCTCGTTTGAATTTCCCATTCCTCCACGCGTCGGCATGGGGTTATCGGTACTGTACCGCGGCATTCTGAAAATAGACGAACTTGTTGACGAACAGGAGTACCCACTCAATGACTGCTCCTATTCAACCTATTCGTTTAAAATCGGCTTAAGCTACCTTATCAAACGGAACATCCAGATTGGGGCCAACATCTCTATCCTGCACCAGAGTTTGCCTACCGACTTTACCGACGAAGGGAATATTAAATATTCATCCATTACTGAAATAGGCGGTATCGATATCGCCGGACGATACGAGTTGAACAAAAAACTTGCCTACGGTCTTGTACTGAAAAACATTCTGGCAAGTTTTGACTGGGAATTTAAGGATCAGTACGGCGGATTGAGCGCTATCATGAACGATACACTGCCGGCAACCCTGACGCTTGGCCAGGAATATACCGGTAGTCTCCTTGAGAAACCATTTATCTGGACATGTGATCTGGCGGGCTACCTTTTCAACGGTAATTTTAAACCCATTGCCCATAAACACCTGGTGATAAACAACGGATTCGAGTGGCAGCGCTGGGAGCTCCTTTTTATCCGGGCCGGTATCCGCGACATCATTCTTAACCGGGATCTGTTCGCCCATAGTGACAGATTTAAAGACCATTTTTCTCTGGCGGTAAGTCTCGGGTTTCTGGTGGATCTCTCGAAAGCGCTGAAAGGAAAAGATATAAAGCTTAACTATGCAGTATCCAATGATAAAGTCTGGGCCGGATTGGATCAGCAGCTTGACTTTGTTCTGAAATTTTGATTACGTAAATCGTCTGGATTATCTATGCAATATCCATCAGTACATACAAGACTCGCTCTGTTACCTGTCGGTATAACATGTTTTTTCTGCAGTGTTTTTGCCGCGGGAATTACCGGGGATGCCGCCAATACCGGTTTTCATCTGCTTGAGGAGCCGGTGAATCCGCGGTTTATCGCGATGGGTTTTTCCGGTACCGCGCTTGCCGGTAAGGGGTTTGCTTCATACAATCCGGCGCTGCCCTTCCTGGTGCACCGGACATATCTTGCGGCCGAGTACGGCACCCATCCCCGCGCAGACCTGAAGCACACCCAGCTGGAAACCGCTTTACAGATAAAAAATCTTTTTTTCGGTCTGAGTCTCCACAACGAGTCGATTGACAATATTTACGAAACGAATATCTGGGGCTGGCTCCCTTACTATGACACGCCGTTTTCCGCGCAGTTCACCAATATTTCCCTTACTGCAGGCTACCGCGCTCTGGATAATCTCGGTATTGCGCTGGGTGTCAACGGCATGCAGGATCGCATTTACAACGAATATGCCTATGCGATTTCATTCAGTGCAGGTGCGGTGATGAATCCGATACCGGATCGGTTGTATATCGGTTTTTCGGTGTTGAATGTCGGTTTCTCTACTCCCATGCTCGGAGCCGATTCGGGAAGTGTATGGGGGGACGGAGAGCGGCTGCCGATGAACAGCCGCCTCGGGATGGCCTGGACACATTCCGTTAAAGACATGCCCTACACTGTCGCCTTTGATATTGTCTACCGCAACGTGCGGGATCGTGACGATCCCTTTACCCGGCATATACAGGAACGTTTCTCTTTTCCACTCGGTTTCGAGCTGCGGCCGGTACCGCCGCTGGCTTTGCGTATCGGAAAACGTATAAACTTCCCCACGGAGATACTTAATTTCGGTATCGGATTCAACCTTGACCCGCTGCAAGTTGATGCGTCCTTCGTTATTCCCCGGCTGGTTGACGATGCAGAAATCAAATGGCTTACCGGCATTACCTTTTTCCTTAAAACAAAAAAGAAGGAGCCGGAGACAAAACCGGTGATTGACAAACCAGCCATCTCTTCAACGGAAGAAATGTCGACGGACGTCGCCGGTTCAATTGACACCAGCGACACCGGTACCACTGCGCAGGATACGACAGCGGGAGAACCCGGTATCCCTGAAGATACCGATAGCCTGCGTACTGAAGAGGATGCCCCGCAGCCCGAGGCCATCGTGCCCGACACCACGGCGAGCGCCGACGTCTCCGCTTCTTCCGATACGGTTCAAGCGGACGAGGTGGATAGTGAAGGTGGCGCGACGGCGGATGACTTCGAAACAAAACCGGCACAGGATATGGAAACGATATCATCCGAAAAAATAACAGTCGTACCTCCCCGACAAACCGAAAAAGAACCGGCGGTAGAACGTGAAGACACTTCTGCGACTGAACCGGCAGAGAAATAACCGTTGCCGGGCCCGTCTGCCGTTTATCGTGATGTATTAAATAACCGATTGATTTTTATCGACATTCAATAGTTTCTATAATATCATTTATTAAAGGTTTCCACCTGATATAAAAAGTTTTTTGTTATTTCATTTATTAAAGTATATTTCTTTAATAATTAATTAGTTACCACAGTATCAGGATAGTAACCGTATCACATTTAACATGAGAGATGCTCATGGGATTGTTTCCATTTCTATCGAATGATTTAGGGATCGATTTAGGAACTGCAAACACGCTTGTGTATGTAAAGGGGCGGGGACTCCTTATTGAGGAGCCGTCAGTGGTTGCCCTTGACAAAAACACCAAGAAAGTCCTGGCTATCGGCGCCGAGGCAAAACGTATGCTCGGCCGCACCCCCGGGGAGATTGAAGCGATTCGGCCGATGAAGGACGGGGTGATTGCCGACTTTGATCTGGTTGAGCAGATGCTGAAATACTTTATAAAAAAGGTACAGAAATACCCGTCGTTTTTCCGTCCGCGAGCGGTCATCGGTGTCCCCTCCGGCATCACCGAGGTTGAGAAGCGTGCCGTAATCGATTCCGCAGAGAGCGCCGGGGTACGTGAAGTTTACATGGTGGCAGAGCCTATGGCATCCGCTATCGGGATGGGTATTCCCGTAAATGAACCGTCAGGAAATATGGTTATCGATATCGGCGGCGGCACTGCAGAAATTGCCGTACTCGCCCTGTTCGGCATGGTCTGTGACATGTCGGTCCGCATTGCCGGCGACGAGATGGATGATGCCATTGTGTCTTATCTGAAAAAAACCTATAATCTCCTGGTTGGTGAAAGTACGGCCGAGCAGATAAAGATTCAGATTGGCTCGGCATTCCCGCTCGAGGATGAGCTGGAGATGGAGGTAAAGGGACGGGACCTGGTTGCCGGTATTCCCAAGACCCTGCGGATAACGTCCACCGAGATCCGCGACGCCCTGAACGAGCCGGTTTCCACCATTGTGGAGGCTATCAAGCAGGCGCTTGAGCAGACCCCGCCGGAGCTCTCGGCGGACATACTTGACAAAGGAATTATCATGACCGGCGGCGGATCCCAGCTGCGTGGTCTTGACGAACGGCTGCGCCAGGAAACCAACCTTCCGGTAAATGTGATTGATGAACCGCTGACCTGTGTTGCCCGCGGTGCCCTGAAGATAATTGAAAACCTTGACACATACAGGCCTGTCCTGATGAGCAGCTCCAGGCGGGGAAGATAGGCCTGTTTTTCGTTCTTTTACGATACGATTGCGCCTATGTATTGGATCATCCAGTTTATAATCCGGCACCGGAATGTTTCATCGCTCCTTCTTACTGTGCTCCTCAGCCTCTGGATGCTCACTGCCGATACGGTGCGACAGCAGCAGATCGCCCGCATGTTGACGCTGACCGTGTTTTATCCCTTTCAATTTACCCTCCATCAAACAACGCGAATTAAGAATATCTTTGCGGAAAACAAACGATTAAAGGAAGAAGTTACGACGCTCCGTATCCGCTGCTCGATGCTTGAAGAAGCTGCAGCCGAAAATAAGCGCCTGCGGTCATTGCTCGGTTTTGATAAGCGATTTACCTATACCCTTATTCCCGCCCGTACCATTGTGCGTGAGCCCTCGTACAAATACCGGTCTATCGTTATCAGCGCAGGGAAAAAACAGGGTGTCTCACTCTATATGCCGGTTGTTAACAAAGACGGGGTAATCGGCAAGGTCATACAGGTGCTGCCCGGTATCAGTCTGGTACAGTTAATCCGGGACCCGGCAGAGCGTATCAGTGTCATGATTAAAAAGAATAATGAGGTGGGTATTCTTGAAACTGTGGACAGTAAAACCTTTTTCATTGAATACCGCAAACATACTGACGTAACGGTCGGTGATACGGTGGTCACTTCCGGACTGGGCGGGATCTATCCCAAAGGGATTCTGGTCGGTATCGTCAACAGAATAAGTGATAAAGATGACCCCCTGTTCAAAGACGTTATAATAAAACCCTGTGCGGATTTTGCCCATATCGAGGAAGTGTTTGTCATGCAGCTTGATCCCCGATGGTCATCATTCCGTACCGAACTTGATTCAATAGAGTTTAATCAATGATTGAAACGTCAATTAAATGGGCAGCCGCTTTCATTGTCGGTGTGATTCTACAGTCCACCGTTATTCCTGTTATTGCGATCTTTGGTGTGCAACCGGATTTGCCCGTTATTGTGCTCTTTTTCATGTGCCTGCGCCATGGGGTACTACCGGGGGTATATATCGGTTTCTTTCTAGGTCTCGGTCTCGATCTCTATTCCCCCACCCTTTTGGGGCAACAGGCACTGGCAAAAACAATCATCGGATTCTTCATAGGC
>Ga0190359_1002318_pt1 | contig 11396 bp, 10 predicted proteins | sample 48721823_MG_FD_161269 | JGI IMG/M metagenome (GOLD analysis project Ga0190359, IMG submission 161269) | Hydrothermal vent microbial mat bacterial communities from Southern Trench, Guaymas Basin, Mexico - 4872-18-2-3_MG | ecosystem: Environmental > Aquatic > Marine > Hydrothermal vents >...
AGCGCTGCTGCTGTGATTTTCCCCAGATCACCCTTCACCCGGAAATTGCCTTCATCCAATGAGACCTGGGCACCAGCAGTCACAAGCAGCCTTTTTGTAAGGTCAGGCAAAAAGATACTTTCCCTGTCCATTGCCCAGTTAACGGCTGTTCCCTTAAACCCATGGGCCTGTTTTTCCAATTGGGGTATCTTATAGCTCGAGGCCTTGGCAATGGAGTTGAAAAGGTTGTCTGCCGCCTGAAACGCATTTTTGCCCTTAAAAACAGGTGTGGACATTACTATTAATAGCATAACAAATACGACCAGCATAATGAATCCAATAATAAAGTGCTTTTTGTCCCGTATCAACATGGCTTATACCTCCCTTAGCCGATTTAAATTTTTTATGAACGTGGAAATGACCCATATGCCAAAAATGCCTATGACGATAAAAAAGACCCATATCCCTACCCGGTCCAGGGTATGGCTGAGGGACTTGGAAATGCTGATTACTTGCATTTCTCCCAGTTTGCCAGGCAATGCGAAAAGGCGGTTTAAGAACCCTGCCAGGATGGCAGTTGCATAGAACCCGCGGATGTAAATGCCCTTTACCACCTTTGTGACCATTGCACCCACCTGAATCCCAATAAGGGAACCAATGAGTAGGCCCATGGCCAGGGAGTAGAATATGAAGCCATAGATGGCATACTGGCCTATGGAGGCATACCCTGCAGTAAAGATGATCTGCAGGATGTCCGTGCCCACGGTAGTGAATGAAGAAACCCCAAGGACATAGACGAACATGGGAAAGGTGAGAAATCCGCCGCCCACTCCCATTATGGCAGCCACCAATCCCACAAAGAACCCGCACAGCGCCACAAACCAGGCGGAAATCCTCTTGCCACCTGGCACCAGGTCCCTGTCAAATGTTATGGAGGGCGGGATGTTGATGGACTGCAGCCTTGCAGGGAGCCCTTTTTTGCCGCTCGCAGCCTCCTCTCCCCTTGGGCTTTCTCCAGTATGGGCGCCGACTTGCTCAGCGACCTTGCGGTTCTTCAGGAAGTCCGAGAGTGCATAAAGACCTAAAAAACCCAACAAAAACACGTAAATAATTGTTATAAAACAATCGCTTAGCACTGGACTGATCTCATAGATGGCACGGTTCAGCACCCCGCCGCAACTAACCCCTACAATGGAGCCAACCAGAAAGGCAATGGCGAGCCCCACGGAAACATTACCCAATTTTTTGTGTATGGTGGTTCCCATAATGGCCTTGGCAAAGATATGGAAAAGGTCTGTACCCACAGAGAGTATTCCCTTTACGCCTACGCTCATAAGCGCAGGAGTTATGATAAAACCCCCGCCTGCCCCGATGCAACCGGTTATGAGCCCTGCCATAAGACCTATTAGGGTGGATATCCAGAGCAGCCCTGAGGTGGAATAGGCCGGGCTGTATGCCTTGTGCCCGCCGAGGATTGCAGGTAACTGATCCGAGGCAACTGCCACGGCAAACAGCACACAGGGCAAAAACAACAGCCCCAGGATCAGAAGCCTTTTCTTGCTTTTGAGGATATTCATTGATGTCTCATATTCCCACCTGGCATGTGCAGCAGATGCCACCTTTAACATGTAAAAAAGATTCACTCCCTTTTTCATGATACACCTCCCTTTTTCCTTATTTTTTGCTCATGCAGGCTCTTCTTCTTGTATGCATCCTCTACCTTGTAGAGCAGTTCATCGATATCCATGGGCTTCATGAGATAGTCAAAGGCCCCTAGTTCCATGCCCTCAATGGCCACTTCCAGGTTGGCATGCCCGGTGAGCATAATCACCTCAACCAATGGATGTCGCTTTTTTATCTCCCTTAACGTCTCAATTCCGTCCATCCCTGGCATCCTCACGTCCAGCACCACCACATCCACTTGATTGGTATCCAAAAAACTCAAGGCCTGTTCACCGCTACCCACACCGGTGACATCCACGCCCCGCTTTTTCATACGCTTGAGCAATGTCTCCAGGAAATCGATCTCATCGTCCACAAAAAGGACCTTGAATCCGTTCATGATAATCACCTCCGTGCTCCCACGGCCTCATGTATCTTTTGGACCAACTCTTCCAATTCACACGGCTTTGTAAGATAATCAAATGCACCCAATCTGATTCCCTCCCTTGCAGCCTCTTCAGAACCGTGACCTGTGAGCATGATCACAGGCATCTGGGGGACCATGGTTTTGAATATCTTCAGGACCTCAAGGCCGTCCATATCCTCCATCTTGAGATCAACCACCGCCACATCAAAATCTTCGCCCCTGAGGGCCTGAATGCCCCCTGTCCCACTAAGGGCCTTCGTCACCTGGATATTTCTCTTGGATAACCTCTTGGACATGACCTCCACAAAGCCCTTTTCATCATCTATTAAAAGTAGCTTTAGAGGTTTTTGCGCTCCGTTATTCATGATGAGACTCCTTGGCGCTTGAGGTGTTCTGAATTCCACCTGATTGACCAGATGCGGTCCGAGGCTCTGTAGGAAGCGTTATAGTAAATGTTGTTCCTTTGCCGAGTGCACTCTTGACATTAATTTCTCCTCCCATCTTCTTGATGATTCCATAGCAGATGGAGAGCCCTAGACCCGTGCCTTTCCCTACGGGTTTTGTTGTGAAAAACGGATCGAATATCCTTTGTAGGTTTGCCTCTGGAATCCCCGGCCCCGTGTCTGACACCTCTACAACCAGATAGTCTCCTTGCAGGTGAGTCGTGATATTGAGAATTCCACCCTCCTTTTCCATGGCGTCAAGGGCGTTATTTATCAGATTGAGAAATACCTGTTGGAGTTCTGATTGTGATGCCCTCACAAAAGGCAGGTCCTCCTGGAGGCGAGTATTGATGGTGACCCTTGCATATTTCGCCCTCTGCTCGGAGAACTGGATAAGTTCTTTAATAAGGTCATTGACCCCTACATCCTGGATCCTGGGATCAGTCTTTCTTGCAAAGCTCAGCAGCTTATGAGTGATCTCCTTGCAGCGCCTCCCCTGTGTCCTGATTTGACCAACCGCCCTTTTGAGTTCCTCCAGGTTGGCGCTGTTCTGGAACTGCTCATCTTGCAGCAAGTCTCCAATCCATCCGGCTTCTTCCACCATTATGGCGACTGGATTATTTATTTCATGCGCAATGCCTGCCGCCAGCTCACCAATTACTGCCAGCTTTCCGGCCTGGATCACCTGCTCGTTCATTCGTTCTTTTTCCCTGTCGGCCCGGGCAATCCGATCAACCATCATCTTTGACAGAATCAAGGCGACCGTTGCGATTGCTAATGCACCCAACAGGATGATCACCAGGGCAGTGGTCCTGGTTCCCTTGAACTCTGAAAAGGCATCCCCAGCGTCCTGCTGAAAGACCATCATCCACTGTCCGTCCTTTAGAAGGGTGGAGACATAGATTTTTTTCTTCCCAGAGAAATCCCGTGCTTCAACAATAGTCATCCTATTTTTCTGAGATCTCGTGCGCTTTAAGAGGCTCATGTATGTCTTTGTGTCACGAAAAATATCCTCATGGGCCTTTGTTTGTAATTCCCCGTGGGTGTTGAGAATAAAGGCAAAACCGGTCCTGCCCACCTGGATATTTTCCACAAGCCTGTTAAAGGCCCCAAAATCAATGGTCGCCCTCAGTATCCAGGCCTCGCCGTTCCAGTTCTCTCTCACAGCCACAATAAAATGGGGAAGCCCCCTTAGTCCCAAAAACACATCACTGATGAAATATCGGGTCTTCATGGCGTTTTTGAACCAAGGGGCACTACTATAAAGGGCCCTTTCAAGCCTAAAGGGGCCTGCATAGGCTACCTGCAGGCCCCGCGCATTAATGACCCCTAGATCTACAAAGACAGGGCCATAGTCTTTTTGCAAGGTCTCCAACCTGTCCCTGAGGAACGACTCATCAGACAAATCTTCAAACCCGAATGTCTCGGCCAGGAAGCGAATATCTGCCAATCTCTCCTTGAGGAAGCCATCAATGCCTTGGGTGTGTTTCTGCACCAGCTCACACAGGTGATCAAACACCTTTTCCCTGTAAGAGGTGCGAAATTCATATAAAATGGACCAGCTTACCAGGAGCATGGGGATGACTGAGACAAGAAGCATGATCAAAACCATTTTCCTGGTTAGCATGCTGTAATAGTTATTTCTTGTTTTTGGGTCCTGTCTCATGCAATCAGTCCCCCTGCTCCGATCTTTCTCTATCCACGGTTTTTGAGACCTCCGGCCTGACCTTTTTCAATAACTCAACACTTATTTGTTTCAATCTTTCGATGCTCTCCCCACCCTTTTCCACGAATGCGATATGATCCGATGTGTCGGATAAGATATCATTGTCAATGCTGAAGCTATGAATAATCATGGGCAATGGAGGTATTCGGTTTTGAAGTTCCTCCAATATCTGTGATCTTTCCACATCCGGAAGGTCAGGATCTATAATGAGTAGGTGAAGGTGCTCCTTCCCGAAGACCCGCTTCAGTACCTCGTGACCAGTACCCGCCAATAGAATCCGATACCCTTTGCTTCTCATCTCCCGCTTCAGAAATGCCCTAACATGGGGATTTCTGTCTGCAATCAAAATTGTGTGCTCCTGTTTCATGGCAGTATCTTGTTAACCGCCCCCGCTTTAGGGATAAGGTCACTCCTGCTAGCCACCTGGCCGCTGGCGACCCACGGAACCCTTTACTGGTACGCCCTGTAGAAGGTACAGCAAAGGCAGGGTGTCAATAGATCTCTCTCTTGTTCTCCCGGTGGTCCACCATGTAAAGCATAGGGGCCTTCATGGAGAGTTCATTCCTTATTTGAGGCACTTTGGTCCGCTCCACACTGTACATGCGTATGTAGGCCCTGCGGTACCCCTCAGGCACACCCTCATAGGTGGTCAGGATGCTTGCCATGCGGCCCCCGTATTTTCTTATAACGTCGCATACTTCCTTTATGGACCCGGGGCGGTCCTCCAGCCGGAATGCGAATTCTATGCCCCGTTTTTCCACACCGGTGAGGGAAATCAGAACCTTGAACAATACATCCTTATCAATCGTGCCCACTATTTTGCCTTCATGATCCACCACTGGGGCGCCAGAAATCTTGTTGTGCAGGAGCACCTCGGCAGCCTCTGCCACAGTAAAATCAACGGGCACTGTGATTGGATTCTTGCTCATGATTTCCTTTATTTTGATTCTTGTGAGGAGATAGAGTAATTCGTGGATTGCTAGTGCTGTGGCATCTGAGGCAGATGCCCTTTTCAGGTCCCGGTCAGTGAGTACTCCCACAAGCTTGTTTTTCTTCATGACAGGAACCATTTGCACACCTTTTTCTTTCATCAACCTGCTAGCATCCCACATTGTATCTTCTACATTGAGGGTATAGAATTCTTTGTTCATCCAGTTTTTTACTAACATAATCATGCCTCCGTATCTCTTGAGTTTTCCTTCGTTCCTCAAAAGAGCAAGGCCTATGCCACCAAGACGGTGAATGGGCAATAAAGGGTAACTGCCTGAAATTAATACTGTTCTGGGATGGGGCAAGAAAGCCTTGGCTTGTTTGTAAGGAGGTAGACCTGTCCGCCTTCTTTACAAAGTGTAAAGGGGAATAATCCCGACGGGCTTTCACATTGTCTTAACAACAATATCCAGCAAGATGTTGTTGGCCTGCCTGATGCTCTCGGCGATTTGAAACAGCCGGCGGTAGATTTCACGCATCTTGAACATATAGGCAATGTCACCGTTTTCGGCCAGCTCCTTTATGGCTTCGTGATACAGGTGTTCCATATTGTTGATCAAAAGCTTTGACCTGAGTGCGGCCTCGGTGGAAAGGTTGGGGCGTTCTTTGAGGTGGCAAATGGAATCATACAGCTTCTTGGCAGCGTGCTTCAGGTTAGTGCTTATCATCATGCCGTATTCATCAGGTGTCAACTCGTAAACCTCCATTTCTGCTACCGTGGAAGCGGCATGATCTATGATGTCGTCCACGGCCCTTGAAAGGGCATAAATATCCAGCCGGTCAATGGGGGTAATGAAAGTGTGATTTAGGTCATCAATAATGACACGCCTTACCTCATCTGCCTCATGCTCCAGCCTGTCCATAACCCCTTGTGTATCGTTTGATTTATTATGAAGATATTCTTCCAAAACCATCACGCCTTCTAGCGTCTTCTCCATTTGTGACACCAGGAGACCAAAGAAATCTCGTCCTCGATCCGGGAAAAAATGCTGCCACAATCCCATATGTCGCTCCCTGTATCTTTATGGTCCTAGAAACTGCATCAGATTTTCAAGGCTTCCTGTACCCTGTCCTAATGCTATTGATGCTGTAGAGTATGTAACGGCAGCCAGTATCGCTGATGCCGGAATTGTAATCACCCATGCAATTATCATATCTCTTACCACTATCCATTGAACATCCGTAGGGCGATGCCCAGCTCCCACTCCGATGATAGTGGAACCCACAATCTGTGTGGTACTCACAGGCCCGCCCAAAAGGCCTGCCGCAAAAATAACCGACCCTGCAGCCAATTGAGCATTGAATGAATGAATCGGCTCCACTTTGAAGATCTTCGCGCCGACAGTCTTGATGATCCTCCATCCACCAAAGGACACACCGAGTGCCAGGGAAGCGGCACTACCCAACGAAACCCAGCTCGGCACAGAAAATGTGCTGAATCCGCCGCACACAATAAGCGCAAGAGTTATGACACCCATGGATTTCTGCGCATCATTCGTGCCGTGACTCGCTCCCAAAAAAATCATGGTAAAAAGCTGCATGCGCTTAAAAAGATTTCCGATCCTTGGGTGGGCATTTCGAAACAGGAATATGGACAGTCTCATCATAAAGTACCCTGCAGCCATTCCTATAATCGGTGAAACAAAAAGCACCAAAATAACCTTGTAAAAGAGGGCACTCCATTTTACGATATCCGGGCCAAAGGCGGCGATTCCACCACCGACAAGCCCACCAACTAATGCGTGCGACGAGCTGGACGGCATGCCCACCCACCAAGTCACAAGATCCCAAATAATCGCGCTGACCAGGGCGGACATCAACACAGTGCTTGCCATGAGGCCTGTTGAGGGTGCAAAACAAGTCAGATCAATGATATCCTTGCCCACTGTAATGGCTACTGCGGTCCCCAGACTGAGGGGACCAAAAAATTCCGCCATGCAGGCGAAAAGGAGGGCCTTACGGGGCGACATTGACCGCGATGACACGATGGTGGCCACAACATTGCCACCGTCGTGGAAACCATTTATAAAGGCAAACATGAACCCCAGTGACACGATGGATACAGTAAGCATTGATTCCACGTGAGCCTCATAACATCTCTTTCAAATTCGCCTCCAATTTAGTGTAATAGTCCCCGGGCCTCCAAGAGGCCTTGAATCCTAATTTTCTCCCCAGGGCGAGCATTTGTGTGTTTTCCGGTAATACATGTCCCCAGAGGTATCTTACACCTCGCTCCTTTGCTATACGTATTAGGTTTTCCATCAATGCGGAACCAATACCTTTCCCTTGCCACGGATCCGCAACAACAACAGCAAACTCTGCGGTTTCTCCGTCGGGATCACCCATCAGCCGAGATACTGCCAGCAATTTTTCCATAACCTTTCCATCCTTCACAGGCAGTGCAACAAGCGCCATGTCGCGGTCATAATCTATCTGCGTAAATCGCGCCACTAATTGAGGTGATAGGCTTTTCAGTGGACTGAGAAACCGATAATAGATGCTCCTGAAGGAAAGGTTATTAAACAATTCAATCAACGCTGGGGCGTCCTCGGGCTTGATAGGTCTAATGAAGATCCGGACTCCACGGGCGGTTGTTGTTTCCATCTCATATTGTTCTGGATAAGGACTGATTACGAGATGTTGATGGCCTGAAACCGTAGTCGCTTTAACAATAACCCTTGCATCTGCAGCTATGCATTGGTGTCTTGTGACAATGAGAGGGTTTATGTCCAGTTCGGTGATTTCAGCAAAGTCTGTTACCAGTTGCGATACTCTGATCAATATCTCCTCAAGCGACTCCAGATCTGCCGGAGGCATATTCCTGTAACCACGGAGCGCTTGGTATACTCTGGTCTTCTCCATTAGGCGTCTTGCCAGCAGGCGATTCAGAGGGGGTAATCCCAATGCATGGTCCTTCCAAATTTCGGCCATTACTCCCCCCGTACCAAAAAGAATTACAGGCCCGAACAAGGGATCTTGTTTACTTCCTATGATAAGTTCGTAGCTTACGTCAGTCAGCATGGGCTGGACAGTCACCCCCCTGATTTCAGCCCTTGGATTGTATCTCCTCGCGCTAGTGACAATTGCTTCAAACGCCTCCTCTACCTCCTCATCAGACTGAAGATTTAATCTTACCCCTCCCGCATCGCTCTTATGGGTAATATCTGGAGAAAGAACCTTCAGTACTACAGGATATCCCACCCCCTTGGCTATTTGTAACGCTTCACCAACAGTTTCGGCAGCATGAGTCGAAGCCACGGGTATCCCATAGCAGCCCAAAAGGGCCTTGGATTCAATCTCTGAAAGTAGTGAGCTACCTTTATTCAAAGACGAGGTAATTATTTGCAATGCCTCATCTCTTTCAAAGATGAGATCATTTTTGAGCCTGGTAGGTATTTCCTGCGACATCTGCTGATTTCGGACATAACAATACATATACCTGAATGCCGAAACCGCCCTTTCAGGCGTATCGTATGTTGGTATTCCAACCTGGTTGAAAATCTTTCGACCGATCGCTGCTTCTTTTCCCCCCATCCACACAGCAAAGACGGGAAAGCGCGTTTTGTCCTTTACTAGGTCCGCAATAGACTTTGCTACGCCCTTAGCCCTTGAGAGAGCCTGTGGAACATATATGAGGATCAAGCCGTCCACATCTCTTGTGTCGAGGCACACTTCAATGGTGCGTCGCCACCTTTCAACGGTGGCATCCCCTATTATGTCAATTGGATTTGCCCTGCTCCAAACAGGGGGCAAAAACTGGTCAAGTTTAGAAACGGTACTACTGTCAAGTGTAGCAAGTTCCATTCCATACAAAGCAATAGCATCAGTTGCCATTACACCTGGGCCGCCCCCGTTTGTTACAATCAAAAGCCTCTTGCCCAAAGGGACAGTTGTTTTGGCCATTAATTCCGCACAATCAAATAATTCCTCAATAGTATCTACCCGAACAGCCCCTGCCCGTTCGAATGCGACCTCGTAAATACTGTCTTCGCCCGCAAGAGCACCGGTATGTGAAGAAACAGCAATGGCGCCGGCCTTTGATTTCCCGGCCTTCAAAACAATAATAGGCTTGATTCTCGAAACTGCCCTTGTGGCGCTCATGAATTTTCTAGCATTGCTGATACACTCCATGTACATAATTATGCTACTTACATCGGGATCGTTACCCACATAGTTAATCAAGTCTCCAAAATCCACATCGAGCATGGATCCAATGCTTATGAAATAACGGAAGCCTATTTTCTCCTCCAATGACAGGTCAAGTACGGACGAGCAAATCGCGCCGCTCTGGGAAATAAAGGCAAGCTTTCCAGGCAGAGGATCCTGCCTCACAAAGGTAGCATTCAGACCTATTTCGGCACATATGATTCCCATGCAGTTTGGGCCAATGATACGGAGCCCTCCCTTTTCTGCCTCTTCCTTTATCATTAATTCTATCTTTTGCCCCTCTTGGCCCGTCTCTTTTCCGCCAGCAGAGATTATGACAGCCCCTCCAACTCCTGTTTCGACACACTCCCGAATAATAGCAGGTACTGAAGCAATGGGGACTGCAATAACTGCCAGATCAGGCGGCCTGGCTATTTGTTTTATGGAGGTATAACACTTATGACCACAAATAGAGTGATACCTTGGATTCACAAAGAAGGTATGTCCCTTAAACGCAGGGTTCAGTAAGTTACGTACGAGTTGATTTCCGATCGTTCCCGGCCTCTCACTAGCGCCGACAAGTACAATGGACTGCGCTTTGAAAATCTTATCCAGATTATAGAGGCTCATCGTACTCACCTCCAGAGACAAGGTCCTTTTTGATAGCCATGTAGATGGCTGTGCCCTTATCAGGTTCACTCTCAACCCATACCCTGCCTCCGTGTTTTTCTGCTACTTCCTTCACAACGGCAAGCCCTAGGCCGGAACCAGCCGTCCCTTGAGAAGTGCGGGTTCTTTGAAATACGTTAAAAAGCTTTTGTGCGTCTTCACGCGGGATCCCCACCCCATTATCAGTGACAGAAAGGAGATGAAATTCCCCGTTTTCTGAGTGGGCAATCTTTATTTCATTCATGCCGGGACCACCGTACTTAATAGCATTGTCAACCAGGTTCCTTAATGCCCTTATAAGAGCCCTCTTATCAGCTACAACCTCAGTCTCAATATTGTGCGATAGTAGTTTCATGGCCCCGGATTTCAGTCGATCTTCGAATTCTGATTTGATCGAACCTATGACCTCCTTCAGCTTTACAACCTCAAAACGTGGCTGGACCTCTTTGGCAGTAATATAGGCATTAATATCATCGAGCATGTTTACCATATGTTCAGCCAGCCCCTGGATCTGTGCACAATACTCTTTGCCTCTCTCGTCAAGCCGTGTAGCACATTTGTCCTTGAGGCGTCTTGAAAAGCCATGTATGCCGATGGCAGGGCTTTTAAGGTCGTGGGCAATTGAATAGGCGAACAACTTGATAGTCTCTTCCCTTTCCCTGAGCTGCTGGATTTTCTCGCCTAGTTCTCTGTTGAGCCGCAAGTTCTCAATGGCTGAGGCTATCTGGCTGCCAAGCACGTGAAGAAGATCAATTTCTCTGGAGTCCAGTTCAAAAGGTCTCCCTGTAGCTAGGTTCATTACGCCCACAACCCTGTTCATGCAAATCATCGGAACACAAATGACTATTTTAATACCCTTACTCTCAAGTAAGGCTGCCCTATTTTGGTCTTCGAAGTCTGTCACACATTGTGCAATAAGGCATCGAGTTCTGGCTGCCTTTCCGGAAAATCCTTCATAAATGTCAATGGTCTCCAGACCTGCAGCATCAATGCGTGAGTGAACGGCGAGTGTCAGATGTTCATTGTTTTCGTCCATGAGATAAATTCTGCCGGCGTCCAATTGAAACTCATCAAGTACCCTGTCCAAAACCCTGTGTAAAACCTCTTTTATTTCAAGGGACGAAGACAGCAAATCGTTCATTTCGCGAAATATGGATAAATGCCTGTCCCTTTGCCGGAGGGCTTTTTTGGTCAGGGGGATAGAGATTATATCGGGTCCATGACCGAACTTCCTTTTTTGGTTACCCCTAACATTTTGGCCGATCATTTTTAGCCTCTCCCTTCTCTTCACTTATCGTGTACGATCAAAATCAGACTCTGGGCGCTTATTGAGCAAGTCATCCGGCATCTGCAG
>Ga0190359_1002319_pt1 | contig 11396 bp, 12 predicted proteins | sample 48721823_MG_FD_161269 | JGI IMG/M metagenome (GOLD analysis project Ga0190359, IMG submission 161269) | Hydrothermal vent microbial mat bacterial communities from Southern Trench, Guaymas Basin, Mexico - 4872-18-2-3_MG | ecosystem: Environmental > Aquatic > Marine > Hydrothermal vents >...
TTTGTGTCATATTCTGCAACCACATAATACTCTCTTCCAAGAACGTTAATCTTGTACTTGAATTCATCGCCATCTTCTGCATCTTCTTCGAAATCATCCATTGCGTCCTCTAAGTCATCAGTTTGTATATCAATACTATAGTTGAAGAATTCAATATCTACTGCTGGTTCGTCATCAGTTCCTTCAGTTGCAGTAACATTGATTGCTAAGCTTTCTTTAATGTCATCATTATTGTATCCAATAAAATGAGACCACTCACTATCATCTTCATCAAAGTCTAGAGCAACTTCTTCATTCTTTGCTGGGAAATCATCATTTGCATTCTCGAAAGGTACTGCGTTTACAACAGTTCCTTCTTTCTCTTCAACAAGTACAGTTCCCTCACCGCCAGCTGCGCTAAAGCTTGCTGCGATGTTAACTGCACCCAATACATCGATAACTTTTGCGTTTTCTCCTAAAACAATCTTTGCGTTTACCTGACCATCTTTTACAAATGGTTCTGGGTAATCTCCCAAATCAACTGCTGCACCAAAGGTTGCGCCAAGCATAGCTGCACCTAGGGCTACAGCGGCAATTTTCTTTATGCCATTCATCTTTTTCATTTTTTTACACCTCTATCTAATCAAACGCGCAGAATTCGTTGTTTTTATGGTATTTAATGTGTATTCATATACAAAGAAGTATTTAAATGTTTCGGTTTTACACATACTTAATCGTCATCTTCATCATCACTGTAATAATCATAGCCCTCAAAATCATCAAGATAAGCATTAATGTCTATAGCGTACTCTGGACTAAAGTACTCTTCTTTATCAGGAGGAATCTTTGGTTTTTCAATCTTGTGAGATTCTTTCACTGGTAGCCAAGGATGTAAGCTTAAAACAAAAGGAGAAACATAAGGAGTGATCTCATTTTCTATCAAATACTGAACAATATTATTAATGACCCCTATAAAAATAGTATTATATGCACCTTCAAAAGCATCAGCAAAAAATATCTGTGAGCAAGCTTTATCAAAATTCATGTCTGAAAGCTGTACTGCTATGAACGCATAATCTTCATTAATAATAGTTACATTTGAAGAGATAGCAACTTCCGAAATATTAGTGCCTTGTTCAACAAATTCAAGGTTATTAAAACCCTCATCAGATAAAATTTTCTTGGAGAATCTGTTCTGGAGTTCCTTTAAAAATAGCTGGTTGTGATTATTCAAAGAATCGTTTAGAAACACTTGATCAAAGGACTTTAGTAACAAAGCCAATCTTTGACGATTTGATAACTTTGGTGCTGAGTTCATATAAAAAGTAGCATTAGTGAACGGGTCATGAAACAAGTTATCTCTATTAGTTAAATAGAACACCTCAAAAAAAGGATCAGTTATTTCTGAAGGAGTAACGCGAAGCTTCACATCAAAACCGTTCTTATCTAAAGAAGAATAACCCTCAGTTAACAAATCCAAAAAGCTGTGAAAACCAATCTTAGGAGAATCCATTTGAGAAAAGTCCAACATAAAAGCTGTTTTGTTCTCTACTTTAAATATAGAATTGTACTCTTTGTTTAAAACATCAACCAATCTAAATTTAGTTTCATAACGCACCTTTTCTCTTGTCTGAATATTATTCGAAGCACAGAGACCCTCAAACAAAAGCCCGTATTTTTGAGAGTAATCTTCAACACTACACGGAGTAAGATATATATCGCCAAAAGATTTTGAATAACTCTTGATTTCATTAAATGCTTTCTTAACAAAACGCTCCAAGTCCCTTTTGTTTTCTGGCTGAGCTTGAATAACTTTCAGATAATTTTCTTTAGCATTATCAGTATCATCTAGCTTTAGATAAAATGCATCAAGTTCCATGCGAAATTCAAAAAAACACTTACTCTTAAATGTTTCTATTTTATAGTAGATAACTCAAACAAAATACTTAAGATAAACAAAAATCTATTCTCAGTTTGAGTAAGAATTCTTCTTCTTAATTCTCTTGTTGTTCTTTTTTCGATAGTTTGCGTTTTTTCCACGAGATTTGCTCCTAAAATCATTGTAGTTACGATTCCTTCTGCCAAAATCATTTGTTTTGTTAAAACTGGAAAGATTAATTGGCTCTAAATAAGGTCTTTCAAGCCTCTCAACTCTAAAGCTATATTCGTTAAGTATTCTATCAAAAGCCTCATAATCCCTTGGAGAGATTAAATTGATCACTTTTCCCTTATTGTCGACTCTTGCTGTTCTGCCAATTCTATGGACATATCTCTTTATGTCATCAGGCAAGTCATAATTGTAAACATGAGTCACATCTTTAATATCTAAACCTCTGGCAGCAACATCTGTACAGACTAGAACTGCTTTTCTGTTGGAAAAACTCTCAAGAATTCTTTTACGGCCATTCTGCGTTAAACCACCGTGAATGCCATAAGCTTTTATACCTTCTTTTTGCAGTCCATAAGAAACTATATCGACCATTCTCCTAGAATTGCAAAACACCATTGTTCTTTGGGCATCTTCGCTTTTGATAAGATGCACCAAAAGAGAAAATTTCAGTTTATGCGGAACATCGTAATAATACTGGTTCAATTGTTTAGGGTCGACAAAAGATTCTAATATTATTCTTTTTGGATCCTTGGCAAACCGTTTAGCAATCTGCTCTGCTTGCTTATCAATTGTTGCAGAGAACATTAGAAACTGGAATCCTTTTGATGCATGGGATAAGATTTCATTAACATCATTAAAGAACCCCATGTCCAACATTCTGTCTGCTTCATCTAAGACAACATACTGTAATTCGCTTAAATCCATCGTTCCTCTTGTTAAATGATCAAGCACCCTGCCAGGGGTTCCAACAACAATATCTGCTTTTCTCAATGCATTAAACTGCGGTTCAAATGAGACTCCTCCATATATTGCAGTAATATAAAAGCCCTTGTACTTTGAGAAACTTAGCAAATGATTTTTAACCTGTTCAGCTAACTCTCTTGTTGGAGTTAGGATTAAAGCCTTGATATTTTTGCCTTTACTGGATAAATCCATTCTTTGAAGGATTCCTGCAGAGAATGCAAAGGTTTTCCCAGAACCTGTTTTTGATGAGACAATAACATCTCTGCCTTCCAAAACATAAGGTATTGACTCTCTCTGGACCTTTGTCGGTTCCTCAAACTTTAAATCTTCAACCGCTTTAATAAGCTCATCGCTTAGTCCTAATTCATAAAACTGTTTCATTTTTTAATTTAGAAAAAGAAGTCCAAACGTGGCTTTGACCCTTTTTCTGTCCTCCGTTCAAATTTTATCTCAAGTCCTCAGCACAAAGCCACAAAGCCAAAAGAAGACTTAATTTTAGTAGGGACAGCCAGTATTTAAAAAATTATGGGTTTGTCAAAAAGGAAATTTTTAAAAAATAACAAATAAGAGATTTTAAAAAATATAATAAAAATCATAACAAGCAAAAATCAATAGGTGTTATTATGAGTTTAACAAGAAAAGTTCTTAGAACGCATTTATCCAATAACGAAGTTGACCATGAATTAAGGAGAATAATTGACAATCTAGCAGTTAGTGCAAAATTTATTGCTTTTGAAGTGAGAAAATCCAACAGAAAAATAAGTAATAAACAGAATATGTATGGTGAAATCCAGCTAGAATTAGATACTTTAGCAGATTATATTATTCAAGAAAGATTGGGTTTTGAAACAAGTTTTAAGATTAAAGAGTTTGCTTCCGAGGAAAAAGATCACATCATTGAATTTTACACCAATGGCGGAAAGTATAGCATTACAGTTGATCCATTAGACGGTAGCTCATTAATTGATGTCAATCTAAGTGTTGGAACTATATTTGGCATACATTCCGGTAAAATTCTTAATAATAAACCTGGCAGAGAGAGCCTAGTTGCTGCGATGTATATACTTTATGGCCCACAAACAACACTTGTTTATTCTGCTGGGAAAGGTACCCATGAATTCGTATTAAATGAAGTAGGCTCGTGGGTGTTATCAGAAGAAAATATAAGATTAGATAATAAAGGAAAGATTTATGCTCCTGGTGGATTAAGAAAAGATTGGCTAAAAGAACATGACGACTTTATCACAGAATTAGAGAATGAAGGGTACAAGTTAAGATACAGCGGTTCTTTTGTTGCAGATGCTAATCAGATTTTAATGAAAAGAGGAGGTTTATTTACATATCCTCAATTGAAAGATAAGCCCAATGGAAAATTAAGGTTGCTATTTGAATTACAACCTTTAGCTTTTATCTTTGAGAATGCTGGAGGGTATGCAACTAATGGGCTTGAAGACATTTTAAACATCACAGTGGCTGAGTTAGGGCAACGAAGCCCTGTTTACCTTGGCAGTAGATATGAAGTTGAACTAGCAAAGAAATACTTAACAGACAAGTAACATTTATTCTTATATTTGATGCGTATATATTCTTCAAATTCTAAGTGGTTAAGCATTTTTATAGATTTATAAAACTAGCAACGACAAGAATCTTTTTTGAATATATATCCAAAAAGTTTATAAACAAGTAATGAATACCTATTCATATTGCTAAAAGCATAAATAAAAAATGGAGGTGAAAAAAATGCCATTTGGAGATGGAACTGGACCGTTAGGTGAAGGACCTATGACTGGAAGAGGTTTAGGAAGATGCGGTAGGGCTAGAGGTTTTATTAGAGGACGCGGGTTTGGCAGAGGCTTTGGTTTTAGAAGAGGCTTTGGATTCAGAGCAGGATACAGATACATTAATAAAGATGAAGAACGAAGATTGCTTGAAGAAGAGCTAAAACTAATAAATCAAGAAAAAGAAGAAATCGAAAGAAGATTGAGTGAATTAAACAAAGACTAAAATGGCCTCAAAAGAACGAGTTGCAATTTTATCTGTATTTGCCAACTTTTTTTTGGCATTTTTTAAGATAGTAGTGGGTTTAATTTCTAATTCTGCTGCTATTTTAGCAGATGGTATTCATTCAAGTATGGATATCTTATCTTCTCTAATAAGTTATATTGGAATAAGAATTGCAAACAAACCTGAAGATGAAAAACACCCCTATGGACACTATAAATTTGAAGTGCTCTCTGGATTAATAATCACTATTTTATTGTTTATCGCAGGAGGAGTTATAATCTTCGAATCTATCAAACAATATCTTGCTCATGAAATCTTAAAGTTAGGCTTCTGGGCAATAGCGACTATGGCCATATCTGCAGTATTAAATTACATCATGGCCAAATTAAAAATCAAGTATGGCAAAAAAGAGAATTCATTAAGTTTATTGTCTGATGGAGTTCATTCAATGGTTGATGTTTATTCATCCCTTGGAGTCTTAGTTGGATTATTACTTGCAAATTTTTGGCCTGTAGCAGATTCAATATTAGGTGTTCTTATTGGTATATATATTATCAAAGAATCGTTTTCCTTAGCAAGAGAAGGATTAGATTCGCTTTTGGATTCTTCTGCAGGCAAGGAGATAGAGGATAAAATTAAATCTGTAATCGCTAAAGAAAAAATTGAAATCTCCTCATTAAAAACCCAGAAGAGGGGCTCTGTAATTAGCGCTAATATTGAGATAAAACTTCCTAGAAATTTAACAGTGGAAGAAGTTACAAAAATAACTGAAAGTTTAAAAAATAAACTTCTAAAAGAAATTGATAACTTAAAATATGTCGTAATCTCTGTAAAAAGCTATGAGTTCTCAGAGAGTTACTTTAAAGCAGATTTTGGCATAGGCTTTGGTTGGCGGAGAAGAGGATTGGGTATGAGAGCAAAAGACAATTCATTCGTTGATGGTTATTGCGTATGCCCAAAATGCGGATACAAAATCAAGCATGAAAGAGGCGTACCTTGTGCAACTCTAGAATGTCCAAAGTGCCATACTAAACTTGTAAGAGATGACCTGTTAAAGAAAAAATCAAAATGATTTTCTTTTAAGTAGAAAAAATTTATAAAAAATTAAAATTGCGTTAATCAAAATGCCAAGACCATGCAAAAGAAGGTTTGTATCAGGAATTCCAGAGTTTTCATATTTCAAGCCTGCCGGAGTTCGAATGCGTAATTTAGAAGAGGTTTTATTAACAGTTGAAGAGCTAGAAGCTTTAAGATTAAAAGACGTTGAAAATCTGGATCAAATTACTTGCGCTGAGCGAATGAATATTTCCCAACCAACTTTCAACAGAATTCTAAACTCTGCTAGAAGAAAAATAGCTGACGCAATTGTCAATGGCAAAGCTATAAGGATTGAAGGCGGCAATTTTGTTTTAGCAGATCCTAACTAAAAGATATAACCTTGCAAAAATAAAAATAAAAATCGGAAAATTTTTAAATTAAACAAACGAAAGGTAGTTTAAAAGAGTGTTTGGTGATAAAACATGATAACGAGTTTTGCAGATTTAATGAAAGGTATTCTTTTGGGGATTGTTATCGCAATAATTGTTCTATTCTTAGCGAAGTTTGGGATAATTCCTTTGCCACTTAATATGATATGCCCAACAGTTCCGGCACCTTGAGTTTATTTTTTAATTTTTTTAGTTATTACTCCCTATTTCTTTTAGGTGTTCTCGCATTAAAACCCGTATAAAACGTGTGTGAAAAAGAGGTCCACATATATTCCCATTATCGATTTCTTTTTATATTAGTTGTGATTGTATTTTTCACAATCAGGAATTAATTGGAGGGATAGAAAATGCAAATGAGCTTTAGTCTTAACACTCTAGGAGAAACTAAAAGTGTTGATTTAAATAAGGTTTTTGACGTTGCCATAATTGGTACTGGACCTGCGGGTTATTCTGCTGCGATTTATGCAGCAAGATATGGTTTAAGCTCAATAGTTATCGGTGCTTCCCACGGAGGAACTATCACTGATACAAATATGGTTGAGAATTACCCTGGATTCAAAATGATTTCTGGCCAGGAACTTATGAACAAGTTCAAAGAGCATGCTGAAAAGTATGATGTTCCTATTGTTGAAGACAGTGTAATCAAAATCACAAAAGAAGACAAAGCGTACACTTTAGAAACAAGCAGTGGCAAACACATAAAAGCTAAATCTTTAATATTTGCGACAGGAACAAAAAGACGAGAGTTAAATGTGCCTGGAGAAAAGGAGTTTAAGAACAAGGGAGTAAGTTATTGTAGTATCTGCGATGGCCCTTTCTTTAAGGATAAAATAGTTGGAGTAGTTGGTGGCGGAGACGGCGCTGCATCAAGTGCTGTGCAATTAACTCAGTATGCCTCTAAGGTTTATATTTTTGTCAGAGGAGAAAAGCTAAAAGCTGAGCCTTATTGGCAAAATCTAATAGCTAAAGAGCCTAAGATTGAAATACTCACGAATGTAGAGGTTAAAGAAATATTTGGGGATGACAAAGTTAAAGGCGTTATGTTAAGCAATGGAAACAAAGTTGAACTTGATGGATTGTTTGTTGAGATTGGCTCTGTACCAAATTCAAGCCTTGCTAAGTCTATTGGTGTGAATATTAATGATTATGGTTATATTATTGTTAATGAAAAGATGGAAACAAACATTCCTGGAGTTTATGCAGCGGGCGATGTTACTAGTTTATTAACTCATTTCAGGCAAGTAATTGTTGCTGCAGCTCAAGGGGCTATTGCTGCAAACTCAGCATACCATTTCTCAAAAGAGGAGAAATAATTAAAATAAAACAAATACGAGGTGACAAAATGAATCCATTTCAAAATGCAATGAAATTATTGGATAGGGCTGCTAAAGTAGCTAACATTCAGAATTATGAAGTGCTAAAGAGTGCTAAGAGAACTATCATGGTAAGAGTTCCCTTAAAGAGAGATGATGGAAGCATCACTTTTGTCAATGGTTACAGAGTTCAATATAATGATGCCAGAGGGCCTACAAAAGGTGGCATCAGATTCCATCCCAAAGTAGATTTAGATGAAGTAAAAGCTTTGGCTTTTTGGATGACTATTAAAAATGCTGTTGTAGATATTCCCTACGGTGGAGCAAAAGGTGGTGTTGCAATAAATCCTAAAGAGCTAAGCGAAAGAGAGCTTGAGCAGGTGAGCAGGAATTTTATTAAAGAGATCCATCAGTTCATTGGACCTGAGAAAGATATTCCTGCTCCTGATGTTTATACTAATGAGAAGGTTATGGCTTGGATGTTGGATGAGTATGATAAAATCAAAGGCGGCAATTATCCAGGTGTGATCACTGGGAAACCATTATCATTAGGAGGAAGCAGAGGCAGAGCATACTCCACTGCCTTAGGCGGAGTATTTGTTCTTGAAGATGCTGTTGATGAGTTCAACATTGGAAACAAAGTGGTTATCCAGGGTTTTGGAAACGCTGGCTCAAACATGGCTAAATTTCTGCATGATAAAGGTTTTAAGATCATAGCGGTAAGCGATTCAAAAGGCGGAGTCTATTCTCCTGAAGGATTGGATATTGAAAAATTAATTGAGTTCAAGAAAGAAACAGGCTCTGTTGTAAATTTCCCAGGCACAAAACAAGTAAGTAATAAAGAGATTTTAGAGCTTGAAACAGATATTTTGATACCTGCAGCTTTAGAGAATCAAATTACTAAAGAAAACGCTGATAGGATAAAGGCGAAGATAGTTGCTGAGCTTGCTAACGGCCCTGTGTCTTTTGAAGCTGACGAGATTCTATCAAAGAAAGGCGTTATTGTTATTCCAGATGTTTTGTTCAATGCTGGAGGCGTTACAGTAAGCTACTTTGAATGGGTGCAGAACTTATATGGTTATTACTGGGATGAAGAAGAGGTTAATGCCAAACTCAAAGAAAAGATGAGTAATGCATTTAATGAAATCTTAAAAGTTCATGACAAGTATAAAACTAATCTAAGGGATGCAGCATATATAATTGCTATGCAGAGAATATTAGACGCTGAAAAAATGCGAGGTTACGCTTAAAAAATGATGCTGGACTTTGCGTGTAAGACAATAAACACATCGGAAATTGTACAATGCACCTATGGTTTAGGTAAAGGAGAGTATAAAGTATTTGAGTTTTTATTAAGGCAGAAAGAGCCATTAACCATTAAAGAAATATCTGAAAAGCTAGAAAAAGAAAGAACGACTATTCAGAAAGCTATAACTAAGTTAATGGAGAAGAATTTAGTGAAAAGACGGCAAATGAATTTATCAAGCGGCGGTTATGTCTTTGTTTACTTTGTTAAAGATAAAGAAAAAATCAAACAGGAAATAAAGGATATAATGAAGAGCTGGTGCGACAGCGCAATGAAGGCCATTGATTTGTTGTAAGAGTTTTAACAAATAACAATTAATGTTGAATAGTTTTTTAAAATCTTAATTTAATTTTTTTATTCTTTCATAAATTTTAGTAGATTAATGACCGATAGAGAAATAAATCTAATCGTCATAGTAAGTTTAATCATAAGCTTAATACTTCTGTTAATTGTAAAGCCTGAGGCTACTGTAGTACAGTTAAGGGGCTGGATCAATGATATTTACTTCAAGGATAACGAATATCTCATTAAACTGAAAACGTGCAACTATACAGAGATTGTTTTTGATGAAGCTTTATTATACAGTTTATACGAGAAAGAAGGTAAATATGTCACGATTATCGGAGAACTCAAAGATAACAGGATTTATTTAAAAGAAATCAAATAATAAATAAAAAAGTTGTTCTCAATATTCACTCCTGATGGTGTGTTCCATCATGGACGTGACCATGTAATAGCTCTTCTTTTGTAGGCTCTTCAACGTTTAGAACTTTAACCTTGAAATGAAGGCTTTTGCCTGCAAAAGGATGATTCAAATCAAAAGTCACTGTCTTATCAGTAACATCTTTGACAAAAGCTATTACTGGGTATCCTTCTTGTGATTGCAATTGTACGAACATACCTTTTTCTAGGTTTTCACTGTTTGGGATTCTTTCTTTCTCAACTTCTTTGACTAATTCAGGCATATAAGGACCATAACCTTCTTCAGGGCTAACATCGAACTCTTTTTCTTCGTTTTCTTCCATTCCAATTAAATTCTTCTCAAATCCTGGAACAACGTTCTCAGCTCCAACAATTATCTTTAGCGGCTCTTTGCCAACATTTGTATCAAAAACATTTCCGTTTTCATCCATTGCAGTATACTCAATGGTTACCTTTTTATTATTTTCAACTTTCATTTATTTACACCATACTTTTAAGAATTCTTTTAAAGGAATTCTTAATGAAATTATTAAAGAATTATCAGCTTTATAAATGTTACGAGATTAGGGATTTCGGTGTTTTATAAAATTAGTAGCAAATATCTAGCAAATTTTTTTTCTAATGAAAATCCAAGAATTAATAAACAATTAAATTAAATAATGAGATATGAAAAAATTAAGTGCCAAAGAGATTGTTTTTTGTTTATTAATTATTTTTGGTATAATGATAAGTTCTTTTTTTGCATCAATGGCTTTTGAGAGCAGGATCTTTTTTCCAATAGTTGCAGCTTCTTCAATACTCCTATTTGCTTTTGGTATTATTCTAATTCGCATTGCTAAACAAGAAAAAGGCAAATTAAAAAAAGCTTTATTGTTAACTAGCATCTCTGCAATCTCACCTTTTGTATTTACTTTGTTTCACAACTTCTTTTATGGTTTAAACATTACTTTCAAAAACGTGAGTTTTCTGTTTGAAATCCTTGGAGTGGTTTCATTTTTAATTGCTATATTTGTTGCACCGATTACATTTATTATCGGAGCAGTTTGCAGCATAATGCATTTTAGAAGAGAACCCAAAAAATGAGAAACTCCAAATTTATTAAAATCTGCCCTCAATGCGGAAGCATAAACATCACTATACCTCCTGCAGGGTTGGATATTAAGATGATATTCCCGGATTATTGCAGAGATTGCAACAACAGGGGATTATTCCCAGAAATAAACATTGAAGATATTGATAGTTTTAGAAAAGCATTGAAACAACGAAATAAAGAGTAGAACCTTACAAAAGTAAGATATTTAAAGAAGAAGCTCAAAAAAAAGTTTATGGGCTTGTTTAAGATTTTTCCCAAAAGTCATATTGACGAAGAGATTCTTGAGAAATACCTTGAGATTCAAATACTTATTTCAGACATTTATGAAAAGTTTCAAGAGTTCTTAAAATATATTTACAAAATAGGATATTACAAAAACAATCACAAAGATAAAAAGTTTTATTCAATCCTTTGGGTATATGATTTCTTCAAAAAGATTAGGGAAGACTTCTTTGACTGCTACAGTGTCAGAAAAAATAAAAGATTTTATGATTTCAATAAGAGCGCTGCAACGTTTGCTGAAAAGAAGGAGATAGAAACAGAGTTAGATATCTTGATTAGGCTACTTAAAAAAATAGAAGAATACGTTGACAAACTGGACAAAATTAACATAAAAAATAATGATTTTAGAGAACTAGAAAAAGATCTAAAAGAGCTT
>Ga0190359_1002320_pt1 | contig 11388 bp, 12 predicted proteins | sample 48721823_MG_FD_161269 | JGI IMG/M metagenome (GOLD analysis project Ga0190359, IMG submission 161269) | Hydrothermal vent microbial mat bacterial communities from Southern Trench, Guaymas Basin, Mexico - 4872-18-2-3_MG | ecosystem: Environmental > Aquatic > Marine > Hydrothermal vents >...
GCAACTCTAACAAATCCGGTCCGGCAGGCGCTGAAACCGATTCGGCCTGAAAACAGTATCCCGGGAAAGACGATTATGGCCTATGCGTACCGGCATCTTGAACAGCGCCCGCGCGAGATCGGCGGTCAAAACCGCGGTCCCTGGGTCAGGCTGTATATGGGCGGTATCGATGGGCTCGACCGGCGTTGGTGTGCCGGTTTTGTATCGTTTATTGTTGCTCAAGCCTGCCGGACTCTTGGGACAAAATCCCCCGTCGGAACAGTATATTCCTGCAATAGAATGGCTTCCGACGCCAAAAGAAACGGGCTGTTTGTTGCCGGATCGGAGATTGAATACAGTCCTCGGATACCGCCCGGATCAATATTTTTGCAGCGTTCACAAAACGGATGGAACCATACCGGTTTTGTAATAGATGGCGATAAGGAAGTGATCCGGACAATCGAGGGCAATGCCGCCCCGGATCGGACGGTTTTTGGAGACGCAGTTTGCGAAAGTGTACGAAACCTGCATGATCTTGATTTTATTTTTATTGGACAAAAATAAAATTCAACTCGCATTTTCAAAATTTCTATTCCCTTAAAACGACTGATAGCGTATTTTAATGTGCAATTATGGCGATATCTAAAAAGCAGATGAAGGCATTGGCGGAAGTCAACTTTGACCTGTTCCAGCCGGTTATGGTCCAAACGCGGCCGATTATGCCGATCAGAGAAGAAACACTGCCGGACCAGGACAATATTATTTCATTGCCGCCGGTTTCCTGGCTGTACCGGATGTTCGATGAATTCAATCAACAATTTTTCGAGGGGCGGCTTCCACGGGCAAAAATATCTTATTCCGACCGGATGCTGATAGCCGGCTCTTTTACACCGGTAAAAAACGAGATTAAAATCGGCCGCAAGTATCACCGAATATTTCCGGATGAGATTGCCGACACCCTCAAACACGAGATGATCCATATCATTAATCCCAATCACGACAGCAGGTTCAAGTCAATTGCAGCCCGGATCGGCGCCTCGGTCAGGGCCCGGTCACACCCGTCGCTTCGCGGCAACTATAAATACCTGTATATCTGTCCCCATTGCGGGCGGGAGTACCCCCGCCAAAAACGACTGCGAATGGCCTATTGCGGAATATGCACCAAAAACGGGCAGTATGACGCAAGATTCAAACTCAGGCTTTCAAATTCAAAAGAAGATTAAAAATCGGGAACCATTGACCGTATTTGGCATTATTAACTGAAAGTACGGCAATAAATTGCCTGACAGGATAAAAAGCCGGTAGATTTTTCCGATTTTAAGCCTAATGGCCTGAAAAAGTCCCCGAAAAAGACTTGACAGGTTGGGTAAATTTGCTATATTCTATGGCTCTTTAGTATTTGAAATAGGATTAACCGGTTTTATCCGGGGGAAAGATGAAAACATATATACCAAAGGTTGACGACGTTCAAAAACAGAAGAAATGGCACCTCATCGACCTTGACGGACTTACTCTCGGCCGGGCCGCAGTGGAGATTGCCAATATCTTGCGCGGCAAAAATAAGCCGATTTTTACGCCTAATATGGATACCGGCGATTTCGTGATTGCTGTCAATGCTTCCAAGATGATTGTTACCGGGACAAAAGAAGAATATATCAAATATTTCCGGTACACCGGATATCCGGGCGGTCTGAAAGAAACATCCTTCAAGAAGTTGATGGAGACCGACCCTTCACGTATCCTGATGCATGCTGTTAAAGGGATGATTCCGAAAAATAAACTGGGGCGCAAAGTTATCAAGAAATTGCATGTTTACGCCGACGAAAATCATCCGCATAAGGCACAGAAACCAGAAGTTTTGAAATTATTTGAATCCTGATAGAGATAATACATGAGTGATTTAGTTTTTTCTGCTACGGGACGACGGAAAGAATCAACCGCCCGCGTGATTATGAAAGTCGGCGGCGGTGTTCTGACCATCAATAACAAAGGACCTATCGAATACTTGAAGCGCGGTGTTCTGGTCGATATTATCAATCAGCCGATGAACGAGACGGACACGATCGGCAAGCTCGACATCACCTGCCGGGTTACCGGCGGCGGACTTACCGGTCAGGCCGGGGCCATTCGCCTGGCTATTTCCAGGGCGTTGGCCAAGCTCGATCCGGATCTCCGGCCTGCCCTGCGCCACAAGGGTTATCTGACTCGCGATGCCAGGGTAGTCGAGAGGAAAAAATATGGTCAGCCGAAGGCCCGTAAGCGCTTCCAGTACTCAAAGAGATAATAAGTATCCGGCTGATGCCGGAAATAATCACATCCCGATATCGATCCGGTGGTCCTGATCAGGTCCGGGTCAACGGGTCGGGATGGTAGTTTGAACCAAACTCGAAAGGCCTTCACATGGTACAACCCAAAGTCAAAGAACTTTTGGAAGCCGGAGTGCATTTTGGTCATCAGACCAGACGCTGGAACCCCAAGATGAAGCCGTTCATTTTCACCGAACGGAACGGTATTTATATCATCGATCTGAACAAGACTCTCGACGCGATACAGAAAGCCTGTCTCAAGGTCCGCGAAGTTATCTCCCGAGGCCAGTCGATTCTTTTTGTTGGCACTAAAAAGCAGGCCAAAGACGTCATCCGGACGGAAGCCGAGCGTTGCGAGCAGTTCTTTGTAACCGAAAGATGGCTGGGCGGTATGCTCACCAATTTTTCAACCATCAAATCATCGATCAAGAAACTCAAAGACCTCGAGCGGATGTTCGAGGACGGCGAACTCGAAAAATTCACAAAAAAAGAGCGCGCCCGGTTTGACCGCCAGAAAGACAAACTCGAAAAAGTCCTCGGCGGTATCAAAAATATGAACTACCTGCCGGGCCTGGTTTTTGTGGTCGATGCCAAAAAAGAAAAAATCGCCGTTGCGGAAGCATCCAAACTGGGTATTCCGATAATCGCGGTAATAGATACCAACGCCGATCCGGATCCAATTGACTTTCCCATCGCCGCCAATGACGATGCCATCAAGTCGGTCCGCCTGATAACCAGAACACTGGTCGATTCGGTTATCGAAGCCAAAAATTCGGTTTCGGAGCAGGAAATCATGGAGACGGTCGAGGCTGAGACTTCCGAAAATCTGACTCCCTATGTCTCTACCGATAAAGAAGAGAGTAAATAAGAAGGATATAGATTCATGGAAATAACTGCACAATTGGTTAAGGAACTCCGTGAGAAAACCGGCGCCGGAATGATGGACTGCAAAAAAGCTCTCGCCGAAACCGGCGGAGATACTGAAAAAGCGATCCATTATCTTAGAGAAAAGGGTATTGCCAAGGCCGCCGGTAAGGCCGGACGGTCCACTAAAGAAGGCATCATTACATCATACATCCATGCCGGAAGTAAACTCGGCGTGCTGGTTGAAATAAATTGCGAAACCGATTTTGTCGCGCGGACCGAGGATTTCCAGGCTTTTGCCAAAGATATCGCCATGCAGATCGCCGCCTCCAATCCGCTGACCGTTTCCCGTGACGAATTGGATCAGAAACGAATTGAAGAAGAAAAGGAAATCTATCGCCAGCAGGCTCTTAACGAAGGTAAGCCCGAGAAAATCATCGATAAGATCGTTGATGGTAAACTGGATAAATATTATTCCGAAGTTTGTCTCATGGAACAGCCGTTTGTCAAAGACGGCGACAAGACGATTACCGATGTTGTAAATGAAACCATTGCCAGGCTGGGCGAGAATATCGGCATCAAACGCTTTACCCGTTTCCAGCTGGGTGAATGATTATGGATTCCGGCCCAAAACTGAAATATCACCGGATACTCCTTAAACTCTCCGGAGAGGTTCTGGCCGGATCCCAGCCGTTCGGACTCAATTCCAATTCAATTGGGGTTCTCTGCGAACGGATCAAGACAATCAAAGATATGCAGGTTGAAATTGCTCTCGTCATCGGCGGGGGCAATATTTTTAGGGGGCTTAACGCCTCCCAAAACGGTATGGATCGTGTCGGTGCCGATCAGATGGGCATGCTGGCGACCGTTATCAATTCCCTGGCGCTTCAGGAAAGATTCGAAAGACTCGGTATTCAGACCAGAGTCCTATCGGCCATAACGGTCGGCCGTTTTGTCGAACCGTTTGACCGCCGTCTGGCCGAAGAGTACCTCAAGGCCGGCCGACTGGTTATTCTTGCGGCCGGGACCGGCAATCCGTTTTTTAGTACCGACACCGCGGCTGCACTGCGAGCCAGCGAGCTTAATGCCGATGTCGTTCTGAAAGCAACCAAGGTGAATGGGGTATTTTCAGATGACCCGGCTGAAAATCCCGATGCCGAATATTTCCCCCGGCTTAAATATCTCGATCTGGTGAAGAAAAACCTGAAAGTCATGGATCTGACCGCCGTGACTATATGCCGGGACAGCGAGATTCCGATAATAGTCTTCGATATAAATAAGCCCGATAACCTTAAAAAAGTGGTGATGGGTGAAAGTATCGGGACGATTATATCATAACTGACAAAAAAGTTATTTTCAATAATATTGATCAAAGGAGAGATCCCATGATCGAAAAACTCAATAAAGAAACTGAAGAAAAGATGAACAAAAGCTATCAGTCGGTGAAAAGGGATTTTACCTCGGTGCGAACCGGCAAGGCTCATGCCTCTTTGCTTGACGGTATCCGTGTCGATTATCACGGAACCATCATGCCGCTGAATCAGCTGGCCTCGGTGTCGGCACCGGAACCCCGCCTTATTGTGGTCCAGGCATGGGACAAAAGTATTGTCGGGGAAATCTCCAAGGCGATTCAGAAAGCCGATCTGGGCCTGAATCCCCTGGTCGAGGGTAATATTATTCGCCTGCCGATCCCGGCGCTGAACGAGGAGCGCCGTAAAGACCTGGTCAAACATTGTAAAAAGCTGGCCGAGGAAGGCAAGATTGCCCTGCGCAATATAAGGCGGGAGGCCAACGACAGCCTTAAAAAGGCCGAAAAAAGAAAAGAGATTTCCGAAGACGAGCAGCAAAAGGGCCTCGATAAAGTGCAGGAACTGACCGACAAATACAGCGAAATGATCGATGATTTGATGGATGCGAAAGAATCGGAGATAATGGAAGTCTGATCATTTTAACACCGCAAAAATACCGGCCGGCAAGAACGAATTTTGCCGGCCTTATGTTTTCCCCGAGCACGAAATACGGGTCGATTTTCATGCCGCGTCTGACCCGGAAAAACTACCACATAAAAAAAGAAAAAAGAGTTGTTGTGACGGCCTGTTTAAGACCCAAAAGAATTGACATTGGGGAAATAATTGATATATTACAAGCCTTATTTGTGGATATAGTGTGAATAATTTCACAAAAGGGCACATTTAAGAGGAATGAAAACATCTTGAATCATAAAAACTTAGGAGCGAGTCATGGCGGATGTCATGGAATATAAAAATTACATTGGCGGCCGGTGGGTGAAATCGAAGTCAGGGGAGACTTTCGAGAACCGTAACCCCGCCAACACAGATGAAGTTGTCGGCATTTTCCAGAAGTCGACTCCGGAAGATGTCGATGATGCTGTTGCCGCGGCCAAAGAAGCATTCAAGAAGTGGCGCCTTGTGCCGGCCCCCAAGCGGGCTGAAATACTCAGTCGTGTTGCCGACCGGGTCGTCAAGGATAAAGAGTCTTTATCTCAGGATATGACTAGAGAGATGGGCAAGGTCATCAAAGAGACTCGCGGTGACGTGCAGGAAGCGATCGATCTTGGCTATTACATGGCCGGTGAAGGACGTCGCCAGTGGGGCGTGACGACACCTTCGGAGATGCCCGATAAATTCCAGATGTGTGTCCGTCAGCCCAAAGGCGTGGCCGGACTTATTACCCCGTGGAACTTCCCGATGGCGATCCCGTCATGGAAGATGATGCCCGCTCTGGTGCTTGGTAACACCGTTGTCATCAAGCCGGCTACCGATACCCCGCTTTCGGTGTATAACTACGTCAAAATATTGGAAGAGGAAGGCATTCCTCCGGGAGTCGTCAATATGGTGACCGGTTCCGGCGGATCAGTCGGATCACCGCTTATGCATCACAAGGATGTTTCCGTGATCAGTTTCACCGGCTCGACCGAGGTTGGGCGTAAGGTTTCCGAAGCCTGTGCCACCGATTTCCGCGGCTGCCATCTCGAGATGGGCGGAAAGAACTGCATCATGGTCATGGAAGATGCCGATATCGACCTGGCCGTCGATGGTGCCGTCTGGGGCGCTTTCGGTACCACCGGTCAGCGTTGTACCGCTTCGTCAAGATTGATTGTCCACAAGGATGTCATCAAGGAATTCACCGGCAAGCTGGTGGCCCGCGCCAAGGCTCTCAAGGTCGGCAACGGCCTGGATGAATCGGTGGAGATGGGGCCGGCGATCAACGAGAGCCAGATGAACACCGTGCTGGAATACATGGAAATCGGCAAGAAAGACGGCGCCAAACTGCTTTGCGGCGGCGGTCGTTTGACCGGCGGCGATTATGACAAGGGGTGGTTCACCATGCCGACCGTGTTCGGCGATGTTACTCCTGAGATGCGTATATTCCAGGAAGAGATATTCGGATCGGTGACCTCGATTACCGAATTCGGATCGCTCGAAGAAGGAATCGAGCTTTGCAACAACACCGCCTACGGACTGTCCGGCTCGATATATACGAGAGATGTCAACAAGGCTTTTGTGGCGATGCGCGATGTTTACACCGGTATTTTCTATGTCAATGCTCCAACCATCGGAGCCGAGGTGCACCTCCCGTTCGGCGGTGTCAAGGACACCGGCAACGGTCATCGTGAAGCCGGTGTGGCCGGTCTCGATGTTTTCTCGGAATGGAAATCGATCTATGTCGACTATTCCGGAACAATACAGAGAGCGCAGATTGATAATAACTGATGATAAATTGAATTGAACGAATCCCGATCTGACATTGTCTCGGGGCTGAAAAAGGAGACTAGCACGTGAAGAAGAAAATCATCATCATGGGTGCCGCGGGAAGGGATTTTCATAATTTTAACGTTCTTTACCGCAACAACAAGAATGTCGAGGTGGTAGCTTTCACTGCGACGCAGATTCCTGATATAGAAGGACGTGTATATCCCAGGGCTCTTGCCGGCCCGAATTATCCCAAGGGTATCCCCATTCATCCGGAAGAAGACCTGCTCAAGCTGATTAACAAGCACGACGTCGATGAGGTCGTCTTTGCCTATTCCGATGTCCCCTATGAGTATGTTATGGACAAAGCCGCCTATGTCATGTCGTGCGGCGCCCGGTTTTCTCTCGAGGGCGGCGACCCGACCATGGTCAAATCAAAGAAACCGGTGATCTCGGTGTGCGCTGTCAGGACCGGATGCGGCAAATCGCAGACCACCCGCCGCGTGGCCGAAATTCTTATCGCTATGGGACTGAAAGTGGTCGCCATCAGGCACCCCATGCCCTACGGTGATCTGGCCAAACAGGCCTGTCAGAGATTTGCCACGCTTGCCGATCTGAAAAAACACAAATGCACCATCGAGGAGATGGAAGAGTACGAACCGCATATCAACCGCGGCGTCATTGTCTATGCCGGGGTTGATTATGAAATGATCATGCGTGAGGCTGAAAAAGAAGCCGATGTCATCCTCTGGGACGGCGGCAACAACGATATGTCGTTCTATAAATCGGATCTCTACATCACCGTCGTCGACCCGCATCGCCCGGGACACGAGATCAATTACTATCCCGGTCAGAACAATCTGCTGATGGCTGATGTCATCGTCATCAACAAAATCGATACGGCCCCGAGCGATGGTGTCACCGAGGTGCGCCGGAACATCGCCTATTACAATCCGGAAGCGATCGTCATCGACGGCGCATCACCGGTGGGTGTCGAAAAACCCGAATTGATTCGCGGTAAGAAGGTCCTCGTCGTTGAAGACGGCCCGACCACCACTCATGGTGAGATGGCCTATGGCGCCGGTATGATGGCCGCGGCCAAATTCGGTGCCGCCGAGACGGTCGATCCGCGTCCTTACACCGTGGGTACAATTACCGAGACATTTAAGAAATATCCTGATATCGGTCCGCTTCTTCCGGCCATGGGCTATTCGGGCAAGCAGGTCGCCGATCTGCAGAAAACGATCGATAAGACCAGGTGCGATTCGGTCGTGATCGCGACCCCGATCGACCTGAGAAGAGTGGTCAATATCAAGAAGCCGTCGACCCGGGTCTATTATGATCTGCAGGAAATCGGCAAACCCGATATGCAGAATGTCCTTGATGAATTTGTCAAAAAGCATAAAATCAAAAAGGGCAAAGGCAGGAAATAACAATATAAATAGACTATATAGACTATGGCTGATTTGAACGGCAAAACTGCTGTTATAGCGCTGGGTGGTAACGCTATCACCCGGCCCGACAGAGAAGATACCATCGCCAATCAGTTTGCCAACACCCGTAAATCGCTCGACGGCGTTGTGGAACTGATCAAGGCGGGGTACAAAATGGTTATCAGTCACGGAAACGGCCCGCAGGTCGGCAATGCCATCCTGCGGGTTGAACTTTCGCGGGGCAAAGCTCCTATTTTACCGCTCGGAATCTGCGTCGCCGATACTGAAGGCGGTATGGGTTACATGATCGAGCAATCGCTCCAGAATCGCCTGCGCGCCGAGGGTGTCGACCGCAAGGTCGTTACCGTCATCTCGCAGGTGCTGGTCGATTATGATGATCCTCAGATTCAGAATCCGACAAAGTACATCGGGCAGTTTTATACCGAGGAAGAAGCCGCAAGATTTACTAAAGAAAGAGGCTGGGTGGTCAAAAAAGACGCCAATCGCGGTTGGCGCCGCGTGGTGCCGTCGCCCCAGCCGATATCGGTGATCGAAGCCGATATCATTAAATCACTGGTTGAATCAGGAACCATTGTAATCGCCGTCGGCGGTGGGGGCATACCGGTGTACATCGATGAGAAAGGCAACCTGGAAGGAATCGATGCCGTGATCGACAAAGATCTGGCATCAGCCGTCCTGGGCAAGGAGATCTCATCGGAAATACTCATCATTCTGACTTCCGTCGATAAAGTAGCCCTTAATTACGGCGAAAAAAATGAAACCTGGATCGATCAGGCAACTGTTTCCGAAATGGAAGATTATTTAAGAAAGGGGCACTTCCCGCCCGGATCGATGGGGCCGAAAATGAATGCGGCCATCCAGTTCATTCGGGATGGGGGCAAACAGGTTATCATAACCTCATTCGAAAATGCCGGCCGTGCCTTAAAGGGTAAGGCCGGAACAAGGATACTGCCAGACTAAATATGTGCGAAATCTCCGATAGGGTCGTTGAGGCCATTTTAAAGGCGGGAAGCATTTATGAAGTCGGAGGCGCGGTTCGAGACAGGATGCTGAATCGTAATATCGAAGTCAAAGACCGGGACTATCTTGTTTGCGGGATAGACTACCGCGAGTTATCCGATATCCTGAAAAAATTCGGACAGGTCGATCTGGTCGGACGCTCCTTCGGTGTCATCAAATATACCGAGTACCATGATGATACTCCCTGTACATTCGACATCGTCCTTCCCCGAAAAGAATTTTCGACGGGTGTCGGGCACCGCGATTTCTCGGTGACTTTCGACCCCGGGCTCAAAGTCGAGGATGACCTGCTGCGCCGCGATTTTACAATCAACGCCATGGCCGTTTCCCTTGAGGATGATAAGTTAATCGACCCCTACGGCGGCATGACCGACCTCAAAAACAAATGTATCCGGATGGTGTCGCCCGACTCGTTTCCTGAAGATCCTCTCCGCATGCTCCGCGCGGTGCAATTCGCCGCCCGCTTTGAGTTCGAGATTGAACCGGCGACGCTGTCGGCGATGACCGAGCATGCCCGATTAATAAAGACAATTTCGCCGGAAAGAATCGCCGAGGAACTGAACAAAATGCTGACCCTTGCCGACCGGCCGTCGATCGGTTTCCGGCTGATGCTCGAAAACGGTCTGCTCGAGCATGTCATCCCCGAGATGATGGAGATGATCGATGTCGATCAGCCGGGCGGCTATCATAAATACGATGTTTTCAATCATACCCTGTATGCCGTCGATGCCTCACCGAAAATCCTCCATATACGTCTGGCGGCCCTGTTTCACGACATCGCCAAACCGCAGACACGGCACGTTCTTAACGAGGATAAAGCGACATTTTACGGCCACGAGTCGATCGGGGCCAGAACCGCCGCCCGCATCATGAAAAGACTTCGTTATTCGACGGAAATGATTCAAAATGTGAAAATGTTGGTGGAACGGCACATGTTCACCACCGAGGTGACCGACAGGGGTCTGCGCCGTCTTGTTCGGCGCGTCGGGAAAGAGCTGATATTCGATTTGCTCGACCTGAGGCGGGCCGATGTCGAGGCGCAGGGAATGGGCGGCCGGACCGATGATGTCGATCAATTCGAAGCGGACATCCGCGCCGAACTGGAACGCAAACCGCCCTTCAGTTTCAGCGACCTGGCTATCGGCGGCCATGATATTATGACGATTTTCGGCATCCCGCAATCACCGTTGATCGGCGAGGTGCTGGATTATTTGATGGAAAAGGTCCTGGATGATCCGGCCGAAAACGAGCGTGATATTTTAATCGCTCATGCGCGGACCTACATCGAGAACAATGCGAAAAAAGAAAATAAAGATTAAGAATAGGAACAAATAAACAAACTAATCTGGAGACGGCTTTATGAAGATACACGAGTATCAGGCCAAAGAGATTTTTGCGGCGGCCGGCATCCCGGTTCCGCAGGGAAAGGTGGCCACGACCCCGGCCGAAGCGGTCGAGATCGCCGAAGAAATGGGGCGGCCCGTGATGGTCAAGGCCCAGGTTCATGTTGGCGGACGAGGGAAGGCCGGCGGTATTCAATACGCCGAGAATCTCGAGGCGGTTCGAGTCTGGTCACAGAAGATCCTTGGAATGGATCTCAAAGGGCTAAAAGTTAACCATGTTCTTATTACCGAGGCAGCCGATATCCTGACCGAATGTTATGTCGGGATCATTATCGATCGCGCCTCGAAGGCGCCGGTCATTATGGTTTCTCCGGCGGGCGGAATAGATATCGAAGAGGTCGCGGCCAAGACGCCTGAAAAAATATTCAAACTGGCCGTCGATCCCACGATCGGTTTGAAAGCATACCAGGCCCGCGATCTGGCGACCAAACTCTATAAAGACATCAAACTGGTCCGCCAGGCGGCTGATATTCTTATGAAGCTGTATGATATTTACTGGAAGATCGACGCCTCGCTGGTCGAGATTAATCCGCTTATCACCACACCCGACGGTAAGGTCATCGCTCTTGACGCCAAGATCAATATCGATGACAACGGCCTGTTCCGCCAGAAAGCTATCGAGGCCATGCGTGATCTCGAGGCCGAGGAT
>Ga0190359_1002321_pt1 | contig 11377 bp, 6 predicted proteins | sample 48721823_MG_FD_161269 | JGI IMG/M metagenome (GOLD analysis project Ga0190359, IMG submission 161269) | Hydrothermal vent microbial mat bacterial communities from Southern Trench, Guaymas Basin, Mexico - 4872-18-2-3_MG | ecosystem: Environmental > Aquatic > Marine > Hydrothermal vents > Microbial...
ATGGATTTCACTACATAGCCATTCAGATTAATAGCAGCTTATAGACCAAACCCCGGACATTTTACCCGATGACACATAAATATCTCTATCAATTCCTCATCTGTTATCCTTTTAATCTTTTTTACCGCACGAACAAACCGTACAGCTAACGTCGCTAAAATAGCTTGATTTTTAGTTTTCAGGTTGATATTATATGATAATTATGTTAGAAAGTGAATGGAAAGAGACAGTTAGATTATGTTTGAGTGGAATGCTTTACCAATAGTTTATGTATTGGTCCGTGTACTGATGCTAATTGCTTCAATTGTGTATATGGAAAAAGCATATAGTATAGTTTCTGCTTCTGAAAAATCGACTTTCAAGAAAGAAAGTTTGTCTTTAACATACCAGGTGCTGATTTCTTACTCTAGAGAGTTGAGTAGAGAAGATACATTTGTGGTAAACGTGGAATCTGAAGAAACTATCTTGAGAGGTGGGAACAATGAATGAAGACAAAGTAGCACCAAATATAATAGACAATACTCCAGGGCGGGAACTTGAAAAGGTAATAAAAGACCAGCTTAAGAAGTCAGTGGAAGCAAAATTTGCCATTGGATATTTTTTCCTTAGTGGTTTCTCGCTGGTTAGAGAGGACTTCCCCAGCAACTATGCCACCCTGCCTTTTTTGAAAATTGTGATGGGAAATGAAACCACGTATCCCACAAAAGAAGAGCTGGTAGCGGGTTATAGCTTAAGAGAGCTTTTTAAGCAGAGGATGATAGAGGATTTGCAGGGTGTTGAACTTACAGAAGAGCAAATAAGGCAGTTAGAGAGGTTAAGGGATTTTGTAGCTAGGAAAGTGGTAGATGTTAAGCTTTTTGATAAGTCGCGTTTACACGCGAAGTTGTATCTATTTCTGACTAAACCTGAAGAGGAATATGGTTCGCCGGGGTTAGGTGTGGTAGGTTCCTCTAATTTTACCGCAGAAGGTCTTACACGAAATAAGGAATTAAATGTACTACTTACTTCAAGAGAAGAAGTTTTGTATCTTAACCAGTGGTTTGACAAGCTCTGGGATGAAGCTGTCGAGTTTAGGGAAGATTTATTGAAAGTTATTGAAATATCTGGCGTTTTGCCTGGGAGTCCCTACCCTAAAATTGGTAAGCTAATTGACCCTCAAACTCTATTCAAATATCTTGTTTATAAATGGTTTGGCGGACGAGTTCTGAGTTTGCTTAAAAGGGATGTTTTAATGGAATTCCAGCTTGTGGGGGTTGTGAATGCAGTAAACATTGTGGAAGCTTATAAAGGTGTCATAATAGCTGACTCCGTGGGTTTGGGAAAGAGTTTTATAGCTTCTGCTATAGTAGAGGAGTTTCTGTGCGGAAAGCATCCCAATTGGACGCCTGAGGGTAAGCTTCCATCAGTTTTGCTTATTCTCCCTCCATCTTTGATTCCCCAATGGGAAGAGATATTGATAGGTAAAATGAACAATGAGATAAGAGATAATTTAGCAAGGGGTGCGAAGATAAAAGTACCTCCGATGTTTGAAGAGGAAGGAAAAGGGTTTTTAGTGAGTAATTATAAGCGTTTGATTAAGAATGATAATAATAACAAAGTCTATGAGATTTATGATGAATGTGGGCAGAAACTCCTTGGTAAGATAGGTTTCTTATCCCTTGGTATTTTTCAGGGTTATAAGGTTGACAACCAGAAGAATATTGTTCATCCGGAGATAATTAGACTTGCCGAAGAGTACGATTTGTTTGTTGTAGACGAGGCGCATAAATACAGGAACAGGAATACTAATAGATGGAGGGCACTTAATAGACTTCAGAAGAAAGAAAATAACTTCTGGAATCGGTTCTTACTTCTGACCGCAACACCGTTGAATAATTCAATTAATGATATATATAACCTGATAAGGATTTTTTCGGATGAGACGTTCAGACCCTTCACAATTAGAAGTATTCCAATAACTGAATTGATGAAAGAGTATAGGACCTTAAAAAAAGAACTTAGGAAAAAGGATGATGATAGAACTAGGAAAAAGCTGAAAAGGGTTGCCACGAAGATAAAACAGAAAGTACTTGATGAGATAATGGTTCTCAGGACGAGGAAATACATCATGGAACAGTTTAGAGAAATAAAGGTAAACGGGAACCCTCTTGTTTTCAAAGATCCCGAGCCATACAGTTTGGATTATACCCCTTTCTCGACAAAGGATTACCAGGCTCTAATCAAAACCATAGGAGAAAATCTCGAAGGAATCCAGTTTGAATTCACAAAGCTTTATGGGGTAGTGTTTATCATGCTTGAGGAAGATGAAATAGAGGAAAAAGAACCTGTCAGAAGACCAATAGAAATATCTTATCTGTTCAAACTTCTGCTTGGGAAAAGGTTGGAGAGTGGTATATATCCTTTTGAGACTACGCTAAGAAGGGTATATGAAAAAGAAAGAGTATTCTACGAGTTATTGACTGATCGTATGGACGAAGTTTCTGATCTGGGGCAATTGAGGGACTTAATCGAGTGTGGTATAAAGAAAGCAAGGATAGATAAAGAGCTTGGGGAAATCCAAGAAGAGTATGAGGTTGAAGAGGGAGATGAGAAAACTAGGTTCGATAGGGTTGTTAAGATACTTGCTGCTTATGCTGAGTTGGCGGCTGAAGAGGACAGAAAGTATGAGGTAATAGAATTTCTAAAGCTGGGGCTGAAGAAGTTACTGGAGAATATTGAAAATGATTTGAGGCTCATGGATAATATCTTTGTGGGTCTGGATAGGTTGAAGGAAAAACAAAATGGTGGGTATAAAATTGTGGGTAAAGTTCCCAGACAGATGGAGGACATTATTGACTTACCTATTTATTCATATTCGAATGATCCAAAGCTTGAGTCGTTGAAGCAACTGATAGGAAACCCAGCTTTTAAATCTAGAAGGTTGAAAAATATTCCTTCTCTGAATCGTAAAAAGATTCTGATTTTTACGCAGTACAAAGATACGGCGTACTATATTTATCACAATCTCAGATCCTGGATAGAAAATGAGACAGATATCCACTCATGGTTAAGAGATAAGCATGGAAGGATTAAAATAGGGCTTGTAACTGGCGAAACCGAAACCTCGACTAAGATGAATTTCATAAAGAGATTTGCAGCTCGAGCTAATAGTGGATTTGAGGAGGTAAGTAGGTTCGGTGATATTGAAATTCTAATTTCGACGGATGCTTTGAGTGAGGGGGTGAACCTTCAGGATGCCGACGCTGTAGTAAATTATGATCTTCCGTGGAATCCAATGATAATTGTACAAAGGGTGGGAAGAGTAAATAGAATAGGAAATGACAAAGATGTGTGTGTCATAAATTATGTTCCATCGGATGAAATAGAAATAATAGTGGGTGTATTGAACAAATTGAAGGAGAAGATAAAAGATATAACGCTCATTGTTGGCAAAGATGTAAAAATTCTAACTCCGGAAGAAGAAATAAGTATTGAGACGTTTGGTGAGCACATTAAGGACATTTCGAAGAAGTCCATAGCTGATCTGGAGCGATACAGTATTTCTGAGGATTTCAAACAATTTATTCCCGAAGGAATTTCTCGAGAACAGTTCGACGATTACAAATTACTCGCCATGATTCAGTATGACCTTGGGTATACAAAAGACGATTTTATGGATGTTATAGGCATGGAGGACGGACCTTATTACTCTTTTATCTCGGGCGGTGATAAGGTTGTAAGCGTTTACGAATTTTATCGGGGTGGTGAGATAATCATGAGAAAAGCTCTTAGCAGAGGAAGTGATGGAACACTGGAAGAGACAACCCCTCTCGCTTTTCTTGACCTCATAAAGCGCAAAGAGGTTAGTCCGCAAAAAATTGAAAAAGCGATAGAGAGCTTGAAGGAGATGTCCGATAAAACGGAAGCTGAAGTAGAAAGGCTTAAAGAGGGTTATAGAATGGAACAGAGAGGTTTTCTTTATAACCTTTATAATGCTCTTCTGGTGGAACGAGCGAAAGCAGAAGGTATTGCGGATAAGTTCAAAGTAGTAATGAATACTCTTCAGGTTATCCCTTATTATAGTTACTCCCGTGAGATAAAGCCTTTTCTTTTTAGTAAAAACCTTATAGAAGATGTGAAAAATGGCGTAATTTTAAAAGATTTTAGAGGAGTAGTTGAGGCTCTATACGAGTTTTTTAAAGAGAGAAAACTTACTGATATAGAATCGCTTAAAATAACTGTAAAACATGTAGGATGGTACCATGAAGTATGAGATAAAGAAGGCTGTAGAGAGGGAGCTTAGAAAATATCAAAAGAAAAGTGTTAGAATTCTGGACAGGGAGTATTCTCTTTATGTGGTTCCTCAGCTCTGTGATGAAGATATAAACGTCTTTGAGGGATTTCTATTTGCTGAGACCGAAAGTAGGAGCGAGTTTTCTTACTTGAAAAGCAAGTATAAACCCCCGGTGAGCGGATATACACCAAGGATTGGTTTAATACTTCATGGTGAGCATTTTGCAATAAGGGATTACAGAAAAAATAGGTATGTAGTAAAAACGGTTAGGAAGGTCAATAGATCATTCTTCAATAAGCTGAAGGTAGCCTTGAGTGAACCAATGGAAGGAAATTTTAATAAGCTGTTTGATAGAACGGACGTAATAGAAGAGTTTTATATTCTTTATAAAAAAGCAAGGGAATATTTGCTAAAGAATATTTCTGGCATTTCAGAAGAGGAAAAGAGAAAAGGGTTTGTTGATAACTTTATGATGCAGATGCTGACTTTATGGTATTTACAGGAAAGGGGATTTTTCAATAATGATAAAAACTATTTCATAACAAAGTTTGAAGAACTCAAACAGAAAAAATTGATCAATGGTTTCAAAAATTATTATGAGTTTCTGGTTTACCTTTTTGAAAAAATAAGCGGTTATGATGATAAACAATACATTGATAATGATCCTAAAATTGGAAAGGTAGTTGTGATAGGACCTGCGGTATTCTTAAACGGTGAACACAGCAGAGCCGTCTCAATTCCCGATAAATGCTTTCACAAAGAAGGGATGACAGATATTCTGATAAATACTCCACCAAAGAAAGTGAGCCAAGAAGTTCCTCTTTTAAATCTATTTGAAAGCAGGGACTGGACTGAAGGAAATATTGATGAATTTGTGCTCGGTGCAATTTATGAGAAGTTGATTACTTATATGGAAAGGAAAAAACTCGGTGCATATTACACGCCTGAAGAAATTACATCGTATATTTGTAAAAACACTGTAGAGCCATATCTCGTGGATAGAGTAAACGAAAGATTCAACAAGAATTTTGAAAGTATAGACCAGATAATTGGAAGCAATGACAAAGAAATTTTACTTTATCTCTTTGAGCAACTTAAAGAGATAAAGATTTTAGATCCTGCTGTTGGATCTGCCCACTTTCTTGAAAGTGCAATAAATGTTCTTGTTGAAATCTACGAGAAAATATGGGATAAGGCAAGGGGACTGAATATAAAAGAGGGTCTCGAGATTAAGGCAAGTGATGAGAAAGGAGAAATTAAAACTATAGATCTTTTAGAAATCGGTGATGATGGGAAGTTTAAACTCCTTGTTAAATTCTTTATAATTCTTTCCAAGAATGTTTATGGAGTAGATATTAACCCATCTGCTCTGAAGGTAGCAAGGGCAAGATTATTTCTAAGCCTCGCTAAGCATTTCAAAGTAGGAAAGGAAAAGGGTATTTTCATAAGATTCCCCAATGTGCATTTCAATTTGAGGGAAGGCAATTCTTTGATCGGCTATGTGAAAATTGAAAGAGAGAAGTCTAAAGGACATCTTCAACTTGATCTATTCGTAAAAGGAGAGCAAATTGAGTGTATATCCGAGAAAATTAAAGTGCTCTCAGAACTCAAAACACATCTTGAAAAAACTGCTAATGCACTTGGAATAAACGGAAATGTAGTTAATGAAGTTGAGGACCTCAACCGAATCCTTTCCAAAAAGCAAATTCCTTGGGATGATCTCGAGAAGGTTTTAAGAACCAAGGAAAAACTCATACAAATACTCATCGCTTCTCTCAATTCCCAATATGCGGTGCCCTTGAACGATTTGCTAAGAGAAGTTACCGATCTGTTTAACCACAAACTGGATGAGAAGTTTGCAGAAGAACATAATATAAAACTCGAAGATTTAGAAAAAATCAAAACCTTCCACTGGATTTTTGAGTTCCCTGAGGTGTTTTTGGATAGAGGTGGGTTTGAGGTGGTAGTGGGGAATCCACCGTGGGATAAAGTTAAACCCCATGATCCTGAATTTTTTGAAAAGTTTGAGCCCAATTATAGAGAATTCTCAAAATCAGAACAGAAAAAATTAAGAAAGAAATTATTAAAAAATAATGATATACTTAAATTATATAATGAATATAAAAAAGTTTACGATATCCAAATGAAACTTTTCCGAAATATTTATTTTTTACAAGGAGAATCTGGAGATCTTAATTTATATAAATTATTCTTAGAAAGAGCACTTACTTTATCTATGGATAAGGTGTGTCTTCTAATTCCAGGACAAATTACTGTTGACAAGGGGAGTACACAGTTAAGAGCATATATGCTTGATAATCAGATGGTTTATGAAATTATAGGTCTAACGAACAAAAATAACTTGTTTCCCGGAATTGATAATAATCAAAAGTTTGTTCTTTTGTTTATTGATAAGAAAACAAGACACAAGAAAATAAGGATATTTGGGTGGATTCCAGAGTTTAAAGACTTCACAGAAGACCACATAATTGAGGTCTCTGGTGAAACATATAAAAAGTTTGATAAGTTTTTCACATTTTATCTTGATACGGACAGAAAAAATATCGCAACTTTTGAAAAAATTATGAACCTGCCACATGTAAAAAGATTAGAAGAACTCAATTTCCATTATTGGCAGGAATATCATGCTACAAATGATTCAAATTATTTTAATGATAGGGAAGGCAAATACTTACTGTTCTCTGGTAAAGCAATAGATCAGTATGATTGCATGGCAAAAATATGGATTGAAAAACACGGAAGAAGTGCCAAATGGAAACCTTATCCCTTCCCAAAGGAGTATGAAAATTACCGTACTGAGTATTATGTAAACGAAATGCCAGAAAGGATAAAAAAACATCATAAGAAAGAGAAAAGCAAATACAGAATTGTAATGCAGGACATCACGGGTGCAGTAAATAATGCACGAACAGTTTATGCATGTTTACTACACAAAAAGCATTTGACCAATAATACTCTTCACAATTTGTATATAGGCGAAAAAGATGAGGAATTGCTTTTTTATTTAGCGATTCTGAATAGTTTTGTTTTAGATTGGCAAGCACGCAGGAAAGTTGCTACACATTTAAATAAATTTATAATTGAGACATTTTTAGTTCCTTCTTTTTCAGAGGTAGATGAAGAATCAAGGAATAACATTGTAAAATTATCCTTTCAACTCTCTGTAATTTCGCCAGATTTTGATGAACTTGTTAGGAATATTTTGGAGAAAGATAGTTATAAAGAAGTAGGAATTATGCAAGGAAAAGAAAGACAAAAAGTGAAGAACAAAATAGATGCCATGGTTGCACATCTTTATCACTTAACTTATGATGAATTGAAGGCTATACTGAACTCATTCCCTCTGGTAGATAACGAAATAAAAGAAGAAATTTTAAAGGAGTTTTAGATTATGAAATTTTTATTTATAGATGAAGTTACTTACTCCCAGAAAAACCCTAATTTTTTAGGTGTAGGTGCAATTCTAATTGATTCGTCTAATTATGTGAAATTCAAAGAAAATTTTTATGGGGCTTTCAATGGATTGGGATGGAAACTCAAAATTGAATTTAAGGGTAAATACTTATTCTCACAGAAGGGGGATTCCTCTGTATCGGTGGACAAACGCATTGATTTTATTCACAAAATAGCCGAAAGTTCAAAAGCGAAAAGAAACGCCCGTTATACTTTTTATTTTGCGTATACTTTTAAAGGAAATAATACAGAAAACTATATTTTATTACTCAGATCCATACTAAATAGTATATCTAAACCTCCAAGTAAGAAGAGGGATAAGAACTTGATTGCTTTACATATAGACAGACGCGATGATTTAAAGGAACAAAAACTATTTATAGAATGTAATAAGGGGTTAATGAAGAAAGGATATATTTTGTTGGAAAAGCCATTGCTCATATCTTCTTCAAATTTGACTCCTGGTATTGTTACAGTAGATATATTATGTTACTTAAAATCGTGGGATGTTCTTAATCCCGAGGATTTTTCATTGTTTTATAGTCAACTGTGCGATATAAACAAGAAAAAATTGGAAATTATCAGAAAAATTATATCTTCGCTAAAAAATGTTAAAGAAATTCAGAGCTAAAAAACACTTAAAACCCATTAACTACGACCGCTGGGCTGAACTTTACTGGAAGAGACAGTTAGAAGAAAACCTTAGAGTAGAAGAAGAGAAAGAACTTAAAAAAGGAAACGTAAGAACAATTGAAAAAGCGTATAACCAGAAAGAAGATGCTGAAATTCAGATATATATTGAAAAGAAATCACATGAAATGGATAAGGGGGATTGAGAAATAAAAGAATGAAGAGTTTTATAAATGCTAAGATATAAACTTGACGATCTTGGGTGGTTTCAATTTGAACAGCTGGTTCAATCTTTACTAAAACAGAAATTAGGATTAGGTATAGAGTCATGGGGTGAACATCATGATTTTGGGATAGACGCTTATTTTGAAAGTGAATTGGAGTTTCCTACAAAAGGAAAATTCTCGAAAGGGTCTTTTGTATTCCAAATAAAATTTGTAGAAAATGCTAACGCTGCTGGAGCTAAGCCAAAGGACAAGTTATTATCAGCAGTGAAAAAAGAGACAGGTGAGATAAGAAAAAGAATGATAAAAAATAAAGAATGGACAACGGTCGATCATTATGTTTTTATTACCAATGCTAATCTAACTCCGAGCCTGAGAAAACTTATTAGAGAAGAATTTAATAAAGCGTTCTCCAACACCAAAATATACTTACTTGGAGGGAAAGATATTTGTGATTGGTTAGATGATGAACCGAATTTAAGATTATCGTTTCCACAACTTTTAGGGTTAAGGGATATTGAAAATTTAATTAATCAGGCAATTAATAAACCTTTTTTTGAAAGAAGTAGAAGCCTTTTAGAAGACGCTTATGAATATGCCAAAGTATTTGTTCCTACAGGTCCTTACAGAAAGTTACTCAATATTATGCCAAAATATTATTTTGCAGTGTTAGAAGGGCCACCAGAAGTAGGGAAGACAGCAACGGCGTATATGATTGCATTAAACAAACTTAAAGAAGGCTGGGAGGTCTATGATTGTAAAAACCCAGATGACTTTTTTAATGGATATAATAAGAATGCGAAACAAATATTTATAGCTGATGATGCTTTTGGAACAACTGAATATATTCCAGAATTAGCATACGAATGGGCAAAAGAAATGCATAGGATATTTCGAAAATTAGATAAAACACATTGGTTTATATGGACCACACGGGGGCATATATTAAAAATAGCCCTTCAGAAAATGCACCTTCAGGGAAGCTCAGAGAATTTTCCACACCCTGGAGATATAATAGTCAATGTAGATGAATTTACACTACTTGAAAAAGCGTTGATGCTATACAGACATGCTAAGAGTGCTGGTTTAGTCGATGAAGGAAAATTTTTGGTAAAAAATTATTGGAGAGAAATTGTAGAAAACTCATATTTTACACCATTAAGAATAAGTATACTTATAAATGATCTACCTGAGATATTAAAATCAGTTTCTTTAAGAAACCGCGAGGCAGTAATTGAAAAAATAAAGGAACGAACAAAAGAGCCAACTAAACACATGGAGAAGGTTTTCAACAACTTGCAAGGAGCCCATAAAAAACTGCTTTTTGCAATACTTGATAGCGGATACTCAAAAGAGGTGGAGATAGAAAGACTAAAGGCCGCGTTCAATCGCCATTATACAGGCATTGATTATGATTTTGACGCAGTCTTAAACGATTTAAATGGAACTTTTATTAAAATATACCGTTCGGAGTATCCACATTCTAAGAGTAGAGAATTAATAAAATGGATACATCCCAGTATGAGAGATTTGGCAATTACAATGTTAGAGAGAAATCTATCTTTAAAGAATGAATTTATTAAAAATTGTGATATTAATGGAATCTTATTACTCTTGTCTCCTCGTGGAAATGGAGAGACTTCACCATTTTTAAAGGATGAAAAAAGCTGGAATACTCTTTTAGAAAATATTAATAAAAAATTTGCAGATTTTCGAAGCTCAGACTTTCTCGATTTATTAAGGAACATAGAAGAACTAAAAAAAGTTTATGAAGCTTCCCCTTATGAAAAATACTTTTTGAAGTTTACAAAGGAAGTGCTGGAAGGCGCCAAAAATTTTATAGAAAGCGAAGAAAAAATTACTCAAGAGATTAGGGGGAGAATACCCTCTATTGACAATCGTCCTGCTATTTTGAATTTTTATTATAAAATTTCAAGGCTTATTTTTAATAACAAAATAAGTTCACCGGATATATCTTATTTGTGGAATGACCTGTACGAAAGAGCCATTAATATACTCAAGACAAACTGGATTCTTGAAGAAAGGCTATGGGTTTTTGAAAACTTAATTGAGATGTTCAAAACTCTAAAAATATATGATCCCGGGCAGTTGAAAAGATACTCCTTACATAAAAAATTATTAAATTTATTTTTAACTTACATAGCTGAGATTGAAAAAGAGCTCAGGCATGAAATATGGGAAGATGACCCAGACATTTATTTTAATGAAGCCGAGATGTGGTATAGTGTGGCTGATTTTTCTAGGGAAATTATAGATATCTTCCCAGAATATGAGAAAAAACTAAGAGCACTAATAAAAAAGGCTGAAAATAAAGCTTCTTACTATGGATATAAGGCCATACAGAATACAGAAGATATAGAAGATGGAGATATTATTTACACAACTTCACCCATTCGGAAGACGAAAGATTTTGACATTGCAAAAATTTTTGACGATCTTTAATTCCAGCAGGTGTGATCCTCAGACATATCAGGAGTTTTATATGCTTTCAGGAAGAGGTGCTCATTATGTGCTTGTATAATGGTTGTCGTTTTGGTTGTCATTTTTGGGAGGATGAATGGAAGGATAACTCCCAGCGATGTTCAGAGAATGTTTAATATTTCACGACCAGCAGCTTATAAAATCATAAATAAAGCTTGAAGAGCTTGAAATTATTGAGTCAAAGGGGTCAGAGAAAGAGATTTATTATTTTCTTAAGTAGGTTGACGCAAAAGTTTAACATAGAAGGTCTTTAAAGGAGATGAGGAAGCCGGGG
>Ga0190359_1002322_pt1 | contig 11376 bp, 8 predicted proteins | sample 48721823_MG_FD_161269 | JGI IMG/M metagenome (GOLD analysis project Ga0190359, IMG submission 161269) | Hydrothermal vent microbial mat bacterial communities from Southern Trench, Guaymas Basin, Mexico - 4872-18-2-3_MG | ecosystem: Environmental > Aquatic > Marine > Hydrothermal vents > Microbial...
AGACAAAGAATTTTTATTTTGCACATGGCGTCATTTTGTCAAGGCCGCCCTGCGGGCGCCATCGAAGGTGGTCTGCGAGCCTTGACAAAATGCCTGAGCCATGTGCTTTTTTGTAATTATTCTGGTCGTTGATTTTTCGTTATTCACCACGCGTTCGCTTCCCTCGTTCTGGATCGCCGCCAATTCTTGATACCCATCGGGACAACACTGATCCTCTCTTCCCAGACAATCCTTTTGGGAACTCAAATTTTCGGGGAAAGTCCAGCAAGATCTTGGTTGAACTTTTTCCGAAATCCGAGTATGATAAATTTTGGTGAGGGATGCAAGGGTAAAAAGGCTTGCGGAGATTCTGGTTCGCCATTCCATCCAGGCGGAAAAGGATGAGGTGGTGCTCATCCGCGCCGATGAAGCGGGAAAGCCTCTCGCACTGGAAGTCTTCCGGCAGACCCTGGCCGCTGGCGCTCACCCGCACCTGAGCGTGCAATTCGAGGAAGCGGATGAGATATTCCTGCGTCATGCGGCCCCGCATCAGCTTCAGTATTTTCCCCGCCTCCGACTCCTGGAAGTGAAAAACATTGACGCCTATATCGCCATCCGTGCTCCCCTCAACCTCAAAGGCCTGAGCCGAACCTCGCCGGAAAGCCAGGGAGAGCGCGCCCGCGTGCTCAAGCCTATTCAAGAGCAGATCATGACAAAGGTGCGATGGCTGATCGTGAATTTTCCAACACAAGCCCTGGCACAGGAAGCGGGAATGAGCCTGGAAGAATACCAGGATTTTCTCTACCGCGCCTGCAACCAGGACTGGAAGGCCCAGAGCCAGAGGATGACCCGGGTTGCACGGAGACTGGAGAAGGGCGACAGAGTCCGCCTGGTCGGGAAAGACACCGACATAAGCTTTCGCGTTCGCGGAAGGAAGTTCGTGGTCGCGGCTGGAGAGAACAATATGCCTGATGGTGAGGTGTTTACCACCCCGTGGGAAAGCTCGGTAGATGGAAGGATTTTTTTCGACTTCCCTGCCTTGTATGGAGGACGGGAGATTGAAGGCGTCAGGATATGGTTCGAGAAGGGTCGAGTGGTCAAAGCTACGGCTGAGAAGAATGAAAAGTATCTCCACGCAATGATCGGGGTAGATGCTGGAGCTCGCAGGGTCGGCGAATTCGGCATCGGACTTAATAAAAGGATAACCCGTTTTTCCAGGGACATACTTTTTGACGAGAAGATCGGCGGCACCATCCACCTCGCTCTGGGGCGGGCCTATCCGGAGACCGGCGGGATCAATAAAAGCGCCATTCACTGGGACTTGATCAAGGACCTCCGTCACAGTGGAAAATTTTACCTGGACGGCAAGCTGATTCAGAAAAACGGAAAATTCCTGATAACCTGAAAATGCCGACGAAAATCATTCACCATGAAAACCTGGCATGGCTTACGCCAAGGGACATCTACGAATATCTGGACCAGTATGTCATCGGACAGGACAGGACTAAGCGCACCGTGGCGATAGCGGCTTACAATCACTTCAAGCGGATAGCAATAAATCCGAGCGTGACCGGCAAGGTCTCCCACCAGCCCCTTCTCAAGAAATCGAACATCCTGATGATCGGGCCCACGGGTTGCGGCAAGACACACATCGCGCGCAACCTCGCTGAGACCCTCGATGTCCCTTTCGTCGTGGTTGATGCCACCGAATACACAGAGGCCGGATACTACGGAAAAGATGTCGAGGTGATGATCGGAGAATTGCTCTGCTCCGCTGACCTGGATACCGAGAAGGCGGAAAAAGGGATTGTCTTTATTGACGAGATAGACAAGATCGCTCGACGCAGTCACGGACTGCGCGATGGCGCCGGGTCCAGGGACATCGGAGGCGAGGGCGTTCAGCAGGCACTGCTAAAACTACTGGAAGGCGCTTCAGTCTTTGTTCCTTATAACATCTCCCAGCACTGGAACAAGCATGACTTCGTCCAGATGAATACATCTAATATTCTCTTCATCTGCGCAGGCACCTTCACAGACATCTATCGCGGCGAGCGTCTTCATCGGGCAGGATTCAAACCGGAACACCCCACCGAGAGAACCACCAGACCCGTAAACGAACGGATCACCGTTAAAAACCTGCTCGATTACGGCATGCTGGCCGAACTCCTCGGACGCATGCCGGTGATCGTGGAGCTTGATGAACTTACAGAGGATCAGCTCGTGCAGATCGTCACGGCCCCGCCCGATTGCATCCTCAAGGAGTATCAGTCCCTGCTCGCCCTCGATCAGATCGAGCTTGAGGTTACACCCGGTGCGCTCAAGGAGATCGTCCGCTATTGCAAAAAGCGCAAGCTCGGCGCAAGGGGACTGCGAGCGGCTTTTGAGGAGGTAATGCACGACATCATGTTCGAGGCTCCCGAGAATCGCGGCAAGCGCATAGTTATCACCGCTAAAGATGTCCAGGCAAAACTCGATTAAACAGAACTTGACCTTGACAAAAGTGCTGGCCCTGATTAAGATAATCCTCAAGGGCGATTAGCTCAGTGGATAGAGCGCTGGCCTCCGGAGCCAGGTGTCGCTGGTTCGAATCCAGTATCGCCCTCCATGGATATAATGGATACTCCAATTCGTCTCAAGGAAAGGGCTCCTCGCATGACCATCATGGACCTGGTCGAGGTCCAGACCTCGGGTAAGCAACCCGCGATCAGTGCGCATATTGAAAACATCAGCCGCTCCGGCATGTTCATCCACACAGATAACCCGCTCCCTATCGGGAGCAAAGTGAAACTCAAGTTCGTCATCGGCATCGAAAAGTTCTCCACCATCTCCGCCCAGGGAGAGGTGGTCCGGGTTGTCCGCCCGGATAAAAATATGAAAACAAGCCCGGAGACTTCCTCTCCATTCTTCGAATCAATAGTCCCTGGTATGGGCATCCGCTTTCTCGACCTTGACTTTAAAAGTGAAGAGATGATTGAACGCTCTATCCTCCTTACACAGAAGCGCCACAGCAAGAACTAGCGAGAAAAAATTTTTTTCCGCTAAAAAGGCAAAATCGCCTCCCCCCAAAAAAAATCAAAAAAGTTCATTTTTTTCTTGCCAAAAAAATTTGTTTGTGTTATTTTGGATGTAATTCAGGGTAAGAGAGGTTGTGGTGATGAAGGAAGAAGGAGAAAAGTGGAAAGGCTGAAGCGCTCAAACTCGAAATCAAAACTAGACCGGCGAAAAATTTTTTCCCGAACAGGGGCCATCAAGGGAAAAGAGAGAGCCGGTATTTTTTTATCCAGGGAATGATTTGAGATACTTCAACTGCCGTCAGGGAAGGTTATGTTGGAGTTAGGCTAATACCGAGGAGAAAGGAGAAAGGATAATTATGGCGGCGAAAAAGAAAGCGGCGAAAAAGAAACCAGCAAAGAAGAAACCAGCAGCAAAGAAGAAAGTAGCCAAAAAGAAACCGGCCAAAAAGAAAGTAGCCAAAAAGAAAGTGGCCAAAAAGAAAACCACCAAGAAAAAAGCAAAAAAGTAACTTGAAGGAGGATGAGGTAGGAACCTCCAGACCAGAATCATGGATCGGGGTTCCAGTAATACCACAATCCAATCATCCTAACTTAACTTCCCTGGCGGCAGACGAAGTAATGATGATGGAAAGGCGATGAGAAATCATCGCCTTTCATTTTTCCCGCGGCTTTTTCCTGTCTTTGCTTTTCATTCCTGCTCCTGCTATGATGAATCCCGTTATTGTCACAAGCGACCAGGTGAAAGGAGTGCAAGCCATGACCAATAATGAATTGAGCCGCAAGGTTTTGACTCTCCTGCATGAGCGGAAGAAGCCGGCAAAATTCGATGAGATGGCGAAAGTAATAGGAGTGGATGCACGCACGGTTTACAAGAATCTATTTTACCTGGAGGAGCACCATTACATTCAGCTCTCCACCAGTTATCCTTCCGAGGCGGTGTACCCTTTGATTCATTTAGTCCGTATCCGGGATAAGGGCAAAAAGCTGGTTGAAAATCCTGAAAAGCTGGAAAAAGCTTTTCCCCTTTCCGATACATCGCGCGATCAAGCTCCTCGCATCCCGCCGGAGCTTACCGGGATGACCTATCGGCAGGTCTTCGACCGTTTGGCAGAGGAGACCGATGCCTCGGTTATGCCGAAAAAAGAGATGGAAAAATGGCGCCGCAAAATCGAGGACATAAAGAATCATCCACTGGCCCTGAAGAAAATTTAAGAACTGGTCAGGGCCTTGGCAGTCAGCTTCGTGCGCTCGTCCACCTTGACGGATAACTCCTCTATCATCGGGGAATGAATCTGGATCAACTCGGTGAACTTCATTGCAGGGAGTTTGAAAAGCACTGTCTTTCCAGATGCCACTGCCTCTGTGGGATGGGTCTGGGACTGTAACAGTGCAACCTCGCCGAAATATTCCCCCTCACCAAGAGTAGTCACTCTGACCTCGCCCTTTTGCTCATGCCTGACTACAAGGTCCACCGCACCCTTGAAAATAAAATAAAGATACATCCCGGGATCCCCCTCCTTCACGATAAGAGTCCCGGGTTCTATCACCTCCATCTGGAATTCCTTTACCACATCATCCTGTTCCCACTCCTCCAGGCTCTCAAAGAAAGGCATGGTCTTGAAGATGGTATCCAGCGCGCGCTGTTTGAAGAAATTATCAATCACCTCTTTGACATTCGGATATTCTTCCATCAACTCTGACAGGTCTTTGCGGCTGATGCGCAGAAGGGTGGTCTCAGAGACTGTTTCAATCGAGGCTGTGCGCACTGATTCAAGAAAGAAAGCCATCTCGCCGAAGAACTCGCCCTCACCGAGTCGCGCCAGGGTGACCTTTCTGCCTGAAGGGAGTATGCGGAATACCCTGACCTCGCCAGAGGCGATCACAAAAATTGAATCACCCTTGGTCCCTTCCTTGATAACCATGGTGCCCTTTGGAATCTGCCCCACCTGGAACTTCGCCACCACCACCTCGAACTCCTCACTGCCCAGTTCCGAAAAGAGGGGCGTGCGCGGAAACTCCCTGCGCGGCTTCTCAGGTTCCCGCGACGGTGCGACTTCGGGGGCTTTCCCTTCTCCTGCGGATACCTCGGTATCTCTGGCCTCCGTTGGCCCGGCCCTGGCCTTGAGAAGGACATCCACTTTACTCGCAGGAGCGGATCGGGATTGGTTTAGTTCATGCAATCTATCCTGGACACCGGGGCGGTTGGGCTCTTCCTGAAGGATAAGCTTGTATACCGAGATTGCCTGAATCAGGAGTCCGTCCCTGGAATAGGCAAGGGCAACATCCTCGTAGCGCTTGAGCGCATCATCCTTTTTCTTGAGCTTGAGCAGTATCTCGCCGCACTTCATTTGCAGACGAAGGTCGCCCGGGTTCTCCCTGGCCAGAATTTCAAAATTCTCAAGCGCCCTGTCATACGCGCCCCTGGCATAGGCACGCGCCGCCCTGTCACGGACCCTGCGGAGCTCCGCTTCTGCTTTTCCAGATTTCCCGGACTTGCCCTTAGCCATGCCTTTCTTCCATATCCTTCGGACTCTTCATTCAGCGCCTTCGGTTCCGCGATTCGCGATCAAATTCTGGGATGCGTGGAAGGTAATTCCTCAATTCACCGGCCACCACGCCGCTCAAGAAGATGAGTGCGATCAAATTGGGAATAACCATGAATCCATTCATGATGTCGCAAAGGTTCCAGACCAGGTCAATCTTTATGCTGGCTCCCACGATGAGCATGAAGCAAAAGACAACGCGGTATGGAAACACGGCCCGAAGACCAAAGAGGTAGCCGATACACCTGTCCCCGTAATAGGACCAGGCAATGGAAGTGGAATAGGCGAAAAGGATAACGCCGAAGGTCACGATCAGCCGGCCTATCCCTGCCTGGCCCAGGCTCGGATGAAGGCTGGCAAGCCCTACCTGGAAGGCCTCCGCTGTCAGGTCAGCGCCGCCTATCTCCGGGTCCCCTGTCCACACTCCGGTCAGGATAAGCACAAGAGCGGTCATGGTGCAGATGATGATTGTATCAATAAAGGGCTCCAGCAGGGCTACATAACCCTCCCGAACCGGATACGGCGTCTTGGCCGTGGCATGGGCAATAGGCGCAGAACCCTGCCCTGATTCATTGGAAAAAAGCCCCCTTCGAACTCCCCACTGCATGGTCATGATAAAGACTGATCCTGCAAAGCCACCTGCCGCGGCTGTTCCGGTAAAAGCATCGTGGAAGATGGCCATAATCGCTCCGGGCAGTCCGCGAAAATTCAGGACAATGATGATCAGCGCGGCCGCAACATAGAAGACGCTCATGAACGGCACGAGTCGGCTTGCTACCTGTCCTATCCGCCTGATCCCGCCGATGATGACAAGCCCCACCATGAAGGCTACAAACACCCCGACACCGACGCGCACCAGGTCAATATTGCCGGAGATCATGACCTTCTTGCCTATCAGTGCGGAGAATGCCCGCGCAAGCTCCCCGGCCTGCGCCATGCACCCGGCGCCGAAGGTCGCGATGGTCGCGAAAACAGCGAAGGTCACGGCCAGCTTCTTCCACCCGAGGGCCTGCTCAATGAAATACATTGGCCCGCCTGAGACCGAGCCGTCCGGATTGATCCGCCGGAACTTGACAGCTAAAGTGCAGGAGGTGAACTTCGTGGCCATGCCCACGGCCGCAGTAACCCACATCCAGAAGAGCGCTCCGGGGCCCCCGTTCTGAATGGCAATCGCGACACCTGCTATGTTGCCGATACCTACCGTGGCCGAAAGAGCAGTGGAAAGCGCCTGGAAATGACTGAGGTCCCCCTCATCATCAGGATTGTCATAATAACCAGCCGTGATCCTGGTCCCGTGCATGAGTCCCCAAACCTGGACCCCTCGCATACGCAGGGTCAAATACAGGCCGGTCCCCACAAGAAACACGACCAGGATATAACTCCACAGAAAATTATCCGTGCGCAGAATAATGTCGTTTAGATATTCCATCGTCTTCCTTCAAACCGGAAAGACTTGATAAATCCGGATTAAATTAACACATGCCGACTGAGGATTCAAATCTCTACGGCTTGAGCGCCTGGGTGCGAGTCAATACTTTATACAAGAATTTTTTCCAGAAGGTTATTTATCTGCTCGAATAGTGCCTGATGATCCTGGAAAGGGTGTGAGATGAAAAGCTTGTGCTCGGGAGAGAGGCGGTATTGATCCGGATGCGATGTAACGAGATGAATCACGCGATCAGGGGCTACCTTTGCATCCTTGCCCAGATCAAGCACTATGTCCCTGCCGGTATATTCTATCCCGAGTGCCCTGAGTTTTATAAGCCGCGCCTTTACCGCCACGACCTCAAATAAATTCCGCACCTCCTTTGGCCGCGATCCGAACCGGTCGCGCATCTCCTCGGCCAGGTCCGAAAGCTCCTTCGGCTCGCGTAGCTTTGACAGCCGCCGATAGAAAACCAGGCGCTGGCCCTGGTCAGGAATGTAACTCTCCGGGATATAAGCGGGAACCTGAAGATTTATCTCCGGCTCTATCTCCGGCTCAACATCCTCGCCCCTGAGCCTCTTTACAGCATCTTCCAGCAAGCGGGCGTAAAGCTCAAACCCGATCCGGTTGATGTGCCCGGACTGCTCGCGCCCGAGTATATTGCCTGCGCCGCGTATCTCCAGGTCATAGGCCGCGACCTTGAATCCGGAACCGAGTTCGGTAAACTCCTTGAGCGCCTTCAGCCGCTTGGTGGCCTCCGCACTCAAGAGACCCCTGCCGGGAACAAGGAGGTAGGCATATCCCTTTTCCTTGCTTCTCCCGATGCGGCCCCGAAGCTGGTAAAGCTGTGCCAGGCCGAACTGGTCCGCCCGGTGGATGATCATGGTGTTGACCGAGGGGATGTCCAGGCCGGACTCGATGATGGCGGTGGACACGAGCAGGTCGTACTCCTTCGTCACGAATTTCTCCATTACCTTCTCAAGCTTGCGCTCAGGCATCTGTCCGTGGGCCACTGCGATGCGGACATCCGGCAACAGCCTTCTCAGGTACCCGGCCACGGACTCTATTCCCTGCACACGGTTGTGCACAAAGAACACCTGGCCAGAGCGGGCAAGCTCCCGCATCACAGCCTCCCGGATAAGGTGATCGTTTAGCCGCGCCACCTCGGTGTGCACAGCCTGTCGGTCAGGCGGCGGAGTGTCAATAATGCTGAGGTCGCGCAGGCCCAACAGCGAGAGGTGAAGGGTGCGAGGGATCGGAGTGGCGGTGAGAGTGAGGACATCCACTGTGGCGCGCAACTTTTTGAGCTTTTCCTTGTGGCGAACGCCGAAGCGCTGTTCCTCGTCAATCACCACCATGCCCAGGTCGCGGAATTGCACATCCTGGCTCAGTAGCCTGTGAGTACCGATGACTATATCCACTACTCCGGAATAGAGCCCCTGGATGATCTTCTTCTGTGCGGCCTGCGTCTGGAACCGGGAAAACATCCGGACCTCAACAGGATAAGGCCTGAGCCTTTCGGAGAAAGTGTGGAAGTGCTGGGCCGCAAGTATGGTGGTGGGAACAAGCACCGCAACCTGTTTGCCGTCCATTGCGGCCTTGAAAGCCGCGCGAAGCGCCACCTCGGTCTTGCCGTAACCGACATCTCCGCACACCAGCCTGTCCATGGGCTTATTCTTTTCCATGTCCGAGAGCACCTCTTCTATTGCTTGCAGTTGATCCGGTGTCTCCTCATAGGGAAAGCCCGCCTCGAATTCACTGAAGGTTGAATCCCTCGGTGGAAAGGCATATCCTTCATAGACCCGCCTTGCGGCGTAAATCTTTACCAGCTCCTCTGCCATCTCCTCCAGGGACTTGCGGACCTTGCGCTTGCTTCGCTCCCATGAGTTTGAGCCGAGCCTGTCCAGGCCGGGCCGGGCACCCTCAGCACCGCGGTATTTCTGTAAGAGGTTAAGCCGGTGCACTGGCAGATAAAGCAAGTCCCCGTTTGCATATTCAAGCGCAAGGCAGTGCGATGACATGCGGGGCCTCTCACGCAGGTTGATGAAATCCCAGTGCCCGATCTCCTGCACCTTGAGCTCTGTCATTCCCCTGTATATCCCGAGGCCGTGATCTACATGGACAATGAGGTCCCCCTCATTAAGGTCTCCCAGGTCGCTGAAGAAGGACTCCTTGAATTTTTTCTGAAGGTGCGGCCGTATCCTTTCTCCGAAAATCTCGGCCTCGCTTATCAGCGCAAGCCCGGCCGCAGGAAAGAAAAATCCGCGGTCCAATTCGCCCACCAGGATCGCGCTCCGTCCATCGGGTTCAAAAAGCAGGTCTTTGTCGAGATGAAGGGGAAAGAAGAGTTCGTGCTCCTCGAGCATTGACTGAAGAACCCTGCCCTTCTCCGCTGATGCACTGACGAGCACCGTGGTAACCCTGGACTTTCTCCATTCTTGAATTTTTTCCAGAACACGGGAAAGCGGCTCCGGGGCTCCGGGGCGCGCCCTAATATCAAGGTTAGCCATGGTGGAAAGATTGAGTGAGTCTTCTATTTTCCAGCGTGGAAAATGCATTGTAAAGCGTGTAGGGGGAAATGTCTCCGCGTCCTTTCCAGAAAGGACCTGCTCGCCGACAACCAGGGAGCAAAATGATTTCAACTTTTTGCTCACCTTTTTCGGAGGAGCCATAAGGTTCTCCGGAGGCGGAACCAGCCCGCCCTCTTGTATGAGTTCCTCCCAGGCGCGGCTCCAGTCAACTGCGCGGCGGGATAGAGATTCATCTGCAGAAAAGGGGTCGAGCACAACAAGAAGCCAGTCCGGGCTGAGATGATCCAGCAGGGATGAAGGCCGGGGGTCAAAGTAAGGGATGAATTGCTCTATTCCGCGAAAGTGCTCTCCTCGATTTATCTGCTCCGTTATTTCGCGCAGTGCTGTTTGCGAGGATGCCTTTTCCGGGGGACCGAGATGGCCTTGCTTCAGGTCCCGCGCCAGGTCCATAATCCTTTTTTCTACCTCAGCCACCTGCCTGCCACCGAGGATAACCTCGTGAAAAGGGGATACGGTAATAGCCTTTGCGGCCGCAGACGAGCGCTGTGTTACAGGGTCAAATGAGCGCAGGCTTTCAATGGTATCTCCGAAGAATTCCAGGCGGAAGGGTTCAGGGGAACCTGCGGGGAACAAGTCCAGGATTCCGCCGCGGATGCTGAATTCGCCCGGGTCGGTTACCTGGCTTGTCGGCGAGTATGAGCCTTCCATGAGTAATTTGATCAACTTATCGCGATCGCATTCCTTTTCTGCCTTCAACTCCATGAAATGTTCGGCCAGTGAATCGGGGGACAGGGTGCGCTGATAGATGGCCTCGGCCGGGGCAACCACCGTGATCGGCCCTTTGTCGGGAACCGCATGAATCCTTGCCAGTGCCGAGGCTCTCTTTTGCGATGATTCAGTGGACTCCGGTGTATACCAGTCCACGGCGGGAAACAAAACTACATTTCCTTCAAGTCCTCCAGAACCTCCGAAGAAGAATCCGAGTTCTGCGCAGATTTTTCTGGACTGGTCCCGGTCCGGGGCGATAACAAGCTGAGGCCGGGCCATGGCGCGAAAGAGACATGTGGTCAGGTAGGAGAAAGCCGCGCCAGCCATGGAGTCAAGACAATAACTTTTTCCACTTTCAAGCCCCCTGATTAAAGGAGCAAACGGCTCGGGAAAAGAGCGGCCGGAAGAACTCATGGGCGCAGGATTTACTTCAAGAACTGGGCTAGCAGACGCTCGCCTTCCTCTGTGCCGAAAGGAAGGTCACGCAGTTCAGACCTGTTATTGATATTGCTCAAGGTGGTTTCCAGGAAAAGTTTAAAGCTATGTAGCTCGTGCTTGAATGGCTCGAAATTCTCCGGGCTTTCCGCCGCGGAGGGCGGAAGGCCATCCACTATCTGAAAGAAGGAGTAGAAATCATCGCGGTCTGAGCTACGCACGAACTGGAAACTGATGTTCTGATAATAGAAAATAAAATTGCGCAGGGTCTTGACCGCCTCGATGATGGGCACATGCTCTGCATTCGGCTCGCACTCCTCTATCACGCCCTCCAGGTTTTCTATGATCCTCTTAAACAGCCAGACATCCTTTCGCAGTTTGAGCGACTGCTCCAGGCGGGAGATGTAATCGCGGAACAGGTCCTTGCCCTCGAGTTCTGGCTCGAATATCTGGGCGAGTCGCACTATGATCTGCTGGAACATGGTGGTCAAAAGTCCGCGCGAACGGGTGATGCCTGTGCGGAGTATATTCGGGTCTTCCTGCGTGGCCGCATCCCTCAGCTCAAGCTGAAATATCTTGTGAATTTCTGCTTTGATCTGATATGCAGAAGGGTCGAGAAATTTGAGCAGATCGTCACGGGTGGAGCCGGGAATTCCATGGGCACGGGAAATTTGTTGCGG
>Ga0190359_1002323_pt1 | contig 11371 bp, 7 predicted proteins | sample 48721823_MG_FD_161269 | JGI IMG/M metagenome (GOLD analysis project Ga0190359, IMG submission 161269) | Hydrothermal vent microbial mat bacterial communities from Southern Trench, Guaymas Basin, Mexico - 4872-18-2-3_MG | ecosystem: Environmental > Aquatic > Marine > Hydrothermal vents > Microbial...
ACATATTAAAAGAAAGCTGCTCAAAAAGAAACAATACTGTAATCCTCAGAGATGGGAGCTTAATTTCTTCGGACAACAGTTATGAACCTAAGTTAATCCAGGAAATTTATTCCGCATGTAAAACCAATAAAAATTTATTTTTTGGCATTTCCAAGGATTCCTTAATTTACACTAATTATGGAAATCATCTAACAAGTTTGATGTACAACATCGCAAAACAAAAAAGAGAATTACGACACAAAGAATGGTTTATAAAAATCGGGGAAAGTTCTACAGAACCCCGGGTAGATGTTTTCATAGCGTTACTTAATGAGAGAGCTCAAATAAGTCTCAGAATTGATGTTTTTAATGGCAACACAGAAAATCTTGCCCTGTTAACCTATTTATCTTCATATCCCGCATTTTTAGGTTATCCTTACCCCCTCATTGTTGCAGATAAAACTGCTCGAGTCAGCAGTGAAGAAACGCGATTAATTAAACAGTTAATTCATAGAAAAGTTAAGAATACCAACTTAAAAAAACTAGAAAATTTCTTTAATCCCCACAAATTTTTGGATACGATAAGATGAAAATAAAAAAGAAATCTTTGTTGATCATAGTAGCGCACTCTGACGATCACATACTTGGAGCTGGAGGAATTATTGCCAAGTATGCGCAAGAGGGATATGAGGTTAACACAATCATCTTTTCATTCGGAGAAAAAGGGAATCCTTGGTTTAAGAAAAAAGTTACCTCTAAAATAAGAATTCTTGAAGCTAAGAAAGCTAATGAAATCGTGGGCGGCAAAGAGGTGAGATTCTTTGGACTGGAAGAGGAAAAGTTTACTACGGCAGAAAATAAAGAAAGAGGCAAAAAAATGCTAAAAAGGTTCCTTAAACTATATAGACCATGTAAAGTGTTCACGCACAGTCCTGATGATGTGCACAAAGATCATCGAGATGTTTGCAACATAACCTTAAAAGTCGCTAAAGAGATTAACTATCCTGGCGAGATATTCTGTTTTGATGTATGGAACCCTTTCGATCTGAGGAAACATGAATATCCAAAACTTTACATAAACATTGACAAAACTATTAGATTAAAAATAAAAGCCTTAAATGAATTTAAAAGTCAGAAACTTGCGGTTTATCAATTATTCCCAACTATAATCCTGAGAAATCTGTTAAGCGGATTGAAAACAAAGGGGTTTTTTGCCGAAGTGTTTTATAAAATCTATTAAATTAAGCATAAACTAAACAAATTAGCAGGATAAAATTATAACTAACATGAAAGGATAAGCATGAAAAAAAAGAAACTGTTAATCACGGCGGATAGTTTCCTTCCAAGGATTGATGGCGTTTCAAGGTTTATAACAGAAGTAGTTCCTTATTTAACAGAACGATTTAAGATAACAATCGTAGCTCCAGATTACACCCAACAGTCCAAAAAAGAAAAGATTCCAAAAATAAGGAATGTTAAGATTAAATTAATACCATCATCAGCCCTGAACTTTTGGGAATATCGACCAGCAAAGTTCAAATTTTTTAAGGTAATGGAGGAAGTTAAAAAAAATAATCTCGTCTTCGTAAATGGTTGCGGAAGTATTGGCAACGCAGCAATTGTTTCTGCAAAGATCTTAGGAAAACCGATTATAAATCTTGTTCATGTGCTCGAATGGGAACTTATACCAAAGTTTGTCCCAGTGAACTGGTTAAAAAAACCTTTGTATCTCATCTCAAGCGTTTATGCCAAGATTCTTTACAATCTATCAGATCTTCTTATTGCACCCTCAGAGGAAGTTGCTGCGAAACTTTCAGCAAAAGGCATCATTGCACCAAAAACGATTGTTCATTTGGGGATTGATACCAAACGATTCAAACCTGCCAGAAACAAGTTGACTCATAAGAGGAAGTATCATCTCGAAGATTATTTCATAATCGGCTCCTGTGGAAGGTTATCGAAAGAAAAAGATCCTGACACAATACTAAAAGCGTTCAGATTACTATACCCAAAATACAAAAACATGCGCTTATTGATAATAGGCGATGGGTTAAAAGAATTCAAGGAAAAGTTTGAAAAAAGCCAAAATGTAATTTATCTCGGAAAAAAATCTAATGTTGAAGAATATTACAAACTCATGGATGTGTTCCACTTCACTTCTCTGACAGAAACAACAGGTCTCGTTTTACTGGAAGCAATGGCTTCAGGAGTTCCTGTAATAAGTACAAGGGTTGGCATTGCAAACTTCATAATAAAAAACGGCAAGACAGGCTATCTAATTGATAAAAGGGATTTCTTAAGTTTGGCCAAAATCACTGAAAAACTCTACAAAGATAGAGTAACAAGAGAGGACATTGGAAAAAATGCGCGAAAAATAATTACCGAAAAACTCTCACTTGAAAACAGTGCAAACAAAATTCAAAAAGTCCTTCATACCTTCATGCAGTAGTTCTCGAGGTTAGAGTTCTAACGAAACAATCTTGCTCAAGTTCTTATCTTTATCCATGCTCACTCCGAACAGATATACTGCTTGTGAAACAACATTATCGTTATGGGTTATAACAATATATTGCGCCCTTTTGCTGTATTCTTTTATCCATTTTCCTAATTCTTTGGAATTCATTGGATCAAGCGGCGCGTCCACCTCATCAAGAATATAAAACCCGGAAGGTTCATACTCCTGCAAAGCAAACAAAAAAGATAAAGCAGTAAGAGCTTTTTCCCCTCCAGAAAGACTTCGCAATTCAATAAAATTAGATTTGTTCAACCTAACTTGAAGTTTTAATCCTCCATTGAACGGATTTTCTGGATCTTCCAATTCAAGAAACGCTTCACCTTTAGGTGCAAGCTTTTTAAATATCTCTTTAAAGTACTCGTTTATTTTCTCAAAAGTGCTCAAAAAGATTTCCCTCCGCTTCTCTTCAATCTCTACAATTAATGACAAAACATCCTCTCTCTCTTTATTTAACTTTTCTAACCTTTGTTGCAATTCTTCAAACTCTCGCTTTGCTTCATCGTATACTTCTATTGCTTTGAGATTAATCGCGCCCATGTTCTCTACAACAGTCGTTAGTTCGTTTAATCGTTTAACCGCCTCATTCTCTGAAATGTTAATTTCTTCTACATCTGCAAACTCAGCTATGCTCTTTTCAAGACTGTTCATTTCTGTCTGCAACTGAGTTTCTTTCATCTTTAAATCAGTTAACCGTTCATTTAAACCCTTGATCTCAGCATCTATTTCAAAAATCTTGTTCTCAAACTCTTGAACCTGGTTTTCCAGTTCACTTCGTTTCTGAAAGAGTTCCTTAAATTCAGAATAGAATTTATTAACTAATTTTTCTTTCTCATTAATCTCTTTGCTAATCTCGTCAATTTGCTTTGACAACTGTTCGATTAACTTCTTGAATTCTTCCCTTTGTTTTATCAAATTGGATTTAATTTTATTAGACTCATCTAGATCCCTCTGAACAACTTCAATTTTAGTATCAATTTTAGACATCTCCGCTTTCAAAGAATTAATTCGATTAAATATTGCATCCCTGCTTTCTTCATAAGCTCTCAATTCAGCCAATTTTGCTGGGTCACTTATCTGAGAAACCTGAGCTTTAATCCTTTGTTTTTCAGTTTTTAATTCCATAATCTGTTTAAGAAGTTTGTTAATCTCCGACTGCTTCTTGTCAATCAAATCCTCAAGTTCCTTCTCGCGCTTAAGAAGTTGCTCTTTCTTTTGGGCGTCAGATTCCAGCTCAGAGTCATCTAAATACAAACTCTTCTCTTTTTTAACAATCTCACCTTCAATCTCGGATTTTTCATTACGGATTTTATCAATTTTTTCTCGGATTTCTTCCTTGTTCTTATCAAGCTTCTCAATCTCCTGAGACAAAGTCTCAATCTTCTGGTTAATTTCGTCAAGTTTTTGTTTAGTATCATCATTTGAGAACTTTGGCATTGCCTTACTTTTAGAAACATAACCCCCAAACATAACTCCTGACCTTTCAATAATGTCTCCCTCCAGGGTAACCATTCGAATACTGCCTACTCCTATTTTTCGCGCAGTGTTAATAGTATCCACTACAAGAGTATCTCCAAATACAAATTCAAAAGCTGGTTTGAATCTTGAATCAAACTTCACCAGATCTATCGCAAAACCGACAACTCCAGAAAGACCTAACATCTTCCTCTTAACAGATTGTGGAAGTGGTTTCGCCCGGATTTTGTTTAAAGGAATAAAAGAAACCGCTCCAAGCTTGTTCTTCTTAAGATATTTTATACAGAAAGCCGCAGTCTCATCATTATCAACGACTACATAATTTATCCGAGAACCTGCCGCAAAACTTAAGGCAATTTCGTACTTTTTATCTACTGAGCCCAATTCGGCAATCGTACCAAATATGCCGGGAGTTGAGCTCTTTAAACTTAAAACCCCTCTTAAACTAGCGTTCTTATTTATCATTTCCTTTATTTCGAGATTTTTTATGTTCAACTTGACTTGTTGTTCTTTGAGAGTTGAAAGCTCTTTTCTGTATTTTAGAAGTTTGTTCGCAATAATTGAGTCTTCATTCATAAGATTCGCTAATTCCAATGTTAGGTTCTTAAATCGTCTCTTCAATGTCTCGATTTCTTCTATCTCTTCTTTATGTTGTTTTCTCAAAGAATCAACTTTAGCAATTTTTGCATCAATATTTTCCAGTTCAATTGAGATTCTATCGTTTTCCCTTATGAAAGATTGTAGTTGCTCACGTTTCTCCTGAATTTGAGAATTTAATTTTTCTGTTTCATCATCAATCTCAGTTATTCGTTTATTCAGTTCATCCAGAGATTCTAACTTTAAACTCTTTCTGAATTCATCCAATTGAGCATTAATCTTGTCAAGGCTCGCTGTTTCTGAAGTTAATAGGGAGTTCAATTCAGATTTCTTAGCTTGTAATTTTTTCAAATTGTCTTCCAATTCTCTGATAGAATCATTAAGGTTCTGTTCTTTGGAATCTATAGCGCGTATTTGTTCTTTATGGTTGTTCAAATCAGAATTTTTTGTTGCTTTCCGGATTCTAAGTTCTTCCAGGACCTTGCTCAATTCAAGTTGTTCTTTCTCGCCCTTTTGTTCAATCTCTCGACTTATTTTTGAAATCTTCTGCTTATTCTCTTTGATTTTGGCTTGATATTCTTGCTTAAGTTTATCCTTTTCTTTAATTGAATTAGAATTGCTCTCCAAAGCTTTTTGTATTTTTTCAAGTTGTTTAAGTTTCTTTTCTTTCCTTACACGCAAAAGGTTATATCTCAATGACTTAATCTGATCCTGAATTTCTTTGTATTTTAATGCGTCGCTCCTTTCTGATTCAAGTTCTTGAAGGGACTGTTTACGTTCCTCAAGGATTATACCTGCATCCTTAATTCTTTGCTCAACATCTTGCAATTCTTTTTCAGCTTTTTCTTTCTTTTCACGATAAACAGAAATTCCCGCAACCTCCTCAAGAATCATTCGTTTATCATTCGAAGAGAGTGTGATAAAACCGGTTATATCGTCCTGCATCACAATGTTGTAACCATCAGGATTTATGTTAGCCTTGGATAAAAGCGAGATAATTTCTTGCCGAGTTTTAGTTTTATCATTGATTTTATATATGCTATTCCCTTCCCTTCGCACAATCCGCGTGATTTTCACTTCACTTTGATCAAGGGGAAACTTCTTGTCAGTGTTATCAAAGATTATAGAAACCTCGCAACTTTTTTTAGGAGTACCGCTTTTTCCACCATGATAAATAAAATCCGTTATTCGTTCTGCCCTAAGGGTGCGCGCATTACTTCTACCAAGCACAAAGCATATGGCGTCACTGATGTTAGATTTGCCAGATCCATTCGGCCCCACAACCACATTCAGATCCCTTCCCAAATCTATCACAGTTCGCTTGCCAAAGGTCTTAAATCCATCCAGGATCAATCGCTTTATATAGACCATCTTTCGCTGTTAAATTGAGACTTATTTATAAAGTTTTGTCATATTTAAATAGCCCTAAAAGTAGCCTAAAAGTAGAACTGAATAAATAAAATTTATATAGTCTTTGCAAAAATACAATAATTTGTATGCGATACAACTTTGGAAACATAATTGACACGCTTAAAGAATCTATTGTGTATGAAAGCGATTTCATCTTGGGAAGGAAACCTACGAACATAATATTTCATGGTTTTGGGATAGAACAGGTTTCAGGCTTAATTTTAGAGAGCATTATCCCCAACTCTAAAGCCATTTGTTCTGAGAAAATTGAAAAAGAAGTTGACAGGAACGCTTTGATAATAATCTTTTCTTTTAATGGCTGCGAAGATTCGCAGGATTTCTATCGAAGTTGCATAAGAAAAGGGTTGGAAGTTGTATTTTTATCAAGAAATCCAAAGATAAAAGAATTATGCAAAATCAACAAAAGCAAATTCATTGAATTGCCAGATATCAAACACAAAGAACTGCTGTTTTTGTACGAGGCTCTTTCAGTTATAAACTTGGCCATTCAAAATAATCTGTGTGAAAAACTTGAACTAAAAGAATTAATCGCAACAATATCAAAAATAAATTTTGATAGTCTAATTGAAAGATTTAAAGAAAAAATCCTCGAAAAGAATGTGGCGTTCATCACAACCGCTAAAGCAAGAAACATAGCTCATTCGTGGAAAATCTTCTTTAATAAACTCGCAAGAGAAGATGTTCTTTTAGAGGATTTTCCAAATGTTTTTTATTACAATCTCGAGAACTTGAACAAGAAGGACATCATCATTTTCTTCATAACCTACGACGAATCTAGTCTTACAAAACGGAAAGTAAAACATGCTCGAGACCTATTAAAAATCCAGTCTACCGAAGTATCCATAAAAGGAAACAGTATAATATACAAAACGCTGGTTCCAATACTCCTCGGATTTCTGGTTTCAGTAGAATTATTTTACGAAAAAAGACCTAACGACAATCCCTTTGAATCAAAAGATTTTGAATCCTTCACTAACAACAGATTTTTTTAAATTAAAATTTAGTGCTTTTCGTTTAATGCCCAAAGAAGGTGTCCAAATTGATCTTAACTCTAGACATTGGAGGTTCTAAGATTTTAGCAGGCTTGTTTAACAAAGGTCAATTAAAAAAAAAGACAAGATTTGATTTATGTAATAACATACCGCTCAACAGACAGATTACCTCTATCATAGACAAATTATTTTCAAATAACTCATCATCGTTTTCATCAATAAAAATAGCATGTCCAGGTCCAGCAGATTACTCTAAAGGAATAATTCTCTCAGCAGCAAATTTGAATGCAAAAAACTTCAAAATCAAAAAAATTCTTGAAGAGAGATACAAAGTCAAGGTACTGGTTGAAAATGATGCGAATTGTTTCGCATACTATGAATGGCACAAACTAAAAAAATTCAAAAACCTTGTCGGAATAACTTTGGGTACAGGTATTGGAGTTGGGGTTGTCATTAACAACAAGATTTTTCACGGAAGAGGACTTAGCAGCGAGTTGGGTCACATTATAATAAAAAATTGCGAACTTGAAGAAGAATACAAAAACATAATTCTGAATTCACATTACCCTAATTTTAAAGAGGCTTATGAAAGCGATAAAAAAGATAAATATAAAATTTTTATAAAACTGGGGAACTTTGTAGCTACTGTAATATATAACGCCATTTTAGCTTATGACCCTGAAATCATAATTTTAGGCGGTGGTGTTATCAAAGCTAAAAAATTATTCTGGGACAACGTCAACAAAAGACTTTCGAAGTTATTAAGAAAATACAACATTGAAAAACCTTTTATAAAAGCAGATGCGTCTGATTTGGGCGTGCTTAAAGGGGCTGCAATCATGCCCTTAAAAAAAAGGAGGTCCTAAGAAAATCAAAACAATCAAAAATGAAAGGGAGATAATTGAATCTTTAAAAGAATTTATCGAACAAGTTAAAAAAGAAGGGTTCTTTTTTTATTTGCTTATGCATACAATTTCAAAGACAGAAAATCGCACCATTGCAGGATTTTACGATCTCTCTAAAAATATCGTAAAAACTGCGAAATTCGACAATAAATCTTGGCAATTTAACGATGAAGAAGATCAAATTTTATCCCAAGAAATTCCAAAACCAATAGATTTGAGTCAAGCTATTTCCATAAATGCTGTTCTCCAACGACTGCCAAATCAAGACAAAGACTTTGAAAACTATAATAAAATCATTGCTTCATTAGCATTCAATCAGGAATTAGATTCTCTAATTTGGAACATATTAAGCATTTTGAACAACCATCAAATTAAAAATTTAAAGGTGAACGGAAACAATGGCGAAATAATTAGTTGCAACAAGGTGAATCTCATAAGAAGATTATGAATTTCATCGTGAATATTTCACTCCGCGTTTTATGCAAAAACTTTCAATTGGACATTTGCTGCACCACGGGCTTATGGGCAAACAGATGTTTTGACCAAAAGCCACAAGGATCCTGTTATAATCAACCCAATACTGCTTTGGCAGTTTTTTTCTCAGAATAAATTCTGTTTTTTCAGGCGTTTTTGTTTCAACAAACCCCCAGCGATTAGATATCCTATGAACATGAGTATCAACGCAAATACCCGGCCTGCCAAACCCTTCAGTAAGAACAAGATTCGCTGTTTTTCTTCCAACACCAGGCAAACTCAACAACTCATTCAACGATGCGGGAACTTTGCCATCGAACCTTGTTTTAATAATGTTGCATATCTCTTTTAACCTCTTAGCCTTCGTCTTATAAAATCCCACGGGATAAATTAACTTAGATATTTCTCCTACTGAAAGTTCATCCAAATCATCACAGGTTTTAACCCTTTTAAAAAGCCTTTTAGATGCTTCAATAGTTACAGCATCTTTTGTTCTAAGACTTAAAAGAGTGCTGATTAATACCGTAAACGGGTTCTTATTAAACTGACTTACTGCAGGAAGTTGATAATTTTTCACAAAATTATTGAGAACAGATAAAATTTTGCCAATGTTTTTCACAGATATTTTTGAAGCCATATTTTATCAGATTTTATTCTCTTCCAAACAAACTTTTAAAGGTTTCTATCCCTTTAAAGCACATTCTTAGGATTGATTTCAAAGAAAGTTTCAGAAAAGAAACTGCTAAAAGTCATAACTGAGAAATGGAAAATTTTAAATATGGTTTTGAAGGATTTAAAAGAGAATGAAGAAACTTGAAGCAATTATCATAATCCTTGCAGTTCTAACATTAATTTTAAACTCTTTAGTTCAAACATTCATTGTTTCAAATTATACTCAAATCTCGGGTTTTGCCACACTTAGCAATTATACAACCAACGGTAAAGTTAGTTTCTGTATCCCAATGTTATCTGCCGAAAAATTAATCCAAAACTTTAGTTTGGCTGGGTTCAGTGGCGTGTTAACTAACACTGTTAATATCTCAACAGAAGTGCTTAACTACATCCCTGGCGAAATTGCGGGACAAACTTTTACGCTTGGAGGCAGAGACTCAACAGAAATTGACAAATTGCAGAGCATAAAAGAAAACGATTCAAAATATTACGCACTTTTCGACACAACCAAGTACCCTGATAAAAATTGTTATTATCAAATTGCTTCGCATGTGTTTAGTTATCGTAACGCTTGCTTAGCCGATTACATGAATGAATCGGGTTTCTTTTCGATAAATAACATTAATGCACCGCCTATATGGAATCAGTTTAAAAACGAAAATTCGACGAATTTGGATGAGTTCACCGACTGGACCAATTTAAGCAATGTCATCATGTTCAAACCAAATGTGGGAATTATCAAATTTAAAGGTAATGGGGTAAATTTCGAACAAGCTGACTTAGATTCAAAAATAACATTTCAAGATAAGTATCTCAAGATTGATGAAGAAGACTTCTATTGTTTAGCCTACACCTTAAAGGAAGTGATCTTCTTCAATGTTTCATTTGTTTTACCTCAATTGCTTTATAATGATCAGGATTGCACTGAAATAGAAGATCTGCATTGCAAAATTTTGGATTATAACAAAACCAATGAAACTCTCGTTGCTGAAATTTTTAATCCGGGAGAGTATCGAATAAAAGAAGGTATCAACGGTAAATTAACCGTATACATTTACACAGTTAGAAATAACGAAGAATCTGAAATTATCTATTATGAAGAACCGATATTCTTCAGAGTAAACTATTCTTTGCCGACGTATTTTGATGATTTCAGCAACATAAACTGTTCTATAGAAGTAACAAATGAGTCCGATCAATTTGTTTTTGGTTCTGAATTAAATTTAAACACAAGCTATCCAGGAGAAAACATATCATCTGCTACATTCATCGGCAATACTTCAAAAAAGTTACCAATCGGCAAGTATCATACAAAAGTGGTGTGCGGACCAAAAGCTGGAAGCGGTTATGTTTGGGATGCCAAAATCATGTACCAAGATTTTGAGATTAAAGGACTTAAAATTGAAGAAATATACTGGAGCGATACCAAACCGGTATCATTGTTCGATTTAACGCGGCAAGGAAATATTAAGCTGTTGGAAGAAGACGCTAAAAAGTATTCAATAAACAGATATTCGGATGAAGACAATGCAAAAATTTTGTACAACAACAATATTTCTTCGGTTTACATTAGAGTGAACAGAAAAGTGTTGGAAAATGACAGTCCAATTACGCAGAGCAACGCAATAAAAAGGTATGTTTGCAATATCTCTTGGGGCGATAATACTTCTGAAACATATGTATTAAACAACACGCTTGAGGAGATTACTCTGCTCGAAGAAGAAAATGGCTCCATAAAAAATGTCTACAAGATTAACATCTCAAGATTAACCCACAGATATGCCTGGCCAGGCGATTACGATACTCGCATATATTGTTATGACGCTGAAGGATTTTATTGGGATTTCTATGACCAGAAAGAAGTGTCAATAACCAACAGAAAACCTGTACTGGCATACCTTATTCCTGATGTAATCTGGCCGATGGACTCGGTTTACATGCCTTTCAGATTAGACGATTACTTTTATGACCCCGATGGTGAGAATCTGACATATAGCGCTTTGCAAGTGCCGGAAATCGCAATTTATATTTCAAATGATTCTTCGGTTACTCTCATGCCTGAAAAGGGATTCGTGGGTTCAAGGATAACCTTCTTCACAGCGATTGACCCCCATGACGTAGCCACAAATTCAAACTTAGTTAATTTAACCGTTGTTGGCGAAAAGAAAGAAGAATACAAAGAATATGAAGAAGAAGAAACGCTCCCGGGCGAACCGCCATTAGCTCCCCTTTGCCAGGAGTTGTGGAACTGTACAGAATGGGGTAGATGTATGCCTTCAGGAATTCAAGTAAGAAAATGTCATGACCTGAATCAGTGTAATACTACCTTTAAC
>Ga0190359_1002325_pt1 | contig 11365 bp, 13 predicted proteins | sample 48721823_MG_FD_161269 | JGI IMG/M metagenome (GOLD analysis project Ga0190359, IMG submission 161269) | Hydrothermal vent microbial mat bacterial communities from Southern Trench, Guaymas Basin, Mexico - 4872-18-2-3_MG | ecosystem: Environmental > Aquatic > Marine > Hydrothermal vents >...
GTTAAGGTTGTTATTTCAGATCCGATAAACGAAAAAACCATTGCGCACGCTTCGAAAGAGGAGCTTATGGAAATGGTACATGCAAGAATCGTATCCATGCAGGAAGATCAGTACAATTAATCCACTATCCTGTCGTTGACCTATTATTGATTATTCTGAAAATATTCAGGAAGTAATAGACTATTTTTTCCCTCTAACAGGAAATAAATTAAAGGTGATATATAAAAGGAGTGAGGTAATCCTGTGAGGAGTTTATTGTTTGTACTTTATTTATCCTGTTATTTGTTATCATTCAGAAGCGGATATAGTAACAGCCTCTATTCAAATACACTGAATCCAATGCAAAATCCGCCGGCAGGTTTGAAACCGGAGAAGAAACAGATGTTTGTGGTTACCGGTTTTGACGACAACGGCTGCTCCATAACCGTTGCCCATTTCTGTATGGTACTCACAGCGATATGTACGCCACCAATAACACGGGGTGGGAGGCACCCAATGCAACAGTAAAAGAGCGACAGGAGGCTCTTGAGGAGTTTATTGATTATGTTTTAGACATAGAAGATGTGCGGATCATTCATACAAAACAACTACTGACGTGGATGCGTAATCCGGTACCGCTTGATCCGACCGGTAGTATTCATTCTGATAAATCATATGAAGGATTACAGATTCTTAGATATGGCAATAGGGTAAAAATAATCCTGTCGAAAACCGATAACGGTGATAAAATTGCGATGACAATCTTTGATGTGCGGGGGAGAACTCTTTTTAAAGCAATTATTGTTCAAAATAAAATGTAGAAATTCAGGATTAGCCTGTTTAATTTAAAATAGATTAAACATTCCTCAAAAACTTTCAATCATCCTTCCCACAAATTAAATTAATAAACATATGAGACTTTTCGATTCCCACTGTCATCTCCAGAGCAAACGCTTTGGGAGTAATGTACCGGTGATAATTGAAGAAGCGGTGAAGGCCGGTGTGTGCCGGTATCTCTGCTGCGCGACCTGTGAAAAGGACTGGGACCGGGTACTGACGCTTTCTGAGCGGTATGACTCTATTGTACCGGCATTGGGTATTCACCCCTGGTATATGGAAGGGATTTCCAATAATTGGGAAGAGAGACTGCTGGAGAATCTCAGATCGGTTCCTTCGGTAGTGGGGGAGTGCGGACTGGATTTCGCCGTGCCCGGTGCGTATGTGGAATTACAGGAGGATGTTTTCAGGAGACAGCTGATAATTGCACAGGAATTGCATCGTCCGGTTTCGATACATTGCAGAAAGGCGTGGGGGCGGCTCGTGACAATTGTTAAGGAGACCGGGAGATTGCGGGGCGGCGGGGTGATTCATTCCTATTCCGGATCACACGAATTGGTTCCTGTTTTGGAGAAGCTGGGATTTTACCTGTCGTTTTCCGGTTCAGTTACCAATCCAAACAGTAAGAAGGTGCATAAGGCGGCAAAGGCCGTATCGGATGAATATTTGTTAATAGAGACCGACAGTCCTGATTTGATACCCTATACCATTCCGAATCGGTACGCATGCGCATACAATCAACCCGCGTTTCTTCCCGCAGTGGCGGAGTCAATCGCCGGGCTTCGGAAAAGAAGAGTTAAAGAGATTGCTGATTTGACTTTTGAGAATGCCTCGCGGTTGTTTGGCGATATTTTATAGTTATTTACCATCGATTGTACAATTTGTAATTTGATACCAGGTTATTGGATTTGTTATTATAAAGCATAGCCATTCCAGTGATATAATTTTTACTGATACCCAATGAAAGTATTGACTATATACCAGGTGTAGTGATTAATGCATCGCAGCGGCACAGCAGATCTTCCATTACACGGTGGGAGAGTACCGTCATGGCTCGGCGAGCGGATGACCGTAATTGGTCGTGCTATTATTGAGGCCATTGTGCAGGAGTATGGTAACGGGGAGGTTCTCACCCGGTTAAGCGATCCCTTCTGGTTCCAGGCGCTCGGGTGTGTCATGGGTATGGACTGGCACTCCTCCGGGATTACAACTTCGGTTATGGGAGCTTTGAAACGGGCGATAAATCCGTTGTCACGAGATCTAGGGCTTTATGTGTGTGGCGGACGGGGGAAATCCTCGAGAAAAACGCCCCGGGAGTTGCTTGAGCACGCCGATCGCACGGGGCTGAATGGTAATGAACTGGTGGTAGCGTCCAAGTTGAGTGCCAAGGTTGACAACACCTGCGTCCAGGACGGTTTCAATCTCTACCTCCACAGTTTTATCGTATCCGATACCGGCCGGTGGGCGGTGGTGCAGCAGGGAATGAATCCTGTAACTTCTATGGCACGGCGGTATCACTGGCATTCTCCGCAGGTAAGGTCCTTTGTTTCGGATCCCCATGCTGCGATTATCGGCACCAATCAGGGTGCTATTATCAATCTCAGTGACAGCCGTGCTGAGGATAACCGGGCCGGTATAGTTGATTTCCTCAGACAGCACCCGGATAAACAACATCAGGAGATGCGGCATCTGGTAATGAGCAAGCCGCATCAGGTTTCAATGAAGGAGGTGAACTCAAAGCGGTTGGGGGCTGTTCTTGCTCTGGCTTATGAGAACCAGTTTACACGGTTTGTTGACGCACTTATGCTGAAGGGGATCGGACCGCGGACTTTACAGTCGCTCGCGCTCGTCAGCGAGGTTATTTACGGTGCACCAAACCGGTTTGATGATCCGGCACGATTCTCCTTTGCCCATGGTGGCAAGGACGGAGCACCCTTTCCGGTACCGCTTAACGTTTATGATAAGAGTATTGCCTTCTTGAAAGAGGCAGTTAATAAGGCCAAAATTGATCGTTCAGAAAAACTGCGCAGTCTGAAAAAACTGGGAATGCTGACACAGATTATTGAAGAACGGTTTGTGCCACGGGTGGATTTTAATAAGGTGATAGACCATGAATGGAAGCATTCCCACACCTATGGAGGAAGGACAATAAACGGGCCCGTGAATGCACCTGGCGAGAGAAAAAAGGAGGGAGAGCAGCTTTCCCTCTTTGATTAGAACGGCAGTGACTGTCCACAAACCGGATAATAGTGACGATAATCTTAAACAGGTAGGTAACGCAGCTGCCGGTGGCTTTCAATGTCGTCTTATTTTTTATGCTACCGGCTCTGTTTTTTTCTTTTTGCTCATTCGGTACGCCGCGTAAATTGCAGCTAACAGACTGGTTTCCGAAGCCTCACCCTTTCCGGCAATATCGAATGCTGTGCCATGTCCCACGGAAGTACGGATTATCGGCAGGCCAACGGTAATATTGACACCATGTTCAAAATCGCGTGATTTAAGGGCAACAAATCCGTGATCATGGAGCATAGAGACGATACCGTCGAATTCACCGTCAAAGCCCTTTATAAAGGCCGTATCAGGCGGTAGAGGACCTTCCACGATAATACCCTCCTCCTGTGCCTGTTTAATCGCAGGTGCTATAAAACGCTCTTCTTCGTTGCCGAAAAGCCCATTCTCTCCGGCATGAGGATTAAGACCGCTTACTCCAATATATGGCTCATCCAGGCCGATGGATTTTAGTGTATCATTAAGTCTGATAATACTATTGTACACCGTTTCCTTTGTGATGCGTTTGAGTGCGTCACGGATAGAGCAGTGGGTCGTAACAAATATGACACTAATGGAATCGAGCATGAACAGCATGGAATAATCTTCGGCCTGTGTTTCTTGAGCAAATATCTCGGTGTGGCCCGGGAAATTTATTTCGGCCATGTTGAGCGCTGTTTTATTAATTGGATTAGTTACAACTCCGTCAATAAGCCCTTCCCTGGCCAGTGAAATAGCCTTGATTATGTAAGTATACGCAGCCTTGCCACACTGTTTATCGGCTTCTCCGATAGTAAAATCACGGGGCGCTATGAGGTGCATATCAAGAACGTTAATACATCCTTCCTGATAGTCGTTAATTGAACTCATGGCATACAGATTTACCGGGGTTCCGATACATTTACCCGCCTGACCAAGTACCGGCAGATCGCCTATCACAAACAGGCGACAATCGCTGGGGAAGGTGTTATTTGCCAGAGCCTTCAGAGTAATTTCAGGTCCGATACCGGCGGGATCGCCCATGGTTAATGCAAGAACAGTTTGTGCTTTCATTGATAATTTCTCTTTTAAAGTAATAGTTTCTTTAGTGCGCTACGAAATCCACAGAGCAGGGTATCTCAGGATCAATGGACTATTATTATTAATATATCACTAATATAACATATACATTAAGTCTTTGGAAACTTTGATTCATATGCCACTGCAGATAATGACTTCCGTGTATTCGGGAATTCGTTTCGGGCGATATCAGGCGGCAGTATCAAATGCCGCATGACGGTTTTCTTTACCCGATTTTGTAAAGTACCTGCGGGAGATTGCAAAAGCCAATACCGGAGCGTTTCTCGCCCATATCTGATTCTGCTCTACCAGCGTTGAAAGAAACCGTGCATGATCCTCCTGGGAAACTGCATAAATAAATAACCAGGGTTGTTCGTTAAAACAGGAAGGTGCCCAGCGCGCAGCTTCGAAGAGTGAAAGAAGCTGCTCTTTTGATATCTGTTCCTTAATAAAAGATCGGGGCGACCAGCGCTCATAGAACATGGTATCCACATGTGTTTCAGGGATTCTGGGATTGGTTTCCTTTTGATTCATATAAACTCTTTCCGTAATATGATTTCAGGATTGTCGCAAGATCTTCTTTAAAATTTTTATCCCGCCGCATACCGATTATATACCAGAGAATTTCCTTAGAGAGTGAGAAGAGAATGAAGAAGAATACGAAGGGGAAGATGATGCAATCGAACAGGTAGCCCGCTACCAGTTTGATCGTCCAGTGGGCCATATCCTCCATTTTGGTTTTCAGCCATGTACCGGTTTCCCTCAGTCGTTTCTTTGTTGCGTGGAGCCGTCGAGGTATATTAAAAGAGCCGAGCAGATCCTCCTCCTCGTCTGACTTGAAGAGCCGTTCGGTTAATGATTCTGAGGAGAGTTCATGCTGCAACGAACTGAATCCGCCGGTTGCTTCATCAACAAGAGGTCGTGTGATACGGCTTGAAAGAAAGGCGGCACCCGCTATGGAGAGGGGGAGGATGATATACAGCGTTAGTACCAGTACCAGTAAAAAGGCTACAGTTTCCCGGACGATTCTCCCGAATGTATGGTTGCCGGCAAGGACTTGGGGTAAAGCGAATACCAGCGAAAGAAAAAAAAGCAGGATCGCAAGGATATAATGGTTAACAGCGCTGATTGTTGTCGATAAAAGGTGCATGAGAAGAAGGATGGTACTCCCTGCAAGGGAAGTTTTCCAGGCGATATCAACATAGTCATATACGGATTGTACCAGATCGCCGATTTCGACCTTGAATCCAACGCCGATCTCAGTTCCTTCCAGAACCGCAATACCGCTTTTAATAGTGGAAAGTACAAGAAATCCCTTGACCGATTTGTCGAATGATGTCTGGAGATACTGGATTGTTGACTCTGTAATTTTCTGGAGACCGATACGGGAGAAGATTTTATCGATCTGGTTGTTTACAGCAAGGATGCCGAGCAAAAGGAAAAGACAGGGGAAAAGAATGCGTTTGATTTTCCCGGACATCGGCATAACAGTCACTACTCCCTGTATGTAAATATGTTGGCTGTACGTATCCTGTAGCAGGAACATTAGCTGAACATATTATCCTCTTTTTCTATCTTTTTCCTCAGCCGCCAGTCTTTGATAATGGTAATCAGTTTTGTGAGATAGAACAGTAATACCAGGAAGGCGATAATCATTGCGATGAGAACAATCTTCTGAAACAGTCCCAATTTCTTGAAGGAGAAACCCTTTGAGCTCTTTTTCTCTCCTTTAGTATTCAGTGCGGTTTTGGAGACTGTTGTATCTTTTACTGCCCCAAGAGCGGTTGTATCCTCAGTGGTTTGTGCTGGTACGGTTTTTCTTATACGGACGGAAATTTTCCTGACACCTGGCACAGTAAGTAATTCTTCGCGGTAATTATACTCTTTTTCCCATTTGTGGGAATAGAGGCTTTTATTGCCGAGGCGAATGAGAAACGGTGTTGTAACATCTGCAGACAGTTTATGGAAGCAGTCCCACAAATCGATTTTTACGGCTACGGCGCCGACAAAGCGGTTTGACCCTTTTAACACCGGTTTACCCCAGAAGAGGTAATACCGGCCTGTCTTCTCTTCTTTCACGAATCCGTAATGATCCTCACGTTTTCTCGATACATTTCTGAACCAGGGCTGGTCTGCAACATTCCGGAAATCTCTTTCAGGTGTCTGTCCCCGGATTACTTCACTGATGATAACACCCTTTGAGTTTGTTTTAACCAGAGAGTAAAGTGTTTGATTTTTTTTCAGTATAGTGACAAAATATCGTTCAGTGCGTGACAGACTGGTGCTTTTTACCGAAGAGGCTCCTGCGATAAGTGTAAATGTATTCTGCAGCTCTGAGAAGTAATCCTCAATAGTTTGTTTTAGTATCTCTTCAGCGGTTACCGAATAATGTAAGAATAGAACGGTAGCCAAAACGATGTGGTAAATGCTGAAAGTTCTGTTTTTACCAGAACGACTATTTTTTATTGTATGCATACTCTTGCCCCCCATCTTCTCCCTATCAGAAAAATAAAATGGTTTAACATGCTCTTAATTATGTGATGTGACATAATACGGTAGAATATGAATATACTATTGTGCCTGTAGTTCATGACAACCGGTTCGTAAGAAAAAAATATATACTTCGAATTCAAGTACTTACGGAGAGTACTGCATGTTGATTGATCGAGTATCTTTATTCCCTTTTTTCTGAAGAAATTGTGCTGCAGTTTCCGGATCACCAAGCAGGTTGTATATCTCTGCCATACCTTCATATGCCGGGTCATTTCGTTCCGGAGAGATTTCGGCACTCATGGTAAAATAGAGCGCTGACCTGGCAATTTTATTTTGTAAACGGTATATCCTGCCTAATTGGTTATAGTATTGGGGCACCATGGGATAGGCTTTGATCGCGGGCAGCAGTATACGTTCAGCTTCTTCGTATCTCAGCCGGGCAATAAGGAGTTCGACTAAGTAGTAAATGGATTCGAGGCGGATTATCAGATTGTCAACAGCGGTTAAACGAAGGGGAGGAGTAATGCGGGCACTTTTCATTAAGTAAAACATCGCTTTTATTTCATTTCCTTCATCAAGAAATATTCTCCCCAATGCATAACACGCTTCTATTCTGGTGTTGTCGAGATACAGACTGCGAAGGAAATATCGCTTTGCGTTGTAGGTATCACCGTCCCGGGTGTAACTTTTTGCCAGGTTTATATGCGCCTGCACAAATACATCGGAATTAACCAGCCAGTTTTTTTCATTCATTGTTATGCGGGAATAATAATACTTTGCTTTATCGTTTTCACCGAGGATATTCAGGCAATCGGCGAGACTTAGCTGAAGCGTCGGATCGTGCGGATTCTTCCCAATTTCAGCAAGGAGAAGCGGTTTATTGCGTTTCGCTTTTTTTATATGGATCTCATTGGTTCGGTACCCGTTATGACGGATACGGATTTCCGGATGACGGGAGAAGGGTATTTTCTGTCGCGCTATACTGAACATTATCTGTTCATGTACCCGCTGTTCAAAACGGATACGCTCATTTCGGGGAAAAAGTCTTACTTGAATAAATTCAACCGGCGCTGCATACTCACGTTCATTCACAATACAGAAAGCGGCGCCCTGCGGTTTGCCGCTTCGCCAGAGTTGCCGGAGAGGTTCTGCCGATTTTTCTTCGAGACGATCGTCGGCATCCATCCAGAAAATCCAGTCACCGGTACTGGCCTCGATTGCCGTATTGCGGGCTCTGCTGAAATCGTCCTGCCAGAGATCGTGCACAATGGTTACCCCATACTGTTCAGCAAGGTGTATCGTGTTGTCCGTTGAGCCGGTATCGCAGATGACAATCTCATCCATAATTGTATCCACCGAATCCAGCGCATCCGCAATAGTCAGTTCTTCATTTTTTACAATCATATTCAGGGTACAGATGCTGTTTTGCGTGGAGGGTAATGAGACAATTTTCTGTTTCAGCCGGATATAGTGAAACGACTGTTCGGGAAGCAGAACCTCTATGTCAACCATTTGTATAAGCGCCATAGCCCGTAGCAGCAGATGGTTGTCGAGATATAATTCACCGGCGTTGAGAAGAAAATCTGTTTTACCGATTATACCGTTACGATAATCATTTCTCAGCGTCTGCAGTATTGCAGACGGTTTTACAGCATTTTCAATAGTCACTGATTCCCTGTGTATCATGTTGTCCCTAACAGTTCACTGGTTAGTGTTATGCAGCGGATTCCATGTGCGTGAGCCGGTGATTGATGAGTTGTGCTATTTGCATAGCCAGATCATGTGTGTCGGTAATGGTGGTGTTTTTTTCGTTAATCATATCAGCAATAATCGTATTGCCTTTCAGAATCCGTTTTGCACCTTTAATACTGAATTTATCTGTCCATAAAAGCTTTTTTATCTGAAGAAGTTTTTTAATATCCTCGTCGCGATACCGCCTTTGTTTACCGGGGGTGCGTGACGGTGCGAGTTCATTTTTAAATTCACGCTCCCAATAACGAATGGTATATTCAGGGATACCACATATTTTTGAAACATCGCCGATACCGATACCCGGTGTGATTATCTCTCTCTGTTTCTTCTTCATTTTTTTCCCTTTTTCATCGATTAGTATCCAGACTTGATGATAAGCCTGCTTGTTGGCTGCGATACGGTTTTTTCCAGCTGAAACAGGGAAACCGCTTGCGCCATTATAGATAGCAAATAACGGACCAGAAAAAAACAGGGAAAAATAGACACGATACAGAGGGTATAGGTAGTGGATGCTGGAAAAAAATTCAGGGTAGGGAAATTTTTACTCTTGTTTGCCGGCGCTGCGAAGTTTATCGGCGATATCTTTCAGATTGTTGCCGCCGGAAGCGGAGGCTTCTTCATTTTCTTTCTGAATGCGCTCGTAGATTTCTTCCCGGTTGACTGCGATGCTGCGTGGCGCTTCAATACCCAGTTTTACATGGCGATTATCAAGCTCAACCACCTTTACAACTATATTATCACTGATCCGAATTGACTCGCCTGTTTTTCTTGTCAGGATGAGCATGATTTATTTCTTTCCTAAAATTAATTCTTTTGTGGTATATTTATCATTTTCGATGATAATTTGTTTACCAATACGCTTTGTTTTGTTAATGACCACCGGTCCGATCAGATTGGCGGTTGACTCTTCCGGGTTTTGTCTAATTGTGACAATTGCATATAATAGAATATCTTCAGGTTTTTCTATTTGCAGATCCTGGAGCTGCTCCTTGACGATATTGGGTGCATAGTCGGGGCGGAAAATCATTGGATTAATAATGGCGAAGCGTAACTCCGAACCGTCGGTTGCCACCAGCCATTCAAACGGCGTGTATTCGGGGATGCTTACAATGACAAATGCCTTGTTTTTTTCAAATCCTGGAATACCGGCCGGGAATTGAATCACATCTTCTTCTGCGTAAACAAGTTCCTTAAACATATCAGTCATTGCCGGAGGCTCCCAACGATCAGTAAATAAGTGAATACCGTAAAACTATAAAATTATATTTGGTTGATACAATAGCAAGCATAATAGTTATGAACCGGTAGTACTGGTACACGAATATTTTAGAAGAAAAGTCCCTTATCCGTGATTCAGAAGAATCGGTACGGATAAGGAACATATATTTTTGCGTATTATTGGAGCAGGCTCAGGACGCTCTGCGGAATCATATTCGCCTGTGCAAGCATGGCGGTTGACGACTGCTGCAGAATCTGATGACGGGTGAAATTCGTTGTTTCCGAGGCAAAATCGGTATCGCGTATCACTGATTCTGCGGCCTGCATGTTCTGTTCCTGGTTCTCCTGGTTGTTCAAAGCATGCTCGAGTCTGTTTGTTTTTGCACCGAGGTCGGCGCGGAGCCGGTTAACCGAATCGAGTGCCTGGTCAAGCGCGCTTATTGCAGCGACGGAACCGGTCTGTGACAGGGGAAGACAGTTCGTGCCGTCTATTGAAAGACCGCCGGTAGTAATCGAGCTGATGGTAATTATAATTTCGTCGGTAGTCAGATTGTCATTCGGTCCGACGTGCAGGACGCCGCCGGAAGACCAGGGACTATTGGTGTCGCCGTTGAGCAGCTTCTGACTGTTGTATTGGGTGCCGTTTGCGACACGGTCAATTTCCACTTTCAATTCAGCGAACTCAACATTAATATAATGTCTCTCTTTTGACGTGAGCGTATCGTTTGCCGCCTGGATTGACAATTCGCGAAGGCGTTGAAGCATATCTTCGATTTCTATAAGCGCTCCTTCGGCAATGTTCAACAGCGAAATACCATCCTGGATATTTCTGTTACCCATGGCAAGGCCACGGCATTGAGTACGGAGCTGCTCGGAAATACTTAATCCTGCGGCATCGTCGGCGGCACGGTTAATGCGTAATCCGGTGGAGAGTTTCTCCAGCGATTTTGCCAGTTTACGTCCGGCAGAACGTAATGCTTGTCCGGTCACCAGCGCCGGTACATTGTGGTTAATGCGAGGCATAGTATCCTCCCTTCCTGTTATGTTTGCATCCCTGCAGCCGAATGACGACTGCCTCTCCGGTCTTCATGACCATGCCCAGCTTCCATGCCGTCAATTAAATAAGCGAATAGTGTGCCAACTGTAAAAGAGCGGTTTATCAGGTTATTTTAAAGGTTTTCTTTAAGTTTCCGTTAAACTTTTTTCTCTCACTAGGTAAAATATTCCCCCGTATTAGAGAAAATTGACCAGTGACGGTTGAATAATTTTTGCCGCCGAACTCAGTGCCGCATTGTAAACAGTCTCGGCTACGGAAAACTTGGTTGCGGTCTCAGCCAGATCCGCATCCTCCAACTCTGAATGAAGACGGGTTGTCTCAATTGTCTGCACCGCATTCCTGTCCAATGTTGTTTCAAACCGGTTAATACGAGAGCCGTTTTTTGCCTGTGCGGCAAGCAATGTCTTAAAACCGATATCAATGTTTGTAATGGCATTAACGATATTCGATTGATTATTCTGTATCAGGCTCTGTCCGAAGGCAATAATAGTTTCCAGGATATTATTATTCGTTGCCGGATCGAACAGCAGTTCGTCCCGGGTAATATTGATCGGTGTTACAATACCACTTTCTATTTCACGCAGTATCTGGCCGTTGTTGTCGACCGGTTGACCGAAGACATCTTTTCCGGTACCGACATATTCAAAGGTTATCCGGAATTCATTATAATCATAGTAGGGATTCGATGTTACCGGATTCGTA
>Ga0190359_1002326_pt1 | contig 11363 bp, 9 predicted proteins | sample 48721823_MG_FD_161269 | JGI IMG/M metagenome (GOLD analysis project Ga0190359, IMG submission 161269) | Hydrothermal vent microbial mat bacterial communities from Southern Trench, Guaymas Basin, Mexico - 4872-18-2-3_MG | ecosystem: Environmental > Aquatic > Marine > Hydrothermal vents > Microbial...
ACTATTTCATGCGATACCCCTGTTTCTCCAGGGCTGCCGCCTTGACATATCCTGAGGATTTTTCTATAGTCTGGTTTCAGGCAACATGGCTGCGGCCTTCTGTTAACCCTTATAACAGGGGAAATCATATGGACACACACAAGAATCAGATGACCGTTCTGGACCAGATAGCGCATGCCGATAAGGTAAGGAAAAAGATTATCGATGCGGCAAGCGCACTGTATGTTAAGAAGGGTTTCAATGCTACCTCCATTCAGGAAATCTCGGAGGCAGCAGGGGTCAGTCTGCCCGTCACCTATCATTATGTGAAGCAGAAGTCCGCCATCATGCGCATGATCATGGAAGATGTGCTCAATATCTTCCGCGAGAACCTCTTGCGGATGATCCGTGGGATTGATGATCCAGTAGAAAAGCTGACCATCGCAGGAAGACTTTATTTTAAGGTGGTCGACCAACAGAGGGAAAAGGCCCTCCTGATCTATCAAAAATCCAACTCCCTGGACAAGGCGTCCAAGGCCCGGATTATGGAACTGGAGATAGCGGTCAGCAAGATCTTCGCGGAAATGATCCAGGAGGGAATAGATTTCGGCATTTTCAGGAAAGTAGATGTGGACCTGGCGTCCTACACTATCATCATTGCCGCCCATATGTGGGTTCTGAAGTATTGGCACTTCAAGAACCGCCTGAGCCTGGACAAATATATCGAGCTGCAGTTGCAAAATATCCTCAGCATGCTCAAGGCATAGACTATTTGCCGGCCCATTGAGACCTTTTTTTGAGGCAGCACCATACACCACATCTGGATCAAGAGGTTGAAACAACATAAGATTGCTGGAGATCCTCAATGAAGACATATACGGTTCACTTTCTCCCTGCTGATGTAACCGCTGAAGTGGAAGACGGCGTCACGATTGCCGACGCAGCTCAAAGCGTCGATGTTTTCATCAACAACCTCTGCGGGGGTCAAGGGGTTTGCGGCAAGTGCCGCGTGCAGATTGCCAAGGGACGGGCCCAGACCGAAGAAGACGCAAAAAAATTTTTTTCTCCTGATGAACTCATGAAGGGGTATGTCCTTGCCTGCCAGACGCCGGTCCACGATAATCTTGAGGTGGTGATACCCCCGGAATCGCGGATGGAAGATTCCAAGATCATGATTGGCGGGCCCACGGACGAAAGCCCCAAGACAGAACTCAAGCCCATTGTCAAAAAGGTCTACCTGGAGCTGCCGCCCCCTACTGGTGAAGACAATGTCCCCGACATCGAACGGATATCCAGGGAATTGCGAAAGCAGTTCGGGTGGCATGCCTTTGATGTCCCTCTCGATTGTCTCCAGCATCTCTCCGATAACTTGCGGCAGAATGACTGGAAGGTAACCGTCACCCTCGCCAAAACAGGGGACCGCTACCGCATACTGAAGATACACCCCGGGGATACCTCTCACGCCAATTACGGCCTGGCCATCGACGTGGGAACCACCACGGTCGTGGTTCAACTGGTGGATATGAATACAGGGAAGGTTCTGGGCTCTGAAGGACGCCACAACCAGCAGGCGACCTATGGCGAGGATGTTATATCGCGGGTCATCTATGCTTGTGGCAAAGGGGGGCTGGCACCGGTCCAAAAGGCCGTGATCAGGAACATCAACGAGCTTATCAAGAAGCTGAGCACAGATCACAACGTGCCTATTGAGGAGATCAACGCGGCCGTGGCCGCGGGAAACACCACCATGAGCCATTTTCTCTTAGGCCTTTCCCCCTGTTCAATCCGTCTGGACCCATACGTGCCTACGGCCGATGAATTTCCCCAGATCCGGGCCGAACAGATCGGGATCCGTATCAATCCGCGCGGCGTGCTCCAGACCATCCCCTGCGTCGCCTCCTATGTGGGCGGCGATATCGTGGCCGGCGTCATGTCGTGCGGCATCCCCGAGCACGAAGAGATCAGGGGCCTGATTGACATCGGCACCAACGGCGAGATCGCCATCGGCAACAAAGACTGGCTGGTCTGCTGTTCGGCCTCTGCAGGTCCTGCCTTTGAGGGCGGGGGGACCCGGTGCGGCATGCGGGCTGTCAAGGGGGCGATTGAAAAGGTCGTCATCTCCGAGGGTCAGCTCGATTACCAGGTCATAGGCAATGCCAAACCCAGGGGTATCTGTGGCTCGGGCCTGATCGATTGCATCCATGAACTTGTCAAGAACGGAATTATCGATCCCCTGGGAAAATTCCAGAGAGATCGAAAAGACGAGCGGCTGAGAATCGAGGATAACATTCCTGAATTCATCATCGCCTATCCCGAGGAAACCGAATCGGGCGCCGCGGTTGTCATTACCGAATCAGACATTGATAATCTCATTAAATCCAAAGGGGCGGTCTTCGCCGCCATCAAATCCCTTACAGACTACATCGGCCTCGGTTTTGACATGATCGAAACCTTCTATGTGGCCGGGGGGTTCGGGAGTTACCTGGATATCTCCAAATCCATCGCCATCGGGCTCCTCCCGGACATCTCAAGAGAGAAGATACAATTCATCGGCAACAGCTCGCTGACGGGGGCCCGCATGGCCCTCCTGTCAGAGACCGCCATGGAGACCTGCATCAATGTATCCAGGTCCATGACCAACATCGAACTTTCCACCTACCAGCCTTTTACTGAGGAATATATTGCTGCCCTGTTCCTGCCCCATACCAACCGTAAGCTTTTCCCGTCAGTGACCTACTGACATACGGGCCAGGCCGGCGATCGGTCCGTGTCAGCGACAGCCGCGGCACCATTCGTCCCGGCCGGTTGCGGTTGCTATTGATGTTCCACGGTAAATTTGTTCTAAGCGCGAAATCCAATAAAGATCTGCAGTTGCGACGAAACTTCAATCGCAATATATTGTAATAACAAAGGTTTTTAGTTCTACATGTTCAAACTATCAGAATGTGACTTAATGTCCTGTTCTTACGGGCCTTTGTGCGGGGAACAAAATCACCGTGATTGATGTTCGTTGACAATGTGCCTTTTTTCACCTATGCTTTTAATCTGGAGAGAATATGTTCGTAATAGCTCAATAATTAGGGCGATAACACCGAACATACCACCGGGGCAGGATGATTTTTCTTCCGCTCCGGGCCTCCGGGCCGGTCTCTTCAGTGACTTATCTGCGGGGGACACTTGCCCCCTCCGGGCAGTCGCGGCAGAAAAAGCCTTCTGCCCCTATTTACCGGGCTATTACGTATGTTCGGCTTACATATTCAGGCTTGACCTGATATTGTACCTACGGCTATTTCTTGGACTATTTACAAAGCAAATGATCAACCCGAGAGGAGGATGAGCGTAATGAAGAAAACTATGGTAAATTTGTTCCTTTTTGTGGCTGGGGCCTCGCTCCTGTTTGCCTGTGCAGCCCCGAAAACAGTTCCCACATTCACCCCCCAGAACCTGAGCCCGATGGTCCAGTCCGGGGAATATATCTCAAAAGTGGATCATTTTGTGGTGATCGTGGACAAGTCGGGATCCATGGGACACATGTACAAGGGCGAAGAGAAGCTGAACACCGCAAAGCGGTTGGCAGCCCGCATGAACCACACCATTCCGGACCTCAACCTCACCGGGGCCCTCAGGATCTTCGGAAGGACGGCGATCCTCGACAACGATCTTACCAAGCTTTTCTGGGGTCCTGCCCCCTATTCAAAAGGCGCCTTGGACAATGCCTTGAACCAGATCGGCTTTAGCGCAGGCGACAGCCCGCTCAATGAGGCCTTTGATGCCACGGCTCAGGACTTCAAGGCAAGCCATGGCAATATCGCAGTCATCGTCTTCACCGATGCCAACAAGGACTTTATGAACTACGATGCAGTCAAGAAATCAGCAGCAGACCTGAAGGCGGCATATGGAAACCGACTGTGCATCTATACGGTCCAGATCGGCGACAATCCCGAAGGCAGGCAACTGCTGGAGCAGGTTGCAGGCATAGGTCAATGCGGGGCCTTCACAACAGGGGACCAGATTGCCTCCAGCGACGGAATGGCCGGTTTTGTCAAAAAGATCTTTCTCAAAAAGGCCCCGCCCAAACCTGCACCCGAGCCGGCAGTGAAAAAAATGGTTATTCCGGATTCGGACGGCGACGGGGTCCCGGACAATCTGGACAAGTGCCCTGGAACCCCCAAGGGCGCCAAGGTGAACCGGGACGGATGCTGGGTCCTGGAGCATGTGCTGTTTGATTTTGACAAGTACAACATTAAACCCCGGTTTTTTTACCTGCTGGACGAGGCTGCCACGGTATTCAAGATGAATCCGGACCTCAAGGTCAAAATTGAGGGACATACGGACAATGTCGGCACGGCTGAATACAACCAGGAACTATCCCTCAAAAGGGCCAATGCGGTGATGGCATATTTCTGCAAGAAGGGAATTGCCAGGGACAGGCTTTCAATTAAAGGATACGGGTTCACGCGACCGGTAGCACCCAACGACACCAAAGAAGGCCGGGCCCTGAACCGGAGGGTGGAGCTGACGCCGGTTCCCTGAGAAGACCGGAACCTGCGCTGAACCGCAGTACAGATAGGGGGCGGGCCGATGGGCGTCCGGTCCCTATTTGTATTTCAGGCCCGCAGCCGACACCCTTTGCCGCAACAACCCACAAGATATGATGCCAAAAATCGTATCGGTGTATCAGGGAGATCTCAAGACCCCGTGAACGGTTACGGTTTTTCTTTCGTCCACCGGGTTCAAAGTTTTAAGGTAGATACATATGCTGCAACTCGGCCCGCTCACACTCCGGAACCGACTGGTAATGGCCCCCATGTCAGGGATCACCAACCTCCCCTTTCGCCGGATTGCAAAGCGCATGGGCGCAGGGCTGGTGGTCACTGAAATGATCAGCGCCGTGGGACTGACCCGCAGGAATAAAAAGACATGCCGGTATCTCCAAACCCATCCGGAGGAACGGCCCCTTTCCGTTCAAATATTCGGATCCGAGCCCGCGATCATGGCCGAGGCAGCCCGCATGGCAGTGGGGGCGGGCGCGGATCTGGTGGATATCAACATGGGCTGCCCCGCGCGAAAGGTGGTCAAAACAGGGGCCGGAGGGGCCCTTCTCCGTTCTCCCGGTCGCATTGGAGATATCATAACAGCAGTGCGTGCGATCTGTCCGGTTCCCCTGACTGTCAAAATCAGGGCCGGATGGTCCCCTGGCGGGCCTTCCGCAACCCTGATCGCGCGGATCGCAGAGGATTGCGGCGCAGATGCGGTCATCCTCCATCCCAGATGGGTCTCGCAGGGCTTCTCAGGTCGCGCTGACTGGGACATCATCGCCCATGTTAAATCCCGGGTCCGCATTCCGGTCATCGGCAACGGCGATGTCCGATCCCCCTTTCAGGCCCTTGCCATGAGGGAGCAGACCGGGTGCGACGGGGTCATGATCGGGCGGGCCGCTATCGGCAATCCATGGATATTTCAGCAGACCCTGGATCTTGAGCAGGCAAGGGAACCCAAGGCCCCGGCGATACACGAGCGCAAGGAGATCATCTCAATCCACTTCAGCCTGTTAATGGATCTGGCAGGAGAAGAACGGGCCGCCAGGATCATGCGGGGGCTCCTCATGTGGTATACAAAAGGCCTCCCCTTCGGCAACCGTTTTCGGGCCGCTTTTACAGGAATTGAGGACCTGCCCACCATGACCGCGGCCGTGGATGCCTATTTTTCCTGCTTGGAAGACACATCTCGGGGTTTGCCGGGGGCATGCCCCCGCGAAAATGCTGACCGTGCGCTGTTCGCCGGTTTGATTCAGGAGCATGTCGGCCCATGAAGGTAATCCTGGCAAAAACAGCAGGGTTCTGCATGGGCGTGCGCCGCGCCATGGAAATCGTCATGGCCGAGGCCAACAAGAAAGAGGGACCTCTCTATACCTTCGGCCCATTGATCCACAATCAGCAGGTCCTGGACCTTTTGGAATCAAAAGGGGTCAAGGCCACCGAGGATGTAACCGGCCTGTCATGCGGCCGGATCATCATCCGGGCCCACGGCATCCCGCCCCGGAAGCGCGAGTTGATCGAGAAGACCGGCCTCGAGGTGATCGACGCCACCTGTCCCAAGGTGACCCGCGTGCAGCAGATCATCCGGCATTATTCCAACAAGGGCCACGCCGCCATCATTGTGGGAGACCAGAACCACGCCGAGGTCATGGGGCTCATGGGTTACAGCAAGTCGCCGGCCCACGTGATACAGAACGAGGCCCAGGCAGCCGGCCTGCCGGATATGGAAAGTCCTTTTGTAGTGGCCCAGACCACTCAGAACGAAGAAAAATTCAACCAGATCATCAACGTCCTGAAAACAAGGTTTCCGGATCTGAAGGTATTCGACACCATCTGTAACGCCACCCATGAGCGGCAGCAGGAGGTGAGGACCTTTAAGGGCTGCGTCGATGCCGTGGTGGTGGTAGGAGGATATCACAGCGCCAATACCCAGCGGCTTGCGAGAATATCCGAGGAGGAATCGCTGCCCACTTTTCATGTGGAGACAGAACAAGACCTGGATAAAGATCGACTTTCCAAGATGGGCGTAGTGGGACTCACGGCGGGTGCATCCACGCCCCACTGGATGATCCGAAATGTCCTGCACGCCCTGGAAGGGATCCGCGATCAGAGGGAAACTCCGTTGCGGCGATTTTTCAAACGGGCCTTCCGCTTCATGGTGTTGAGCAATCTTCTGGTTGCATTAGGGGCGTTTTCACTGGCGTTCGCCGCGCCCGTCATGGGAGGAACGCGTCCCGCCTTGCCCTTTCCCGTGCTCGCATTTCTCTATATCTTTGCCATGCATATCTTCAATCGCTTTCTGGACAAAGGGGCCAGCGCCTACAATGACCCTGACAGGGCCGCCTTTCTTAAGACGCACCGTTTGTTCCTCATCACCGCCGGTATCGGGGCGCTTGGCATGGCCCTGGCCCTCTCCTATATGGTCGGCACGGCCACGTTCCTGGTCCTGACCGGCCTGAGTATTCTGGGCATCGCCTACAGCGTTCCCATTGTGCCCAAACAGATCCGGAAAAAGTCCCGTTACACCAAGATCAAGGATGTCCCCGGGTCCAGAAGCCTGTCCGAGGCCCTTGCCTGGACCGCTGTGATCGGCCTCCTGCCGCTTTTGGGAGCGGATGCGACCTATGGATCCGCAGCCTTTATCACGGGGATGGTCATCTTTACGTGGAGTTATGCCCGGGCCATCTTTTTCAGCCTCCTCCAGGTCCAGGGAGATCTGATGGTAGGTACTGAAAGCCTGCCCATTACCTTGGGCGAGAGACGGACCCTGATTCTCCTCAAGACCATTTTTGTGATCACCGGAGTCGTGCTGCTCTTGGGCCCCGCCTTTGACATTGCAGGGACGCTCTGTTATCTCATGCTCATCCCCCTGTGCACCCTGTGGCTCTCTCTACTGGCCTATGAAAAGCAGTGGCTTTATCCGGGGATCGCCCTCGAGGCCATTGTAGAGGTCAACTTCCTCCTCGCCGGGCTCCTGGCCCTGTTCTGGCAGATTGGGCAATGAAATCGGTCAGTGTTGTTATCCCCACCTTTAACAGGGCCTTGAAGACGGCCCGGGCCGTGGCATCGGTCCTCTACCAGAGCTTTACGGATTATGAGATCATTGTAGTGAACGACGGATCCCGGGACGGGACAGAAGAGATTTTGCGACAGTTCGGTCGAAGAATTCGGTATATTGCCCTTCGGTCCAATCAGGGCGTATCTGCAGCCAGGAACCGGGGCGTGGCCGAATCACATGCGCCATGGATCGCATTTCTCGATTCAGACGACTACTGGCTGCCCCGGAAATTGGAGGCGCAGACGGCCTTTTTCAGGCGCCATCCCCAGGCCCTCATCTGTCAAACCCAGGAGATCTGGGTGAGAAACGGACGATACGTCAACCCCAAAAAAAGGCATCTCAAGCCCTCGGGAGACATCTTCGAGCCCTCGCTGCGTCTCTGCCTGGTCAGCCCCTCAGCAGTCATGCTCAGGCGGTCCCTCCTGGAAGCGGCAGGGCCTTTTGACGAAGACCTTCCTGTTTGCGAGGATTACGATCTCTGGCTCAGGATCGCCTGTCAGCATCCGGTCCATCTGATCCAGGACCGCCTCGTGGTAAAAGAGGGGGGTCATTCGGACCAATTGTCGCGACGATACAGGGGAATGGACCGATACCGGATACAGGCCATCCTCAAGGTTCTCCGGTCCGGAATCCTCACCCCCGGACAGATACAGACGGCCCTGAAAGAACTCTCGCGGAAATGCCGGATCTATGGGACCGGCTGCCTCAAGCGAGGAAGGCAGGAGGAAGGGGAGATCTATCTCAATATGGCGCAGGCAGCGGAAGACCCGGGCCACAAGGCATGGCCATGATCTGGACCTCAGCCCTCGGTTTCTGGCAGGGAAGGCGCCGTCTCTTCTTCGCTCGCTTCGCTCGACCGGAGGCCCGGAGCAGAAGAAAAATCTTCCTGCCCCGCTGGTACGGTCGCTGTTATCCCCCTGATTGTTGATCTGATACAAGAAAGACAATCAGCATTAGGAATAAAGAGGCAAGGCAATGAATACGATCTCTGTAATTTTGGCCGCCGGCAGGGGAAGCCGTATGAAGGGCTATGCCGGCAACAAGACCCTGCTTCCCCTCATCCCCGAACAAGGCCCTTATGAAGGCAAGATGCCCATTTTATTCCACATCCTGGCCCATCTCCCTCCCGGTCCCAGGGCAATTGTGGTCCACCATGCAAAAGAGGATATCGTGGCCGCCACCAAGGGTCTTTCCCTTGTTTACGTGGACCAGCCGGAACTGAACGGCACCGGGGGGGCACTGCTGGCAGCCACAGAGTTTGTGAAAACACGGGCCGCTGATTCGATCCTCATCACCATGGGAGATGTTCCCTTTGTCAGGCCGGAGACCTACCTTTCCATGATCCAACGCCTCCAAGACCATGCTCTCGTGGTCCTCGGTTTCACACCCGAATCCCGACGACAATACGGGGTCCTGGAGACAGCCGACGACCAGGTGATCCGGATCATCGAATGGAAATACTGGAGCGCCTACCCTGAAGAGCGCAAGAGAGAACTTTGCATCTGCAATTCAGGGATCTATGCCATCAGAAGAGAGGCCCTGGTCCGTCATCTCCCCGTCCTTGCCTCAAGACCCCATGTGGTGCAAAAGGAGGTCCACGGCCGCCTGAAAAACATCCAGGAGTATTTCATCACAGACCTCGTGGAGACCATGCATGAGGACCGGCTGTCTGTCGGCTATATTATGGTAGAAGACGAGGAAGAGGTCATGGGCGTGGATGATCTCCAGGCCCTCCAAAGGGCCCAGAAACGATATCAGCGCTCAGCCGGCAGGCGTGAGGACGGCCCCTGTTCGGCTTGATCCGTGATGGACCGCCACCTGTTACGTTCCAGGAGACGAACTGACCGGCTCCACGGTAAACTCGCTCAGGTTGGCGGGGAGATTGTGAAATACGATCATAAAGGGGATGCTCGCGCCTGACGGGACATTGAAGTTCTGCCTTGCCATGCCGTCCTGGTTTTCCATGGCCTGGAGAATCTCCTCAAGGGGAAGGCCCTTGAGTTCCTCGTCCGTGAAGGTGTTCCCGGCATAGGCTGTCTGGCTTTTCACTACCTTTCCGTTGCGGTCCAGAATGTTGCCCTTGACCAGGATATGGCTCCTCGGGGTCGGGTACTGGCTCTGGACCTGCCCTCGAATCACAAATAACTTCGCACCCTTTTCAGGAACAACAAACGAACCGGCCACCGATCCAAACCTAAGGAGACGGATCCCGGGATCGGCCGGCCCTTTTTTTTCCGCAGACTTCAAAAAACTTAGGTAGGGCATCATCAGGGCCGGCTTCCAATAGACAAGGGCCGCGGCCCCGGCCATCAGGATCACGAGGAGGGCCAGCACAACAGCAGGCCACCTACGCCGGGGCCGGGAGGTTGTGGGCACTGTGTCGGCCCGGGCCGTCCTGTCGGCCGCCTCGACATCTCTCTCTTCTCTTTCCTCCCCGGGCTTGTACTTAGCTTTTCTGTCCTGCCTTGTCTCCCCTTTTTCCTCCAGATCGAGGAGCGTATCAAACAGGCCGTCCTCATAGAGCTCTTCCGGCTCTGACGCTTCAGATTCATCCCTGTCTGCACGGGCGCCTTTTTCATCGCCTGTGATAACAAGGCTGTCCGCAAGCCCTTCTTCCGGCTTGGCGGGCGGCGGGAATGCCATGAAGACATACCCACAACGGGAACACCTGACCCTCGACCCGTCTTGCTTCAAGAGCGCTTCGTCCAGTTTGAATACGGTGCGGCACTTTTCACATTGGATGAGCATGGTTCCCTCCTCCGCAAACCCTGTTGCCGAAGCCATCCCACGGTACACGACTCAGACTCATTTTACTCCTTGAGCACACAGATTTCAGGCAAATTACGATATTCCTCGTTGCAGTCAAGACCATATCCTACCAGAAATCCCTCGGGCACATTAAACCCGCAGTAATCCACCGGCACATCGCGCACCCTCCGCTCGGGCTTGTCAATGAGGGCGCAGATCTTGAGGGAAGCGACCCCCCGTTTTATCAAGAGTTCTTTGACATAGGCCAGGGTCAGGCCGCTGTCCACGATGTCCTCTATGACGATCACGGGCCTGCCCTCGATAGGCAGTTCCAAATCCTTGGTGATCCGGACTGTGCCGCTGGACCGGGTCTCGGCCCCGTAACTGGCCGCCCGCATAAAATCAATCTGAACCGGGATGCGCATAGCCCTGACCAGATCGGCCATAAAGATGATGGAGCCCTTGAGGATACCCACCAGGACCGGCTCCGTACCCTCATAATCCTTGGAGATTTGGTCAGCGATTTCTTTGACGCGTTCTTGAATGGCTGTTGCGGGTATCAAGACCTCTCTTTTCAACGGCTTCACCTCTCCCATTTGATTCATCCTCCAGAAACGGCAATCTTTGCTTTTTCCTGTAAGCAAGGGCCTGACAGGTGGCGATCAGCGTGTCCTGCTCATCAGTCACCCTGATCTCATAGGAACCTGTCTTATTGGAACAATGCACCTCTCTTGACTCAGCCCGCAGTCTTTGGCCGGGCCGGGCCGGATGATGAAAGACCACATTGACGTCAAGGGCTACAGCGACCCTCCCGTGGGAGTTGCATGAGGCCTGAAACGCCTCATCCATAAGAGAAAAAATGGCCCCCCCATGCACCATGTCAAAAATATTGGCATCATCCCCTTTGGGAACCATCTCAACCACGGCACGGCCTGCTGAAAGGGCTACCAGCCTCAATCCCAGTTTCCTGGCATAGCCCTCCGAACTCATGCGACGCTCAATTGCGGAAACGACCTCCTGATCCATTGTCACCTCCATGG